>Ga0209508_1000025_pt1 | contig 189299 bp, 134 predicted proteins | sample AD_UKC129_MetaG_FD_184427 | JGI IMG/M metagenome (GOLD analysis project Ga0209508, IMG submission 184427) | Active sludge microbial communities of municipal wastewater-treating anaerobic digesters from Canada - AD_UKC129_MetaG (SPAdes) (version 2) | ecosystem: Engineered > Bioreactor >...
TAGCGGTTAAACTCAGAAAACCAAAAAACAGATTAGTCAGGGTTAGTAAGCTTGGCAGAAAATATATTTTGGGAACAGCCCTTTTAATCTTTACTTTCATTTTTAATTTCTCCTATGATGGTCAAACCGCCTTTGACCTTTTGTCCCGGGGTGACTTTTAGCTCAATACTGGCCGGCAGATAAAGATCAACCCTTGAGCCAAAGTACATTAACCCAATTTTCTGACCAGCCTCAACTCGATCTCCGGGCTTAACATAGCACTTAATCCGTCTGGCGGCAACTCCGACTGTTTGTTTTAAAATCAGCTGGCCGACTTCGGTTTTTAGCAACAGAGTATTTGATTCATTCTGGCTACTGGCTTCCTCCCGGTAAGCGGGAAAAAATTTTCCCGGCTGATAATCAACTTTGACAATCTCTGCCGCCAGTGGTGAACGCGTGAAATGGACATCCAGCAATGAGAGGAAAATACTGATTTTCTGGCCCGGCCCGGCTATCTCTGGCTGGCGATCAAAAGGCTCGATTTTCAAGACCTGTCCGTCAGCTGGTGACAGAACAAGCCCGGCCCCGGCTGGCGGCTGGCGTAACGGATCGCGGAAAAAAAAGGCGAGAGCTGCAGCCAGCAGAAAAAAGAAAATACTTCCTACCCACCAACCTGGAATCAACAGCCCAGCTGCCAGGATTAGTGGCGGAAGGTAAAAGACCAGACCTTCTGCTGCCAGTTTCATGGTTTCTACTCTTTTTCAGTCATACTTTCAATATAAATTATTTATCGGCCAGATAGAAGATAGAAAGGAAAGAAACCCTGGCAATATCGCCCATAATCTCGGGATTAAGGCGATAAATGGTATCACCTGTTCCATGATAAGCTAAATGAGGGCCATTAGAGCCAATACTGACCACTGGCATACCCTTCGCGAAGAAGGGGGCAAAATCAGATCCTCTGACTCCGACTCTTCTTATAATGTTAATGCCTCTTATTATGTTTATTTCCTGATTGGCTTTTTCCACTGCCTCCCTGAGAGCTGGAGGCTCAGCACTCAGTCCGCACCAGGCCCCATCGCCTTCGCCTTCCATATCGAAATTAAACATAGCAGCCACTCTGGTAAATCCAGCTGGCAGGTGTTCGGCAAAATAATTTGAACCCTGCAGGCCCATCTCTTCACCACCAAAAAGAACAAACATAATCGACCTTTTTGGTTTGACCGGGCTGGTGCTGAATGCCCTGGCCAGAGTCATCACGACTGCTGAACCGCTGGCGTTGTCATCGGCACCGGGAAAGACGAGCCCCAGGTGCCGGCCGCAGTGATCAAAATGGCCCCCGACGATGATCACCTCTTTTTTAAGTTCTGGATCGGAACCTGCTACCCAACCGACAATGTTATAACCCAGGCCCTCTGGAAAATGTCTGGATTTGACTGAGTAGGCCAGCTTTGATTTCAGAGGAAAAGAGATTGGGCGGTGGTAAGTCTGGAGAGCCTTTTTCAGTTCAGAAGTAGTCGAATTCATCTCCTTAAATATGGCCTCAGCTGTTTTGTCGCTGATCATGCCCGGCATAAAATCCGGCAGCCAATCACCATTGGGATTGGCCTGAACTTCCGGGTAGATATAAATCAAGCCGAGTGCGCCTTTGTCTCTGGCCGTCTTCATCCTGGTTCGATGTTCGTCATAATACTGGAATTCAGCTCGGCCTGGTTCTGGCGTTCCCCGGAAACAGAGAACGTATTTTCCTTTAACCTCCAATCCAGCGTAGTCATCATAGTTCAGCTCGGGTGCCGAAATGCCCCAGCCGGCGAAAACCAGCTCGCCTGTTTTGTCTCCGCTATCAGAAAATAAGAGCGGTAAGAAGTCTCTTTCGGGCTTTAACTCAACTTTCTGGAAGGTTGGCTGTCCATCCTGACCGGGCTTATCAGGCAGGTAAAGAGTCATAGCTGCCTCATCAATCAGTGTATAGGGAGAAGGATACGACTGAAGATAACCAGCTTTACTATCATATGGCTGGAGACCCCACTCTTTGAATTTACCAGCTGCCCATCTGGCTGCTCTGGTATAACCCTCGTCTCCCGTCAGTCTGCCTGCAAACTCAGGTGAAGCCATGGTCCGGGCCAGCTGATAGGGAAGAATAGGATCAATAGCCGCTGCTGCCTTTTTTAAACTGGCTGGCGTCTGGCCCATCAGTGGCCCGACTGCTGCCCAGAATAAAATCAGACTGCTGAAAACAATTGCTGCTTTTCTTTTCATTCTTGACCTCTTATATTTATTTGATTTTATGACCAATCATGATCGCCATTATATAACATTCGCCTCCAGCTAAGTGGAATCGGTGGCATCTTAATTATTTTTTAGCATGGGCAGTTCTTTTTTTCCTCTTGATTTCTTTAAGCACTGCCTGGTGGAGGACCAGGAAATAATAGACTGCGAGAAAAGCCAGTAGAATCAAGCCGGCTGCCCAGCGCCCCGCGAACATGGAATAAATGGAATAAGCCAGCAACCCGAGATAAAGACAGAAATGAACCAGGGCAAAAATCCAGTTAAACATCAATCCGGCTCGCCTGGCAGACTTCTTATATATTTATCTGTCTATCAGCCTGACTACCAACCAGGGTTAATCCAGGCGGCTGACCGAAATGATGACCACCGGTTCAACCGGCACATCCCGGTGCATACCCTTGGCGGTGGTTGGAACATTGGCAATGGCGTCGACAACTTCCATACCCTTAATGACCTTGCCAAAAACAGCATAACCGAATTTGGCTGGATCACCTGGCACATGATCCAGAAAAGCATTGTCAACGAGATTTATAAAAAACTGGCAGGTAGCACTGTTGATATCAGCTGTTCTGGCCATGGCTATCGTTCCGCGAAGATTTTTTAAGCCGTTATCCGCTTCATTTTTAATGGGTGGTCTTTTTGTTCCTTTTTCTTTCATCTCAGGTGTTAGACCGCCGCCCTGAATCATGAAGCCTTTTATAACCCGGTGAAAAATTGTCCCGTCATAAAATTTGCTGTCAACATAAGCCAGAAAGTTCTCGACCGTCACCGGTGCTTTATCTGGATAAAGCTCGATAACAATATCTCCTTTGGATGTTTTCATTAAAACCCTGGGATTGGCAGCTAAGGCTGGTAAGGCTAAGGACAGAGTCAGGAGACTGATAACAGCTAAAGTCCATTTATTCATGTCACACCTCCAATTTTTCAGTCTAACATAACAAATAAGAATAAAATAATCAAATTTTGATCTGCTTCTCAGCGGAGATTAAAAACTAATAAAAAAATGGAAGGAAAATGATTGCCATAAATCTAAAAACAAGATGAATAATTCATTTCTGGCCCGGGAGATGGCTATTTCATCTGGTTCAAAAAAGACAACGGCGATCATTTACCGGGGATCAGAGCCGTGGTTCATGACCTCTCTCCGCAGGGTCTGACAGCTCAACGTGGTTTTCCCGTTGAATTTTCGGTTAGAGGAGCCAACTGGGATGAGCTGATCAACGTCAGCCAGGAGGTCATGGAAAAATTGAGGGTCAGCGGCCTGGTAACCGATCTTGATACTGATTATCAAGTGGGCATGCCCGAGCTGGAAATTAAACCTGACCGTCAGCTGACAGCGGACCTGGGGGTTTCTATTGATGATGTAGCTAACACTCTTAACGCTCTGGTGGGTGGAGTCAGGGTTGGCAAGTACAGTACTGGCGGCCGGAGAATAGATGTCAGGCTAAAGTTGCTGGCAGCCCAGCGTTCCCGCCCGGAAGATATTGCCCGCCTCCGGGTCAGAGGCAGAAATGGCGATCTCCTGCCTCTCTCAGCTCTGGTGGCCTATGAAGAGAGACCGGCCATTCAGGCCATAACCAGGAGAGATCGGGAAAGAGCTGTGTCCGTTTTTGCTAATATCGCTCCCGGGCACTCGCAAAATGAAGCCCTCAGCTATATTGAAGGCCTGAGCCGCGGTCTCCCTGTTGGCTACCGGCTGGTGCTGGGTGGCTCCTCGCTGGCTTTTAAAGAATCAATGAGCAGCTTATTATTTGCCATGGTTCTGGGAGTCATTATTGCTTATATGATTTTGGCTTCGCAGTTTAATTCTTATATTGATCCGGTTACTATTATTACGATTCTACCCTTATCCAGGGCCGGGGCTGTTTTTACCCTCCTCAATGCCGGGCAGAGCATCAATGTGTTCAGCATGATTGGCCTGCTGCTGTCGATGGGAATAGTCGAGAAGGATTCCATTATCCTTGTCGATTAGGCCAATACGTTCAGGCAATCTGGATTAAGTGCCAGGGAGGCAATGACCAAAGCTGGTCCGATCCGCCTGAGGCCAATCTTAATGACGGCAGTAGCTACTTTGATGGCCGCTATTCCACCGGCTTTAGGCCTTGGCTCTGGTTCAGAAATCAGAAAACCAATGTCTATTGCGGTTATCGGCGGATTGGTCGTCTCGACCATTCTGAGTCTGGTGGTTGTCGCTGCTTTTTATGTTGTGGCTGATAAGTGGTTCAAAAAGAAAAGCGGCCCGGTTAAAGCCAGCTTGGCGACAGAGGTTCCCCTGGTGGAAATGCCCTCAGGCCAATCAGGTTCAGCTATGTCTATCACCAGGCTGCCTGAGATGTCCAGCCGTCAGCCCGGTGGGCGGATTACCTGACGTTCCTCCTGCTGGCCCGATTATTAAATATTATAGGGATGTGGAGCTTATTAATTTTGACCTGATGATCTGAACGATATCTAAGAAAATTGTGGAAGGAGCGAGTCCCATAATTTTTTAAAAAATAAGTTCCCGGATTCACAGGCGCAGTCTATCCTTGACTTCTGTAATCAGCTGCAAATAAAATAACTGAGGCCGCGGATAAATGAGAATTTAAATAATGAAAAAATTTAAATTATTGGGATTGAGCTGCCTGTTGTTTTTTCTGGCCGGGCCTCTTCGGGCTGATGGGCGGCTGGAATTCAGTCTTCACTATTCAGGCTGGAGTCTGAATGTCGCCAGAGGCCTGGTAGAAAATATGGTCAGTGATGTTCTGGAGAGTGACCTTAAGGATAGATTTTTGGCTCAGATTCAGTCTGATTATCCGGGCCTGGTTGAAAATGGTTATAACCAGAAAATTACTTATGATGCCCCTGGCCATAATTTTGGTTTCGAATTAAGGTTTTATCCTGGCGGGAGACAGGGGGCTTTCAGTCTGGGTCTGGGTATTGAAAAGAGTTCGATGAAAGTCTCCTTCTCGGAAGTTAAGGCCGAGCTTGATTTGATTGACCGGAGTCTCGACCAGGTAGCTAATTTTCAGGCCCTGGCTCAGGCCAGATTCATTATCAAACCTTTGTCTTTTCATCTGAACTTGCGCTGGGAACTGTGGCCAGCCAGGGTAATTTCTCCTTTTATCACCCTTGGAGCTGGACTTTCCACCGGCCGGAGTTTTTTGGATGCCAGCTATGAATATTCTTATTCCGGGACCTTGACTTTGCCTGATAATTCAACTCGTGAATATACCCAGTCGGCTAATAAAACTCTTGGTGACATAAAAGATGAAAGGCTGGCTGCTGGTAGGAGTTTTTCTCTTAACTTTTTACCTCTGGTTCAAATGGATATTGGTTTCAGGGCCAGAATTTCCAGGGCACTTAGTTTCTGCCTGGAAGCTGGCTTTTTTGATGGCTTCATATTACGAGGAGGTCTGGCTATAAGGACTTAGAATCAGCCCGGACGCCGGACTTGCCTCAAGGAGGGATGTCATGACCGGCCAACGAAGCAAAAATTATCAACTACCATCGATCTTTCTGCTATTCCTTATCCTTAGCGTCTCTATTTTCCTGGCCTCCGGCCAGCTGTCAGCTCAGGACCAGAGAAGCGGAGAGGAAACAAAGTTACTTAAGGCTTTTCATCAGATCTCCAGTCAGCCTCTTTACGACTGGGTGAAAGAGTTGAGCTCTGAAAAATACCAGGGACGTCTGACAGGAACAGAGGGCTTTAATCAAGCGGCCAGCTGGGTCATCTCGCTTTTATCCTCCTGGGGTGTCCAGCCAGCCGGTGACCGAGGCACTTTTCTTCAGGCCTTTCCTGATCCTTATACCCTGGTTCTTGACCGGGGGGAGGTTTCACTTCACCTGCCGGTGGCGACCGGCGGCAAAAAAAAGTCGGGTGAAATAAAAAAATATTACCGCTATGAAGATGAGTATTTTCCCGGTGGAACTTCAGCCTCTGGCGAAGTCACGGCCGAAGTGATTTATGTCGGTTTTGGTATTACTGCTCCTGAACTGGGCTATGATGATTACCAGGGAGTTGATGTCCGGGGGAAAATAGTTTTAATGGAAAGTGAAGTGCCGGTCAGCCCGGATAAAGATCCGGAAACGTTCAAGAAATGGCGACCCTATTCATTTCATCAATACAAGCTTCAAAATGCTGCTGCGCACGGGGCGAAGGGGCTTCTATATTACTATGGGCCAATAGTTAATCCTAATAATGATTATATCGAGGGCTTCCTCTACAGCCACGTCGGCCGCAGCGTGGTCGATGATATCTTTGCTGGCAGCGGCCAGACTTATCAGGAAACTGTAGCAGCCATAAGAAAGAGTCTTAAGCCTCGGTCTTTGGCGACCGGTAAAATTTTTACCATTAAAAACAAGACTGAGTATCATCCAGAAGGTCTGGGCTACAACCTGCTGGCCAAAGTGGAAGGTCAGGATCCAGTTCTCAAAGATGAGGTAATAATTATTGGCGGGCATCTGGATCATGTGGGCAGCTGTCCCGACCTGATGCCTGGAGCCAATGATAATGCCTCAGCTGTAGCAGTGATGCTGGGAGTGGCTCAAGCTATGATGAAAAGCGAAGTCAAACCAAAAAGAACGGTCCTGTTTGCCTTTTTTGGGGCCGAAGAACAGGGAGTTAAAGGTTCAGAATTCTACCTGGAGCACCCGGTGTTCGACTTAAACAAAACTATCGGCTTGATCAATCTCGATGGGGTTGGTTCAGGCGACAGAATTTTTGCCCTGGCCGGGAAAAACTTCCCCTGGCTCTACGCTCCGCTGGACAAGGCCAATGCCAGTTACATTCACCGCCAGCTGGGCACCAATTACTGGAGCAATGTGGCCCGCCCTCGCCTGGATGCGGCCCGCTTTCTGGATAAAAATATTCCCTCTTTATCATTGTCCGTTTCCGGGCTGGAGTTGCCCTATCCGACGTACCATAATACGCGAGATAACCCATCGATCATCAATCCAGAAATTCTTGAAGATCTGGCCAGGCTGCTCTTTATGGGAGTGATGGAACTGGCCACCGTTTCACCTGAAAAATTAAGGCCAGAAGCCAGTCCCGCTTCCTGATCAAAAAAATAGCTCGTTCGTCTAATAGCCGGAACCCGGACAACCGATCAGGAATGGCCCGGTGGCGATGAGCTTCATCGCCCTGGTCTGGCGGAAAAAATTTAAGCTTTTGGGCCCATAAAACAGAATTTGAGCGAGAAACTTTAAGGTCTAACTCCGTCTTTTCTAATGGTAAAATAATAGCAAAAACGACATTATTTTGCCTCTTATGGTCTGTAGCGGCCGTGGGTATCGGTAACCTATTGAAAATAAATATAATATAGGCCGATGTCCGGCGATTTTTCTGGTAGTTTTTTCTTTACTTTTAGAGTGATTTAAGCTATAATTAAAATCGAAAACGGTTTCAGGGTTGTCCGGATTTTCCTTCAATTTAAACCCTAATTTTATCCTGGTAGGTGCCAGAAATGAAAGATGAAAAATATACAGCCGATAGTATAAAAGTTTTGAAGGGACTGGAGGCCGTGCGCAAGAGGCCGGCCATGTATATTGGCAGCACCGGGCCGGATGGCCTTCATCACCTGGTGTATGAAGTTGTAGACAATTCAGTGGACGAAGCCCTGGCCGGTTACTGCAGCCGGATTGATGTCATTATTCATGTTGATAATTCCGTGACAGTTATTGATGATGGCCGTGGTATTCCGGTTGAAATGCACCCGAAGGAAAAAAGGCCGGCGTCCGAGATCGTTCTAACAGTTCTTCATGCCGGGGGAAAATTTGATGATAAGAGCTACAAGGTTTCAGGCGGGTTGCATGGAGTGGGTGTTTCTGTAGTCAATGCCCTGTCCCGACGGCTAGAGGTAGAGATTAAACGAGACGGCGGCATTTATACCCAGGCTTTTGAACGTGGCAATCCAGTTACCCCGCTGAAGAAAATTGGTAAGACCAGTAAAACCGGGACCAAGATTACTTTCTGGCCGGACGAAGAAATATTTGACACGATCGAATTTAACTTTGAGGTTTTAACCCAGAGAATGAGAGAACTGTCTTTTCTCAATCGCGGGCTGAAAATTACCATTACGGATGAAAGGGTAAACAAAAGCCATGAATTTCAATACAAGGGTGGAATCCTAGAATTTGTTCAATATCTAAATCAGGATAAGACTGTTTTAAATCCACGTCCGGTTTACTTTGAAGCCCAGAAGGATGATATCATTGTTGAAGTCGCTTTCCAGTATAATACCGGTTATACCGAAAATATTTTTACCTTTGTCAATAATATCAATACGATTGAAGGTGGAACCCATCTAATCGGTTTTAAATCAGCTCTGACCAGATGTCTTAACACTTATGCCGAAACCCATAATCTGCTTAAAGACATGGGGATGAGCAACATCTCAGGTGAAGATGCGCGCGAGGGTTTAACAGCGGTTTTAAGCATCAAGATGCGCAATCCGCAGTTTGAAGGTCAGACTAAAACCAGACTGGGCAACTCTGAGATAAAAGGTATAGTAGAATCGCTGGTCAACGAGAAATTGACCGCTTATCTGGAAGAAAACCCCACCAATGCTAAAAGGATCGTGTCTAAGGCAGTCGAGGCTGCCCGGGCCAGGGAAGCAGCTCGTAAGGCGAGAGAACTGGCCAGACGAAAAAGTGTTCTGGAATCGGCCTCGCTTCCGGGCAAACTGGCTGACTGTCAGGAACGAGACCCGGCTCTGGCCGAATTATTCATTGTCGAAGGAGACAGTGCTGGCGGGTCAGCCAAGCAGGGTCGTGATCGCCGTTATCAGGCGATTCTACCTCTGCGCGGGAAGATCCTGAATGTCTGGAAAGCCCAGCCTGATAAGATTTTTCATAATGAGGAAATAGGCACCATTATTGCTGCCCTTGGTACCAGTGCCGGCGAAGAAAACTTCAGCTTGGAAAAACTTCGCTATCATAAAATCATTATCATGACTGATGCTGATGTTGACGGCTCTCATATCAGAACTCTGCTCATGACTTTCTTTTATCGTCAGATGAGGCCGCTTATTGAGAATGGTCATATTTATATTGCCCAGCCGCCGCTCTATAAGATTACCCGCGGGAAAGAAGTTCAGTATCTCAAAGAAGAGCGGGAATATGAAAAATGGGTGGTTAAAAAGATTTCGGAGGATTTTAAACTGCGGGTCAAAGACAGCTCGGAGCTGTTAGAAGGTGAAAAATTCAGAAGATTTATTCTCAAAGTCATGCAGAAGAAGAATTATCTGAACTATCTGGAAAAGAAAAATATTCCGTCCAGCTTGATTGATCTGCTCATCAACGAAAATATCAGCGAACTGGAAGCTCTCAGGGACAAAAAGAACATGAAGAGGTTGCAGGGGATGATTGAAAGCCTTGGCTTTAAAACCGAACTCATCTATGACGATGAATATGATAGCTATGAGATCATGGCCAGTTATCAGGTTAACGGGATGGCCAGCCGGACCAGGATTAATTTTGATCTGATTAATTCGATTGAATATAAAAATCTGTTCAGAATCGTCAAGGAACTGGAAGAATTCAAGCCTCCCTATGAGGTCATCAACAGTACCGAGTCTTTTACCATCGAGAATGAAAGCAAGCTGCTGGACTATCTATTTGAAAAAGGCAAAAAAGGGGTAACCATTCAGCGTTATAAAGGCCTGGGGGAAATGACCGCCCAGCAACTGTGGGAGACGACGATGGATCCGGAGAAAAGGTCTTTGCTCAAGGTCTCCATCCAGGATGCGGTCGAAGCTGATAAGGTTTTTTCTATTTTGATGGGAGAGGAAGTTGAAAGAAGGAAGCGGTTTATAGAGGAGAACGCCCTCCTGGCTCAAAATCTCGATATCTAATGACATCTTCAGCCAGGCAGGAGAAAGTCAGAAAGGTTTAAGACTATGTCTCGGAAAAGAGAAGGTAAGGATAAGACTCAGGACAAAGAAAAGCCACAAACGACCGCTGCTCAAAACGAGAACGCAGGACAGGCCAGCCAGAGTGGGGGAAAGAGCGGTGGCACTCCGCCCCCGATAGCCAAAAGCCTGTCAGTAGTCAGCCTTGAAGAGGAAATGAAAAAGTCCTATCTGGACTATGCCCTGAGTGTCATCATTGGCCGGGCTATTCCCGATATCAGAGATGGTCTTAAACCTGTTCATCGCCGTGTTCTTTATGCTATGTGGGAGACCGGCACACTCCACAACAAACCTTATAAAAAATCAGCCCGCATTGTCGGCGATGTCATTGGTAAATATCACCCGCACGGCGATGCAGCGGTCTATGATGCTCTGGTCAGAATGGCTCAGGACTTCAGCCTTCGCTATCCGCTGGTTGATGGGCAGGGTAATTTTGGTTCGGTCGATGGCGATCCGCCAGCAGCCATGCGCTATACCGAAGTCAGAATGACACGTCTGGCCGAAGAACTCCTGGCTGACATCGATAAAGATACAGTCAATTTTGTTCCTAACTATGATGAGAGCTTGCTGATGCCAGAAGTTCTGCCAGCCAAATTTCCCAACCTTCTGGTCAATGGTTCATCTGGAATCGCGGTCGGCATGGCCAGTAATATTCCGCCTCACAATCTGGCTGAGGTCTGTGACGGATTGATCTATCTGGTTGATCATCCTGAGGCGACGGTGGATGACATTATGAAATTTATTCCGGGGCCGGATTTCCCCACAGGCGGTTATGTTTTTAACCGCCAGAATATCCGCCAGGCCTATCAGGAAGGCAAGGGTGTTATTCACCTGAGAGCCAAAAGCACGATTGAACGTGGAGAAAAAGGCGAGAAAGACAAAATAGTCATAACCGAGATTCCTTATGGGGTCAACAAAGCCAGGCTCCTCGAAAACATTGCTGAACTGGTCAACACCAAAAAAATTGAGGGGATAGCCGATATACGTGATGAATCTGACCGGCAGGGAATCAGGGTGGTGATTGAACTCAAAAGAGGAGAAATACCAGAAATTATTCTTAATAACCTTTACAAGCACACCGCTCTGCAGTCTTCGTTCGGAATCATCATGCTGGCCATTGTCGACAAACAGCCCAAGCTTCTTAACCTGCTGGAAATGATGAACTATTTTCTGGCTCACCGCCAGGAAGTGATTATCAGAAGAACCCGCCATGACCTGAAAAAAGCTGAGCATCGGGCCCATATTCTGGAAGGCCTGCTAATTGCCCTTGATTATCTGGATGCGGTCATTGATCTCATCCGGTCATCCAGGACGGTCGAAGAAGCCAAGACTGGTCTGATCAGCAAATTTAAGCTGACCGCAATTCAGGCCCAGGCCATCCTGGAAATGCAACTGCAGCGGCTGACCGGTCTGGAAAGGCAGAAGATAGTCCAGGAGCATCAGGAACTAAAAGAACTGATTAAAAAGCTTAAATTGATCCTCAAGAATCATGATCTTGTTCTGGAGATTATAAAAGATGAGCTGAAACAGCTAAAAGAGCAATATCAGGATGAGAGAAGAACAGAAATCAGAGATGAGGTTATAACTGATATCAAGGCTGAAGACTTAATCAAAGAAGAAGATGTAGCTATCGTTTATACGAGTTCAGGTTATATTAAAAGAACTTCTCTGAGTGCCTACCGCTTTCAGAGCCGGGGTGGCAAGGGGCGGAAGGGCATTGATATGAAGGCAGAAGATGTGGTGGATAATCTATTTGTCGGCTCGACTCATTCTTATCTGCTGGTTTTTACCAACAAGGGCCGCCTGTACTGGCTGAGAGCGCTGGATGTGCCGGATGCCGGGCCATCAGGTCGGGGGAAAGCTATCGCCAACCTGCTGGAATTTCAGCCGGAAGAAAAAGTTCAGTCGATTCTGGCTGTCAAGGAGTTTAGAGATGATCAATTTGTTGTAATCCTGTCTGATCATGGACTGATCAAAAAGACCAGGCTGAGCGAATTTCAGCATGTCCGGAAAGGTGGCATTATTGCCATGAATCTCAAGCCCGGGACTAATCTTTTTACCGCAGCTCTGACCAGCGGCAAAAACGATATTATTATCGGGACGAGAATGGGCAAGGCGATCAGGTTTAAGGAAAGCGATGTTCGGCCGATGGGCCGTCAGGCAGCTGGAGTTAAAGCCATCACTCTGAAGCCAAAAGACAGGGTAATCAGCATGATTGTGGTTGGTGATGACGATAAATACATCTTTACTGCTTCCGAAAACGGCTATGGTAAAAAGACGCCGGTTGAAGATTATCCTGTCCATCGCCGTGGTGGGCAGGGGGTGATCAATTTAAAGATAACTGAAAAAACCGGGCCGGCTCTGGCTATGGTCGATGTCAATGAAGATGATCTGCTGGTTATTACCATCAGTGGCAAGGTCATCAGAATAAAAACGACTGATTTCAGACCGTTAAGCCGGGCCACGCAAGGGGTCAAAATCATTCAGCTGGAGGAAGGCGACCGCGTCTGCTCGATAGCCAAGGTCCGAGAAGACTGAGCCTGCCTTAAATCTAATTGTTGTCCAGTTCTGACTGGCTTGAAACAGGCCCTGGTTTAGAGAATTGTAGCAACCATAATTTTGAAATTGATCAAGAAAAGACCACTCCGGCTTTAAAAGCCAGACGACCAGTAATAGAAATCTATTACCGGAAGTTAACTGACAACCTTTAGCTGGAAGAGCCTTCCTCTTCTTCTTGGCCTGCCGTCTCAGCTGGCGGTTCAAAATAAAGGATGCGGCCGCAGCTTTCGCACAGGTAAATTTTTGACCTGTCCTTTATCTCATTAAGCATTTGAGGTCTGATTCTTACCTGACACATCGAGCAAAATTCATCAACTACTCTGGACAGAGCAATACCACCTCTTTTCCGGGCAATGCTCAAATATTGCTGCAACTGAGCTTTGGGAATGGATGGGAGTAATTCGCTTCTCTTTTTGCTTAAGGTTTCCTTTTGCTCTTCGAGAAGCTTTTTACGCTGATTTAAAGCTTCAATTTCTTGCTTCAAATGTTCCGATTCTTCTTTTTGCTGGCGCAGGGCTGTCCTTATTTCTTCTTCAATTTCATCGGCGACCAGTAACTCTTTAATAATTTCTTCTTCTAAGGTGTCAATTTTATTTTGAGTCTCCTGAATTTCTTTGAGAAAAGACGTGTATTCTTTGTTGGTCTTAACTTCGTTTAATTGATGTTTGAGTTTGGACAGCTGAGCCCGCAGGTCCTTGACCTGAGCTTCCAGCTCCCGTCTTCTTTTTTGATTTTTGCTGAGCCGCTCCTGGGCCTGAAGGACATAATCAGAGCTGCTCTTCATCTTCTTTTCAATCTCGGCGATCAGGCCAGGAATATCAGATAGTTCAGACGTCAACTGTTTCAGTGATATGTCCAGCTCCTGCAGCTGGATCAGTTTTTCAAACTCAACATCTTCTCCGTCCACTTTGCCTCTCGAACTAACTGATTTTAAAATGGGCCTACCAGGATTCGAACCTGGGACCTGCCGGTTATGAGCCGGTAGCTCTGCCGCTGAGCTATAGGCCCATGTGCCTTTTTATATCAGATAATCTCCGCTTAGTCAATTAATGCCCGGGTCAGAAGCTGTTAGTAAAGGATTTGAGCTTCCGGCTGCGGGTGGGGTGTTTCAACTTTCTCAGAGCTTTGGCTTCAATCTGTCTGATCCGCTCTCTGGTGACTTTAAATTGTTGCCCAACCTCTTCCAGTGTATGTTCATTGCCATCACCCAGGCCGAAGCGCATCTTCAGGACACGTCCTTCCCGATCGGTCAGAGTCTTCAGAGCTTCCTCAATGTGTTCACGGAGGCTCTGGTGGATGACGGCCTCAGGCGGAGAAGGCAGGATTTTGTCTTCAATGAAATCACCCAGATGGCTGTCTTCTTCCTCACCGATGGGCGTCTCAAGAGAAATTGGCTCCTGAGCAATTTTAATGATTTTTCTCACCTTGCTAACCGGCATATCCATCTTTTTAGCGATTTCTTCACAGCTTGGTTCCCGTCCCAGTTCCTGCACTAACTGCCGGCTAACTCTGACCAGTTTGTTAATGGTCTCTATCATATGGACGGGGATTCTGATAGTCCTGGCCTGGTCGGCAATAGCCCGGGTAATAGCCTGCCTGATCCACCAGGTGGCATAAGTGGAAAATTTATAGCCACGGCGGTACTCAAATTTATCCACTGCCTTCATCAGCCCCATATTGCCTTCCTGGATTAAGTCAAGAAATTGCAGTCCGCGGTTACTGTACTTTTTAGCTATTGACACGACCAGCCTCAGGTTGGCTTCGACCAGCTGCTTTTTGGCCTGTTCACTGGTACTCTTCCCCATGGTGATGGTTCTAACTGCTTTCTTGAGGGCAGCCGAATCGAGCCCGACTTCCTTCTCCAGTTTTTTTATTTCCTGGTTTATTTTCTTGATTTCATTTTCGGTCGATTTCCTCTCCCGTTCCTGCCTGGTGGCAGCTTTGCGGACGGCCTGGATTTTCCCTCTGGACTGACCGGAGGTCTCCTTCTTTCGCGACAGGGAAGTCTTAAGCTGTTCTCGCCTGTACTCCAGCTCGTTCATTTCTCTTAATCTGTCCTTGAGCTGCTCAATCACCACCTCTCTCAGGCTGGGCTGCAGATTGAGCTCCCTGATTAACTGGCTTATCCTGATTATCAACCGCCCGCGGGCAAAATTATATTTTTTGCTTTTAGGCAGGCTGTCCACTTTCTGGCTGAGGTCTCTGATGACTTCTATTTTCTCTATCAGCTCTTTTTGCTTTTCAGCCAGCTTATCTTCAGCTACTTCTTCATCATTAAAATCAAAATATTTCTGAATGGTTTCGGGATAATCGGTTATCCGCTGTTCTATTTCCAGCAGATAATTGAGGACCAGTCTGGTTTTGGACAGAGCTTTAATAATGGCCTTTTCACCTCGCTCAATTTCGCGAGCAATGGAAATTTCTCCCTCTCTGGTCAACAAGGGAATATTGCCCATTTCCCGCAGGTATAGTTTTACCGGGTCAGTTGTTCGTTCCAGGCCATGAAGGCAAGCGGTGTTTTTTTTGTGGGAAAAAGCCAGAATTTCTCTCTGCTGAGAATCGAGAATCTTGATTCCGTAACTATCCATCGACGATAGAAAGTTATCAAAATCATCTTCAGGCCCGACTTCGTCAGAAAAAGTCTGGTCGATCTCCTCCCACGATAGAAAACCTTGTCTTTTGCCTTTGGAGATTAACTGGCTGATTTCTTCTTTCTGATATTTTTCATCAGATGCCACCTTGAAACCTCCTCCTGGTGCCGGCTGGCAATTTTTTTTTTAAATTTATTGTATATAGTTAACTCTAAAATCTATTTAGAGAGTTAATATTTGCCTGGTTATTTCATGTTTCTGATAGAGCAGGGCAGTTAGCTTCTCCTTATCTCCTCTCTTCTCACTTAAGGTTATTTCTCTCTGGATTTCCTTCAGTTTTTTCTGCAAGCTAACCTTTCTCAGAGTATTGAGGCAATCCAGGGCTTCACCGAGAGAGCCGGCTGGAGTCTCTTCCTGGAGAGTTCTGGATAGATGACTGAGGAGGCCGGGCTTGATTGACTCCTGCAGCTGGCTAAAGTCCAGGGCTCGGCCGCTTTTAAGGGATTCGCAGAGGCAACGGAAGACGGGTTCACTGGGGAGTCCTGCAAAGCATTCGGCCTCAAGCTCATTGGCCAGGGGCAGCAACAATTCCGGTTGGTTAAACAGCAGCTGCAACAGTCGCTTTTCGGCCGGGCAGAATAATTCTTCCTCTTCCCGGCTGGTTTTGGGTTGCGCCATCCTTGACTCGGCTTCGATTATTTTCCTGAGCAAACTTTCGTCAATTTGGAGGAACTCGGCTGTCTGCTGAAGATATTCGCTTTGAACGAGGGGATCGGGCAGTCGCTTTATTTCGTCTATAATCATTCTTGCTACACGGCTTTTTTCTTCAGCTATACCGAGATCAACATTTCTGGTGTAATGACGAAGCAAAAAATGGAAACCATCATAGCTTTTCTTGATAAGCTGCCGGTATCTGTCCGGACCATATTTTCTTAAATACCCATCCGGGTCGAGCCTTTCGGGCAAAAGCAAAACCCTCGTTCTCAGACCATGTTCGAGGCACAGCGGTACAGCCCTCAAGGCTGCCTTAATTCCGGCTTCATCGCCATCATAATTAATAATAATGCTGGCCGCATAACGCCTGGCCTGGGCTATTTGCTGGGGAGTAAGGCTGGTACCCATCGAGGCGGCAATATTCCTGATACCAGCCTGATAGAGCGAAGCAAAATCAGCATAGCCTTCGACCAGGACGAGTTCTCCCACCCTTCTGATCTCTTCTTTGGTGAAGTTGAGACCATAAAGCAGGCTGCCTTTAATGAAAGTCTGAGTCTCAGGGGAGTTGAGGTATTTGGGTTGAGCGTCAAAGATGGTTCTACCCCCAAAGGCCACCACCCGACCGGTCAAAGTGAAAATAGGAAAGATAATCCGCCCCCGAAAGCGGTCACGAAATTCTCCGCCCTTCTGGCTGCGCAGAATCAAACCGGCTTTTTCCAGATCCTGGGGGCTGTAGCTGGTTTTAAAGGCATTATAAAGTGAATCCCACGAATTTAAGGCATAACCAAGCCTGAGTTTTTTGATCGTCTCTTCCGAGAACTGGCGCCCCCTCAGATAATTAAGAGCTTCCTGCCCTTCAGGCGTTTCCCACAGATTATGTCTGAACCAGGCCAGGGCTTTCTCATTTATTTCGAAAATTTTTTCTTCCAGGCGGGTCTGACTGGAAGTCTGGCGGCTTTCTGGCCAGGGTAGATGATATCTATCAGCCAGAAATCTAACGGCCTCAGGAAAGGTCAGGTTTTCTTTTTCCATAATAAGAGAAAAAAGATCGCCACCGGCTCCGCAGCCGAAACAGTGAAATAGCTGTTTTTCTTCATCAACCGTAAAGGAAGGAGTCTTCTCGGAATGAAAAGGACAGAGTCCAACCCATTTTTTTCCTCTTTTTTTGAGGGTAGTATACTGCGAGGCTATTTCAACTATAGAAGCGACCTGTTTTATTTTTTCGGTTATTTCCATCAGCCGAAAACTGGCCTGCCTTTTTTATATAAGATAGTGTCGAGGCAGCTTGTTGTCAAGAAGCCGGCCTCAAATAAACTATTTTTTTCCAGCAGTTTCATTCTAAATGGTTAATCAAGCTGGCTAGATAACCAGCGCCAAAGCCATTGTCAATGTTGACCACCGCTACTCCGCCCGGACAGGAGTTAAGCATGGCCAGAAGGGCAGCCAGGCCATGAAAGCTGGCCCCATAGCCCACACTGGTTGGGACCGCTATGACCGGAGCCTTGACCAGACCGGCGACCACGCTGGGTAGTGCCCCTTCCAGGCCGGCTACAGCGATGATGATCCGGGCCTGCCGCAGTTCATCATAATGGCTCAAAAGGCGGTGCAAACCGGCTACTCCCACATCAAAAATTTTGATGACATCGTTGCCCAGAAAATCACAGGTGATAGCAGCCTCTTCCGCTACCGGAATATCGGAAGTACCGGCGGTCAGGATGGCTATAGGCCCCCGCCCGGCTGCCGGCTTCTTTTTAATTACAGTCAGTGAGCGGGCCAGCTCGTGATATTTTCCCTGAGGCAACTGCCTTTTAAGGTCCTTATAAGCCTCCACTGACAGTCTGGTAATCAGCAGATTACTCCCTTTTTTCAGGATTGACCGGCTGATCTGAAGAATCTGCCGGGTTGTTTTCCCTTGGCCGAAAACGACTTCAGGTGTTCCCCGGCGCAACTCCCGGGCATGATCGACCTTGGCAAAATCCAGATCTTCATAAGGAAATCCGTTTAGTTTCTGTAAGGCTTGTTCGGGGGTGATCTTTTGCTGATAAAGATTTTCCAGGATCTCAGTCAGAAGCACTTTCACTTTTTAATTCTAACATAAAAAAATCTGAATGGTAGTCTTGGCACCGGTTTTTTTGCCGGGGAGTTGCTGTACCTATTTTCTGCCCAAAACCTGAGATTACAGTCTAAAAAGACTATATTAAGTAGATATTGCCGGTCAAACTTGTCAAATTACCCGGGCTTATTGTAAAATACCTGAGATTTAACCTTTGATGGTCAGGAGAACAAGGTGAGTGAACTCAAGAAAAAGGATGATTATCAGAAAGCCCTCAGTCTTTACAGTCAGGGAATAAAAGATTTTCGCCGACGGGACCTGGAAAAAGCTGTTTCTTCTTTCGAAAGCCTGATAGAGAAGTTTCCAGAAGAGCATGAACTGGTGGACAGAGCACGTGTTTATCTTAGCATCTGTCAGAAAAGCCAGAAAAAAGAATCAGTTAACCTGAAGACGGTCGAAGACTATCTTTTTTATGCTCAGATGAAAATCAATCAGGCCGATTATGAAGGTGCTCTTAAATTGCTGGAAAAAGCCCTTGAATTTAAAAAGGAAGAAGCCAGGATTTATTATCTGATGGCCATTGCTTATGTCCAGAGTAATCGCCTGGAGGAGAGTCTTGAAGCCTTAAAAAAAGCCATTCAGAAAGATAAATCCCTGGCTGTTCTGGCTCAAAATGAAACCGACTTTGAGCCGCTGTGGGAAGACAAAAGATTTAAAGTTCTGGTTAAACTTTCATGACCAAGAAGCTCCAGGTCTTAATCAGCCAGCTAAGGGCCGAAAGCGGTGAAGGAGAAAAGCTGCCCGAGCTCCTCTCAGCCCGGGCCAGGCTGAATCATTTGATAAAAGTCTGCTTGGAACTCCGACCGGACCGGGTAGTAATTATTTCCAGCGAGCTTCCGCCTCAACCAGCCAGAAAAACAAAAAATAAAACTGACCGTTTATTGTTTATCCAGAGGGAACAGACGGTAGGAGAAAATCAGTTAACAGACTGTCTAGCTTCACTAAAAAAAGAAGGGGACCTGCTTCTTCTTTCCACCGAGTTTTTTCCAGTCAGTAGCGATATTTTTCTAAAGGCTTTAAAAACTCACCGGGAAAATGGCTATCGCCTGACTTTGCTGGCCGGGAAGCAGAAGACCGAAGCCGGGCGGGCTGGCGAGGATTATTTCGTTTATCCCGGCCTGGCTGTGGTTAATCTTGATGAAGAGAACAGACATCTCGTGCTTGAAAAAAGCTTTAAGCCTTCAGGTGAATTAGATGTGGTCAGGCTGACTGATTATTTGAAACCGGATTATGACGGCCTTGGTTTTGACTGGATTGGTGACGAGGAAAAAGGAAGTTTTCTGGTCATGGTGGGCCCGGCTGACTGGAGTCGGGCAGCCTCCATTTTAACCAGACTGAAGGTGGCCGAACTCGAAAAGCAAGGGGTGATTTTTTTATCGCCGGAAGAGACCTGGATTGATCCTGAAGTTCAGATCGGCCGGGGAAGCATTGTTTATCCCTGGGTGATAATCGAAGGCCGGACCAGAATCGGCAGCCAGTGCCACCTTTACCCCCACAGCCATATCATTGACAGCCAGCTCAGCGACGGGGTAAAAGTTTTTAGTTCAACAGTCATCGAAGGTTCTCGCCTGGAAAAGGCAGTTCAGGTCGGGCCTTTTTCTCGCCTGCGGCCGGAAACCAGATTGAAAGCAGGTAGCCGGGTAGGTAACTTTGTCGAAATGAAAAAAACAGTATTTGGCCCGGAGTCAAAAGCTATGCATCTCAGTTATCTGGGTGATGCTCAGGTTGGAGACAGAGTTAATATTGGAGCCGGAACCATAACCTGCAATTATGATGGCGAAAAAAAGAATAAGACCACCATTGGCCGCGAGACCTTTGTCGGTTCAGGCACAGAACTGGTAGCTCCGGTCAAAATTGGTCGTGGTGCTTATATTGCTGCCGGTTCAACCATTACCGATAATGTTTCGCCTGAGGCTCTGGCTATTGCCCGGGCGCGCCAGGTCGAAAAGAAGGGTTGGGCCAGAAAGCGGAGAGAACTGATTGAGCTCAGGAAAAAAGAAAAAGATCAGTCGGGCAAGTAAGCAGAATTAGATTTTATTTCCTTCCCGACGTTCCTGCTGATAGACAAATATTATTCTCTGAATCGCAGTTATATTGGAAGCCAGGGCAAGAATGATGATAGTTATAATCATGACCTGATCAAAGCGCTGACTGATGAGACCGATCAGTGTTCCCAGAATCAAAAGAACCAGCCGTTCGGCCCTCTGCATAATTCCCAGCTGGCACTGGAGACCAAGCCCCTCCGCTCTGGCCTTGGTATAACTGACCATGGTCGAACCGAGGAAAGCCAGAGCCAGTACCCAGAGAATCCAGTGATGGCGGAAATAAAAGCCAAGTCCAAGATACATAGCAAACTCTGAATACCGGTCCAGGCTGGAATCAAAAATTGCTCCGAAACGGGTTTTCCTGTTGCCATTGGTGGCCACTTTGCCATCGAGGATATCCATCATGCCGGAAATCAACAGGAAAACTAAGGCCCAGGCTGGATAGCCGAGAGCGTAAAAAAGGCCAACCAGTAAACCAGCTATCAATCCGGCCAGGCTGAGATGGTTGGGATTAATTTTTAACTGAACAAAAAAGAGAGACAGTCGGTCAAAGATTTTTAAAGTAAAAACAATCAGACCTCTAGGTAGAAATCTAAATCCCTTATTCTCGTAGGTGACCATTGCCTATAGATTATAGGAGTTCAGACCTTTAATATCAATATTCTGCACGGCGGTAGTTAACATTTTTTTGATCTTGTTTCCTTTGATCGGGCTCCAATCAGGTAGCCGGGCTGCCCTGGACAGGATCGATCTGTCCGAATGGGAGGAGCAAGATAAAGAATATCTGGATCTGGCAAAAACCTCCGGCACTAGCTGATCTCAGTTCTTGAGTTGAAGAAAAAACCGGCCTGTGATATGTTTCTTCTATTATTCTAGCTCAAAAATCTCTGCCTGGAGGACACAGATATGAAAGATAAAATCGAAATCAAAAAACCGGAAGGCAAATTAGGCGTCCTGCTGCCCGGGCTGGGGGCGGTGGCCACGACTTTTATCGCAGGCACCATGCTCGTTCGCCGTGGGCTGGGCCGGCCTTTTGGTTCACTCACCCAGATGGGGACGATCAGGTTGGGTAAAAGAACTGAGAAGCGAGTACCCAGGATAAAAGATTTCGTCGAACTGGCTGAACTGGACGATCTGGTTTTCGGTGCCTGGGATATTTTCCCCGATAATGCTTATGAAGCGGCTCTTAAAGCTGGCGTGCTGAGAAAGGAACACCTTGATCCGATTAAAGAAGAGCTGGAAACAGTCAAGCCCAGGCCGGCTGTTTTCGATCGGAATTATGTTAAGAAACTGGACGGGCCTAACAAGAAAAAAGGTGCGACCAAGTATGATCTAGCCCTGCAGTTAATGGATGATATCAAAAGATTTAAAGAAGAAAACCAGGTCAACCGACTGGTCATGATCTGGTGTGCCTCGACTGAGATTTTTATGAAGCCTGATCCTGTTCATCAGACGATCGACTCCTTAGAAAAAGCTATGAAAGAAAATCACCCGGCTATTGCTCCCAGCATGATTTATGCTTATGCCGCGCTTCAATCGGGCGTGCCCTTTGTTAATGGAGCACCTAACCTGACGGTTGATATTCCAGCTATGGTAGAGCTGGCCAAACAGCAAAATTTGCCGGTCGCTGGTAAGGACTATAAAACAGGTCAGACTTTGATGAAGACCATTATTGCTCCCGGTCTCAAAGCGCGGTTGATCGGTCTGGACGGCTGGTTTTCAACTAATATCCTGGGTAACCGGGATGGCGAGGTTCTGGACGATCCAGAGTCTTTTAAAACCAAGGAGGAGAGCAAGCTGGGTTCACTTGAATATATTCTTCAACCTGACGTTTATCCCGAACTTTATGGTCATTTTTATCATAAAGTCCGCATAAATTATTATCCTCCTCGTGGCGATAATAAAGAGGGCTGGGATAATATTGATATCTTTGGCTGGCTTGGTTATCCAATGCAGATCAAAATTGATTTTCTTTGTCGGGATAGTATTCTGGCTGCGCCCATTGTCCTGGATCTGGTCCTGTTTATTGACCTGGCTCAGAGGGCGGGTTTCCGGGGTATTCAGGAGTGGCTGTCATTCTATTTTAAAAGTCCGATGTGTGCTCCCGAGCTTTATCCAGAGCATGATCTGTTCATTCAATTAATGAAACTGAAAAATACACTGCGCTATATGAAAGGTGAAGAGCTCATCACTCACCTTGGACTTGAATATTATGATTGAACCTCAAGGCAGCCTGCACGAAATTTTTTTAAATTGAGAAGAGGGAATTTTTATAAAAAATTTAAATGAGGTTTACTATGCTCAGCCTTAAAACTTTTAAGGGCAGGAAGTCTGCTGCCTTGTTTTTTGTCTCAATTCTGGTCGGCCTATCTCTGGCCTGGCCGCTTCTAACCCAAGCTCAGGGCAAGCCAGATTTAAGCCGTGATAAAATCCTGTTTACTGTTGGCTATGCCCACCTTGATACTCAATGGCGCTGGGATTATCAGAAAACGATCAGGGAATATATCTGGAACACGATGGTTGATAATTTTTCTCTCCTGGAGAAATACCCATATTATGTTTTTAACTTCAGTGGTGCTAACCGCTATCGGCTGATGAATGAATATTATCCAGAAGAGTATAAAAAAGTTAAAGACTATGTTGCTCAGGGGCGATGGTTTCCAGCCGGTTCTTCGATGGAAGAAAATGATGTGATGGCTCCCTCGGCCGAATCCATTATTCGACAGATTCTCTATGGAACTCATTATTTTCGCCGGGAATTCGGCTTCAGCAGCCGGGAATATATTTTACCTGATTGCTTTGGTTTCCCGGCTTCGCTGCCTTCCATCCTGGCCCACTGCGGCCTGAAGGGTTTTTCTACACAGAAGCTGTCCTGGGGATCGGCGGTCGGTATTCCTTTTAACCTTGGTGTCTGGGCCGGGCCTGATGGGCAATCGGTCATAGCTGCCCTTAATCCGGGCGATTATGTCAGCAAAATCACCGGTGATTTAACCAGGAATGAAACCTGGATGAACCGGGTGAAAGAAAATGGCCAGAAATATGGTGTTTATGCCGATTATATGTATTATGGGACAGGCGACGTGGGTGGCGCACCGGATGAGGACTCAGTTGTTAATCTTGGAAAAAGTCTGGCCAGCAACCAGGAAAGCGAAATAAAGATAGCTGCTTCTAAGGCCGAGGAGCTGTTTGTGACCATCACTCCTGATCAGAAGCAAAAATTACCTGTTTACCGGGGAGAATTCCTGCTGACCAATCACTCGGCCGGATCGATCACTTCCCAGGCAGCTATGAAGCGCTGGAACAGGAAAAATGAATTTCTGGCTTACTCGGCTGAAGCGGCAGCTGTTATCGGCGACTGGACAGGTGGGATCAATTACGATCGGGCCAGGCTGAACGAGGCCTGGCGGCTGGTTCTCGGGGCTCAATTTCATGATATACTGCCCGGAACGAGCATTCCCCGGGCCTATGAGTTTTCCTGGAATGACGAAGTCCTGGCTGCCAATCAATTTGAGCAAGTACTGAAAAGTTCAGCCGGGACGGTGATTGACGCTCTTGATACCAGGGTAACCGGACGCCCCCTGGCCATATACAATCCGCTGGCCTTTGACCGGGAAGATGTGGTCGAGGCTGAAATAGAATTTCCTGAGACAGTGACCAGCTGTCGTGTTTTTGGCCCCGATGGCCTGGAAACTCCTTCCCAGATCAAAGAAATTAAGGGAAACAAGCTCAAGGTCATTTTTCTGGCCAGAGTTCCTTCGCTTGGTTACAGCGTCTATGATGTCAGGCCGTCGGCAGAGCCCTGCCGGTTAAGCACTGGCCTCAAGGTAGATAAAACCAGTCTGGAAAACCTGCGCTATATCGTTAAGATTAACCGCGATGGGGACGTATCCAGCCTTTATGATAAGAAGGCCAAAAAAGAATTACTGGCCTCGCCAGCGCGCTTATCTTTTCACTATGAAAAACCAAAGCAGTGGCCTGCCTGGAATATGGACTGGGAAGATAGAATTAAACCTCCGGTTGGCTATGTAGAAGGTCCAGCGGAAATAACCGTCCTCGAAAACGGACCTGCCCGGATAGCCATCAAAATTGAGCGAGAATCGAGACATTCAAAGTTTGTCCAGATAATAAGATTGGCAGCCGGAGAAGCCGGTGAGCGGGTGGAGTGGAGCAATCAAATTGATTGGGCCACAGCCGAATCCTCTCTTAAGGCAGTTTTCCCTCTGACCGTAGCTAATCCGATGGCTACCTATAACTGGGAGGTGGGCACTCTGGAAAGAGGCAACAACGATCCAAAAAAATTTGAAGTTCCGTCCCACCTGTGGTTTGATCTGACCGATAAAACTGGCTCCTATGGTGTCTCGGTTCTGGAAGATTGTAAATACGGCTCAGATAAACCGGCCGACAACATCCTTCGCCTCACTCTCCTCTACACCCCGGGTGTGAGAAGCTGGCCCAAAGAACAAGCTACCCAGGATTTTGGCCGGCATGAAATTCTTTATGCCCTTTACGGCCACCAGGGTGACTGGCGTCAGGGCCGAACAGGCGAGCAGGCGTTGAGGCTTAATCAACCCTTAATTGCTTTCGAAGCTCAGGCCCATCCCGGGCCACTCGGTAAAAAATTCAGCTTTCTGACGGTTGAGCCGGAGGGAATAAGAATTCTGGCGCTCAAAAAGGCTGAAAATTCAGGAGAGATCATCGCCCGCCTGGTGGAAACGAGAGGTGAGTCTGTAAAAAAAGCCAGCCTGACCTTTCCCTCAGCTATTAAATCAGCCAGAGAAGTTAATGGAGTGGAGGATAGATTAGGTGAAGTTCAGTTTAAAGCCAACAAACTGACCTTTGATCTTGAAGCTTATGGTTTGAAAACCCTGGCCGTAGAAATAAATTCTCCTGGTCAGCAGCTGGCCAGACCAGTCTTCAAATCAGTTGAGCTGCCTTATAATCTTGATGTCATGAGCTATGATCATGACCGGTCTGACGGCGGTTTTGCAGCCGACGGTTGGAGTTACCCTGCCGAATTAATGCCTGATTCAATTCAGGCTGGCCGGGTAAGTTTTCAGCTTGGACCGAAGTTTGATGGGGCCAAAAATGCTTTGACCTGTGAAGGCCAGGTCATTAGCTTACCGCCGGGAAATTTCAATTGTCTCTATATACTGGCGGCAGCTTCCGAAGAAAACCAGAAGGGAGTCTTCAGACTCGGCCAGAAAGAGGTAGAAATACCGGTTGGCTACTGGTCTGGTTTCATCGGTCAGTGGGATAACCGGCTCTGGGCGGAGGGACCGGCTGCCAGTCTTGATTTTGATCAGGATCGCTTTACTTATGTTGGTGTCACTCCCGGTTATATCCGTCAGGACGAAGTAGCCTTTTTTACCACTCATCTGCATCGACCGCTGAGCGGCAAAGAAGGCAATGAACCTTATACTTACGGCTATGTCTTTAAATATCAAATCGACCTGCCGCTGGGAGTTAAAGAAATTGTTCTGCCCCGAAACAGCTCAATAAAAATCCTGGCCTTAACTGTTGCTTTAAATGATCACAGGGAGCCGAAGTCAGCCCAAAATCTGTTTGATCGTCTGGATCGCCAGCAGGAAGATTATGAGAGGTGGGCGGTGGTACCGGAACCGGTCATAAAGCCAGCTACTGCTCATGTCAGTCCGGGCCGACCAGCATCGGTCTCGATAACTGTTCCTCTGGACGGAGCTGAAATTCACTATACACTGGATGGCAGCGAACCAACTGTAAAATCACCACTTTATACAGAGGAACTGAGCCTAAGCGGGAATAAAATTCTAAAAGCAAGGGCTTTTCATCCGGTGAGATTGCCAAGTGTAGTAGCTACCGCTTATTACAGTCAATCGTTACCGGTAGCTGACATTATCTATTTCAATCCACCGGCTAAAAATAAAATTGGGGCCGCCGAGGAGAAGACATTAATTGATCTGGTCAGGGCCAGGCCAGAGGCTGCCGATGACAACTGGCAGGGTTTTGAGGGTGAGGACCTGCAGGTAGTGCTTGATCTCGGGGAAAAGAAGGATGTGTATGAACTGGAGCTCAGTCTATTAGAAGATAATAATGCCGGCATCTTTCTTCCGGCTGCGGTTAAAATTGAGCTTTCCCTGGATGGAAAAAAGTTTGAGACCATGGTCGAGCAGAAGTTACCACAGCCGGAAGCAGGCAAAAGCCGCGAACCAGCTGCGAGGAGTCTGGCTTTCAGCCTGAAAGGTCGTCAGGCCCGGTTTATCAGGCTGACCGCGACCAATATCGGGACTGTGCCTGCTGGCTTCCGTCGGGCCGGTCAAAAGGCCTGGCTCCTGCTTGATGAAATTTATGTCAGATAAACCCCGAGCGGAAAAGATCCAGAGAATCACCGCCGGGAAATAATTTTATCTTCATTGCGTGAAATTAAGGTTCTGAGGCCGGGGCGGCAACAGCGGGTCTATTTTCTTCAAGAAGCTTATCGTAGAGGCCGATAATTTTCTGGAAAATATTCAGCTCATAATCAGTGAGCAGTTTTTGAGCTGCTTTTTTGTCCCGGGTATAAAGAGTGGAAAACTTGTTTTCAAATTCCCGGCTGGTCTTCAGATATTCCTCTTCAACTGACCAGAGGTTTTTTCTGACCAACTCGATCCTCTGGCCATAATTGGCTTCAACCAGGTTTTCATACTGCCGAACCCTGGTGGATAGGAGCTCGTGGCTCGCCGCCTTGATGTCAACCGGCTTGAAATGCTGCTCATAAAGAAGTTCGTAATCATGGTGGTTGGGGCCAAAACCGGCTCCAGGAGGAAGTGTTTCCAGCCCGGAATAGAGCGGGAGATAAAGTGTCGTATCAGGCTTGCCAAAAGCCAGCCAGGTTAAAGCTGAGATTAGTTCTGGCTGCTGCTTGTTTAAACAGGCTACGAAAGAATTGATGGTGGAAGAGGTACAAATTGTTCTGAATTTGGTTTTATTGGGGCTGCCCAGCTTATAGCCGTCAGTAGCATCATATTCTGTTCCTTCATAGTGATCGCGCAGTACGGCCATCAGCTTCTCCACGGTGATCGGGCTGGCTGGTTCAAAAGAAAATGGAAAATCATCAGTTATCTCCCATTTTTGTCCGCTGAGCAGAGACAGCCCACGCCACATTCTCAGCGTGTTGCCATCAAAGACTGGCTCTCTTTTGGTCGGCCGGTTGAAAACTTTTTTAAAATCAAAAGGCCCATCTCTTTTTTCATCATACCAGCCATTTTTCCGGGCATATTCAATCAGGTCGGGACTGCCCAGGAAGTTATCCGGATCGTCAAGATGAATCTGCCTTATGGTGTAGAAATTAGGAATGACAGCCACTGCCTTGTCAGGCACTCTTTGTGCCAGCCAGTGTCGCCCCTTGATAACGGCCAGCATCCAGGCTTCATTTTTATCGGCAATGGAATAGGTCCGACCAGAACTGCGGTAGCCATATTTTTCGATCAGTTCTCCGGCCAGCTTGACCGCTTCTCGGGCACTGCTGGCTTTTTCAGCTACAATTCTTCGCAACATGTAACCGATTCCGCCAGCGGTGAAATCTTCGCCTTCCTCCCGGGAAGGACAGCTATTGGAGGTGATGACCACTCCCTGATCATTGATGAAACTATCAGCAAATTCCTGTTCGGTAGCCTCAATCCAGAGAAAGCCATTGACCTGACCGCTGGTCTCATAAACTCCGCCCTGGCCGAGATTTATTTTAACTTTCTGGCCATAATTTTTTGGAGCTATTTTTCTGACGTTGACGATAATCTCACCGTAATCATCCTCATTATGGGCAATCATGACCGAGCCGTCGGCACTGGCCTTTTTCCCAACAAGAATGGTGTAGCAGTTGAACTGGTCCCGGTCAGGGTCAGCCTGAGTAAGGGTCATGACCGCCAGTCCGGAAGCAACTAAAAAGATGAAAACGAAGATAAAAGTAGAAATTATTTTCCTGTGAGACTTCACCTTTAACCTCCTCGGAGCTTTAATTGACCTGAACATATTTCTGGTCTTTCCATCTGCCTTAATATACTATCCAGCCGGTTAGTTATTCAAGGTGTTAGATTAATCCTGCTGGCCTGTGGTCCGAACAGAACTGGCTGGGGGTCTGGCCGGCAGGAAGACCTGCTGACTCAGCTAGCCTCTCCGCAATTATATTAATCCTATCGGAATTATGTAATATAATCCGCCACTGGCTTTAACTCAGGGGGTTAAGTCTGTCAGCCAGTAAGTCCACCGTTCAGCCAGGAGGCCTGAGGTCCAGCCAGACAGGGCATAATCAGAGACGAAATAAATCTGGCTGGAAAGTTTCTTCTTCTGGTAAAATAAAATGGCAAAAACAGTAAGGATGGCGTCAATGAGCTCTAACGATGATGATAATAAAATCTCGATTGTAGCCGACTGGCTGGCAGGCCTGGCTTTTGAAGCCTCGGTGGGTGAACACCAGATAATAATGGACGTTCCTCCCGAGGCGGGTGGTCAGGGTCTTGGCCCGCCGCCTAAGCCATTGATGCTGGTGGCTCTGGCCGGCTGTACCGGAATGGATGTCATTTCTATTCTGGGGAAAATGAGGGTAGAGGTTGAAAAGTTCAGGATAACAGTCGAAGGCCTGGTGACAGAAGAACACCCGAAACAATTTTATAAGATGCACCTCGTTTATGAATTTACCGGGAAAGATTTGCCAGAAGATAAGCTGAAAAGAGCGATCGAGCTGTCCCAGGACAGATACTGCGGGGTCAGTGCCACTTACCGGATGGCCTTAGAGGTTACCTGGGAAATGAAAATAAACAACAGCCATTAGCCGCTAAAAGTCTAACGGATGCTTTCCAGGTAAATAGCTCCACTCGCTCTTGAAGATAAAATGGGGAGAATGGTTGTAAAATGGAATCGGGTATATGAGAGTGAAGAGAGGAAACGATGGCACTCCTGGGAATTTTTCTAATGTCGATGAGTTTGGCGGTGATGATCGGGTTACTTCTGATGAAGCAGATAAATGGAAGAACTAACCCGGATAATAGCCTGGCCAGGGCAAGGTAGAGTCAATCAAAATGAAACCAGAGTTTAAGAGGCTGATTGATACGATTAAAACTGAAGGCTGGAAGAAGATTCAAATTGAATTTGGCCCTGACTATCTGGAGATTGAAGTCCCGCCTGATTGTCAGGAACTAAGCATGAAAGAAGTCCCACCCGCGGCTCATCCCGGGCAGGTGGTGGAAGAAGCCCTTTCTTACCCGCTGGCCAGCCCCCGCCTGGAAGAAATTATCCAGGGAAAAAATAAACCGGTGAGCAACCTGTCTGTGGCCATAGCAGTCTCTGATATTACCAGACCGGTTCCGTACCAGGGAGAAAGTGGTCTTCTGCCTCCACTCCTCACAAGACTGGAAGCAGCAGGAATTCGAAAAGAAAATATTAAAATCATTGTCGCCACCGGTTTACACCGACCAACTACAGGTCAGGAAAAAATGGCCATGTACGGGGCAGAAGTCGTCAGTAACTATCAAATAATAGATCATAAGGCTGATGATCCGGACCTTTTCCTCAGGCTGGGTGTGACCAGCCGGGGAACGCCGCTCTCGATTAACCGCCACTTCTATCTTTCTGATCTCAAGATAGTTACCGGACTGGTCGAGAGCCACTTTTTTGCCGGTATTTCCGGCGGTCGGAAAGCCATCTGTCCTGGTCTGGTCGATGTCAAAACCATAGAAAAATTTCATGGTCCTGAGTATCTGGAAAACCCGCTGGCCACCAATCTCGTTCTTGATGGTAATCCCTGCCATGAAGAAGCCCTGGAGATCGCTCAGAGAGTCGGTGTAGATTTTTCTATCAACGTAACTCTGAATAAAGATTTGAAACTTACCGCTGTGTTCGCCGGAGATCTGGTTGAGTCCAACCTCCAGGCCTTCCAGTTTATCAAGAATTATGTAACTATTCCTCTTGACAGAGAATATGACCTGGTTCTGACTCATGGCGGATATGTCGGGCAGAATCATTATCAAACGGCCAAAGCAGCGGCTGGAGCTTTGCCGGCAGTTAAAAGAGGGGGCACAATTATAATTGTGGCTAATAACAGAGATCCTTTTGACCCGGTTGGTTCACCCGAATATAGAACCCTCCTTCACCTCCTGAAGCTGCAGGGACCCGACGGCTACCTTAACTTGCTTCAGTCTCCTGGCTGGAAATTTACCCGAGACCAGTGGGAGCCAGAAGTCTGGGGGAAGGTTTTAAGAAAAGTCGGAGAAGAAGGACTGATTTATTGTTCGCCGGAAATCAGCCGAAAAGATTACGATCTTCTGCCGGGGAGGAGTGGCCTGGAATTGCTGGAAGAAGATAGTCCGATGACATTAGTGAAAAAAGCCACGGAGATGACCCGGAAGGCGGTCCTACTGGCGGTAGCCCGGCGGGAATCTTCAGGTCTTCCGCTGTCCATGGCTTTCATCCGGGAAGGCCCGTATGCTGTTCCCTATCTTCTTCAGACTGAAGCCGGGAGCCAATAATAGATATGGATGATGACGGTCAAGACGGTCAAAAGTTTTCTGGCTGGCCTGGGCTCGGTGAAAAGGGCAACATAAAAGCTAATATTTTCTGCCGAGTTAGACATGCTTGAAACAATTTTGTTAGTGGCCGGTTCTTTGTTTCAGCTGCTTGGTTTAGCCGGAAGCATTTTACCCGTACTGGCCGGGCCTCCTCTTAATTTTCTGGGTATTATTTTGCTTGGTCTGGCCCGGGGCTGGGAGACTTTCAGCCGGCCACTATTGTTTAGCCTGGCAGCACTGACCATTGTTTCTGTTTTTGTTGATTATTTTCTGCCAGTCAGGGGAGCGAAAAAATATGGTTCCACCAGCTGGGGAAGCTGGGGTGCCTTTTTTGGAATGGTAATCGGCGTCTTTTTCTTTCCACCTTTTGGTTTGATCATTGGGGCCCTGGCCGGAGCTATCAGCGGCGAGTTACTGGCCGGCAAAAGTGAATCTTCTGCTCTGAGAGCGGGCTGGGGAGTTTTGCTGGGCTATTTTGTCTCTCTACTTATAAGACTCATTGCTTCTGGCCTGATGACTTTTTTTTATTTCAGGGCTTTGTTTTAGGTTAGATCAGATCAGAATGGATTTGCCCTGTGATAATTAGTTTTCTGGAGTGAGATTTCTTCTGAAGCCGGTCTTTTTGGGCATTTATTTGATCTATAGGTTGAAAACGTGCGCCTTCTTCCCCGGGACCCCAAAATCAATACCCTCACTTTCCCTGGCAAACTTTTTGATATCTAAAGACAGGTACAGGTAAAGAATTGGCTCTAAGATTTCTGATGCCTTCTAAAGCTACGGCGGAGGAGATGGAGCCCGATTAAAGCAGCAGTTCTTGAGCCCAGCCCATGGTCCTTATCTCAATATTTTCCAACCGGCTATGGCCCAGCTTATAAATTTTATCAGCTGCTTCGATCGAAATCGGCGGGGGAGAGATTGGCCAGGGCTCCCCTCTAAGCTCGTCTCTTTTGGTCTGGATGATCTTCAACCCAACTGCATCGAGAGCGACCGGATCGGTTCCGGCCAGCAGCCCTTTATAAGGCCATCTGTATCTTGGATCAAATTGCGGTCCCCGATCACAGACCGGAAGCAGAGCGTCAACAATTATTAACCTGGTTTTCCCTTTGACCGACGGCAGGTGCCAGATCTCGCCCAGTTTGGTGCTATCTTCATAATGATAATTTCGGGGGGCGCCAGAATATAAGATGTAATTTTTTATCACTGTGCCGATTCCGGTCAGCCAGTGGGCCTTTAGACCAGGCAGGGAAATCAAAGCGGTGATAGAACCAAGATCAACTGAGCGTCCCTGGGCCAGCCTGATATTCGCCTCGGGCAGACCGATCGCCAGCAAAGATTCCTGGACGATTTCCAGGAGTTCATCATGGGTCGGGTTCATGACCGAGGTTGGTACCAGCCCGACCACATCTTTTGGACTGAAAAGTTTTAACCAGGCCTTTTTCATTTCCTTTTCGCCGGTCAGAGCGGTCATGACCTCTCCAACCATGGCTTCCAGAACTTTTTTATCGACCTTCTGGCTGCTGTCGAGAACATGTTCATTGCGGACAACAAGAACCAGGCTTTTCTGGTCGGCAGCTGATTTGATCCCCATTTTTCCAGTCCCGGCTTTGAGCCAGTCAGGCAGCACAGTCAGGCCCAGGGCCGTAGCGGCCGTCCCGCGCAGAAAGTCTCTCCTGGTTATAACTTCTTTTTTAATCTTCACTTTTCTTTCCTCCATTACTCAGGTGCTTTTAATTGTTTTAAAGTTTAGCTGACTGAAAATATCAGTAACCGCTTTCTGGTCTGGACATTCAAAGGCAAAAGCCAGATAGTTACCGAACAATGTCCAGCCCAGCCAGCCATCTTCAACCCTGGTACTGCCTGTTTTGAGCAGACCCGGACTGAGGTCAACCTGATCTGCCTTTTCAGGCAAATACGATTGAAAGAAAGAAGTGAGAGCAGCCAGTGCAGCTGGAGCTTCTGGATAATGGATGACAATAAGTTTAGCCGGCTGGCTCCCGGACTGTCTCTCCTTTTTTTCAAAGCAAATCAACAAGCCTTCGGTGGAGTGATTCAAATTTAGAATATTTTCATGACTCAGGTAATAAAGCGAGTTTAGAACCAGATGTGAATGAAAATAGGCGGTTCTATCCTGTCGTATTTTCCAGGCAGAGTCGGTGGAAGGAACAACGACGTCGAGTATAGCCGGTGGAGGCTGAGCGGGGCTTTTGCCGGCCAGGATTTTTCCCAGCTTTAAAATTGTCTCCCTGACGTCAGGTGTTTCTCTCGAAGCTAATATTCGGAGATAAAGACTATCAGCTCTGGCTCGCAACAATCCCTCACCATATAAAGCGGTGTAATCCGGGCAAACGGGGTTTTCGGACCGGACAGCAGGAGCAGAGCTCAGGTCGACGGGTTCACCCGTCCAGTCGAGAGACAACAGGCCAAACGTCTCATCCGGGGTTTCCATCTGGTAGATTTCGACCAGCATCTCTTCCTCGGGTTCTCTGTTATAACGGTAAACCAGGAGACTTTTGAATTTATAGGCCAGGTAAAGCTCACCGCCGCCATCCATATAATCAAAGATGGTGGTGTGGTCAATTCTCTGAGGCGGTCCCTCCATCTTCCAGCCATCAATGGTTTCCGGCAGATTAATCTCCTGGTTACTGTGCATCTTTGGAACTCCTCTTGCCCAGGCTGAAAATAGACAGAACGAAATTAAAAACGAAATTAAAATAGTCAACAGGCGGGAACCAATGGGCAAATTATATATATGTTTGCTCCTCATGTCTGATTCCATTCTAACTGGACTTAATTTTATATTCCAGAGAAATTTAAGAGACTTCCTGGATAGAATAAAAATAAAATTTCCGGTAGCCATCAGACTGCTTACTTATCTTGTTTATGGTCAAAGAATCATGTCTGCCCGGGTCTCTGATCTCCAGTGATGACGCGAACTCACCGGCCCAGCAAAAACGAATTTGAGCTGCTCAGCGGGCCTTTTTTCTAAAAAAGCTGATAATGAAAAGAATGATAAGAGCTCCGATTATAGCCCCAATAAAACCGGCCGTTTCTCCTGGCTCATAAATTTTCAGAAACTGACCCAGATAAGTGGATAAAAATGAGCCAGCAATGCCCAGCAAGGTGGTCATGATCCAGCCCATATTTTCTTTACCGGGAAAGATCAATTTAGCGATAACTCCGGCAGCCAGTCCAAGCAGGATTGTCCAGACAATGTGCATAACACCCTCCTTTCTGTTCCAATTTTTCTTGTTATTATTTACTTTGCCAGCAATATTTTGACCGGCCGGGCATTGGTTTTATAATCTGGACTTTATCTGTTACAATAATCAAAAATCGGAACAGGTGGCGGTGCATATTGACATCGCCCTCAGATAAACAAGAATTGGCTGGTGAGGATGGCCATCTTCAAATCAACCAAACCGGAAAGCCTGGCTAGTGGAGCCAATCTGATTACACTTCTTCGCTTGTTTTCTTCGTTTCTGTTTTTCTGCCTGGCTGCTGTCTATCACCGTGAACTGTGTAATTATCTCGGTCTCGGTCTTCACTGGCTGGGCGACTGGCTGGACGGCTTCTGGGCTAAAACTTTTAAACAGAGAACAATTCTGGGAGCAGAGATAGACATTATCGCCGATCGGGTGGAAAGCCTCTTTTTCTTTATCAACTTCATTTCTTTCCATCCAGCCCTGGTTTTGCCTGTTGCTCTTTACATGCTAAACTTTGCCTTTATTGACTTTTATTTGAGCTATCAATTTATTAAGTTTGATCTAATTTCAGTTGATTTTTTTTATCTGGTTGACCAAAAAGTTTTTAAGCTTAATTTCAGTCAGCCAGGTAAATTTGCTAATTCAACTGTTATTCCCCTTCTCCTCATTTTTTTGCCTCAGCTCTGGCCACTAACTCTAATTCTGACGGCCGGGCTGATCTGGATTAAAGTTGATTCAATTCTTATTTTGAGAAAAAAGAAAAATCAGGCCATCCAGATCTGAATTACGATTTAATTTCTGGTTGTAGCCACTGCAGACAGAAATCACAGTATTTAATTCTCTTCTGTTTTTAGCAGACCGACTGATTGAGGGGTAAATCAGTTGACTGGCCTGGCTGACTTTTCTGCTAATCAATATAGCCGAGGGAGCGGAGTCTCTCTTTTTCAGCCGGGCTTATCCAGCGACGTTGACTTTTGAATACCTTTTGTCCCGCCAGATTTATTATTTTATGGAGAGAGGTCAGCAGCTTCATCGTTTCTTCGGGATAAGTGGCTGACAGATCGTTTTTTTCCTGAGGGTCATTGGCCAGATTATAGAGCTCGGTCACTTCCTCTGAACTAAAAACCGAATGGATGATTTTCCAGGGGTAACTGACGAGCGACCAGGCCCGTTGAGAACCCTGAGTTAGTTCTGAACAGATTGGTTGTTTTTTCTCCGGCTCTCTTCTCTCACCAAGCGCCTGGCTCAAATCTTCTCCTTCCAGAGGATAAGCTAAGCTGATGACCTCATTCAGGCCAAGTAGATAGAATAAGGTTGGAAATAAATCCAGCAGGGAAACTGTTGTGCTGATTTTCAGGCCGGCAGGTAACCAGCTTTCTCCGCACATGACGAGTGGAACGTGAATGAGCTCCTGATAGAGGGAATGCCCATGACCCCAACCACGGTGATCAAAGAATTCTTCGCCATGATCGGCGGTGACAAGGAGCAGCGTATCATTTAATTTATTTTCAGTCTGGAGAAATTCAAGCAGCTGGCCCAGCCAGTAATCATGGTAAGCGATCTTGGCGTCATAAAGAGCTATCATCTTTTGCCGTTCGGCTTCAGCTATCTCCGGACCTTCTCTAAACGGTAAGAACAATCCCAGGCTTGGAGGAAAAGTCGTTGGCCAGCTCTGGCTTTCTGGTAGGTTTTCTTCTGGCCAGAATTTTTTGACGAAGGCAGCTGGAGCCAGATAAGGAGCATGTCCTCCTTCCAGATGAACCAGCAGGAAAAATGGCTTATGGGCATGATTTTTAATCCAGCTGACTACTCTCGTCGTCATGGCTTCCGGGTCAGTTGAGGCCAGCTCGGTTTCCCCAAAGCTAAGAGTGGCCAGCTTCTGGCTCAGAAGATAAACTGGTTTTAGTCCCTGGCCGACTACCGGCAGGCGCCTAGAGCGGTCGAGAATATGACCAAAAATCGTCTTATAGGCTTTTACCGAGAATTCATCCGGGGCAAAAAAACGGTCCAGTCCTTTATTGTATCCATAGGCCGGGGAGAAATATGGATTAAAGGAAAAAGCAGCAGTGTTGTAACCGAGGGCCCTGAAAACCTGAGGGATAATGATGAGGCTCGAGGGAAGATAGGAGGTGATGTCATTCATCTGGTGGGAGGTGGGTAGTGTCGAGGAAAGAAGTGAAGGTATGGATTCGACTGTATGAGAAGAAGCAGCTATGGCCTGTTCAAACAATATTCCGCGGCTGGCCAGTTGATCCAGAAAGGGGGAAGTTTGGCGAGGATAACCATAGCAGCTTAAATGATCAGCTCGAACGGCATCCCAGACGACGAGGACAACGTTTTTAGCTGATTGCCCGGAAACAGGGATTAAAGCCTGTTCTTCATTCCCCAGCCTGTGCTGGCGGATATTGGCCGGGGTCACCAGGGCTACCAGTCCAGCCAGTAAAACAGCCAGGTGAATAGCCAGATAACTTTTCCAGAAGAGATTAAATGAGGGTGCCTTTTTTTTGAATTTTTGTCCGAGAAGGACAAGGCCAGCCACAGCCAGAATGAAAATAATGGCATTTAAGGCAATAGCCGACCGGTTCAGAATACCTGCGAAAATATAAATATTGATAAAACCCTGGCCTAAAAGCCAGGCAGCAAAATAACAGAAGATAATAAGCCAGGCTAAACAATTTGTTTGCTGTGGTCTTCTCCTGACAGCCAGCCAGATCGTCCAGACCAGGCCGGCAGCCAGGCCGATGACCAGCCAGAGCAAACCGTGCCAGATGGCAATACCAGCCAGGTCGGAGAAATCAAAAATTGAGTTTCCCTTCAGCCTTTCGAGAAGAACATTCCATTCACCCAGACATATCCCAGCCAGCAAGCCACTTAAGGGACCTACCAGGAGCGGGGTGAAACCCTGATGCTGTCGTTTTTCATTCATTATGTTTTATAAATAACAAAACTTATTAAAAGAGACAAATTAAAAAATGCTGGAAAAAATATTCTTGACTTTTGTCAGGATATAAATATAACTGAGGCAGAGATCAAATTAAATGCAGAATTCACACTGCAGAAGGGGTAGGGCATAACTTCCCAAATAAAAGAGAATTAGTCTGCTTATCTGATGAGGAGGGCAAGATGTCTGATTCTCACCTTAAGAAAGCTGACCGGGGAGACGAGAAACTAAAGACGCCAGCTATAACCAGAAGAAAGTTTTTATCTTATGCGGGTGTATTGGGTGCTTCTCCTTTCGTTGGGCAGCTGCAAAAAGTTCAGAAAAAAATAGTCAGCCAGGCGAAAATTGATATCCAGCCGGCGGGGCTGATTTTTAATGTCCTGAGACCAGACGACTTACTCTGCCTGGATTTCGAGTTTATTAATTTTAAAGTACTCAATCTACCCAGGCCTCATCTGGTTAAAGAGAATCGTCAGCAGCCTGCTTATATGATTGTACATTTCCCGCCGCAAAGTGTGGCTGAAAAAGTCTTCTATGAGACGACTCCAGAACTAAAAGATACCGCTCAGCCCGAACTACCCCAGCCCCCTCCCATCTTTTCAAGGATATCAGGACCGGCTCGCCTGAGCTTCATCATTCCGGATGAAATCAATGAAATCCCACTGACGCTTGAATCTCTTTTAGCCTGGCAGCTTTATCAGCCCAGCTTGGTGCCGGTCGCCCTGCCACCCGATGCTTCCTCCCGGATAACAAGGAGAGTTGCCACTTCTGGAAAAGGAAGTTCTAATTCTGCGGCCAGGTCTGTTCTGGTTGCCAGTGGTCCAGCCGGTCAGAATCTTCATAGCCAGAGAGACCAGCTGGCCCGGGCCCAGTACAGCCAGCTAAACAGGTTGTTACTTAAACCTGCTGCCCCGCAGAAAAATCAGACAGCTATTGAGATGCCTTACCGGCTCATCCTGTCACCAAATGTCTACAATATCTGGGTTCATGCGGTTAAGCCTGTTTCGATTAATGGCTGGACAGAGCTCTGGCAGACGAGACTGGCAGCTCTAAATCCTGATGGCTCGATAAGTGAATCAGATAATCCTTATTTAGCCCTGAGAGCGGTCTGGTCGCCAGATGTAGATCTGAATAACCTGACCGGCCCTCTTTCATCAGAGGAAGTCCGTCTGCCCCTGACCGCAAATGATCGTCACCAGATCGTTCACCTCAGCAGTAATTTTACACTAAAAAAACCTGACCAGAGTCCTTACGAACCGCAGCCTATCCGGGTTAACAGAATGATGCTCAGCTCTCTTGGAGCCTGGCTTGATTCGATAGGTAACTGGTCTCCGGTTTCACCTCTATCGGTAGTTACCTGGCAACACCTGGCGACAATGGGCCGGGATCATTATGTCCGGGTTGTCTATAAGGGCTATCTGCTGCCTTTCGGTCATCGAGCCTCCCTTGTTAAGGTAACTGAGAGAAAATTTTATAAGGCCTCAGATGGCCAGAATTTTGCCTACCTCCTGCAGAAAATGTATATTGCGGTCAGCCAGCCGGAGAAGACTTTTCCTGCTCCTTTTCAGCCCAACGAAGGTCGGGAAATACCATTTCGGCTGGTTAAAATCACCAGTCTCCAGACACCACCTCTCGACCGCCCTGAAGATAGCCAGGTTCTTTCCAATTCGGGCCAGAAGGCTTTCTGGCCAAAAGTCGGCAAAAAAGACTTTCAGTTTCAGGTTTCGGCAACTGATGTTGAAGGTCATGAAATTGAGTTTCAGCTGCCGATGATGTTTATTGACAATCAATACGCCTTTGATGCGACCAGCCTGAAGTCCCTAGTCGGAGTTTATAATTCTAAAGATGAAGAGGCAATTAAAAGAAGAAAACCTGACCTTCGCGGGCAGAGTCTATCTCTGGCTGCAGAGCGGATGGAAAAAGATACCACCTTTGAAACCGAGTCTATGACTTTCGAGTTGAGAGAAGCTGTCCAGGCTGGATCCAAACAGGCTTTTGAGCTGGCCGATCAGCCCATGTGTTTCCCGGCTATGGACAGGGCGGTTATAGCCATTCCGGCTCTAAAAAACCTGCTGGGTCTAGGCCGGACCACTGTCAGGTTCGCCGAGGCTTATATCCAAGATGGTTTCAACCCTTCAACCAATAAAGGGGAGATTTTTATCCAGATTCTCGAAAACCCACCGTTGCTGGATTTTACAGCTGGCGGTCGGGCAGAGAAATCAGGCGGTCTGGCTACGCCGAATTTTTATCTGGTTGGGCTATCCAGAATCCTGGGCCCGGTGGGTGGACAGATTGGTTCGGCTTCGGCTGAAGCGCAGCCAGATTGGTCTTCTGGTCCACGAGCAGACGCTGACCAGAAAGTTCTGGATGAAAAGGATATAAAGGAAGCTCTAAAGGAGGCGGTTGAAGGTAAATTCTATCCGGAAAAATTCTTTGACAGCAAGGCCAAAATACTGGGCGGCATTTTGCTCAAAGATGTGGTTGATAAGGTCGAAGATTTTGCCAGTCCAGTAAAAGACGCTCTTGACAAAGGGCAGCAGCTGGCCGGAGATTTGTCTCCGGCTCTCAAAATTAAAACCGAGCCGGTCTTTGAAGGTGGTGGTCAGCTGCCGGTTGGAGTCAAAACTTTTCTTAAGTGGACACCAGGCCTGCATGATTTTTCTATTTTCATAGCCAGCCGCGACGAGTCTAAATCCAGACTCACCCTGAATGTCGAAGCGGTATCCTATTTCAATGGGAAAGAAGCAACTTATCAGGTCAAGGGTGAATTAACTGATTTTACGCTGGACTTGATTAAAGATATCAGGACTTTTGTCCGGGTCAAATTCTCTAGCTTTACCTTTACCGCCCAGAATGGACAGAAACCAGACGTTAACCCGGAAATTGCTTCTCTGGAATTCAGTGGTCCTTTTAAATTCATCGAAGGTCTTCTCAAGGCAATTCCACTCCCTGGTAACTTCGGCAGCCGGTCGGGATTTGGCGGGAAGCCCGTGGTTAAGGTTGAACCGGAAGGAGTTAGACTGGGTTATTCTCTTTCAGTACCTGATGTTGGTTTTGGCGTCTTTAGCCTGCAAAATCTCAAATTCGGCGGTGAAATCAGCTTACCTTTTACGGGGGAACCGGTTTCTCTGAAGTTCGCCTTTAATGAAAAAAGCAATCGCTTCCTGGTGACAGTGGCGATGTTTGGTGGTGGCGGATTTTTCTCTCTGGTCCTGGAGCCGAATGGTATTAAGCTGGTGGAAGGTTCCCTTGAGTTTGGCGGTAGTTTTGCCATGAATTTAGGGGTGGCCAGCGGCGGGATGGCTTTGATGGCTGGAATCTATTTTAAATATGAAGAAAACGCCGTTAATATTTCAGGTTATGTGCGCTGTACAGGAGAACTTGATGTCCTGGGTCTGATCAGCATTTCAGCTGAATTCTATCTTGAGCTTAACTATGAGGAACTAAAAAATAAAGTCTGGGGTCAGGCTTCGCTCACCGTCAAAATCAAACTCTTATTTTTCAGCACAAAGGTAACTCTCCATGTCGAAAGAGAATTTGGCGCCTCGCCCCCACCGCTTTTCAGCGACCTGATGGAAGAGAATGACTGGCTGGCCTATTGTCAGGCCTTTGCCTGAAAGGGAAGACAAAAATGCCAAAATCAACTGTTATATGGACGCTATGTCCTAACGGTATAAAAGATGGGAAATTGCAGGTGTCGGCGGCAGTCTCTATCCGCCTGGAAGAGGAGGGCAGAGGGAGAATGCCCAGCCTGAATTTATTTCCAGATATCCTGAACTGGCCGGAAACGGTTCGAGCTTTAAATTTCGGGGTGATCTATGATAAGAAAAAAAGCCGGGAGCCACTGGCGATAAAAAGAATTTCTCCCGAGCCTGAACTGGAACTCTGGCAGGCCATATTCAAGCCAGAGGCTCCGGTTTTCTCCTACCAGCTGGCTGACCTCAGTAAAAACCTGGTCATTTCCTATCCGGTGAGAAATGTTATGACCTTCGTGGCTGCTCAGTACCTGAATGTAGCAGCTGAATCTCCGGAAGAACCGCCGCCCATAGCCAGAGTTTTTCATACTGATGGACTGGCTCAGATTCGCCTGAAGCCAATTACCGACCAGCGCTATGCCAAGACCGTTCAGCTTAAAACAACCCAGCCGATTATGGCTCAGTCAGTCAGGCGCGAAGCCGAAGGCCAGAAATTCAAAGCTGTTCAGGTTTCTCCTTTGCCTCAGCCTCCCCGGGACTTTTATCTGCTCAGAGAATTTTACAAACCAAAAAACAGGGTGACCATTGATCCCAAAACCAGACAACCGATAGCCCAACGAGTCCCTGTTACTCGACCTCAGCCCGATTTTCACCAGGTTCTGGCCTTCCTGACCAGCTATCCAGCTCTCGAAAGGTTACTCGGTTTGGTGCTTGACTTTGAACTGGAAGTCCCGCCTGACTTTCCAGCAGCTGGCTGGATTAAATTAATTCCAGAAGGAAGAAGTGATGAAACTCTAAGGACTGCTTATAACTATGATGCCTCGGGTGGAATTTTTGAAGCTGCCAGCCACCAGCAGCCACCTGAAGTTGTCCATGGTTTTCTAAACCTGGCTGATGAGGAAAGATATGAGCTGATCCAGCTCGATGTTGACGCTGTTGCCCTCCAGACGGCTGAGCTGGCCGACACAGCTGAGACCAGGGAAAAGGCTGACCTTCCCGGCCTGCGTTCAAGTGGGCTGGGGGTGATCAGAAATGAACAGGCAAAAAATGTAGCTGAAATCCTGGTTAAAGCTGTCGAACTCAATAATGATTTAATCAGGAAGCAAGAAATCACACTTTTTGCTGAAGACCTGATCCAGGGCTATCGGATTGATGTCTGGGACGATAAGTCGCAAAAATGGCACTCTCTCTGCCAGAGAGAAGGAACTTATCGATTGGTCAGGCTAGATAAGGAAATCACTCTGGAGGATGAAGGCTTCCTATCACCGGCTGTCACCCAGGCAGCTGATCAATCATCCAATGAAATCTATGTTCACGAAGCTCTGTTTCACTGGGATGGCTGGAGTCTGGTAGCTACCAGGCCCGGCAAGACCATTGACCGGGATGATACCCCCCAAACTATAGAAAACAAAGCCCTGAGTGATTTTTTGCTCGAAACCAAATTCAAGCCTGTCTCCAGATCACTGCCGAAGCTGCGCTACGGCACCGGCTACCGGTTGAGAGCTAGAACGGTAGATCTGGCTGGCAACAGTCAGCCGCTTGAAAGCAATGATGATCGGCAGGCAATCCCGGGGCCAGCCAATCCGCCTTTTATTTTCAGTCGCTTTGATCCTGTTGCTTCTCCAGTTATTATCCCCAGAGAGGAACCAAAAACGGGCGAGACGGTGAGCCATCTGGTTATCAAAAGCTTTAATGATTCTATTGACAGGGACAATGAACCTACCTCTCAGACGTCTGACCGGCATCTGGCTCCGCCCAAAATCTCTCAATTTGACTCTGAACTTCATGGGCTGTTTGATAGTCCTGCCGGTCTTAAGCCTGAGGTTTATTCTCTAATCTGTCAGAAAGATGCTGGTAGATTTAATGAACTCGAGCCGGGAGATGAGGTTGAGCTACCCTATTTTCCAGACCCCTGGGCGAGAGGAGTTTGTCTGCGTGGCTTACCTTATGGAGCGCCGGATCCCTGGCTGATTCCTTTTGTCGGCGACTGGCCTGATTTCCGGCCTTTCCGCCTGAGACTGGAGGAAGGTAGCCAGCCTGCCCGCTGGTCTGATTCTTCGCGAGTGCTAACAGTCTATCTTAAAAAGGGAGAGTCGGTGAGGCTTCGTCTCAGCTGCTATTTCCCGGAGAGATATCTCGAAATTCAGGGGTTTTATCGCTGGCTGGAAAAGCCAGAAAGAATACTGCCACCCAAAGTGCTGAAGCCACCACGTGGCTTGCCCGCAGGACAGGTACAGACATTAAAGACTCTTCAGGTACCAAGAATAGACCTGAACCGGCTCAGGACTATTTCTCTGCAGGGAAAAAACTGGCTGATAACACCTTTTGAAGAGATTACCCTGAGTCATGCCACCCTTCAGCCAGTGGGTCGCCCTCAAGCCAGATTTCTGGAGGCTCAGAAAAGTTATGGGCAGACTGCCGCTGTTCTCTTCGGGGAATTTGGAATTCATGGCCAGAGTACTTCCAGAGTTGAGTTGATGGCCAGCTGGTCAGAGCCAGTTGACGATCTGAATGAACCGGAACCAAAAGTTCTTGAAAGCCGGGCTCATGTTCTCGAGTTGACCGTCACTCCCGAGATGAACTCAATCTCACTTACTCCAAAGACAGGGGAGAGACGGATCGAGGATTCAGATAATCAGCAACAGGTACCCAGGCCGATAACCAGTGCGGCGGTCATTGGTCTGCCTACCCCCGTTTATCGGCAGGAGTTTGGAGATACCAGGTTCCGACGGGTTAATTACAGCCTGATAGCGACGACCAGATATCAGGAACAATTTCCAGCCAGCGAACTGCCCAGGGAAGCTATTTATACCAGAAGTAGCCAGCCAGTTGAAGTCAAAGTACTGAACTCGGCTCCGCCCGCCATGCCCAAAATTGCTTACGTTATTCCCTCATTTAAATGGGAGAGGAAACGTGACCGAAATCAGATACAGAGCACCAGGAAAAGTGCTTTGCGGGTTTATATCGAAAGGCCCTGGTATTCTTCGGGCGAAGGCGAACTTCTGGCCGTTATTCTGCCTCCCGGGCTGGGGGTTACGCCCAAAAAGCGTAGCAAGACCGTGGTGGCAGGTGGAGTAAAAGATCAAACCGTCACTGCCGGGGGAACACAGCCACCAGTCCAGGCCCGGCCCCAGGTCCAGAAAAAAATTACCCAGCCACCTGTTTCACTCCACTTTCCGGCTGTGCCTACGGAATACAGGCCATATGTTACCATGTGGGGAGCTGATCCGATCTGGAAATCAGGCAGCACCTGGCCTCCGGAATATCCATCACCCGAGGCTTTTCCGGCGGCAGTAGAAATAATGGGGGAGCTGCCTCTGCTGGAAATGCCCGAAGAAAAAAAGTTCATCGCAGTTGGCCATGAAGTAGAATATGATAAGGAGCGGGGACTCTGGTATTGTGATTTAGAGCTTGACCCGGGTCAGGCTTATTTCCCATTTATCAGACTGGCTCTGGCCAGATTTCAGCCTGACTCAGTTCCTGGAGCTCATTTGTCGAAAGTGGTGGTAACTAATTTTGGGCAAATTCTGCCTGAGCGGGTGCTGGGCGTCACCTTTAATCCATCTAATCTGGCGGAGATAGGTTTTACTTTATCCGGGATTTCGTATAACAGGGGATACGGGGCTGACGGGCCGGGAGTGGTCGAAGTCTCTCTCGAAACGAGGAAACTCAATCTACCCGAAGAAATCGGCTGGGAAGAAGTTCCAGAAACTTCAATTACCCTTAAGCCCCAGAGCTCCGGGGCAAGGGAAAGCAGTTCGTATGTCTGGAAAGGATCTCTGAAACTGCCGAGGGAAATAAAAGTGCGGGACTATCGGCTGACCATAAGAGAATATGAAATTTTTGACACTGATGAACTGGACAGGACCAAAGCCACCGTCACGGCTGTACCCAAAAAATTTAAGCGACTGGTTTATGCCGAAACCATCAAATTGGCTGATCTATAGACAAAAATTCAAATCCCTCCATCCCCGGCTTTTGTGCAGTCCGAGCTGCTCTTGCCACTCCAGTCCATCAGCGATGCTGAACTATATTTTTTACAGTAATATAGGGATTAAAAATGTAACCGCTGCCAGTCCAGCTGTGAGAACGTTCAGCATCAAAATCGAGGGTCAGCTTGGTGGTCGTATCTTTGGCAATCGTAAAGTGACAGGGTAAGGCCACGGTTATCGCCGGTGCCATATCAATGGTAAAAGTTCTTTCAATGGTGATAATCTCCACCCTGGAGATGACCAGCTTGAGACCGGAATAAGTTCCCTCGGGCAAATTCAGGGCAGCCAGCCTTTCTTCCCTCCCGCGAAGAGGCAGGAGATCAATTCGCTTTGGTTCGGTTAAGATATTATCTGTCCAGCTCTGGCGGTCTTCGCTCCGAAGATATATAGCCTCCAGGGTGATATAGAAGTTCTGCAGGTTAGGAGCTGGAGCATCAGTCAGATATAATTCAAAATTAGAAGAGGATTGTGGAGAACAGCCGAACTGACTGATAATAAAAACAAAAGCCAGAAACAGTCCAGCTTTTTTCATCGCCCACCTCCTTTTCTCTTATATTTTATCTAGACTGCCCTTTGCCTGTCAATTATTCGAATTGCCTTACTTAAAATCTAGACGAAACTGATTCGTTACTTCACGAGAAAATCCAGACTAAATTTTTTTGCCTTCTGGCCCGCTTTGAAACTAAATTGGGGAGAGATTGGCCAGGAGGAGAGATGGATTTAAGGTTGAAAGTTTAAGATTGGTCTGCCGCGAGTCCTTTCCCTGGAATAATTAATCAACCAGCTACAGTTACTGATATTCGGCCCAGTGCTTGATTTTTAAGTCGTCTATCTTTTTAGAGACGAAAGCCTGGACAAAGGCTTGAGCCAGCTGCAGATTGGTGATAACCGGTATTCCCAGGTCAACAGCCAGGCGTCTCATCTTGTAGTCTGAATCGAATTCAATCCTTTTACCGGTATGAGGAATAGAAATCAAAAAGTCAATTTTCTTTTCCATCAGGAATTCTTTGAGATTTGGCTCCCGCTTCTGATGAATTTTAAAGAGCCTGGTAGTTTCGATTCCATGCCTTCGCAAAAATCTGGAAGTCCCCTCGGTGGCATAGATTTTAAGTCCGGTGCCGGCCAGCTCCCGGGCTGCGGCCAAAAACCTCTGTTTATTTTCTTCGCCGCCCAGACTCAACAAAATTGACTTTTGAGGTAACCTGAAGCCGGCCGCCAGCATCGCCTTGAGCAGGGCCTCCTGGAGATCATCGCCCAGGCAGGCCACTTCACCGGTTGAGGCCATTTCGACTCCCAGGCAGGGATCAGCTCCTTTCAGCCTCGAAAAGGAAAATTGTGGAGCTTTGACGCCAACATAATTTAGTTCAAAAATTGAGCGACCGGGGCTAACCGGCAGACCCAGCATGGATTTAACCGCCAGCTCGATAAAAGGAATCCTGGAAACCTTGGAAACAAAAGGCAAAGAGCGAGAAGCCCGCAGATTGCATTCAATGACTTTAAGGGCATTGTCTCTGGCCAGCAGTTGCAGGTTGAAAGGCCCGGTTATTTTTAAAGCCCGGGCAATTTTTTCTCCGATTATTCTTATCCGGCGGACGGTTTCCAGATAAAGCTTTTGGGGAGGGACAACCATGGTGGCATCACCGGAATGAACCCCGGCATTTTCGATATGTTCGATAATGGCCGAAGCTACAATTCGGCCTTGATTGGCCACCGCTTCCAGTTCAATTTCCTTGGCCCCGAGAATAAACTTGGAAATAACTACCGGGTGCTCGGGCGAGACCAGTGAAGCCCGCTTTAAATACCTGTCCAGAAATTTTTCTTCAAAAACCAGGCTCATGGCTGCCCCGCTCAGTACATAAGAAGGACGGATTATGACCGGATAACCGACTTCCTGGCAGAATTTTCTGGCTTCTTCCAGGCTGGTCACTTCTTTCCAGGGCGGCTGGTCAATCTGGAGCTCGTCCAGAAGCTTCGAGAACTGACGGCGGTCTTCTGCCCGGTCAATATCTTCCGGCGAGGTGCCGAAAAGATGTAGGCCCGCCCGGTGTAGTTTTAAAGCCAGATTATTTGGTACCTGGCCACCCATCGAGATAATGATCCCGGCCGGTTTTTCCTTCTGGTAAATATCAAAAACTCTTTCCAGGCTGAGTTCATCAAAATAAAGTCGATCGCACATATCATAGTCAGTCGAAACCGTCTCTGGATTGTAATTGACCATGATGGTTTGATAGCCCAGCTGTCGCAAAGCCAGGGAGGTATTAACGCAGCACCAGTCAAACTCCACTGACGAGCCGATGCTATACGGGCCCGAGCCCAGAACCATAATTTTTTTCTTCGAATGGCTGAAATTTAAATCATCTTCCTGGCCATTGTAAGTAAGATAAAGATAGTTGGTTCTGGCAGGATATTCCGCAGCTAAGGTATCAATCTGTTTGACTGCCGGTCGGAGTTTAAGGCTCTCCCGTTTTTGACGGACTTCATCTTCAGTTGTCCGGCTAAAGATAGCCAGCTGTTTATCAGAAAAACCTTTCTTCTTAGCTTCCAGCCAGAGGTCAGCCGGCAATTCTTTAAGCTCATATTTCCTGATCTTTTCTTCCAGCTCGACCAGTCCTTTCATTTTGTATAAAAACCAGGGATCAATTTTAGTCAGAGCGGCCACTTTTTCGACTGACCAGCCTTTTTTAAAGGCCTCAGCCAGACCGAAAAGTCTTTCATCTGTTGGTTGATAAAGCTCTTTCTCCAGGTTTTGGAAAGAATAGTTCTCATTACCAACAAAGCCATACATGCCGACCTGAAGCATGCGAATAGCCTTTTGCAGGGCTTCTTCAAAGTTCCGACCAATGGCCATGACTTCACCTACCGATTTCATTTCAGAGCCAATTTTCTTGGAAACCCTGGCAAATTTTTTCAGGTCCCAGCGGGGAATCTTCACCGTGACATAATCAAGGGCCGGCTCAAAGCAGGCGGTGGTTGTTCCCGTCACCGAATTTTTCAGCTCAGGGAGGGCATAGCCCAGCATCAACTTAGCAGCGATGAAAGCCAGCGGATAGCCAGTTGCTTTGGAGGCCAGGGCTGAGGAGCGGGATAGCCTGGCATTGACCTCAATGATCCGGTAATCGCTATTGACCGGATTTAAGGCAAATTGAATATTGCATTCTCCGATAATGCCCAGCGCCCTGACAGTTTTAAAGGCAATCTGCCGCAGGCCGTGATATTCGCAATTGGTCAGAGTCTGAGAAGGGGCGACCACCACACTTTCACCGGTATGAATCCCCATTGGATCGAGATTTTCCATATTGCAAATGGCCAGGCAATTATCAGCTTGGTCGCGGATTATTTCATATTCGATTTCCTTCCAGCCCTCAAGATACTCTTCAATTAAAACCTGATTCGACTGGGACAAAGCCAGAAAAAGCTTTTCAGTGAGTTCTGCCTGATTAGAGCAAAGAGAGCTGCCCTGACCGCCGAGAGCGAAAGCTGATCGCAGCATTACCGGAAAACCAATCTTTTGAGCAGCAGTCAATCCTTCTGCCAGCGAAGAAACGGCCTGACCGCGTGGAGTCTTAAGAGAAGCTGAGGCCAGAGCTGCATTAAATAGACCGCGATCTTCGGTGATTTCTACCGCTTTGAGCGGCGGGCCAAGGACCTGGATTCTATACTTATCAAGGAGCCCATCTCGGGCCAGCTTCAGTCCGCAGTTAAGAGCAGTTTGGCCGCCAAAAGATATCATCAGAGCCTGCGGCTGTTCTCTGGCGATGATTTTCTCCACCAGCGATGACTCCACCGGCATAAAATAAACTTTATCAGCCAGGAAATCTGAAGTTTGGAAAGTAGCAATGTTGGGATTGACCAGCACTACCTCGATGTTTTCTTCTTTAAGAGCTTTGATGGCCTGGCTGCCAGAATAATCAAACTCACCGGCTTCACCGATTTTGATCGCCCCACTGCCCAGCAGGAGGATTTTCTCCGGCTTTTTCATCGCAGCTGCTCCACCAGGAGATCAAAAATGAATTCAGTATCAGTCGGGCCTGGACAGGCCTCGGGATGAAATTGAACACCAAAAAAGGGTCGGTGTTTGTGCCTTATGCCCTCATTGGTCCCATCATTAGCATTGACCAGCCAGGGCTGCCAGTTAGCTGGTAGTGACTTTTGATCGACGGCATAACCATGATTCTGGCTGGTTAAGTAGCAACGCTGGCTGCCCATCTCCAGACAGGGTTGATTTTGAGAGCGGTGACCGAATTTAAGTTTATAAGTTCTGGCCCCGGCGGCCAGAGCCAGAATTTGATGGCCAAGGCAGATCCCGAGTATAGGCAGATTTTCTGTTAATAAAGCAGCAACAGTTTTCACCGCCGAGCAAAGCTCGGGGTTGCCGGGACCATTGGAGATGACCAGGCCGCTGGGATTAAAGGACAGGATAGCTTCGGGGCTGGTATTATGAGGAACTCTGATGACGCTCAGCCCTCGCCTGGTTAGCTGGCTGATAATGCCCAGTTTTGTTCCGCAGTCAATAAGAACTATTCTCTTTCTCCGGCCAGGCTGATAAACATGGAGATCTGGACTGGAGACTTCTGCCACCAGATTGGCCGCATTTGGATCGGGCAGCTGTCTGGCTTCACGAACCAGAGGTGACAGCTTGAGTGGTTTATCTGACACAACCAGGAGACCCGGAATTACCCCGTCTTCGCGCAGGCGTTTAACCAGGGCTCTGGTGTCAAGACCGGAAATAGCTGGAATCCGGCTGGCTTCTAACCAGCGATCAATGGACAGGCGTGAGCTATGATGTGATGGTTTATCAGTGTATTCGGCGACGACATAGCCTTTTATCCGGGGGTGGGAAGATTCAAAGAAGTCTGGATTAACTCCATAGTTTCCAATGAGAGGATAAGTCTGAACGAGAATCTGACCATGATAGGAGGGGTCAGTAATGGATTCTACATAACCGACCAGGCCGGTATTAAAAACAACTTCTCCCCATGTTCTGCCACTGGCGCCAAACCCTTTACCCTCAAAAACCGTACCGTCTTTGAGGACTAAAAATCCGTCTTTCGTCTGTATGTCCTTTAAAATTTTTTTGACTTTAGCACATTTTGGCTGATCTGGCAAGCCAATGAGGCCATCCGGACAGCTCTTTTTTGTTGTCCATAGAAAAGCTTTGATTTTTCCCATACCAAATATATCTCCTGCCTGCTCTGCATTGTTCCAACTGCCGGCTGCCCAGCATGTGTGGACCAAAAGTCGCTGCTCCTCCATCCTCCCTGGATTATATGTGTTAACTGAAGTGAGTTTTTTTATTTGCCAGAGAGAAGTGCTTTTCTTATAATCTAAAGGAAATTTTCGGGAAAGAAGGTCAGAATGAAAGCCAGTAAACTTCAGCAATATCTTCTCTCCGGTGTCTCTTATGCTATTCCCTTCGTTGCTTCGGGTGGAATTCTGATTGCCGTTTCCATTGCTCTGGCTCCGATGGGCCCCGGCGGACCGGATTTCAGCCAGGCTCCTTTTCTAAAATTAATAAACGATATTGGCACAGCCGCCTTTTCTTTGTTGATTCCTGTTCTTTCCGGCTATATTGCCTTTGGGGTCAGCGATCGACCCGGTCTGGTACCGGGCTTTGTCGGCGGCTATATCGCCAATCAGGTTGGTGCCGGTTTTCTGGGCGGTCTGGTTTCAGGCTTGCTGGCCGGCTTTCTGGTCTTCTTTCTCAAGAAAATCAAAGTCCCGAGCTATATCCGACCGGTTATGCCTATTTTGATTTATCCGGTTATTTCCTCGTTAATTGTGGGGATAGTCATGTATCAGGTGGTTGGTGCTCCTATTCATGATTTAATGGCCAGTATTACCAGCTGGTTACAGGTCATGCATACCGGCAATAAAATTATTCTGGGAATTATCCTTGGATCGATGATCGCCTTTGATATGGGTGGACCGGTCAACAAGGTAGCTTTCTTTTTCGGGGCGGCGATGATTCAGCAGGGAAATTATTTGATCATGGGGGCCTGCGCCTCAGCTATCTGCATCCCACCTCTTGGCCTGGGCCTGGCCACCCTGCTGCGCAGGGAATTATGGTCAGAACAGGAAAAAGACGCCGGGCTGGCTGCCCTGGCCATGGGAGCTATCGGTATAACCGAGGGGGCCATTCCTTTTGCCGCAGCTGACCCCCTCCGGGTAATTCCAGTTATTATGGCCGGCTCGAGTCTTGGTTCTGTGCTGGCCATGCTGGGACAGGTAGGAGATCATGCTCCTCATGGCGGGCCAATAGTTTTGCCGGTCGTTGATAATAAACTGATGTATATCGTGTCTATAATTGCCGGCACTCTGCTGGTAGCTGGTTTGATGACATTAATTAAGGCCAGGAGCAGGAAGTCAGGGGAAAGTTCTCCAAAATAAAAGCCGAAAGGCAGATGAGAGGCGGCCGACAGAAAAGGCGGCCAGACTTTTAAATTAGCAGATAAATGTTAAAATAAAGGCTAATCATTTAGAATGTAACAAATGGAGGCGGCCATGAAACTGGTGGCAGTTACTGCCTGCCCAACAGGCATTGCTCACACTTATATGGCGGCTGAGCAACTGGAGCGGGTGGCCAGGAAGATGGGTTTGTCAATTAAAGTTGAAACCCAGGGGGCCATGGGTATTGAAAATGAGCTTGATCCTGACGAGATCAGGGAAGCAGCGGCGGTGATCCTGGCCACCGGCATTCCCATTCAGAAAAGCGAGAGATTCGAAGGGAAAAAAATCTTTGAGTTTTCTGTTCAGGAAGCCATTAAAAATGCTGAGGGGATTTTGCAGAAGGTAAAGGAACAAATTGGCGGTTGAATTTACTTTTGACTTTCCTCTGCCTCTGGGGCTTCATGCTCGTCCAGCTGCTTTTATTCAGGAACAGAGCCAGAACTTCAAAGGCGAGATTATTTTTGAAAATTTAAGGAATGGCCGAAAGGCCGAGGCCAGAAGTATTCTCTCTCTGATTACCTCCGATACACAATTTGGTGATACGTGTCGGGTGATTATCTCCGGCGAAGGAGAAAAAGATTTTGCCGCCGCCTTCCAGCGTTTTCTGGAGGAAGATTTAAAACAAAAGGAAGAACGAGCGGTGCAGGCGGCGCCAGCAGGCACGGCTCTTGTCCCGCGTCTGGTCTTAAAGGAAAAAGAGGTTTATCTCACCGGCCAGCCGGCTTCGCCGGGCCTAGCTTCCGGTCAGGTTTTTCTGCTCAGAGCCGGTCTCGATGAGGAAAGTCTGCTGGCTGATGACGAGAATAATTCACCGGTTTCAATTCAGGCTGAAAAAGAGGCTTTCCTCCTTGCTCTGGAGGAGGTCCGGAAAGGACTCGAGAAGCAGCTGCTGGAAAAGGCCGGGGTGGAGAGGAATATCGTTCAAGCCCACCTTTCGATAGTGACCGACCAGGCTTTTCGAAGCCGGGTTGAGGAAATAATGGAGAAGGAAAAATGTAAGGCCAGGCAGGCTGTCTATCTGGCCGCTAAAGAATTCAGCCAGCTTCTCCTCGAAGCCAGAAGCCAGTATTTACGAGAAAGAGCGGCTGATATACAGGATGTAGCGCGGCAACTTCTTGATAGTCTTGGCGGCCGAAAAGAAACCGCTTCAACCGTCGTTTTAAATCAGCCGGCGATTATTGTGGCCGAAGATCTTTTCCCTTCTGAATTTTTAAATTTACGGACAGAACTGATCAAGGGGCTGATTCTGGAAAAAGCCGGTCAAACTTCTCATACCCTGATTATGGCCAGAAGCCAGTCCATCCCGGCGGTGACCGGCGTGGACCAGGCCAGCCGTCTCCTTCCGGGCGGAGAGAAAGTTATTTTGGATGGAACGAGAGGGGTAGTGGTTATTTCTCCGGGTGAGAAAGTCAGCCGTTATTATCAAAAAGAAATGGAGGTGGAAAGGCTTCTCCTTCAGCGGCGTCAGGAGCAGGCCTCGCTGCCCGGGAGGACAGCTGACGGACGACGGGTGGAAATCGCTGCCAATATCGCCAGGCCGGAAGAACTGGATAAAGCCTGGCGTGATGGAGCGGAAGGCGTTGGCATTTTGCGCACGGAACTTCTGCTTTATGGACGGCCGACTTTGCCGGACGAAGAAGAACAATTCCTGCTTTATAAAAAAGTGGCCGAAGAAGCGGAAGGCAGACCGGTCATCATCCGGACTTTTGATATTGGCGGAGACAAACCCATCCCGGCCATCAATCTTCCGTCCGAGCCCAATCCTTTTCTTGGCTACCGTGGCATCCGTATCTATCAGGAAAACTATGAGCTTTTTCGCCATCAGATCCGGGCCATTCTGAGAGCTGCTTTCTACGGTCAGCTCAAAATCATGTTCCCCATGGTCAGTCTGGTGGAGGAAGTGGACTGGCTGAAGGAGAAATTGGCAGAACTGGCAGGTGAGCTCGAAGCCGAAGGACTTCCATTTAGAGAAAAAATTGAAACCGGGATCATGCTGGAAGTTCCCTCGGTGGCTCTGCTGGCTGATAAGTTTGCCGCGGAAGTTGACTTTTTCAGTGTTGGTTCAAACGATCTCATTCAATACTTTTTCGCTGCTGACCGGAGTAACCCGAAGGTCAGATATCTCCATCAACCTCTTAATCCAGCGCTGCTCAGGCTGCTGGCCGGGGCCATCAGCCGGGCACATGAAGCAGGACGCTGGGTTGGTCTGTGTGGAGAGATGGCCGGTGACAGCCGTCTGACGCCTGTTTTTGTCGGTCTCGGATTTGATGAGCTGAGCATGAGCTCGGGTTTTATTCCTGAGGTCAAAGCTGTTCTGGCCAGACTGAAAATGGCGGACTGCCAGCAGCTGGTAGAAGAAGCCCTGAATTCATCCACGGCCGCAGAAAATGATGAACATCTGCAGCGATTTTATCAGCTCCATTTCAGCCAGGACATAATTGACGAACAGCTGGTCAATCTCGAAGCCGATAGCCGATCAAAGGCGGAAGTTTTACAGGAAATCGCGCTCCGGCTCGAACTTTCTGGGCGGGTGGAATCAAGAGCACGCTTCGAGCAGGCTCTGTGGAAAAGAGAGGATGATGTGGCCACCGATATTGGCTTCGGGCTGGCCATTCCTCACTGCCAGTCAGAAGCCGTGCGCACGCCGAGCATTGTTGTTCTGAAACTCAAGCAGCCTGTTGATTGGGAATCCAAAGAAGACCAGCCAGTCGATCTCATTGTTTCGCTGGCCATTCCAGCCGGGAAAAAGGTCACCCAGCAGCTGCAGCTATTGCCACGTCTTTCGAGAAAACTCATCTATGAAGAGTTCCGGCAGGCTCTGCGTCAGGCGACAGAGGCCGGGCAAATTATCGCCCTTATCAAAGAGGCGATAGCCTGAAATTTATGAAGCCAAAGCGGTGGTCAGGTCTTTCTCTGTCAGATGATCTTCTGTCGTTTTACTTTTTGACCTGATCCTTGTTTCTTTCCGGCATTTTTTTGTATTCAAAGACGCCGCCGCCCTGAATGGTTTCCAGCCCGGTGACTTCACCTTTCTGGTCAAAAACAAAGTGAACTCTGACCGCCGGCACCTGCTTTAAGTAAAATTCATCGCCCAGCTCGGGCACCAGTTCGTAGATAGGCTGCCCCGGGACATACATGGTTAGCACATTGCCCTTCAGGTTAACGCTGACGGCCTGATTGAGGAGGACATAATTGCCGGTCAGCTTCTTCAGAAATTCAGGATCATAATAGCGATCATCAGGTTTCTTTTTAAAGACAATTTCGTCGGCGGTTGGCTCCAGAGGCGCGGTTACTGCTGCCACCCGGCCGTTGACATCAATTTGAAAGGTTAGCTTCAGGTCTTCAAAAGTTGGATCACTGCCTTTGAGGCCGTTGAAGGTTTCATAATGCCAGTGTTCCAGTGGAGTGTTGATATCATTGTAGGTAAAAGACAGCTGCCCATCCTTCCAGTTGACCTTAAGTTCACCATAGCCGGGATGGAAATAAGTCCCGCCGTAATCGGCCAGAGGATGAGAAGGTCTGGTGCCGGCGACGCGGCGGGCAGCAGCTTTTTTCTCCGCTTTCTCGCCCAGTTCTTCTGCTCTGGCCAGATTTTTAACCGCTTCTCCGATCCAGTCCACAGGTTCGAGTCCAAGCAGCCTGTCGGTGATGGTCTCGACGAGAAGCTCAGGTAAGGCACTGCCGTTACTGTTGGTGAGGACGACAAAGCCATAGCCCTCCTGAGGTAGAAGACTGACCAGCGCCGAGAAACCGTCAATATTACCTCCATGATAAACCCGCTGGTGCCCGCGATAATAATCAACAAACCAGCCCAGGGCGTAGCTGGCTGGACTGACATAAGCGTGGGGAGGCGTCTGGGAGATAGGCATATAAGGCAGATGCAGATCTTCGAGAGTCGAGGGAACCAGCAACTGCCGCTCTCCAAATTTACCGCCATTGAGATGGACAATAACCCAGTTACTCATTTCTCTGACGCTGGAATTAATTGCTCCCGCCGGAGCAGTATTGGTTATCTGCCGGAAAGGAATTTTTTCCATTTTCTTCTCACGATAAAGATAAGGCCGGGCAAAGTCTTTATCCTGTTCTGAAACCAGAACCGAAAAATTGGTTCTCTTCATGTCCAGAGGTTCAAGAATTAACTCTCGTACCGAATCTTCCCAGGATTTGTGGTTTAAAACCTCGACGAGGTAGCCAGCAGTTAAAAACATCAGATTGTTGTACTGAAATTTAACCCGCAGATCAGCCGTAAACTGCAGATAAGCCAGCCTTAGGACGAGTTCCTCCCGGGAGGCTTGCAGGTTGTTATACCAGAGGAGATCATGCCGCGGCAGCCCCGAGCGATGGGTGACGAGATCGCGTGGAGTTATCCTTTCCGTAATGACCGGATCGGATAATTTAAACCAGGGGATATAGCTGCGTACTGGCTCGTCCCAGCGCATTTTGCCTTCATCCACCAGCCTGGCCAGAGCAAAGGTGGTAAAAGCTTTGGTCGCCGAACCAATAGCCAGCAGAGTATCAGGTGTCATGGGGAGATTGTTTTCGATATCACGCTGGCCATAGCCCTGAAGGAAAATTACTTCTTTATTTTTGACCACAGCCAGTGCCAGCCCCGGTACCCTCAAATCGGCCATGGCCTTTTTAATTGTTCCTTCCAGTCCGTTCAGTATATTCTTTGCTCTCGCCACCGGGTCTTCGCCTTTGCTCAGGGAAAAGGGAAAAGTCTGGCCGGACTGCGAGTACTGGCCGCTTATTTTCTCTCCACTCTCATCCAGCCGGCCTTTAAAAACAGCATTTCCAGGAACCCCATAAATGGCAAAAGTTATCTCTTTATCAGACACAACTATATCAGTCAGCTTCAGGTCAATGGCTTTCTGGACAGGGATCGAAATCAGCCCTTCCAGTTTTTTATCCGGTGACAGTTTAAAATCAACCAGAATCTCAAGTTTCATCCCGGGCAGCTCAATAGCTCCTTCCCAGTGGCCAGCCAGTTGCTGTCGGGAGTCAGAAGCCTGAGAAAAAAGGCAGGGCAAACCAGCCTGCAATAGAATTAAAAACAAAATTAGAACTTTAAGCCTGAATTTTTTATCTTGCACTTTACCCTCCAGAAAATGGTCCATTTATTTGATTCTAAACAGATAGAACTTAATTTATTTCGGCTGGAAATTCAAATAAAATTTGCCCGGGAATGAACTTTCTACTGACGATATTCGTCTATCGCTAGGGAATGATGAGATTTATTTTATTACAAGGAGGAAGAATGTCAGACGAAAATAAGAACTATAGAATCACGAGAGTTAGAAGCCTGAGCCTGCTTACCATCATCTTGCTTTTTTCATCTATCCTGCTCGTTGGCTGTGAGAATTTCATTGATTCAGATTACAGGTTTGAGGAAACTTTTTCTAAGACGATTGCTCTTAAAGAAGCCGGCTCTTTTTCGCTGGAAAATGTTAACGGCTCGATAACTATCACCACCTTGCCCTCCAGAGAAGTAGTTATCAAAGCGACCAAGTACGCCAAACGAGAAAAGAGCGACCTCGATAAAATCAAAATTGAGGTTATTCAGGGGGAAAGAGCAGTCAAAGTTAATACCATTTATGAGAAAAAAAATCTCCGGGTAAAAGTTGATTATGATATTACTGTGCCCGAAGGCCTATCCCTGGAACTGGTCAGGACTGTTAACGGTAAAATTGTGATCTCGGGTAAATATGACCGGGCTCAGCTTAAAACAACCAATGGCAGCGTCGAAGCCAGAGGAGATTTCAGCTGGCTGGACATCAGTACGACCAATGGTTCGATTGCTGTGATTGGAGTTAAGGGGAAGGTTGATTTGAGAACTACCAATGGCAGCATAAAGGCTGAACTCCATGAACTTTCAGCTGACTTCAGAGCCCGGACGACTAACGGCAGTATCAGACTGGCTCTCGGCCACGAAGCTGATGCCCGGCTTGTGGCCAGGACAACCAACGGCAGTATCAGGGTTGAATATCCCGTAACGGTAGAAGGTACGGTGTCCAGAAGAAGACTGGAAGGCAAGCTGGGTCAGGGTGGTGAAATCACAGTTTCTCTGGAGACGACCAATGGCTCGATCAATCTGGTGAAATTATAATAATAAGTGGAAACCGTCTTGCTGCCTATCCAGAGAAAGTCAGAAATTATCTTTATGAACCATCTTCTCTACTTTGTACCGATCTTTTCTGGTTGAACAATGCTATATTCTTATAATTCCTTTTGATTATGGCGGGCAGGTTTCACCCCCAGGAGGTCCCTGCTCTCCGACTTTATGTTTCTTTTTGTTGATGGTTAACTCACCTTAGCCATCCACAGTGACTGTCTATTGACTTTGGTGGTAATGTTCCGGGTCTCCGGCATTCTTTTTAAAGCCAATGATAGCTGTTGGTTAATACTCGGCTTGAATAAATAATCCTTTAATCCTTCGATCGAAATAGCCGCTGGTAGAAATTATTGAGCTGAGCTGGCTGACGAAAAAGGCGAAATGTCGCGGAGTTTTTTGATGACACCAGGCAGAATCTCAAGGACATAATCCACTTCTTCTTCAGTGTTATAGATGCTCAGGGAGAATCTAACTGTGCCATGAGCAAAAGTGAAAGGAATCTTCATGGCCTGTAAGACATGGGAAGGCTCAAGTGACCCGCTGGAGCAGGCTGAGCCGGTAGAAGCGCAGATGCCATAATCGCTTAAGAGAAGCAAAATGGATTCACCTTCGACAAACTCAAAACTGACGCTCAGGGTATTTGGCAGCCGCTGAGCCCGGGCTCCATTTATTTTGATATGTGGAATCTTTTCTAATAATCCTCTCTCCAGCCTGTCTCGCAGCTGGCCGACATAGCCCTGCTCCTTTTCCAGGTTGTTCAGGGCCAGTTCGCTGGCTTTGCCCAGGCCAATTATTCCGGGAACGTTTTCGGTTCCCGCCCGCCGTCCATTTTCCTGATGACCGCCCCGCAAAAAAGGCACAAATTTAGTTCCCTGTCTCACATAGAGAACTCCTATCCCCTTAGGAGCATGAAGCTTGTGGCCTGAGATGGAGAGCAGATCAATCCGGCTACTGGCCAGGTTAATTGGAATCTTACCGGCTGCCTGGACAGCATCTGTATGGAAAAGAACGCCTTTCTCGTGAGCTATTTCCGCTGCTATCTCCACCGGCAGAACCACGCCCGTTTCATTATTAGCCCACATGATGGAAACGAGGGCTGTTTCCGGTCCGATCGCCTTTTCCAGTTCATCGAGATCAAGCTGACCTTCTTCATCGACGCTTAAGTAGGTTACCCGGTAGCCCTGCTTTTCGAGATATCGGCAGAGATTGTAGATAGCCGGATGTTCAACAGAAGTCGTAACAATGTGTTTTTTTTCAGGAAAAGTGTTTAGAGCTGAATAAATGGCGGTTGAATCGCTTTCAGTACCACAGCTGGTAAAGATGATTTCTTCCGGTTGACAGCCCAGCAGGCTGGCCACCTGGCCTCTGGCCGCTTCCAGGTGTTTTTTTACCTGGCCTCCGAATTGATGCATGCTGGATGGGTTGCCATAAAGCTCGGTCAAAAATAAGTCCATGGCTTCCTTGACTTCGGGGCTGACCCGGGTGGTGGCATTATTGTCAAAATAGATAATTTTATCCATCCTCGTTCCTCTCTGGCTCCGACCTGGAGCCATTTAATCTCAAACTGACCATGGCTCGAACCTTCCCGGCCGGCTTTTAATAAGCTCCAGCTACCGGCCTTCAGAGAAGGACTATTTCCAGGTTTTCTGCTGCCTTTTCTCTTAAAGCTTTTTCGACCACTTCCTTAAAAGTCTGGCTGGCCAGCTGGCAACCGGAACAGGCTCCTAAAAATCTGACTTTGACCGTCTGGCCTTCAAGATCTACCAGCTCCAGCCAGCCGCCATCCTGCCTCAATTTCGGATTTATTTCTTCTTCAAGTATTCTCTCGATGAGTTTAATTTTTTCAACGGTGGTTAATTGTTGAAAAGGCAGCTGCCCTTGCCTGGCCCAGTAATCTTTAAGGATTTTTTCAATTTCTCCTCGGCACTGCCCGCAGTTCCCGCCGGCTTTGGTATAGTCGGTGACCTGTTCAACGGTCTTCAGGCTGTTCAATTCGATGGCTTTTAAAATCGTTTTCTCAGAGACATTAAAACACTTACAGATGATTTTTTCCTGCTCCCCGGGGAAAACTTTCATGCCCTTTTTGGTGTAATAATTTTCAATAGCCGCCTGTAGAGCTTCCATGCCCATCACCGAGCAATGCATTTTTTGCTCGGGGAGTCCACCCAGATAATCAGCAATTTCTTTGTTGGTTATTCTGGCCGCTTCCTCCACTGTTTTCCCTTTGATCATTTCGGTCAGAACGCTGGAAGAAGCTATGGCGCTGGCACAGCCGAAGGTCTTAAACTTAGCATCTTCTATTAAATGATTTTCAGGATTAATTTTCAGGGTCAGTTTCAAAACGTCGCCACAGACAATACTGCCGACTTCGCCCACGGCATCAGGGTTTTCAATTTCCCCGACATTGCGCGGATTTTTGAAATGTTCCATAACTTTATCGGTATAATCCCACATTTTTTCTCCTGACAGCTGCTGTTTTTTTCCTCTCTTTCCAGTATAGAGTCGGCTGGCTGAACTGTCAATTTACCATCAGCCGGTTTTCCTCCCAGCCTCGAGGTGAAACTGCAAATAGGGACCAGAATTTAAGGTCAGAAGAATAAATCGCGAGGAATGTTTTATCTGGCTTCTGATAGCTGGCGCAGGGTTTCCTGCAGCTTCCTGACGATGGGGGGAGTCGGGAGGACTTCATAAAGAATTTTCTGGCCAGGGAGGTCACTATCATAAAAATTTCTGGTAGCTTTTTTATCAAACTGGAGAGAACCACCCTTGAGAGCCAATCCGGCAAAGAGCCCTTTGCTTTTTGAATAAGAATAAATTTCAGCTTCCATTTCGAGATCGGTGCTGGCTTCAGCGCTGCGACCAATCGGGCCGGCGGTGACGCTGAGATCGGCGCCCAGAGTAATCTTATTTCCAGCTATTTCTTCCACTCCCCGGCGGCTTTTAAAAACCAGGACAAGGTCGGCTTTCTGAACGCCCAGCTGCAGGCCAAAACTTCCTCCGGCCAGCTTGATAAAAAGAGGGTTGCTCCAGCTGCCATCTTCCTTTTTAACCATGGCAATTCCGCTTCCGTACTGTCCGCCCAGAGCCCAGGCAGCCTTAACCACTCCCGGCAGGATGGCCAGGCCTTGAGCTTTTTTCAACAGGCTGATGGGAATTCCCTCGTCTTTCATAGTGGCCAGTTCCTTGATTACTTCGAGAGATCTTTCAATTTTGTCTTCTCCTGGACGGGAGGCAGATTGATCATCAGCCAGAAGGGAATTGAAAACCAGAAAAAGAAAGGCTAGCGACACAGCCAGAGATAAAAGGAGAGACTTCGTTTTCTTACCCATATTTTTCCCTTTCTTTAATCATCTTATACCGGTCGAAAAAAATCGGCAATCAAGAATTTTCACCCAGCTCTCAGCAGCCAGGGCAGCAGCTCACCCGGGTTATATTTTTATAAGCTATGAATCAATTTTGTCTGTCGGGTAGCGGTTTTTTCTCCGGGGAGCGAGGACTTAAATAATAAAAAATCAATCCGGATAAAGTCAGAAGTACCCCGGCCAGTGATTCTTTTGGGCGGTAAATCAGACCGTAGATCAGGATCCAGGCCTGAAAGGTCAGAAAAATGATCGGCGTCAGCGGGTAACCCCAGGTGCGATAGGCGGGCTTCACTTCGGGCTGAGTCTGCCTGCTCTTCATGACTCCGAGGACAGTCAGGAAGGTAAACAGGTTAAGAGTGAAGCCGGTAAAGATGATCATTTTTTCAAAACTGGAGGTCAGTATATAAAGAGTAGAAATCAGTCCCTGGATCAAAACCGCCAGATAAGGAACCTCTCTCGAATTAAGTCTGGCCAGCCAGCGAAAGTAGTGATAATCTTCTCCGACTGTCATTGAGACCCTGGGCCCGGCCATGGTCATAGAAGAGATTGAAGCCAGCAGAAGGAGCGAGATAACAGCCGACATAATGGCTCCTCCCTGCGGTCCGAAGATGGCTGAGGCAAAAAGGTGACCGACCTCGACTTTGCCAGCCATAACTCTAATCGGGATATTTTTCAGAAAGACATAGTTGAGGAGAACATACAGGATGATGACCAGGCCGGTACCGGAAATCAAGCTGAAGGGCAGATTTTTTTCTGGTTTTTTCACCTCACCGGCAATGTAAATAGCGGCGTTCCACCCCGAGTAGGAGTAGGTGACGAAGTACATTGAAATAGCAAAAGCTGGGCTCAAAATATCTTTGATAGCCCGGTCATCCAGGGCGAAACTGACCAACCCGGGCTGAGCATGTCGCAGGCCGATAAATATCAGGAAAGCAATAACTGAAATATCGACCAGGGTAAAAATCAGTTGAACTCGCCCGCCTAAAACTTTATTTAAAGCATGAATGAGGGTAAAGATGAGAACAACGGCTACCGCTAAAAATTTGGCATTGTTCAGGCCAGGTAGCCAGCTGTTCATCCTGGTCTGGAAGGTTTCCCCGGCTGCCCTTTGAAAATAAGCAGCAAAAGCCATGGCTGAGGCAGCGACCGGGGCGGCAAAAGTCACCAGGATGGATATCCAGCCGGCCAGAAAGCCCAGTGGCCGGCTAAACATGGTGGACAGCAGATGATATTCACCGCCACAGCGGGGCCATCTAACGGCGGCTTCGGCATAGGTCAGAGCCCCGGTTAAAGCCAGGACTCCACCCAGAATCCAGAGCAGAATAACAGCCAGACCGGAGGAAAGGCTGACCACCTGAAAACCAAGGCTGGTGAAGACACCTGTCCCCACCATGTTAGCTACGACCAGGGCGGCGGCTGTCCAGCCACTGAATTTATTTTTCATTTTTATTTTATTTTATTCGACCTGGCGTCCGCCGGATGGGTTTTTTTCAGCAATAATCAAGCTGTCCAGGTGGCTTCGCCAGTGATAGCCAAAATGAAAAGGCAGAGGCTTGACCCGGTCTTTATTTTCATAAGCAGCCTGAAGTTCCTTCTGTTCCATTTTAGAAAAATCCTTAACCGGGGCACCATAGCGTCCATAAAGTTTGATCTGCCGGTGGTCGGCCAGTAAGTACTTATAAGGAATGCCGCTATCATCCTGAATAATAATCTGGCTCTTGTTGAGCAACAACTGTCTCAAGTGTTGAAAATTTTTGAAGTGCAGCAGGTAGGAGGCCGATTTAATCAGGCAGGACCAATAGTCGAGGCTGTTCAGATATGAAAAAAACTTAGTTCCTGGACCGAAACGTTCATCGGATAGATCGCAGGAGATATAATAAACTGTCTGGCTCTGGCCCGAGTCGGTCTGAAGGCAGGTCAGCTTGAAACCTACTGGCCTTTTTATCCTCTGTTTGGGACTAGCATATTCAGATTCAAAGGGCTGACCTTGCTCATCGAATTCAACTCTTTTCAGGTCAGTTAATGTATGACCGGTCCTTTCCAGAAACAGGCAGAGAAGCGGCAGAACACCGTTGATCCTGCCCGGGTTGAGGTCTTCCGTCATTTCTCTGGTGATAAAATAACCTTTCTGAAAATAGTCAGATAAAATTGTTTGCAGATCGGAAAAATAGGAAGCCAGGGACCTGGTCTGAAAGTCATCTGGTCCGGGAAGATAACCACCTGGCTCCAGTCCCACCAGCCAATACACCTTGGCTTGCGGGAAGAAAGCCAGGGCGGTAACCAGATCCGGTCCGCCAAAGGGGTAAAAAAGAAAATCAGTTTTTTCTCTCTCCTCGGCTAGTTCAGATTTTGACCAGGCTTCTATCAGGCTGAGTTGTTCAGTTTCGAGCTTTTTCCAGGCCTGATCTAAAAAGGCCCGGTATTTAATCCAGGCCTGGTCCTCTTCGATGGCCTTAAGAGCTGGCTGTCCGGTTGGCAAGCCGCTGACCAGCCTGGCCAGATCATTCAGGGGCAAAACGGCCGGCGAGGTGCTGGCTGGAAAGAGAATCGGTAAAACTGCCGGCTCATAACCGGAGACCTCCTGCCAGTTCTGATCCTCTTTGGCCCAAAGTGAAAAAGCGCTATTTATTAGTAAATATATAAGAATAATAGACTTAAAAAGAATTGCTCTCGACCTCCCGCTCATCGGAGTGCTCTCTTTCTTCCAGATCAACATTAATGTTTAAGAATTATAATCTAATCAGCAGCGAGATCAAAGCCGGACAGCCGCTATCATTCTCAGCGGGTGTCAGTCGGGCGAGTTTTTCAGCGTTTAACGCTAGTAGCTTGATTTCTGGAGTCAAAGATCGCCAGTTGCTTTCAAATTTTATTGATAAGAAAATCGGGACATGATAACATTTGCTTAAATTACTGCTGCCACTGATTTCCCGCCGATGGAGGAAAGAGACAGCCGGCTAATCAATTATAAAAAATAATAAAGATTTCAGCTCGTTTTAGATGATAGGAAATGAGTCCGGCTTGAAATTGACTTTAAATTTATAAAGGGAGACGGAGCTTAAATGCACTTAAGAAAGAATTCTGGTTTATTTATCTCCCTGGCTTTAATCCTCTTCCTGGCCGGCGGGCTGGCCGGTCAAAAGGCAGGAAGAAATTTTAATCCCAAAAGGCCTCCTCAGACCAGACCACCCAGGATGGAAAAAGTAATTATCGGCTATTATCCGTGCGAGAAGAGAACCGTTGTTGATCATCGCCAGATCGATTTCCATTATCTTACTTATCTGGCTGAAGCTTTTGTCTGGCCGGACCGCGATGGCCATTTGATAGTCAGCTCTAAGTTTATTTATCCCGAGCTACTGGCTGCTGCCCACGAAAATGGGGTTAAGGTGTTGATGAGCATTGGCGGCTGGGGGAATTGTGATGGTTTCCCGCCCACGGCCACTTCCGCCGAAAAACGAGCACGCTTTATTTCGGAGGTTTTAGACTTCTGTCTTCTCCATGGTTATGATGGTGTTGATCTCGACTGGGAATTTGTCTCCAATGAAGAGGAGAAGGCTGGCTTCTCTTCACTGGTCAAAGAACTAAGTGTTCTTCTTAAGGCGCAAGATCCACCGCTTCTTCTCACCCTGGCTGCTCCGGCCGGTCCCTACTGGGGTCGCTGGATTGATTTTGAAGAGCTTCATCCTTATTTTGATTTTATCAGCTTCATGACCTATGACTTTCATGGTCCCTGGACGGATCATGCCGGGCATAATTCGCCTCTTTATAACTGTGGAGGTGACAGCTGTGGCTCGGTTGATGATACTTTTAGCTATGCTTTAATCAGGGAAATTCCTTTAAAGAAAATTCTCCTGGGCATTCCATTTTACGGGAGATCATTCGAGGCGGCTGGCCTCTATAAGCCGGCGACTAACAGTCAATATTACGTCTATTCTGAAATTAAAAAGCTCATCGCCTCCGGCTGGAAATACAACTGGGACAGCTGTGCGGAGGTCCCTTATCTTTTGAGTCCTTCGAAAAAGACACTGCTCTCTTTTGATGATAAAAAATCCATTCAAAAGAAAGGACAATATTTGCTGGCTAAGAAGGCGGCTGGCTTTATCATCTGGGAAATCACTGCTGATGTGGTCAATGGTCGAGCGGAATTACTGCCGGTAGTTTATCAGTCCATTAATTACCAGGGAGACAAATAAAAGTCATCTGGCCGAAGGCCTGTTACTCGCAGTCGTGAAAGAAAAACGGTCAGCATAAAGTTAGCGGGAGTGAAGGGCAAGTGAGCCAGGAAAGGTTTTTGAGCCGGGAAAATGATGATAAAGTTCTTAGCAAGAATAATAAACGGCGAGGCTGGCTGGCCAGGTCAGGACAAAAGGCTGGCTTTAGCCGTAGGCCAGGAGGAGTGTAAGTTATGAAGAAAAAATTTATGAAAAAAATTATTTTGATTTTAAGCTGTCTGTTTCTGGCCCTGCTTATCTGGCCATTATTAACTGCTGCCGGACAAGCCGGCGCCGCGGGCATTGAACCTCAGAGCTCAAAGCAGAAGGCTGATTTCTTTCCCGTCTCGGTCTGGTATACCGGCGGGAAAGTCCGCGCTCCCATGATAGAAAAAGTCACCCCAGCTTCGGCCGCTATCTGGAAAAAAGATCTGGAGCAAATCAAAAAACTTGGTTTTAACACCGTCCGCTGCTGGCTGGAATGGGCTTACAATGAAAAGGAGGAAGGACATTATGATTTTTCTGCCCTGAGTCTCCTGACCGATTTAGCCGGGGAGGTTGGGCTCAAAGTTATCTGCCAGGTTTATATTGATTCTGCTCCTGACTGGGTCGGGCAGAAATATCCCGACTCAGCTTTTGTTGCCTCTAATGATTTAAAAGTTCATTCCCAGGCGGCTCCCGGTTATTGTTTTGATCACCCCGCTGTTCAGGCTAAAATTCTTAACTTTTTTAGTGCTGCGGCCAGGGCGGTCAAAGGAAAACCGGCCTTTTATGGCTGGGATCTGTGGAGCGAGCCCCACCTTATTAACTGGTCGGAAGTTTATCATCTGGGCAACCTGAATTATCTTCAATTTTGCTACTGTCCTTCGAGCCAGGCCAGGTTCAGGCAATGGCTGGAAAAGAAATATGGAACGATTGAAGCGCTGAATGAAGCCTGGCATCGCACCTTTAAATCCTTCTCCGAAGTTGAGCCGCCTCGCTTTGGTACCATTCTGACCTACACCGACTATCTTGACTGGCAGGAATTTATTACCGATAAGCTGGCCGAGGATCTGGCCCTTAAAGCCCGGGCTATCAAGCAGGTTTTGCCGGAAACAGTGGTGACCAGTCATTCGGCCATACCCGGGCTCTTCAGCCAGCCCTCCTGGGACGGAACCCCTGATGACCGTAAGATGAATAACAGCGTTGATTATTATGGCGTTTCCATCTATCCGAAGCACGCTGGCGCACTGCGTCCCTGGTCACCTTTTTTCCGAGCGGCTGGAATTGATTTTGTCCGCTCGATGGCCTGGGAAAACAGTGGCTTTTATGTGGGCGAGCTTCAGGCTGGCTATGGTGTTTTTGGGCTCAAAGTCAGTGTACCGGTGACAGCTGATGATCTTCGCGACTGGATGTGGAGTCTCATCGGCAGCGGAGCCCGGGCCATTAATATTTATGCTTACTACCCTATGTCTACGGGCTATGAAGCCGGCGGTTACGGGCTGGTTGATCTTGATGGCAGGATCACGCCCCGAGCGGAGGCAGCCGGGAAAATTGCCAGCCTTGTTGACCGGAACATGGATTTATTTTTAAAAGCCCAACCGCCCCAGGCCGAGGTGGCCCTCATTTATAACCGTCTGTCTCAACTGGCCGGCGGCCAGCAGTCCTTTACGTCTGAAGGCCGACCGGTCGGCTATAACAGTCTGAGCGAATCTCTCCAGGGTCTCCATCGGGCCTTTTATGAGCAGGGAATTAAGGTTGATTTTCTGGATGTGAGTGATTTGAAAGAAAGGGCAAAAAACTATCGTCTGATAATTCTGCCTTATCCCATTATGATTTCCCGTCCTTATATCAGTGAATTGATCAAATATGTGGAAGGCGGCGGGACACTTCTCTCTGAAGCCAGAGCCGGCTGGCTGGATGAAAAAGGACAGGCTTTCCCCGTTATTCCAGGCGGCGGTCTCGACCGGGTTTTTGGCTGTCGGGAGGCAAGGCTTTTGCCGGTAGAAAAAACCGGTCGAATGATTGTCAGTCAGAACCACCTGGCTTTGCCCTATCTTAAAAAAGGTGACGAGCTGGACACGGTCTTTTTTGAAGAAAGTTTTGAAGTTAATGATCAAAAGGCTGAGGTCCTGGCCAGAAGTCAGGATGGTCAGCCACTTCTTGTTTTAAAATCACAGGGACAGGGACGGGCTCTTCTGGTCGGCTCTTTCCCGGGTCTGGCCTATCATCATTTTGGAAACAAGAATAATCAGCGTTTTCTCGCCGGACTGGCGGCCTGGCTGGGAATAAGACCCGAGCCGGAGATAAAAGCTTCTCCAGCCGGTTCAGCGGTCGAAGCCCGCTACCTCTATGGACCTGATTATCGTCTGCTCTTTGTCTTCAATCGCAGTACAGAAAAAGTTAAGAGCGAACTACTGATGAGTCTTCCCTGGAAGGAAACCAGCTGTAAAGATCTGGAAACGGACCAGGTAGTGACGGCCAGCCAGCAGGGCAATCGCACTTCTCTGGATCTGGAGCTTGAGCCTCAGCAGGTGCGGGTTTTTCTGGTTGGAAAGGTAGGGAAATAATGACCGTTAATAAGGGCTCGGACAGAACCGGAAAAAGAATAGAAAATGGGAGACCAGCCCTGGGTGCTATTGATATTGGCGGGACAAAAATTGCTTCGGGGCTGGTCAGTACTTCCGGCCGGGTGTTCTATCGGGCTCAAATCGAAACTCCAGTTGCCGGAGGAATAGAAGCGGCCGAAGCTGTTATTTCCCTGGCTCTTCAGCTTCAAACCGAGGCTGAAAAACGGAAACTCAGGGTTGGGGCTATCGGACTCTGTGTTCCCGGTCTGGTTAACCCGGCTTCTGGCCTTGTCTGGGCGCCAAATATCAAAGGCTGGAAAAATTTCAAGCTCCTTTCCAGGCTCGAGAAAAAAGTGGATTGTCCATTGTCAGCTGTGAGCGACAGGACAGCTTATGTTGAAGGCGAGGCCTGGCGAGGCGCGGCTCGGGGTAAGAAGAATGTCATCTATCTGGCGGTTGGTACAGGCATCGGGGCTGGCATCATGGTTGATGGCCGTGTCATCCATGGTCAGTCTGACCTGGCTGGTGCAGCCGGCTGGCTGGCGCTTAATCCGGAATTTAAAGCGGCTTATAAAAGAACAGGCTGTTTTGAAGCTGAGGCCAGTGGCCGCGCTCTTTATCAAAAATCAAAGGAATTTATCCGGAAGCAGCCCGAACTTTTTGCCAGGCGTCACTCACGCCCGTCCATGGCAGTTAAAAACCCGGTTGAAATTTTGTGTGAAGCAGCGCGGGCCGGCCAGACGGAAGCGGTTAAGGTGGTCGGTGAGATTCAAAAGTATCTGGCCATGGGAGTAGCCAATCTGGTCAGCCTGTTTAATCCGGAAATGATTGTTCTGGGCGGCGGTCTCTTCAGGTCAGCTGATCTTTTTTTTGAGCCGGTTAAGAAAAAATTCAAGCTCTGGGCTCAACCGCTGGCCGCCCGTGAAGTGGAAATTGTCCTCTCCTCACTCGGGCAGGAGGCAGCTCTGCTGGGTTGTGCCCGCTCGGCTTTAGCCTTACTTAATGAAAAGACGCTTAAAGGCAGGAAGGAAGAAGGATGAAAAATATAAAAAAACCAGGATCAGAAAACAAAAATGATTAGAAAATAAAGATAAAAAAAAGAAAGGAGAAAATCATGGGAGGAATTGAATATTTAGAAAAAATCAAAGCAATTATTTCAAAGATTCAGAAAACGCAGCAGGATAAAATTCAGCAGGCGGCAGAGCTCATGGCCGAGGCCATCGGCAGTGGTCACCGCGTCTATCTTTTTGGCAGCGGCCATTCGGTCCTGCCGGTCATGGATGTTTTCCCGCGCTACGGTAGCTTCGTTGGCTTTTATCCTCTCTATGACCCGAGACTCATGTGGCACAGTGTCATCGGGCCGGGTGGAGCGAGAGAATTGCTCTGGATTGAAAGACAGGAAGGCTATGAAAAGATTTTTCTTCAAAGCTATGATTTCAGGCCGGGCGATGTGATTATCATCTTCTCTCATGGCGGGCGAAATGCCGCTCCGATTGAAGTTGCTCTGGGGGTCAAAGCTAAAGGAGTTAAAGTCATCAGTGTCTCCAGTCAGGCCAATATGAAGGTTTCCAGACCATCACATTCTTCCGGCAAATTTTTGTCGGAGCTGGCCGATATTGCTATTGATAATTGCGTTCCGCCCGAAGATGCTTTAGTCGATGTGGGCCAGCCAGAAAAGGTCGGGGCAGGTTCGACCGTAGCGGCTGTGTCGGTGGCCATGTCGCTCGTCGCTGAGACCGGCGCCCGGCTGGCGAAGCAGGGCAAGCTGACTCCCACCTTTGTTTCTCCCAATGTGCCGGGAGTGGCACCTGACCACAATGACCTGGTTTATGAGGCCTTTACCCGTTTTTTCTACAGCCGACCGTTAAAACCACTGGATAGCAAACGGCCGCGCCAGGGTCGAAAGGAAGCCGGACGTTCAACAGGGAAAGCCAGAAAAACGAACAAGGTTTGAAGCGTCTAGTGCGATGTTAAATTGACTCGCCAGCCACGGTGAGCCAGACGATAATGGAAGGGCTGATAAAAAATAAAAAAGAGAATAGAGAAGGGGTATCAGCCCATTTTAGGCTGTGAGGTTTTTACTTCAGGGAGGAGAAAGAATGAATAATCTCCAGAATGACGAAGAGAAAGGAATCCGGGAAGAAGCCGAAAAAGAAGGAGAGGAAAGTTACCTTCAGGACTTAGCCCGAAAGTTAACCATGGCCAGCTCAGCCGGCATTTTTATTTTCGGCATTATTATGGCTATTCTGGGCGCCATTTTACCCCAGCTGACCTCGCTTCTTCATCTGGATAAAGCCCAGGCTGGCAATCTTTTCTTTTTTATGAACCTGGGCATGCTGGCAGCTTCTATTGTTTTTGGCCCACTGGTGGATAGATTTGGTTTTAAAATCTTTTTAGCCGGAAGCTCACTTCTGGTCAGTCTGTCTTTTGTCGGTCTGGCTTTTTCAGGCGGTTATTATGCTGTGCTTTTATCTGTTATTGTTCTCGGTCTGGCCGGTGGGGTGATCAATGGTGGTAGCAATGCCCTGATTAATGATCTTCATCCCTCCCGGCGAGCAGCTGCTTTGAACTTCCTGGGAATTTTTTTCGGCATCGGGGCCATGCTCATTCCCCTCATTATCGGCACTTTTCTCCACCAGCTGGGATTGCGCTCTGTTATTCTGATGGCCGCTGGCTTGAGTCTTATTCCTTTTGTGCTTTTTTCTATTTTTTATTTTCCCCGGCCCAAGCAGCCTCAGGGCTTTCCTTTAAAAGAAATTAAAAAAATTGCCAGTTCCAGGCTTCTCTGGCTGGGAGCTTTTATTCTTTTCTTTGAATCAGGTAATGAATTTGCCATCGGCGGCTGGCTGACCACTTTCCTTCAGGAAAAATTTCAATTGGGCCTCGATCAAGCGGCTCTGATTCTTTCCGGCTACTGGTTTTTTCTGATGGTGGGACGCCTGACTTTTCCGCTTCTCAACCGCTGGCTGAAGAGAGACACCATCGTTTTTATCAGCGCTGCTCTGGCCCTGGTCTCAGTCAGTGGCTGGTTGCTTTCGCCTCTTAAAGGCCTGGCCGTAGTTTTTTCTCTCCTCACCGGTTACGGCCTGGCCGCCATCTATCCAACGACTCTGGCGGTTATCGGCGATGAGTTTCCGGCTTTTTCAGGAACAGCTTTTTCTCTGGCCATCAGCACCGGCCTGGTCGGTGGCATGATTTCTCCCTGGCTGGTCGGTCAACTCAGCCAGCATTATTCACTTCAGATTGGTTTGCTTGTCCCTGTTTTCAGCCTGTTTTTAATTATGGTTCTTCAGACCATACTCAGCAGGGAAAGGTCGAGCCAGAAAATATCTGCAGCGAAAAATTGAAAAAGATGGAAGGTAAACGGTGGCCGATAATAATTAATGTTTCTATTAAATAGCCAGGGATAAAGGCAGAATGAAAAATAAACTAAGTCTCTGAATAGAAGGAGGGGAAAATGGCAACCAAACTAATAAAATCGATAAGATCAGAGAGAATCAGCCGACTGGGTAGCAGCTTAATTTTAGGCTTGCTTCTGGTTTTCTCTTTGCTGGCACCCGGGCTGGTTGAAGCTCAAGAGCAGGCGGTAGAGCTTATCGTCCGTGGAGACGACCTGGGCATGACCCACTCGGCCAATGAAGCTTTTGAGCTGGCTTTTAAGCAGGGGATTATCACCTGCGGTGGGTTGATTGTTCCTTCTCCCTGGTTTGAAGATGCGGTCAGAAGATGTCTCGAACATCCTGATTGGTCAGTGGGCCTACATCTTTGCGTCAATGCTGAGTGGAAGAACTATCGCTGGCGGCCAGTTCTGCCTTATGATCAGGTTCCGAGCCTGGTCGACAGGAATGGATTTTTTTACCCCACAGCTGAAGCTTTTCTGGCTGCTGGACCGAAAGTGGAAGAAGTGGAAAAAGAGCTCAGAGCACAAATTGAGCGGGCACTATCGTTCGGACTTAAACCTGATTATCTTGATACCCACATGGACAGTCTGGAAACAAAAGAAGAATTCAGGCAGGTGGTCAAAAAACTGGCGCGTGAATATGACTTACCTGTCTCCGGCTGGTGCGGTGAAGACCGTGAATTTTTTGATATTTATAATGTTGTGCCAGAAGAAAAAGAAAAGGTCTTAATCGAAAAACTAAAAAGCGCTAAGCCAGGACTTTATCTTCTGGTTGTTCATCCCGGGCTGGATACACCGGAGGAAAGGGCTCTGGTTGATCAGAATCCAGACGGCCTCAAAAATGTTTACCGCTACCGTTCAGCCGAAGTCAGAGCGATAACCAGCCCGAAGGTCAAAAAAGTTATCAGCCAGAGAAAAATCAGACTGTTGAATTACCGCCAGCTAAAGGCTGCAGGCCGGGCAGTGGTCAGGTGAGCAGCTAATGGCAAGACCGGGCCATGTCTCTGCACCCTGAAAATTCAGGTCAGTTCGTCAAAAGTGGTAAAATAGAAAACAGTCCGGAATTGAAAAATGGAGTAGGACCATGACCAGACGGGTAATTAAAGGCAATCTGGTTTTGCCAGAAAAAGTGGTGGAAGAAGGCCTTCTTGTCATGGAGGATGGCCGTATAGCTGAGATACTCGCAGCCAGCCAGGCTTCGAAGCTGTTCGGTCCATCTGAAATCACTGATTACCACGGCTTCTGGGTCACACCGGGCCTCATTGATGTTCACCTTCACGGGGCGAGAGGCAAAGAAGCCATGGATGGAGAGGTGGAAAGCATCAGAGAAATGGCCAGGCATCAGGCCTCCTGTGGTGTGACGGGCTTTTTCCCGACCACCCTGACTGCCAGTCAGGAAGCGCTTCTTCGGTCCATCGAAGTGGTGAGAAAAGCCAGCGAGGAAAGCTTACCGGCGGAAGTTCTCGGCATTCATCTGGAAGGTCCTTATATCAGCCAGAAGAGGAAAGGCGCTCAGGATCCAAATTATATCCGGGAAATCGAGGAGAAAGAAATTCGGGAGTTTCAGTCTGCTCTGCAGGGCTTTAAAACCATGATTACCTTAGCCCCGGAGGTCGGTCAGAATTTAAAATATATGCCAGAACTGGTTAAGGCTGGCTGGACGGTTTCGATCGGTCACAGTGATGCCACCTATGATGAGGCGCGCAAGGGCTTTGCGGCTGGCGCCAATCATGCTACCCATCTTTTTAACGCCTGGCGTGAATTTCATCATCGCGAGCCGGGAGGAATAGGAGCAGCTCTTGACGAAGATCACGTCTTGGTGGAGTTAATTGCCGATGGAGTTCATATCCACCCTTCCTTTATCAGGCTGGCTGTTTTCCGTAAAGGTGTTGATCGTGTCTGCTTGATCACTGACTCTCTCAAGGAAGTTGGCCTGCCTGATGGCACTTATCCCTGGGGTGAGCTGCAGGTAGTTCTCAAGGGCCGGGAAATAAGACTCAAGGATAGCGGCGTTCTAGCCGGCTCGGTGCTTCATCTCAATCATGGGGTGTCTAATGTCCTTAACTGGACAGGGCTGTCTGTGCCGGAGGTGGTTAGAATGGCGACTTTAACCCCGGCCAGGGGTGTCGGACTGGAAGAGCTAGTCGGAAGTCTTGAGCCGGGTAAAAGAGCCAACGTGGCTGTCTTTGATAGAAATTTTGAGACGGTAGCCACTTTTGTGCGCGGAGAGGAAGTTTATTCAGGGGAAGGCGGTCATCTCTAGAGCTTCAACTACCATGGACTTTAAAAGAACAGGGGAGGGGCAAATAATGAGAAAAAAAATAAAAAGGGCAGCGGGTTTTGTTCTATTTACCGAGCTCCTTTTTATCTGGCTCATCGGTTTAACCCGGTTAGCGGCGGCGGTGGAGCGACCTGAGTCGGCTAAAGCTGCAGGTAGAGAGCCCTGGTCTGATTTTAAATTTCAGCCGGCCGGTCCCAACCTGGCTGGATTTCCAGCCTGTTCTTTTACCCGCCCATTTGGCTTTAAAATGAAATCTTTTGGCCACACCACAGCTGCGGGCAATATTGATAATAATGCCGAAGGCAGTGCCTGTCCGGTGGGTGGACTGGGTGCCCCCGGCTTTGAGTGGACGATAAGCGGCAATTTCCGTTACTGGTTTTTAAAATCAGGCTGGTATGTTGACGATAATTTGCCGGCTGATGCTTTCCACGTCTATCTGAAAAAAGGCAAACAGAAAATTGTCAGGACGATTGCTACCGACCGCCCGGATTCTGTTCTTCAGAGCTGGCCTTATCTGGAGGCAACCAGTCAGGCAGATTATTATGCCCTTTATCCGCGGAGTGGCATTTCGCTCGAAAAAATGAAGGACTGGCCGGTCAAGCTGGCTGTAGTCCAATTTTCGCCCGTTATTCCCCATAACTATAAAGAATCAAGCTATCCGGTGGCTATTTATAAATGGCTGGCCAGAAACACTTCTTCTGAGCCGGTGGAAGTCTCCATCCTCCTGACCTGGGAAAATATGGTCGGCTGGGAAACTTACTGGCCGGGGGGGACAGTGCCAGCGACTCAATTTGTCTGGGATAAGAAGAGCGGCGGCAACTACAGCGAATTTATGGCTGATGGCCAGAAGCAGGGCATAATATTCAGGGGGCAGGGGCTGGATGTCAGGCGCGATTCAGGACTGGTAGGAACCATGGCCATTGCCACTTGGCAGGTGCCGGGAAGCGAGGTGACCTACCTGACTGATTTTGATCCGACCGGCGATGGCCGGGAAGTTATGGGACCTTTTTCCTCGTCAGGAAGATTGCCTTCGAAAGAGGCAGGCAGCAGTAAAAATTCAAGAGTGGCTTCAGCTCTCTGTCTCAGTTTGAAATTGAGACCCGGCCAGCAGCTGGAAATTCCTTTTGTTATCAGCTGGGATTTTCCCTATGATGAATTCGAGAAAGGCGTAAAATACAGAAAAAAATATACGGAATTTTTCGGCTCGGATGGGCAGCGGGCGATGAATATTGCCTTTGAAGCGCTGGATAAATATCAGGAGTGGGAAAAAGCCATTGTCAGCTGGCAGAAGGGAATTGTCGATCGAAAAGATTGGCCGCCGTGGTTCAAACAACTCCTTTTTAATGAACTTTATGTTTTGAGCGAGACCAGCCTGTGGGAAGCAACAACGGATCTTTTTACTTATCTCGAGAGTGCCGATTATTTAATGTACGGAACCTTTGATGTTGACTCCTATTGCTGGCAGATACTCGAGCTCTGGCCTGAACTCGAGATGAAAAATATTCGCTTTTTTGCTCAGGCTTTAAACCAGCTTGACCCGGCTTATAAGATCTATCAATACAATGAGGCTTTCCCGGGCGAGGTTCCTGCTGATAAAAAAGGCTATTACTGGAACATCAATAAGGAAAAAGGGATGATTCCTCATGATCTGGGCTCTCCCCGGGTCCGACCCTGGGTGGTCCTCAATGCCTTTGACTGGCAGAACGGCAATGTCTGGAAAGATCTCAATCCGAAGTTTCCCCTGCGCGCTCTGCGTGATTATCTGGCTTGGGGCCGGCAGGATATTGATTTGCTGGCAGAACTGATGTCGGCTTCGGTCCTGGCTCTGGATACGCTGGAAAAAAAATTTGGCGATCCGGTCTCTCATCTTCCCCAGAACGAAGGGATTCCCGATCAAACTTATGACACCTGGCGAATGAAAGGGACGAGTGCTTATGTCGGCCTTCTCTGGTTGAGTGCTCTTCAAGCAACCAATAGAATGGGGGAGCTTTTACAGGCCGGTGGAGTGGAGAAAATTGGACAGCAAAAAATTCAGGATATCAGAAAAAGGTATGAGCAATGGATTGAAGCTGGCCGGAAAGGCCTGGCCGGGCTCTGGGATTCTGAACGCCATTATTTTCATATTGATGCCAGGACTGATGACATTATGACTGACCAGCTTTTCGGACTCTGGTATGGAGCCATGATTGCCCTCGATAAACCTGAGCCTCTCTTACCAGCTGAACAGGTTAAAGCCTGTCTCCAGACAATTTTTAAAAATAATGTGGCTGGTTATGGCGACGGACTGATGGGGGCGGTTAATGGCCGCCGCTCAGATGGCAGTCAGCTTTTGAGCCAGCAGGGTGATGAGGTCTGGATGGGAACAGCCTATGCCTTTGCTGCCAGCTGTTTACTCCACGGGCTGAAGAAAGAAGGCTGGCAGACCATCTACGGGCTTTACCGGGTTGTCTGGAGTCCCGAGGGACAGGGCTATTTTTTTAAAACGCCCGAGGCTTATCTTAATCCGGAGGAAAAGCTCTGGAATGATCCTGCTAAAAATTATGGCGAGAATCTATTCCGGGCAATGAAATATATGAGACCGGGGGCAGTCTGGGCGGTTTACCGGTCCCTCCTAAGTTCTGAAGCCAGATAAAATTAGATAAAAGGAGGGAAGAAAATAAGATTGATAAAATAAGGGAAATAAGAAGATCAGTTAACTATGAGTCGCCGCCGTTTCATTTTATAATTTGGTGGCCATATGTGGCTAATTGATGGAGTTTGATAGATGAGCCAGAAAAAGGCTAATAAAAGTCGAGCCAAAGCACCGGCCGGGAGAGCTGCCTGGAGAATGACCCAAAAGCTCGCCATCTTGTTGTCGATTATTGCTCTGGTCGTGATCGGTGTTTTTTTATATCAACGCGTTTTTCATCCCTCATCCTCTCTTCAGGATTTCTGGAAAAAGAGAGGTGTTGGCCAGCCCAATATCCTGCTGGTAACCATGGATACGACCCGGGCCGACCATTTGCCTCTCTATGGGTATTCTGCCGTTGAAACGCCGAATCTCAATGAGCTTGGCTCGAAAGGGGTAGTCTTTGAGCAATGTGCTACCGTTTCTCCTCTGACCCTGCCGGCTCATTGTTCGATTCTGACCGGCTTTTATCCTCCTTACCATGGTGTCAGGGTTAACGGCAATAATGCCTTGAGAGATGACCTGACTACCCTGGCTGAAGTTTTTTCGTCTGTCGGTTATGGAACTGCCGCCTTTATAGGCGCTTTTGTTCTTGATGGTCGCTGGGGTCTCAAACAGGGCTTTAATTATTATGATGACCACTTTGATTTAAAAAAATACAAGCAGCTTGACCTTGGCCTGGTTCAGAGGCCGGGTAATGAGGTGGTTGACTCGGCTCTGAGCTGGCTCGAAAAGAATCAGAGGGAGCCTTTTTTTGCCTGGGTTCATCTTTATGATCCGCATCTCCCATACCAGCCGCCTGAACCTTATTTTTCCAGGTACAATTATTCCCCTCCGGTCAGCCTTTACGATGGAGAAATTGCCTTCATGGATGAGCAGATTGGCCGCCTTTCTAAGTGGCTGAAAGCCAATGGACTCGAAGAAAAAACCATTATTGTTCTGGTCGGCGATCATGGCGAAGGCCTGGGCGAACATGGTGAGCTGGCCCACGGTTATTTTATTTATGATTATGCAGTCCATGTTCCGCTCATTATTTCTACTCCCGACCAAAAGTTTCAGGGTAAACGGGTCTCTCTCGAAGTCAGTACAGTTGATATTTTCCCGACGATAATCGAACTGGCCGGTTTGAAAGACAGGGCTGCTCAGGGTCGTTCTCTGGTTCAGATGATGGCGGGCCGGAAAGAAAAGGAAATCCCTGCCTACTGCGAATCAATGAGTCCCAGCTTACACTATGGCTGGAGTCCTCTGCTGGGTTTAAGAACCAGTCAGTTTAAGTTTATAGATGCCCCACGGCCAGAACTTTATGACCTTAAAAATGACCCTGATGAATATGTTGATGTTCAGAATAAATTTCCTCAAGCTGGACTCAATTTTAAGAAAGACCTGGATTCTTTGCTGGAAAAAATCGGTCAGGGGGCGCCTGAACCTCAGGCGGCTGACCTTGATGCTGAGACCGTCCAGCGTCTGGCGGCTCTGGGTTATATTGGGGCCTCAGTTAAACTCAAAACTAGGCCGGCAGGAGAACTGGCTGATCCGAAAGACAAGCTGGAGGTTTATGAATTAATTCAAAGGTCAGGTGATTTGATCAATCAGGATAAATACCAGGAAGCTGCTGCTTATCTGGAAAGGGCTCTCAGCCTTGATTCAGCTATCCCTCAGGCCAGACTGCTGCTTTCTACCTGTTATGCTGAATTGGGCCGAAGAGATGAAGCTAAGCGGCTTCTCGACACTATCCTGAAAGAAGATCCCGATTCTATTCAAGCTCTAATTGGATTGGCCAATCTGTTGCTGGCAGAAGGGCGCGATGAAGAGGTTATTTCTTTAAGCAAGAAAGCTCTGTCACTTGATGACAGAAATATCCAGGCTTATACCCTGATCGGCGAAGTGTATCTGAATAAAGAAGAGCCGGATAAAGCCTTACCCTTCCTGGAAAAAGCTCTGGAGATTCAGCCAAAAATTACCAGGAATCAATTTAATTTGGCCTTATGTCTGGCCGGTCTCAAAGATTATGCCCGGGCAGAAGAACTCCTTCTGAAAGTTCTCGATGATTACCCCCGATTTCCACTGGCCAATTATCATTTAGGCTTGCTCTATGAAGAACAGGGCAAACTGGCTGAGGCTCAACAGGCCTATGAGAAGGAGATAGAATATTATCCGAATCATTTCCGGGCCAGGTTTAATCTGGGTAAGATCCTGCTGGCCCGGGGAGATTTCGATGGGTATATGGAACAAATGAAAAAGGTCATAGAATTCGCTCCGAAGGAAGCTGAAGGCTATCTGTTTTATGCCCGGGGAAAACTTTTACGCCAGGACAATCCAGATGATATTCTGAAGCTGATTAATACCGGTTTAAGTCTGGCTAAAACCTCTGAATTAAAAGCCCTGGGCTATTATCTTCTGGCCGATGTTTATAACCGGCTTGGTCAGACACAGAAAGTTGAGGAAGCGCTGGCCAGAGCCAGTGAATATAAAAATCAAACAGAGAGTCAAAAAAATGAAAAAAGAGGTTAAATATTTTCTGGTTTTATTAATGTCTATTTTAACTGTTGGTCTCCTTTTCTCTCAATACCGCGAATATCATCTCTTCGGGCTGGTCATTGATTCTCAGAAACAGCCGATAGCCGGAGCGGAGGTGATACTCCAAGATGTAAATACCAGCCGGAACTACCGGGTTAAGACCGATAAGAACGGCAAGTATGTTTTATCAGGACTACCCCATGGAAAATATCACGTGACTGTAAAAAAAGAAGGCTATGAAACCAGGACTTTCGACTGGGATTTCTCTGCTCCTCAGGAAAGGATGCAAAAGGTCGAAATGGAAACCATTGTTCTAGCCAGCGAGCAGCAGGTCAAATTAGCCAGCCGGGCTAAGGAAGCCCAGCAGGCAGTGAATGAATCAATGGAAAAGATAAAAAAAGGGGATCTGGAAGGTGCCCTGAAAATATTGAGTGAGCTGGCCAGGGATTATCCCGATGATTCTAATGTTCGCTATTTACTCGGGCTAACCTACGGCCGGCTGCAGCGATATCAGGAAGCGGTGGTGGAATTGACCAGGGTGACTGAGCTGGTGCCAGAATTTGCTCCGGCCTATCTTCAGCTTGGCTATTGCTATCAGAACCTGAATGATCAGGATAAAGCTCTTGAGTATTATAAAAGAGCGGCAGAACTTGACCCTTCTAACACGGCTAATCTCTACAACCTGGGACTTATTCTTTTCGAGAAAAATCAAATAGATGAGGCTCTGAGTTATTTTGAGCGAGCTCTGGCCATCAAAGCTGACGATGCTGATACCCTTGAAATGATAGGCAGATGTTATGTTAATAAAGGTGATTTGCCCCGGGCGGTGGAATTCCTGGAAAAAGCCCGTGGACTTACTCAGGATGAAGAGAAGATCAAACTTCTGGACAAATTTATTACTACTCTGAAGGAGCAGATTAAGAAATAACCAGTAGCTCAGGTTTGGACCAGGCTAACTGAAAAAATTTATCAGCAGGAAAAAGGTCTTGACAGAGGATAGTTTTCGTAGCTAAATAAGACAAGCTATCTATTTCAGTCAAGGAAAGGAGGTGGGAATGTCAGTATATCAAACAAAAGGGTCTTAGGGTATCTTCCTGTACACTGGTCAAAACAGGAAGAGAGGGCAAGGCTAAGAACAGGAGGGAAAAATGAAAAGCTTTAAATGGCGGAAAAGTCTTTTCTGCCTGAGCCTGGTCATAATTTTGTTAGCTCCCTAATTAAGATCCCAGACAATCGAATACGGCAAGGTTACCGGAACAGTAGTAGATGAAGAAGGTGCACCGCTCCCCGGGGCAACTGTTGAAATTGCCAGTTCAGCTTTAATGGGCGGGAAAAGAGCTACTCAGACTTCAGCCCGCGGTGCTTTTGTCTTTTTGAACTTACCACCTGGCAGATATACTTTAACTGCTTCACTCCCCGGGTTTAAAACTACCAGACAGGAAAACATAATCCTGACGGCCGGTTCTTCTCTGGTCGTCGATATCAAGCTGGAAATCGGTAAGCTGGAAGAAACAGTAACAGTCACCGCGGCCGGACCGGTAGTTGATGCCAAAACTTCAACTGTCTCTACCAACCTGCAAAGTGAGCTGCTGGCTAAATTACCAACCAGCCGCGATGCGTTTTATGATCTGGCTCTGACCACCCCGGGCATGGTAGCCCAGGGTAAAGATGGCAGCTGGCTGCCCAGCCCCAATGCTTATGGTGGCACCTCTAATGAGAATGTGTTTTTAATCAACGGAGTTAATACGACTAACCCCAGATCTGCTGCTTACGGCTCACTGGTCAATGTCAATTACAATACAGTAGAAGAGGTCAGGGTAATTGCTCTTGGTTCCAGGGCTGAATATGGCAGCTATTCAGGGGTGGCTATCGATGTTTTGACGAAGTCAGGCAGCAATGATTTTCATGGTAATTTCAGTGTCTATGGGGTTCCCAAGGACTGGGTAGCTGATAATCAGCCTAAACCGTCCACACCAGGAACAGCAGTCGACATGGGCAATTTCGGGCCATATGGCGAAAAATTTTATATTGGCCCTGGTGATGATATCCTGAATAAAACTACCAAAAATTATGAATTCAATTTAACGGCAGGTGGACCGATCAAAAAGGATAAAGTCTGGTTTTATGGTGGGGTCGACTATGTTCGCAGTAATTCGAAAACGCCATTCTGGCCAGTACCCAATAGATACTGGGGAAGACTGGCTGACCTGAAATTAACAACCGAGCCATGGGCCAATCACCGTGCCTGGATTGCTTACCATTATGAAAAAAATAAAGGTGACGGTTGGACCTGGAATCCTCATTGGGATCCGACCATGAGTTATGGCCAGAACAGTGAAACCAACAGTATTTCCGCCCAGTGGCAGTGGATGGCTTCTGGCAAAACAGTCTTCACTATTAAATGGCTGGGTTTCTGGAGAGATGATAAGCCGTTTATTCCTGATGATGCCCCTGACCATCCCGGCTATATCAACTGGTGGAAATGGGCAGCCTATGGAGTCAATGGAGCTATGCCCAACGTCGAGGCTCAAAAGTCAAGCCGCAACACATTGCAGGCTGATGTTTCTTATTATGCTGAGCATTTCCTGGGTGAACATGATATCAAATTCGGCATCCAGTATACCAAAGGCCGTGGCAACTGGATGGGTGGCTATTTCCACAATTATGCCAACTTTGCCTATCCGGCTCCCTGGACGCAGAATATCGACGATCTGTATAGTTGGTATGGAGCAACCGGACTGGTTTTCTATAACCGTCAGGTCTGGCTCAATCCATTCCTGACAGTGAGAACTGCTGACCAGATTGGTGGCTTCTTTGATGATCAGTGGACACCGTTCAAAAGACTGACTATTAACCTGGGTCTGCGCTATGACCGGATGACCACCAAATATGGCAAAGGCAAAGTCTATGAATATGCCTCAACTCCAGATGAGATAAACTCACCGCCGCCAGTTCTCAGAGACAGACAGGGCACTGGAAATATTTTTGATTTCAAAAACTTCTCTCCCCGGATCGGCCTGACCTGGGCTATTACCGGCGATATGAAGACCATTTTCCGGGCCAGTTATGGGCGCTATTACCTGCCGTTGAGTGTTGAGTACCTGAGACGATTTGGTCCTGATATGCCCTTGGCTGATATCCACTATATTTTTTATACTATTCCCTTTTATCTGGTTGACCTGGATGGAGATAATTTCATCTCTTCGGCTGAGACGATTAATGCTGCTCGTTATGTAGGTAACTCGGATTTTGAAACGCCAGAAGCCAGGCCCGAGTGGATGCAGGATACGACGCAGGATTATTCCTGGCAGTTAAAAGTCAAAGAAGGGACCAAAGACCAGCATACTGATCAAATAACACTTAACTTAGAAAGAGAAATTGTCAGGGATCTGTCTTTTAGCGCTACTTACATCTGGAAAAGAACGGCCAATATTTTTGTTAACTGGCCCTTAAACCGCCAAACTCAGGAGCCATTTGAATATGAAAGAAAGGAATATACCACCCGGTATGGGCAGGTGGTCTCACTCTACAGCATTGTGAGGAAGGACTACAATGGGGATGGTGAGATTAATGGCGGTGATATTGGCTGGATAGGTACCAATACTGATTATATGGTTCAGAACATGTCGACCGTCGATGGCAAGAAGGCCAAGCGTCTTTATCAGGGTCTGCAGTTTATGGTCAATAAGCGTTATTCCAACCGCTGGCAGTTGATGGCTTCAGCTGTTTTCTCCTGGTCAGATGGTTTCGCCATGAGACCCGTCCGGCAGGATTTTAATTTTGATGGACCAATGGTCATGGACACAACCTTCCTGGCCGGGCTGAACCAGACAATTAACAATATGGAAGGTCCACTGCCGCATACTCAGAAATTCGAGTTCAAGCTGTCAGGTTCTTACCGGATTCCAGGGATTGAGACTGATCTTGGCTGGAGAATAAGGTACAATTCCGGTCGGCCGCTGTGGCCGCTGGAAACTTATCCTGTGGTGACTCAATGGGGTTACCCTAACGGTCTGGTCATCAATACCGGTGATAATTATATTGTGTCCATCGATCCGAAAAAGCCGTGGTATCTGCCCCATGAAACAGTAGTTGATTTGAGATTGGATCGGGCCTTCAGGCTGGGAAGAGCTGGGCAGATCAGGCTGGCGGTGGATATTCTTAACCTGTTTAATGAACATGCAGTAACCAACGCTGGCTATGGTGGAGCTATTGAACCCGAAATCGGACGGGTTTCCGGTATTACTTATCCCTCACGCATGATTCGTCTGAGCTTCAGTTACGAATACTGAGGGCGTTTCGAGGTTAAAGGTGGAGATGGCGCCCGGGAGGCTTTCCCGGGCGCCGCTTTTTGCCTCAACTGGAAGAAAAAGATATAATCCAAACGTGCGCGATAATCTCAAATTATATATTTTTCTATCAAGCATGATTGAACATCCGGAGACAAACCCGGTTTCGGGAACCATGAAGGTTAGTTAACAACCAATGCCGATGAAATCCTGCAAATTTAACATCTTAGCCAGCCTGGTTTTGATTTTTGTCTTTTGCCTCTCCCTGATAGCCTCTGACCTGCCTGAAAGATATCGCCAGTGGCTGGAAGAGGAAGTGGTCTATCTTATTACTCCCAGAGAAAAGGAAGTTTTCTTAAAGCTTCAAACAGACCGTGAACGTGATATTTTTATTGAAGCTTTCTGGAAACAACGTGATCCCACTCCTGAGACGCCTCGCAATGAGTTCAGAGAGGAACACTATCGCCGGCTCAATTATGCCAATCAATATCTTGGCCGGGGAACGGGTAAACCCGGCTGGAAAACTGATCAGGGCCGCATTTATATTATTCTTGGGCCGCCCAACAATATTGAAAAATATGAGGATATTGATGGTGTCTATCCGACCCAGGTCTGGTTTTATTATGGCGATCCGCAGTTAAATTTACCGCCTGCTTTTAATATTATTTTTTTCAAGAAAGAGGGGACGGGTGAATATATTCTCTATTCGCCTTCTGATTATGGGCCTCAGGCGCTGGTCGCTGATTATATGTATAATGCCCGTGATGCCCGTGACGCTTATCAGAAACTCTATCAGCTATCTCCGAATCTGGCCGAGCAATCGCTAAGCTTAATCCCTTCAGAAAGAATGGCACCTGGCATTATCAATCTGGCTTCCAATAAATTGCTGGCCACAGTTTTGTCTTTGCCTCAAAGAAAAATTGAAGATACCTATGCCCAGGCGTGGTTTAAATTCAAGGATTCAATTGAAGTTGAATACAGTACCAACTATCTTAAAGCTGATTTTGAGATCTGGACCAGGAAGGATAGCCAGGGGAATTTTCTGGTTAACTATTCGTTTGAGCCAGCTAAATTATCAGTTGAACCTGACGGTTCAAATTATCTGGTCAAATATGTCTTTAACGGTCGCGTCTCCGATGATCAGGGTAAAACTGTCTACCAGTTTGAAAAGGCCGTGCCTCTGACCATCAGCCGTGAAGAGCTGACTGAGATCGGGAAAAGATCCATCTCCTTTCAGGATGTTTTTCCGATTATCCCCGGCAATTATAACTTTGATCTGCTGGTCAAAAATCCTCTATCGAAGGAATTTTCCAGCTATTCGTGCCTGCTAAATCTTCGAGCTGAGAACCAGAAGCCGCAGCTGGGGAAGATTTTGCTGGCTTATGATCTTCTGCCGGCTGACGACCAGGCAGGTGGAGTGGCCCCTTTTATGATTGAATCAGGCCAGCTTCTGGTTCAGGCCAGAAAGTCTTATGTTACGTCTGATTATCTTGTCTTTTGTTCTCAATTATCAGAACTTCCAGCTGACTTAAGAGAAAAGGCCAGACTTCGTTATGAGTTAAGGCAGGATGACAAGCCGATTTTAAGCCGGGAAGAAAAGCTTGATAACCTCACCGGGGACAACCTCCTGACCGGCAAAATTCCTCTTAATGGCTGTCGTCCTGGCTATTATACGCTGGTGGTTGAACTGATAGATGGGGATCGGGTTTTAAGTTCTGCCCGGGCTGAGTTCGAGGTTTCCACTGGCCCTGGTCTGCCGCGGCCCATCCTGGTCTCTAAAGCCATGATCAAACCCGAGGATGCGTTATTTCAAACAGGACTGCAGCTTCTCAACGCTAACCGGCTGGAGGAAGCCTGCCTTCGGCTCGCGCAGGCCTATGCAAGACGACCGGAGCTAAGTCAGGCTCTGGCCTATGGAGAGGCTCTATTTAGAAAAAATGATTGGCAGCGAGTTCTGGAGGTTATCAAGCCCTTTGACCAGCCTGAGGCTCCAGCTGAAGTCGTTTCCCTGCTCGGCCGCACCTATCAATCAATTAACCAGTTCGCTCAGGCTGCTGTTTATTATGAGCAGTATCTCAAGCGCTTCGGTCTGAGCGTGGATATATTAAATTATCTGGGAAGTTGCTATTACCAGCTGGGCGATAAAGACCGAGCGGTGGCTATCTGGGAGAAATCTTTAAACATTGACGGCAGTCAGGACAGATTAAAGGAACTGGTCAGGTCTATTAAAAATAATCATTAAAAACTGGATAGCAGTCTTCGTATTCCGCGAGTTCTTGTTATTTATTAACATAAGCCTTGACGTTCCAGCCTCGTATTCTTAAATCTACTTCATCGCCTTCCAGATCATCAAAATTAAAATAGCCTTTAATGGTTCTTTTATCGCCGGGAAGAAGAGAAAAATAGTTATCATCCAGAAACAAAGGAACTACTGTTTGTTCCCTCATCTTTTTAAGTACCTGTATCTCAAGGTTAAAAGCAATGTTAGGTGAATTATTGGTCAGTTCAATAGTCAGATTTCTCTTCAAACCGCGGCCTTCGACTTTCCAGCGGTAGTTGACCTGAGCTTCAGGCAAAGAATTGAGGGCAGTCAGATCAGCATATTTTTTGACGGGTGTAACATACCAGGTGGTCTGATTAAAATCCAGTGTGTCCGGCTGCCTGCTCAGGCAATAAAAATTTTCATCCTTTAGTTCGCCCTTCGGGCCGAATAACTTCAGATCCAGAAAATAAACATCGGGTAGCTCTCCGGGCTCGGGAAGTTTAACCAGGCTAAGCCAGCTATCAGGTGGTAGCTCAACGGGAAACTCAGCCTTATAGTGTTCCTTCGACTTTGTATCCATCACCACCACGGTTGCTTTCAGTTTTTCCGATTTTTGCCCGCTCAGATTGGAAGCAATTATTTCCCTGGTCTCATAATCATAAATCAGGTGCAGTGGCTGACAGGCTTTCTTCGCTCCATAAAAAGCCCCGGTTGGCATCAAATAATAGTCAAAGAGCTGCCACCAGAGCTTCGGCCAGGCGGAGTTAAACATCCAGTGAATAACTCCGGTGGCTCCAGGTCTTCTGGCTACAAATGCCTCGAACATCGCCCTGACGCCTTCATAATTGAGGAGTTGAGCTTTCCTTTCATATTCGGCCAGATTATCGGGCCAGCCAAGTCTGTTCTGCATGGCCTGGTGGTAACGGTCCAGATTCTGAAACATCCCGCGGCAGCAGTGATAATACCAGACCTCATCAGGTGGCCAGAGGTGTTCTTCCGGAATCATTTTCCTCAGGCTTTCAAGCACTGGAACCTGTGGTCCGGGGCCGGTTTCGGTGTTAAAGCCAAAAGCACCGCCATTCTTTTTGTCTTCATACCAGTAATTGGGTGGCACCCAGTCATAGGGTCCATTCATCTTGACACCTGACGGGCCAGAAACAGGACTGACCTTACTGCCGGTTGAATTGAGAAAAGGCCGATCCGGATCTATTTCTTTTAGGATGGCATGATATTCCTTTTCCAGCTCTGGCTTGGGGACAAGATCACTGGCCAGTGCCCAGACGAAAATGCTGGGGTGATGACGAAGCCAGAGGACCTGATCCCGGAATGACCGGGAAATCAGCTGAATATCTTCTGGACTGATAATTCCTCCATAAACGGGATCAACCGGCTTCCCCAGGTAATTCTCCCACTCCCAGTGACAGCTCCAACCCACCATTAATAATAAGCCAAGTTCGTCACACAGGTTGTAAAGTTCCGGGCTCGTGCCCCAGAAACCTTCCAGTCGCAGGGCATTGAGGTTCATGGCTCGGGCGTAATTCAGCTCAGACCGCAGTTTTTTAGAGGAAGTATTGAGGAAAATGTCGTCAGTATAGCCACCACCCCTGATCAGGATTTTCCTGCCATTTAGGATATAGCCTTTATAACCGTTATCCGTCATATAGTCTTTGATTTCTCTGATCCCGAATCTAATCGAGGTCCAATCCGAAATTGGTTCCAGCGATTTGAACTGGGGAGGAATTTTCATACTATCTTTATCTGCTTCTTTTTCTTTATCCTTTTCACCCTGCTTGACATCAGGTCTTATTTGTTTAGGTTGAGGCTTATCCTTGGAAGAAGGTAACTTAAGTCTGAAAGCAATGAACAACTGATAAAGTTCTGGCTGGCCAAGATCATGTGTCCACCAGATTCTGGGATTGACCAGAGCCAGCTCTTTGTATTGTTCGGGGGTAAAGGTAACTGTTTTAACTTCACCCGGCTCAAGTTTTACCTCTTGAGAAACTTTTATTTTTTCTATCTGGGCTTCCAGACTGCCAGTTACTCCTTGCTCGGAGTTATTTCTAACTTGAGCCTGGATGGTTAATCTGGCTTCTTTGAAATCAGCCGTATCGAGCCTGGACTGAACGAAGGGATTAATTATGTCCACTGGCCCGGATATTTTAAGACGAACCGGCCGCCACAGACCCATATTACGATCGGGTGGGGCCGGGTTCCAGTCGACAAAGCCGATGGAAGGCTCACCGGGTACGGGCGGTATGACTTCTATTGCCAGAACATTTTTTTCACCAAATTTGACCAGACTGGTAACGTTAAGATCAAAACGGCGAAAAGCTCCATATATTTCCGTGGCATCGGCCACTTTCTGGCCGTTGAGCCAGATGTTTGCCCGGTAATTAACGCCATCAAGTTCCAGTCTGGCTATATTTTTTCCTGGAAAAGGGGTAACCAGGAATTCAGTTCGGTACCACCAGGAAACCTGAAATTCTTCGGCCTTAATTTTTTCCAGGTTCTGTCCGAAGAAAACATCCTCATAGACATTATCCTCAACCAGCGTTCCCAGAATAGTGGAAGGGACAACGGCTGGAAACCAGCGATCAGGTATGATCCCGGGCTGCGATAGTTGTTCACCACCCTGCTTTATTCTGGCTGAAGATTGGATAAACCAATCAGTCAGATTAATAATTGTTTCTGGCAAGAAGCCAAAAGCGGGACGGCCCTGAGGCTCTATCCCACCGTAGGGCTGGGCGGCGGCCACAGCAGAAAATAAAAGAGCAAGGCTAAGAGCAACCAAAACCCGATCAAATTGTCCGGTCTTTTTCATGCTGGCTCCTTAAAAACGGATAGTAACTATTCTTATTTTATAAACTATCATCTTAATTTTAAAGTTACTGTTTGGCCCTTACATAATCCCGACTGGACCATCGCTAAATAAACATTTATCCATATATTGATACCGCCCTGGCCGGAGCTGATGATGATTCGCCCTCTTTTTGCTGGCTCCTCGAGTTTTCTGAGCTTCCGGGCAGGCTGATTTGTGGTGGGGCATTAACTTTTTAGCTCATCTGTTTTAGGATTTGTTCTATTTCGCCTTTAAATCTTTCCAGAAGCTCTCTGGCTTTTTCGGGCGATCTGGCCTCTGCTATGACCCGCATGATGGGCTCGGTGTTAGAAGGTCGGAGATGAACCCAGGCTTCTCCCCAGATAATCTTCAGTCCATCCAGAGTCGAGATGTTTTCTTGTTGATAGCGGCGCCTTAATTCTGTGACGACCTTAAAGGCCAGTTCAGCCGGACAGTCGAATTTATCTTTCAGAAGGTAATAACGGGGATAAGTGGCCATCAATTGTGAAATTGAACCCGGAAACGAGGACAGCTTCTCGAGAATCAAGCCTGCGGCCGTAAAAGAATCACGGCAGGGGTGAACAGCTGGCCAGATGACGCCACCGTTGCCCTCTCCTCCGACCACCGCTCTGGTCTCCAGCATCTTTTCCACCACATTACTTTCGCCGATTTTTGTGCGATAGACTCGCACCCCGTATTTTCTGGCTATATCTTCAATAACCATCGAGGAAGAAAGATTAACCACTACCGGCCCCTTTTTCCTGGAGAGAACATGATCCACGCTCAGGGTTAAAGTGGCGTCTTCTCCCAGCGGCTGGCCCTGTTCATCCACCAGGGCCAGTCGATCGGCGTCGGCATCCTGGGCCAGACCCAGGTCAGCCTGAAAAGCTCTCACTTCGTGGCCGAGCTCTTTTAAATTTTCAGGCGTTGGCTCTGATTGATGAGCAAATTTACCGGAGAGCTCAGTATTGATAAACCTGACCTCAGCCCCCAGCTCTTGTAAAAAACGAGGCAGCAGAGTCGCTCCTGCCCCGTTGGCGCAATCGGCTACAAGCCGGAATTTCTTTTTTTTTATCTCCTTGACCTTGATCTGGCTGAAAATGCGCCTCAGGTGCAAATAGCCAGCTTCTTTTTCGCTTAGAACCGGTTTGATTCTTTCTGCTGGCACATAAGTAAATTCGCCCTGATGAAAAATATCAAGGAATTCCTCCACCTCAGAAGAGCGAAGATACAAGCCATCCTGGCCAATAAACTTCAGGCCGTTCCAGTTGAAGGGATTGTGACTGGCAGTGATGACCACTGCCCCTCTGGCCTGCCTTTTCTTGGTTAAGAAAAGAATGGTCGGCAGGGGTAGAAGGCCAACTTCTACTGGCTGGCAGCCAGTCGCCAGCAGCCCGGCCATAACTGCTTTTTTCAGCATCAGTCCGGAAGGCCTGGAATCCTGACCAACCAGGACCTGACCCTGACCGAGATATGTGCCGAAGGCCGAAACAAAACGAGCTGCCAGTTGGGGAGTCAAGCTCTCGCCGACAATGCCCCTTACCCCTGAGACACTGACTTTTAAAGGCAAAATTTTTCTCATTTCCCTTTGCCTGCGACTTCAGGCTGTTAGTCTCCTCAGATAAGCCATTACTCTATCCACTTCCATCTGAGCTCGGTGCTGGGATGTGCTTTCAGCTATAACCCGTATCAATGGCTCGGTAGTCGAGGCCCGCACATGAACCCAGAGGTCTTTTTTTTCCAGCCTCAAGCCATCCAGCTGGTTTATTTCTAGACCTTTATAAAGTTTCTTGACTTCAGCCACCAGAGTATGCAACCGATACGCCGGGCAAACCAGACTATCTTTGACAATATGATAGCGAGGCAGCCTTTTTACCAGAGTCGATAATTTTTCACCTTCTACCGCCATCATTTCCAGATACAGGGCCATCGTAACCAGGGCATCAAAAGCCGGTTGAAAATAATCAAAAGCCAGACCGCCGCTACCTTCTCCGGCCAGTGAAGCTTTTTCTTCCAGCATGGCCTGAATGATAGCCGATTGGCCGACCCTGGTCCTGATGACAGGTAAATTTTGTTCTCTGGCCACCTGATCAATCATCATGGAAGTAGACAGATTGGTGACTACCGGTCCTGGCTGTTTTTTAAGATAGTACCGGGCGATAAGCGGCAGGGTATATTCTTCGGATAAGGTTTCGCCATCTTCTGAGACCAGGGATAGGCGGCTGGCGTCGCTGTTAAGCAGGAAACCAATGTCAGCTGTAGTTATTTTGACCAGAGATGAGACTTCGATGGCGTTCCTGGGCCTGGGCTCGGGATCATGAGGAAAATAGCCGTTACCTTCATTATTAATGGCAATGAGCTGAACACCCAGAAGATCGAAAAGCTTGTCAATTAGTTTGGAAGCAGCGCCGTTGGTCGGATCCACCACTATCCTGAATTTAGCTCTCTTTATCGGGGGCAGATCGAGACGGCCAAGCAGCCATTCCAGATAAGGCTCTTCCGGGTTTAATTCTCTGATAATTTTTGGTGTCTTTTTTAAGGCTAACTGCTTGAAGCGGCCTAAATGGTATATGTCAAGGAGTTCCTGTCCTTGGAATTCGTTCAGATAAGTTCCCTGGCTATTGATAAAATTTAAAGCATTCCAGGATGCAGGATTATGCCCGGCTGTGACTGAAACAGCCCCTCGGGCTCCCTTATTTTTTACCAGAAATTGAGTAATTGGTGTCGGACAGAGACCGAGATCTATTACTTCGTGACCGGTGGCCAGCAGAGCGGAGATAACTCCATCAGTCAGCATCGGGCTGGAATTACGGCTATCCCGTCCGACGAGAACCGGGCCAGCCGGAACCATGGTGCCAAAAGCTGAGGCGAAATTTATGATCAGTTCCGGAGTGATGGCCTGACCGACAATCCCTCGGACTCCGGAAACACTTAATTTTAAAGGCTTCATATCATTTTTTAGCTAATGTAGCATTTTGGGCTGGATTAAGCAATAAATTCTGGTTGACAGCAGGCAGAAAAATAACCGGCTAGCCGAGCCGATCGGTCAAAAAAGTTTCACAATTTTTTCAACTTCTGGACTGGAACAGCGACTAAACAATTAGAAACCGCTCCCGAGGAGGGCAGGGGAGAAGGACTCTCGGGGGGTGTCCTTCTCCGGTAAGTCTTACGCCTTGGATGGAGGCCCTCCTCTTTTTTTTAATATTCAATATTTTCATAAAAAAATCAATAAAAAAGATGACTTAGCTTCATATTTTTTTTGGACTTAATTGACCGTTATGATGTATTATTCTTATACCATCCGTCAGGGAGGAATTTATGGATGCCAGGAAGTTTATTGACAAACAGGTGGCAGAAATCAGAAAGACTGTAGGTAGCGATAAAGCTATTTCTGCCTTATCGGGCGGGGTGGACAGCTCGGTTGCCACTGTTCTGGCCCATCGGGCCCTCGGACCTCAGCTTAAAGCTATTTTCATTGACAACGGCTTGATGCGAGAGAATGAACCGGAAGAAGTTAAAGCAGCTTTCTCGCAGCTTGGCCTCAACCTGGAGGTGATTGAGGCCAGAGCAGAATTTTTTGAGGCTCTCAAAGGCAAGACCGATCCTGAGGAAAAAAGAAAAGCTTTTCGCTATGCCTTTTATAAGGTTTTTGGCCGGGAAGTTATGAAGAGTAAAGCTCGTTTCCTGATTCAGGGCACCATCGCAGCTGATATCATTGAAACCAGAAGCGGAGTCAAGACCCAGCATAACATCCTGGAGCAAATTGGAATTGATCCGGAGAAAGGTTTTGGCTTCAAAATAATCGAGCCACTGAAGGAGTTGTTCAAGCACGAAGTCCGTGAGGTCGGCCGTGAGCTGGGTTTACCTGAAATAATTTTCCAGAGAATGCCTTTCCCGGGGCCAGCTCTGGCTACGAGAATTATAGGAGAAGTGACTCCAGAAAAGCTGGAACTGGTCAGAAAAGCAACCAGAATAGTGGAGGAAGAGCTGGCTTCCCTTCAGCCCTTTCAGGCTTTTGCCGTTTTAATGAATGACATGGCTACCGGTCTGGCTGAAGGCCAGAGGAAATTCGGACATATTATAATTATCAGGTCGGTTGAAAGCCAGGATGCTTTGACCGCTCAGCCAACGCCGGTCCCCTGGGATGTCCTGACCAATCTGGCCAGGCGGATCACGACTGAGGTTCCTTCAGTAGTTAGAGTAGCCTATGAGATTACTTCCAAGCCGCCAGCTACCATTGAGTATATATAATATATATAAATCGAAGATATAAAGATCCTGAAAATTCACAGAAAAGATAGAAAGAAAAAAAGCGACCAGGTTGAAGACAAGATGGTGGCAGATGCCACCAATAATCAGGATAGTTTAATGTCTTCGGAAGAGAGAGCTATCTTTCTGCTCATCGTTTCTTGATTGGTTCATACTAGACAGAGCGGTCGATTGACAGTCAGAAAATTATTTGCTATTTTTCAAGCTTATGGCGCCATCGTCTAGAGGCCTAGGACGGGTGGTTCTCAGCCATCAAACCGGGGTTCGAATCCCCGTGGCGCTACGTCTTTTATATCCATGTTATTTTTGAGCCAGGGCAGCCAGTTTCGCTTTGTATGCTTCTTCATCAATTATTGAGAAAATCAGGTCTTTATTCAGCTCTTCGAATTTTTGCAGGTACCGGTTATTCTGGAAGGTAGCCGGATTTAATTTCCAGCCGCTGGGCGGAGAAAAAGTAAAGATATAATAGATGAAATATCTGTCGTAGGGATAAACCCAGATTTCAGCCGTATTTGCCTGGATATCTTCATTGGTTCGGTCATTCAAATCGAGACTGCCAGTGGCACCAGAAGCAGCGCGGGCGGTAGTAGTCACCCAATCCGTATTTTGCTTGTAATCAATAGAAGCCGGTGAACCATTTAGTAAATAAACCCGGGCCCGATCGGTATTCCAGGGCTGAGAGCGATTTTCACTCTTAAACAGGCTTTGAATGGCTTCCATCCGGCTATCGAATTCTTGTTTGGCCACAGGTTGCCTTGCTTCCCAGAATAGTTTCTGAAACTCAAGTCGCCCCTGCGGAGACAGCTGATGATATATTTTCTGTTCGTAATCATGCATTATAAAATAATGCTGGGCATACCAGGAATCCTTGGAGGGCAGACTTTTCACTCCGCAACCTGCTGTTAAAAAAACCAGAATTAAAGAGATTAGAATAAGCTTTTTTTTCATAGTCTTTCTCTTGCCTTTCTCACCAATTATAAAATAGCATCTAGGCGGTCAATTGTCAAAAAACAACTGCTTTCAACTGGCTGGCTCTCAGCCAGGCCTTTTTTGACTTTTCCAGGCCGGTCATGCTAAAAAGTGCAAGATGAATAATAAGTTTCTGTCTCTCAGTTTGATTACTATTGTTCTGATTCTGTTTCAGGGCTACAGTCTTTTGAACATCTCAAATAGCGAATTTCAAAAAGGTATGTCCTTTACCGGCTACAGTCGCGAGGCCTACGTCGGCCCGGGAGCAAGGCAATCCCTGCTACATCTTAGGCAGACCAGAGCAGGCTGGATCAGTCTGCTGGTTACTGGCTACCAGGAGAACATAGATTCGACTTATATAGACTATAACCACGCCTTAACTCCTTCTGATGAGTCACTGATTGAAATCATTTCATATGCTCGACAGCTGGGCTTGAAAGTCATGCTTAAGCCACATGTCGACTTACTTGACGACCAGGAACACTGGCGAGGGCAGATTGGTCAGAATTTTGGTGAGGCCTCATGGCAATTATGGTTTTCTTCCTATCAGGATTTCATCCTCCATTATGCCAGCCTGGCCGCTCAAACCGGCGCAGAAGAATTCTGCCTGGGCTGCGAGCTGGATAGCACTTTAGAACGTCGACAGGATTGGCTGGCTACCATTGCTTCCATCCGCCAGATTTATAAAGGCAGGCTGGTCTATGCTGATGATCAGCTGGAGAGCCAGCCGGAGGCAGTTACTTTCTGGAATGCTCTGGACTACATTGGACAGAATCTTTACCCAACTCTCAGCCTCAAACTGCATCCTTCCGTATCTGAACTGTGTGCCGGCTGGCGTCGGATTTTACCTAGATTGGAAGCTCTTTCTTCCAGATGGAAGAAGCCCGTTTTGATCACTGAAATCGGCTATCGAAGTATCGAAGGCGGAACCATTAATCCCTGGGACTGGCAAAGGACCGGCCCGGTTGATCTCAAGGTGCAGAGAAATGGTTATGAAGCTGCCCTCAGAATGGTCCGCGGCAAGCCTTATTTGAGGGGAATATTCTGGTGGCAGTGGTTTCCAGATGCGTCGAGCGGTGGTCAGTTTGATACCAGTTATACTCCTTATCGGAAACCAGCTCAGCTGGTCCTGGCCCTGTTTTATCTCTTTCCCAGGTAGAACTGATTTTTCTATCCTGATTATCACTGTGGCCAGAGGGATTTTATGAGTCTTTATTTCTGTCTTTGACAAATGGCGGTTAAACTGATAATCATCTTAGTTAACGGTGGAAGACTGGAAAATAAGAAGTTTTAGCGCAGGAGAAAAAATGAACGAAATAGTACAAAAGGTCAGAGCCAGCTTCCTGGAGAAATTTGGCCGGGAACCCGTCTTAATCTCTTCTCCCGGAAGAATTAATTTAATTGGCGAACACACTGATTACAATGAAGGTTTTGTCCTGCCGGGGGCCACTGATCGGGCGATTATACTGGCCATTGCTCCCCGGGAAGATGATATTTGTCGCTTTCATGCCTTCGATTTCAACCAGGATTTCAGCACTTCTCTCGGCTGTCTGCAAAAGTCTGATTTGCACTGGCCTGATTATCTTCAGGGAGTGCTGGCTGTTTTTCTGCAGGCTGGTTACAGGATCAGGGGTCTTGATCTGGCCTTTGGCGGGAATATTCCAATCGGTGGTGGCATGTCATCTTCGGCCGCCATCGAGGGAGGCCTGGCTTTTGCCCTTAATTATCTTTACGATCTTCAGCTGGATCGCTTAACGCTGGCCAGACTGGCCAGGCAGGCTGAAAATGATTTTGTTGGGGTCAAATGTGGCATTATGGACATGTTTGCCAATCTTTTTGGTCAGGCTAAAAGTGTCATCAAGCTCGATTGCCGCAGCCTGGAATTTGACTATTATCCTTTTGACTGGGAAGAAGTAAGGGTTGTGGTCAGCGATAGCCTTGTGCGGCGGGCGCTGGCTGCTTCGGAATATAATTTGAGACGACAGCAGTGTGAGGCTGGGGTCAATATCCTCCAACAATATTACCCGCAGATAAAAAGCCTGAGGGACGTGACTCTCACCAGACTGGTTGCCCACCAAACTGAGCTGGACCCAGTCGTCTTTAAAAGATGCGTCTATGTTATCAAAGAAAACCAGAGAGTAGAGCAGGCCTGCCAGGATTTGCTCCGACGGGATCTCGTTTCCTTTGGCCAGCGGATGTATGAGTCTCACCTGGGACTAAGAAATGAGTATGAGGTAAGCTGCCGGGAGCTGGACCTTTTAGTTGAATCTGCTGCCCGAGTAGAGGGTGTCTATGGCTCAAGGATGATGGGTGCTGGCTTCGGGGGGTGCACCATCAGTCTGGTGAGGTCAGAGGCGGTTGACTCTTTTACCGAAAAAGTATCAGCTGATTACCGGCAGGCTACAGGGCAAGAACCGGCTATTCACGTGGTCAGAATAGAAGCAGGAACCCACATAATTCAGTGAGAAAGATTAAAAATCTAAATTATTAGATGGAAGGCCTGGACCATGATTTTCGTCGTGACCGGTCCGGTGGGGGCGGGCAAAACAACTCTGGTCAAGCTTCTGGTCAATAGCTTGAAGCAAACAGGACTGAGGCTGGCTGGCTATGTTTCTGAAGCGGTCAGGTTGAAGGGGGAAACAACTGGTTATGATCTATTCGAGCTCAACTCTTCTCGCCGCCTGCCGTTTCTAAGAAAAGCAGGTATTAACGGCCAGTTAATGGGGGCTGGACAATTTTATTTTCTGCCCTCGGGTTTAAAAGCGGCCAGAGATATAATCAGATCAGCCTTACACTCTGATCTTTTGGTAGTTGATGAAATCGGGCCGGCCGAAATCAGAGGGGACGGAGTGTGGCCCGACCTCTATCCGCTGTTGAATAAAATAAATTGTTTGCTGGTCATCAGGGAAAAACTACTAGCGGATTTTCTTCCCTGTTTACCGCCACCGGTCATGTTTTTCAGGGCAGAGGCCAAAGAGCAGCCGATAGAGCCCATAGCTGATTATATTTTCTCCATGCTAAAAAGCTCCAGATTGAAGAAATCTCCCAATTAAGTTCTACCCTATTGATATCTGGCTCAGTTTAAACCGAAGTGATGTCTGACGCTGGTAAACAAACTGCTTCCTTCACAGCCCAAAGTCCAACTGGTGAGAGAAGGCAAAAAGAATCTAAATTGCTGTTAGAAATAAAAAAGTGGCAGCTCCGGAGGGGGTGGAGCTGCCTTTCTATACAAGAAGGAGGGTTTTGGGGAGGTTGGCTGGGAAGCTAGGATTCGAACCTAGATCACATGATCCAGAGTCATGTGTCCTACCATTGGACGACTTCCCAGCGCTCGATTTAATATAGCCAATTCCTCTTAATTTTTCAAGTAAGCCAGGTGAGATCAGAACCAGTTCTTCAGGTTAGCTCGTTTATTAAGGTATAATAAAAACTTTAAAGGAATCTGACTTATGAGTTCAAAAAGGCGAAGGCTCGTTAATTACCTGATTATCGGGCTGATTACTATTGCCTTCCTCTGGTTTTTCTTCAAGAGTGTTAACTGGGCTGATACCTGGAAGTATATAAAGCAGGTTAACCCTTATTTGATGGCTTTGACTCTATGCCTGGTGCCGCTTCATCTCGTCACCCGCTCGATCAGATGGAAGTATCTTCTCAGGCCAGTTAAGGCTAACCTGAAAATATTTAATGCTATTGAAGCTAATACCCTTGGTTACACTATGAATTATGTCTTCCCGGGCCGCCTGGGCGAGATCGTGCGACCGGTCTTTCTGGCCAGGAAAGAAAAATTAAGTGCCGGCTATTTGATCGGGACAATAGTTGTCGAAAGAACTTTTGACATGTTCGCCATGTGCTTTTTACTGGGGGCCTTTTTGATCTCAAAGCCGGTCTATGGCTCGTTCTATCAAACCAGACCGGAAGCTTTGACCCATCTTTATCGCTGGGGGAAAGTTGGCCTCGTCCTGTCTCTTCTGCTTTTTATGCTCATTATCCTGATATATTCCTTGAAAGGAAAGGCCAGCCAACTGGTATCTTCTTTATCACGTCCGTTTCCGGAAAGAATAAGATGGAGGGTAATAAGCTTTGGCCAGGAGTTTATCGAAGGGCTAAAATTTTTTCAATCCTGGCCAAGACTGGTTGTATATTTTTGTCTGTCCCTCGTGGTCTGGCTGGGCATCTGTTTTTTCTACTGGGTTTTTCTGTTTGCCTACGAAGTAAAAGTACCGTTTTTTCTGATGATTCCCTACGTTTTTCTGACCGGAGTGGGGGCTTCTATCCCGACCCCGGGCATGGCTGGTGGTTTCGATTATTTCAGCCGGGTGGGTTTGACCAGTCTTTATGGCCTGGAGGCCAACCTGGCGGTTGGTCTGACCATAGTGGTTCATGCCATACAGCTCATAGTGACATGTGTTCTGGGCTATGTTATAATATACAATAGTCGATTGAGCCTTTTCCAGGTTAGAGAGCTGGGCAAAGGTAGTAAAAATTAATGCGTTGTCCGTATTGTGGCTTTTTGGAAAGCAAGGTGATCGATTCTCGCGAGAGCAAAAAAGGCGTGTCGATCCGACGCCGGCGGGAATGTCTGTCCTGTCAGAAAAGATTTACCACTTATGAGCGAGTTGAAGAAATTCCTTATATGGTGGTCAAAAAAGACGGCAGCCGGCAGCCCTTCGATAGCCAGAAGCTTTTGCGAGGAATGATGAAAGCCTGTGAAAAGCGGCCGATACAGATCAGCCAGCTGGAAGAAATTGTGGAGGAAGTCGAATCAATTCTACAGGAGCGACCCGATAAAGAAATTGAATCAGCGGAAATTGGCCAGCTGGTGATGGAAAGATTAAAAGCTCTGGATAAAGTTGCTTATATCAGATTCGCTTCTGTCTATCGAGAATTTAAAGATGTGGTAGAATTCAAGCACGTTCTGGAAAATTTACTGAAAGAAGAATAAATTCGTGGGCGGCTATGAAGAGGAAAATAAGACCGGAATTTAAAATATTTAAAGCAGAGAAGGAAATCAAAAGAGACCGGGGGGAAGTCGTCTACCGGAGAGGAAGCGGAAGTGGTTTAAATGTTCTGTGGGAACCAGAGGTTGACGTTTATGAGCAAGAGAAGGAAGTGGTGGTCGAGGCGGAAGTACCGGGTATTCCGGTTGAGCATCTCCGGATAGTCCAATGGGGGAACCGCTTGATCCTCAGCGGAGTAAAAAAAGAAGAATTAAAAGGAAAAAAATTTAAATTTCATCGGCTGGAAAGAGAAATGGGCTTTTTCCGCAAGGAGATTATTTTACCTGTTCCAGTTCAACCTGAAAAAACAGTGGCTGTTCTGGAAAATGGGGTGTTAACCATTCGCTTGAAAAAAGCTGGTGGACATAAAGAAATAGAAGTGAAAATTCAAAAGCTAAAAGAAGAAAATGGAGGTAAGTAATGTCGCAGTTTGAAGGTTCTTCAGAAGAGCCAATCAGCGGTTTATCTGAAGAAGAACAACAAAAGTTACAAATACCAGAAAAATTGCCAGTTTTGCTTTTAAGGGATGTCGTTGTTTTCCCTTATATGATTGCTCCTCTTTATGTGGGGCGAGAGAAATCAAAGGCGGCTATTGATTATAGCCTTTCCACCAACAGAATGATTCTGTTACTTACTCAGAAAGATATGGAGGTGGAGGAACCGAAGCGGGAAGATGTCTACGATGTCGGCACAGTTGCCGTCATCATGAGGATGCTAAAGCTACCTGATGGCCGGATCAGGATTCTGGCTCAAGGGCTGGTTAGAGCCAGGGTGGAATCTCTCGAAGAAGACGGACCATTCCTGCAGGCCAGAATTTCTGTCATTCAGGAGCCGGCTCCTCCAGAAAAAAGCCTGGAGGTAGAAGCCCTGGTCAGAAATATCAGATCAGGTCTGGAGAAAGCAACCGCTCTAGGAAAATCAATTCAACCCGAGATTCTGGTTATTGCTGCCAATCTGGATGATCCTGGCCGGCTGGCCGATTTGACTGCTTCTAATCTGGAACTCAAGGTAACCGATGCCCAGGAGGTGCTGGAAATAGTTGACCCGGTGGCCAGGCTCAGGAAAGTCTATGAATTGCTCGTCCGGGAGCTGGAACTTCTGGAAATCCAATCAAAAATATCAAATGAAGCCAGAGGCGAGCTGGATAAGATGCAGCGGCAATATTTTCTCCGGCAGCAGATGAAGGCTATTCAAAAAGAACTGGGTGAAGGTTCGGAGCTGCAGGAAGAAGTTAAAGCCTATCAGGAGAAGCTAAAAAAGCTCAAGGTCAATGACGAGGTCCGGCAGGAAATAGAAAAAGAAATTAATCGCTTGATGCAATTGCATCCAGAATCAGCCGAAACGGCGGTTATCAGAAACTATCTTGACTGGATGTTCTCTTTACCCTGGGATATAAGCACTAAGGATAACCTTGACCTGAAGAAAGCCAAAGAAATTCTGGATGAAGATCACTATGGATTGGACAAGGTTAAAGAGAGAATTCTCGAATATCTGGCGGTGAGAAAACTGTCCAATCAGATTAAAGGGCCCATTCTTTGCTTTGTCGGGCCGCCTGGTGTGGGCAAAACTTCCCTGGGGAAGTCGATCGCCAGGGCTCTGGGCAGGAAGTTTGTCAGAATCTCGCTGGGTGGGGTTCATGATGAGGCTGAAATCAGAGGCCACCGTCGAACCTATGTCGGGGCCATGCCGGGTAAAATTATTCAAGGGTTGCGGCGCGCTGGTTCCAATAATCCAGTTTTTATGATTGATGAAGTGGACAAAATTGGAGCTGATTTCCGTGGTGATCCATCTTCCGCTCTGCTGGAGGTGCTGGATCCAGAACAAAATAATGCCTTTTTTGATCACTATCTGGGTGTTCCCTTTGACCTGTCCAGGGTCATGTTCATTGCTACGGCCAATTTACTTGATCCGATTCAGCCCGCCTTTAGAGACAGAATGGAAATTATTGAGCTGCCTGGTTATACAGAAGAGGAAAAATTGCAAATTGCCCTGAAGCATCTTGTCCCGAAACAGATGACAGAAAATGCACTCAGACCTGAATGGATAGAAATAACCGAAGGAGCTATAAAAGCTATCATTTCCCAGTACACGCGTGAAGCCGGGGTTAGAAATCTGGAAAGAGAAATAGCAGCCGTTTGCCGGAAGGTGGCCAGACAGGTAGCAGAAGGGCATAAGGATAAAGTCAGAGTTACTGCTCAGAAAATAGAAAAATTCCTCGGGCCACCAATCATATTCCGTGACCAGTTGAAGAAAAAAGATACGGTTGGAGTGGCCACAGGAGTAGCCTGGACGGCTTCCGGTGGCGAAATACTTTTTGTTGAAGCTATTATGATGAAAGGTAAAGGTCAGTTGCTGTTGACCGGTTCGCTCGGAGATGTCATGAAAGAATCAGCTCAGGCAGCTTTAAGCTATACCCGGGCGCATGCTGAAGAGTTTGGGCTGAACAGCAAGATGTTTATGGAAAATGATTTCCATATCCACATTCCAGAAGGGGCTATTCCCAAAGATGGGCCATCAGCTGGAGTGACTATTGCCACCGCTTTTGTCTCGGTTTGCACCAATATCCCCATTCGCTGGGAAGTGGCCATGACCGGTGAAATTACCCTCAGAGGCAGTGTGCTGCCGGTGGGCGGAATAAGACAAAAAGTCCTGGCTGCTCAGCGGGCTGGAATTAAAAAGATGATCCTGCCTTTACCCAATAAAAAAGATCTGGTCGATATTCCGAAAAAGATCAGGCAGGAAATGGAATTTGTCTTTGTCGAAGATATAAAAGAAGTCTTCCGCCACGCTCTGGCTGCTCCTCTTGGCCAGAAACCTAAAAGCAACAAGACTGCTAAAGGTAAAGGGAAAAAACCGTCTAAATAAACGAATGTCCTTCAAAGACCAGCTCAGCCGGACCGGTTTGGAAGAGTTTGTCTTTTTCCCACTCGACAATTAATGTTCCCAGGTTGGTCCAGACTCTGACTTTACGTTCGGTTAATCCTTTAAGAATTGAGGCGACAGCGGCGGCACAGGCCCCTGTCCCTGAGGCCAGCGTTTCTCCGACGCCTCGTTCCCAGAAAAGGACCTCGATCTCGTTCCTGTTTAGAACCCGAATAAATTCGACATTGGTTCGATTGGGGAAAAAGGGATGATGCTCGACCTCCTGGCCAATCTGATGCCATTCTATTCTGGCCGGGAAAAATCTTTCGACGAAAATATCGCAATGGGGGTTACCGGTTGAAACACAGGTGACATTATAAATTTTCCTGTTGATAGAAAGTGGATAATCAATGATAAAGTCATGCTCACTGCCATCGTCGAATGGTATATCCTTAGAAGAGAACTTTGGCTGCCCCATATCGGTCCGGATTTCGAAGTGGTTATTGTCCCGGCTGATAAGCTCGGTCAGGTGTTCGCCGACAATTGTTTCGAAGTTGATCACCTTGCCCGGGACCTTCTGGTAATGGAATAGAAAGGCGGAGGCGCAGCGCAGACCATTGCCTGAGATCTCCGCCTCTGAGCCATCGGCATTAAAGATTCGAAAGCTCACCCGACCTCGATCAAAATCTAAAACTTTAATGAGAATAAGCCCATCGGCGCCGATGCCGGTATGCCGTTCGCACCACAGCCGGGTCAGAGCTGGCAGCTGATCAGCCTGAATTCCCTGGTTATCTTCAACCAATAAGAAATCATTTCCCAGGGCATGAACCTTGGTGAAATTAATCATGGTACCCTCAGGGTGACAATGAAATCCATTTTCTCTCCGTCTGCCTCCCGTCTAACCAGCATAATGATTTCTTCACCCGATTCGGTTTTCTTCAAGATATTCTGGAACTCTCTGACCGAGGTCACTTTGTTGCGGTTTACTTCCAGGATGATATCCCCGGGCTGGAGTCCGGCTCTGGCGGCAGCACTGTACTCTTTCACATCAGTTATCAGCAAGCCTTCTGTGGTTGACAGCCCATAGCGACGGGCCAGATTAGGAGTCAGGGGAGTCAGACTGAGCCCAACATCTTTATCAATCTTTTCCCCGGTTGGGGCAGATGTCTCCACCTGCAGCTCATCGACGGTGGCTTTGACCGTCATTTCCTTGCCATCCCTGATAATTTTAATGCTGACCACATTACCTGGCTGCAGATCGGCCACTTTAAATCTTAAATCTCGCCAGTTTTCAACTGGCTGGCCATTAATGGCCACGATCACATCGTATTTCTTCAGACCGGCTTTATCCGCCGGGCTACCGGCCTCGACTTGAGAGATGATAACTCCCTTATCAACCGACAGCTTGAACTGTTTTTTCATGGCTTCGGTTATGTCAGTTCCCCTGATGCCCAGGTAGCCGCGGATCACCCGCCCCTTTTCTTTTAGCTGGGTAACTACCTTCTTAGCCAGATCAGAGGGAATGGCAAAACCAATGCCGATGTTTCCGCCCGAGGGGGTGAGAATGCTACTATTGATGCCAATCACTTCTCCTCTCAAGTTAATCAGCGGCCCGCCACTATTGCCTCGATTGATAGCCGCATCGGTCTGAATAAAATCTTCATAAGTTGGAGTGTTACCGCCCAGGCCGAGCTGGCGACCCTTAGCGCTAATAATACCGGCCGTGACTGTGTGTTCCATACCAAAAGGATTACCAATAGCCAGCACCCATTCACCAACTTTAATAGCGGAAGAATCACCAAGGATAGCATAAGGAAAATCTTTTCCCTTAATTTTAACCAGAGCCAGGTCAGTGGCCTGGTCCTTGCCGACCAGTTCGGCTTCGTATTCTTTGCTGCTTCCGGTCACCACGGTAATCTTTACAGCATTTTCAATAATATGATTATTGGTCAAAATGTAGCCATCAGAGGAAATAAAAAAGCCGGAACCAACAGCTGTTTGCCGCAATTCTCTTTCCCTGCCTCTTGAATCCGGGCGAAGGCCAAAGAATCTTTCCCAGAAATCTTCAAATGGCCAGCCTTCGTCCAGGCTGTAACTCGGTACTCGCTGAACCTGTTCAGCCACGATTCTGACTACTGATGGGCCAACTTTCTCTACGACGGAGACGAAACTCTGGTTAAGATCACTTTCAAGCGGCGCAGGAGCTTTTTCGCCGGCGATTAAATGGCCGGAGCCGGAGGGAAGTGTGTTAACTGGAGTCTCAGGTATAACCTCTTTTTCAGGTGAAAGAAAAATAAATCCGGCAACCAGTAAACCCAGGACAAAACCGATGACGCCTATCCACAATTGCTTTTTCATTTACGCCTCCCTGAATATCATTTAAAAAATACCATATAAGCCGCCAAATTTCAATTAACCCGGCTCATCTGACCGGGCTAATTCTGAACTTATAGCCTTAAAACAACTAGCCGTGATAAAAGTTGCAGTCTTCTGATTTTATAGATAACATAAACCCATAAAAGTCAGGAATCTAGATTACAGGATAAAAGTGGAAAAAGAACAAAAAAAACAGTTAACCTTAAAAAAACCCAGTCCGGCCCGGGGATTGTTCATTGTCTTTGAAGGGATTGACGGCTGCGGGAAATCCACTCAGGTGGAACTGCTGGCTGATAAACTTCGGCGTCGGGGTAAACAGGTCGTGACTTTAAGCGAGCCAACCGCCGGTCGCTGGGGACAAAAGATAAGAGATTCAGCCCGGACTAAAGGGTCCCTGTCGCCGGCGGAAGAGCTTGAGCTCTTTATCAGAGATAGAAAAGAGGATATTAAAAATAACATAAAACCGGCTTTAGAGGCCGGGCAGATTGTCATCCTTGACCGTTATTTTTATTCTACCCTGGCTTATCAGGGAGCCAGAGGACTGGATATGAATGAAATCAGGGCGAAACATGATAAATTTGTCATAAGGCCCGATATTGTCTTTATTCTCGATGTGCCGGTTAGCCAGGCCTTAAAGCGAATAGCCGGCCGGCCGGTTATTTACAGCTTGTTTGAGGATTATGACTACCTGCAAAAAGTGAGGAAAAATTTTTTAAAACTCAAGGACTCAGAATGTTACCTTCTGGATGGACGCCAGCCGCCTGAGGACATCAGCCGCCAGGTCTGGCAGATTTTAACCAGAAGATTCCCCTGGCTAAAAGTTCGGTAATTGCCATTTGTTTTGACAATCTGCTATATTATTAAATTATTAAAAATGATTCAGGTCTAAATCGCATTACATGGCTGAAAAGAAGAAGGTTATTTTAAAACTGAAACTACCAAAGATAAACGGGCGCCGGCTGCTGAAGGGACTGCTGATCGTCCTTGTTCTGCTATTATCCTTAGCTCTGGGTGGCATCTTCGGTGCCTATTTGACTATTAAAGATAATGTTCCCTCAGTTGACGAACTGGCCGAGCTCAAGCCATTAATTATTTCTACTGTTTATTCTGATCAGGGTCTCCCGGCCAAGGAGTTTGCTGCCGAAAGGCGAATTCAGGTCCCTTACAGCCAGATTCCTCCGGTTTTAAAGCAAGCCATTATCGCCACCGAAGATCCAAGATTTTTTGCTCACAAAGGAATAGATTACAGGGGTATATTGAGAGCGGTAAAAGAGGATGTGTTCAGAGTAGTGCTGGGGAAAAAGAGGCTTCATGGAGGCAGCACTATTACCCAGCAGTTGGCCAGGAGCGTTTTCCTTTATCCCCAACAGACGATCAGACGCAAATTAAAGGAGATGTTTCTGGCTGTCGAGCTGGAGAGAAAATTTAGCAAAGAGAAAATTTTTGAACTCTATTGCAATCAATTCTATCTGGGACACGGAGCCTGGGGAGTGGAGGCAGCTTCTCAGTTGTATTTTGGGAAAAGTGTCAGTGAGCTAACACTGCCCGAAGCAGCCTTGATAGCCGGAATTTTCCGGGGTCCTGGAGTCTATTCACCATATAATAATCCGGAAGTTACACTAAACCGGAGAAATCATGTTATTAACCGAATGGTGGAGGAGGGCTTTATTTCTAAGGAGGTAGGAGAAGCCGTCAAGCGGGAACCGCTGAATGTTTTACCCTTGAAAAGAGCGACAGCTGAGACTGGATCTTATTTCTTTGAAGAGGTCCGTAAGTACATTGAGAGAAATTATGGTGATGAAGCTCTTTACCGTGGCGGCCTCAAGATTTATACCACCATCAACCTTGATATGCAGAAATATGCCGAGAAGGCCGTGGAAAAAGGCTTAAGAAACCAGGACAAAAAATATGGCTGGAGGAAGCCAGCTCGTAATCTGCTGGCTGAAGGTCAGACCGATCTGGAGAAATACTGGCTAACTGACTGGGAAAGTGGCAGCCTGTCAGCGGAGGAGGTGGAAGAGGCCATTGTTCTGGAAGTCAGCCCGAAAGAAGCCAGAGTCAGGATAAAAGACTATGTTGGTATGATGACCAATAAAGATATAAGCTGGACCAGATCAAAATTTCTTGATTCCCTGATTAAACCTGGCGATATCATTCAGGTCGCTGTTATTTCCGTTAATGAAGAAAATAAAACGGCTCAGGTATCACTTGATCAAGAGCCTCTGCTGGAAGGTGCCTTTTTGTGTCTTGATCCGGCTACCGGTCAGATCAAAGCTATGGTCGGAGGCTATTCCTTTAAGAGGAGCCAGTTTAATCGGGCTACCCAGGCCTTAAGGCAGACTGGATCAGCTATTAAACCCATTCTTTACACGGCTGCGCTGGATAAAGGTTTTACCCCGGCCAGCATCATTATTGATGAACCAACCAATTTTATTGATAAATGGACCGGCCAGCCCTGGTCTCCCAGAAATTATGACGGAGAATATCATGGTGCGGTTACCCTGAGAACGGGTCTGGAGGAGTCCAGAAATATGGTCACAGCCAAACTCCTTGATTACATTTCACCCCAGGTTGGTGTGGAATACTGCCGGAAGTTTGGCCTGACTTCAACTATTTACCCTTATCTGTCACTTTCCCTGGGTGCCTTTGAAGTGACTCTGCAGGAGCTGGTCTCAGCTTTTAGTGTTTACCCCAACAAGGGGGTGAGGGCCAGGCCTTATTTTATAGTCAGAGTGGAGGATAAGGACGGTCAGGTTCTCGAGGAGAATGTGCCTGCGACGGAGGAAGTCATTTCTCCACAGTTAGCTTATATGATGACTTATCTTCTGGAGGGAGTAATTCAGAGGGGGACAGCTAAACAGGCTGCCAGTCTGGGCTGGCCTTTAGCGGGCAAAACTGGAACGACCAATAAATTTACCGATGCCTGGTTTATTGGTTTTTCGCCATCACTGTGTGCCGGGGTCTGGGTCGGTTATGATACGAAGGTGACCATGGGAAACAGACAATCCGGGGCGGTGGTGGCTTTGCCTATCTGGATTGACTTCTTTAAGAGAGTTATCGAAGACAGGAAAAAGGATTACCAGCTGAGCCGGACCACTCTGGCGGCGGCAGAAGGAGGAGAAACTGTCGGAGCAGCTGGCGGCCTGATCGAAGACTTCGAGGTTCCGCCAAACCTGGTCTTTGTGACCATAGACAGAAAAACCGGGCTGCTGGCTTCACCTACCTGTAAATATCCTTTTCAGGAAGTTTTCTTTCCTGGCACCGAGCCTACCCGCTATTGTTCTCTCCAGGATCATTTAAGGGTTCTGAATTATTACTCCGAGAAGGAAGCGCGCGAAGAAGTAAACTGAAAAACTCTCCGTTGCTTTCCCGGTCTTTATTTTTTCCTCCGAGCCGCTGAAGAAGACGGACGGGAAACAGCTGACGCCCCCCTGGAGATGGATGGGGAATGGCTGCTTGACCTCGAAATAGATGAGCTGCTTGCCCGGGGAGCGGAGAGCCTGGAAGCGGAATTTGACACTGACCTTTTTACTGTTGAATTCTGGCGGCCTGAATTAATCGACCCCGAACTGTAAGTCCTGTTGCTATAAGATCTCAGCGGCGTCGAATAAGATCTGGAAGGAGCAGAATATTCATTTCGATTGATATTTTGCCTGCTGATTTTTGGAGATGAAGGATAGGTTGGCATATTTCTCGAAATATTAGAAGGCTTGCTGTCCGAAAGAGAGGACATAGGAGATGATTCTTTTTTCTTAATCTTTTTCGGGGTCACTTTTCCGGCTGGAGCTGTGGCACCAGAGCTACCGGATTTCCCTTCCTTACCAGAAGCAGCTGGTTTGAGGCTTTCCGGTTTTACAGTGCCCTTTCCCTGGCCAGAATCAGTTTTCCTGATGTTGGTAGCTGTTCCGCTGCTGCCTCCACGGAGAGAATCAGGTCTGACCTGGGTTAAACGCGAGGACTGACCATCCTGCCTTAAAATTACTTTATTTCCACTCAGTCTTTCAACATTAATCTTAGAGCCATCTGGCCGGAAAGGCAGCCGATTGCTGTTAAATGTTATCTTGTTTTCTAAATTGACCGCCTTTAAATGTTCAGGCCTCAAGGCCACTCTGGCTACCTGGCGTGACCTCAACTGGTCTCTTCTGACCACTACCAGAGCCCTGGAATGAACGGGATAGACGCCGTGATAATGATCGTAAAAAACTCCATTAATTACGACCACTGGATAACCATACCAGCTAAGTGGTGCCCAGCCGAAATAAAAATCATCCCACCACCAGGAGACCCAGGCCGGACCCCAGATAGAAGTTGGAATCCAATACCAGCCGACACCAACGCCCCAGTGCCAGCGCCCATAGTGAAAAGCTACCCAGCCCCAGGGTTCGTAGGGGACCCAGGTCCAGCCGGTCAGTGGAATCCAGGTCCAGTGCCCATTGCAATAGGGACGCCAGTCATCATCCAGATTCCGCGGGACCCAGACATAGCCATATGGAGCTACATAGACCCAATCACCATACTGCGAGAGCTCAGCTTCGAAATCACTTAGATCTTCAGGCAGATAGCGGCTGGCATAATATTTGTTAACATCCTTTGACCTTGATTCCTGCCAGCGATCAAAGCCATCATCAGCCACTGGCCTGAAGCCAGCTGGCTTGGAAATAAAACGCCCTTGAGCCATCTCCAAGCGCTGAGCACTTTTCACCAGATAAGAATCCTGCTCCCCGGCTGCCTCGGCTACTCCCTTAAAAACCCTGATCTCTGTTCCTTTATTGCCATCAACATCCAGGCGATAGACACCTTTTTCCAGAATGTAAAAGGAAGAATCAGGGGTATGAATTTCTATATTCTTTTCCTGATTAAGCCGGTTAACCTCCAGATAAGCATGGCCAGACCAGATCCTGAATCTGGTTAGTTCGCTATCTCTTTTGGGCAGGCTGAGGACATCTATCTTGGTCTCGGTATCGAGCCTCAAATAATTTCTCTGACCAAATAATATTTCCAGACGCCCGTCGGCTGTTTCGATCCTGTCCCCTTCAGCTATCGGATCATTGACGACTACTTCTTCGTAGCCAACTTCAGCCGCTCGCTGAATAAAACTCTTACCTTGCACCAGAGTTACACGTCCGATGGACTCATTAGTGTAGCGGGTCTCCTCAGCCGACTGCGCCGATTCGCTTTGAGCCTTTAAGAAGGTTGGCCAAGACAATAAGATAATTATGCTGGCTAAAATCAATAATTTATTCCTTCTCATGGCTTCACTCCTTGCACTTATATTATATGCAGATTTTGTGCCAGATTTAATCGGTCTTTAACAGGGGGAAAATTGATCTGATCTTCAAACCGGTGTCTCCGCCAGATGACGGTTGTCATCTAAGAGAGATAGTCGGCCAGTAATGTCTGAAGATTCTTAAAATCGGACTAAGTTCCTCTTCAAGGGAGGGAGACAAAGCGATTTCCCGGGCGGACTGTGGCCAGCGACCGATCAGGCTTAGAACCACCTTTTCTACTCCCTCCTGGAGCCCTGCCAGGTTGTATCCACCTTCGAGAAAGTATAATAAACGGCAGGAGCAAAGGTCTTTGGCCAGGCCAAGGATGAGATTACTCAAATCGGCGCAGCCAGCCGGAGTCAGTTCCATTCTGCCCAGAGGATCGCCTTTTAAAACGTCAAAGCCAGCCGAGACCAGGATGAATTCAGGCTGATAGGCCCTGGCTACAGGAGAAATTACTTGTTGAAAGATAGCCAGATAGTCTTCATCAGTTTTGCCAGCACTCAAAGGCAGATTCAGATTGAAACCCAAACCCTCTTTTTCACCCAGTTCTGAGGCCGAACCGGTCCCCGGGAAGAGAGGGCTTTGATGCAAAGAGATATAAAGCACTTCTCTGGAGCTGTAAAAGGCTTTCTGGGTCCCGTTGCCGTGATGAAGATCCCAATCAATTATCATTATTTTCTTAATTCCCCACAACCGCCTCAGATATTCAGCTGTGATAGCAATGTTATTGAAAAAGCAAAACCCCATTGGCCGGTTACTTTCGGCATGGTGGCCCGGGGGCCTGACCAGGGCAAAAGCATTGTCTATTTTCCCGGTCAAGATGAGTTCAGCCGCCACCAGCCCAGCCCCGGCCGCCAGGCAGGCAATCTCGTAGGTGTGGGGGCCAGCAATAGTATCAGGATCAAACAAAAAATAGTCCTGACCGGCTGTTTCCTTCAAAAAACTGACATAAGAAGGCAGGTGAACCAAGCCCAGTTCTTCTTCGGTGGCCGGACGAGGAGTAACAGGCACATAAAATCCTTTCAGCCTCGTGGTCAGTAGGTCCTGCAGGACAATGGTTCTGAGTGGTGATTCAATATGGTCTGGTCCCATCTCATGCAGAGCAAAACGCTTATCAAAGACCAGGCCAGTCGCCATTGGCTTAAGTCTCAACTTTTTTTAATTTATCTAATTTTAGCCTGACTATTTATCTGATTTAATTATCTATCTGACAACTGGCTAAGTCCATCTATCCTGATCATTTATCGGGAAAGAAAGTTTTAAGTTCTTCCGGTCGTGGTGGCTTGGTTAACAAGCTGACAATGATCAGCGTTCCCAATGAGACCAACAAGGCCGGGAAAATGATAGGAATCCCGAAAGGATCCCCCTCAGGGACCATTTCGGGAGGCAAAACCCCACCTAGAATTTTCAGACCGATACAGACGATTGTCCCGGAGATAATTGAAGCCAGGCCACCGGCTTTGGTGGCTCTTTTCCAGGCAAGCGCAGCGATAAGAGAAGGAGTAATAGCCACCCCGTAAATGGTATAAGCAAAATAACTCATCTCCAGGACTGATTTCAGGCGGAGCGCCAGGAAAAAGGCCACAATGCCAATAACAACAATAAATATTTTTTGCAACCCAACCAGCTGCCGATCGGTCGCTGATTTATTGATGAATCTCTGATAGACGTCACGGATGAGATTACTGGAAGGAGAAAGGAGATAATTCATGCCAGTAGAAATGACCACAGCGCAGGCTGCTCCCAGGAGTAGAACCCCGATAGGGGCAGGCACCAGGTTACGAGCCGCCAGAAGGACAACCTTTCCGCCCTCCTTTGGTATGCTCAGGTCAATCTGATCTTTAAATTTGCTGTAAGAGAAAACGGCAATGATCACCACCAGAGTTTCAACCAGAACTGTCCCAATTGTCCAGAAAACGACGGCCTTTTTGGCATCTTCAGGGCTGCGAGCACTATAAAATTTCTGGTACATACTCTGAACACCCAGCAGAAGCAGCATGGTTGATAGAAAGTAGCCCATGGCCTTCAGGGTCGGATTGGCCCCGAATTGCGAGTTCACCACGGCAAAATAGCCTGGTGGAAGACTGGCCTGGGCACCCTGGAGACCGCCAGCTGCAGCATAAACAAAAGGAACGGACAGCAGGCAAGCCAGAACAATAATTATCCCATTAGGCAGGTCGGTATAGGCCACGGCTATCATCCCGCCTACAGCTGTAAACAGAATGACAAAAGCTGCTGATATATAAATGCCTAATTGCTCGGATATTGCTCCATCAGTAGCCACATTGAGGATAAACCCACCGGCTACGAACTGATAGGAAACAATGGCGGTAAAAGAAATAATCAAGGCAACGGCTCCGAACAGTCTGGCCAGCGGTCCGTATCTGACTTCCAGAATATCACCAATCGTATACTGGCCAAAAGTCTGAATTTTAGCTGCCAGAAAGTAAATTATGATTATGCCTACCCAGGCTCCGGCTGAAAGCCAGAGGGCGGAAAAGCCAGCCTTGGAAGCGAATTCTGCCCCTGAGATGAATGTCCCTGAGCCGATCCAGGTACAGATCAGGGTGAAAACCATGACCGTCCACTTCAGCTTGCGACCGGCCACCATAAAATCTTCCTGACTGCGAATTTTTCTGGCTCGAACGAAGTTGATAACCATCAGAGCAATGAGGTAACCGAGGATAATGTAAAGGTAAATGGTCATTAAGTCCTCCTTCTTCCGAGGGTATTAAAATCAGATTTAAGGTTAAAAGCAAAGGTCTTATAGAGTGGTAAACCGAGGTCTATCTTTTGTCTATAATTCTGAGCGACTTTCATAGAATTGAATGATATATCAAATATCAGATAGCAGTCAAAGAGAAATTTGTAAAATTTTCTACTGAGTTGTTTTTTCCCGGTGAGAAGAGATTAAAGGTACAGATGGTGGCCTTTTCAGCCATCATGATTATTTTTCTTCCGGTGGGTTTTGAGCTGGCTGGCCATTATTGAGAACCTCGCCGTTTGTCCCTTCCAGTTCCAGGGATTCCTTTCTTTCCATTCTGACCGAATAAACTTTGGTGATATTGGGTTCTTCCATGGTTGTGCCATAGATATAATCGGCCACTTCCATTGTCTTGTAGTTATGGGTAATGATGATGAACTGGGTTTGGTGCTTGATGGCTTTCATCAAGTTCAGAAAACGGGCTAAATTAGCCTCGTCCAGAGCAGCATCCACCTCGTCCAGAATGCAGAAAGGAGACGGTTTGTATCTAAAAAGAGCAAACAGAAAGGCCAGACTGGTCAGTGATTTTTCTCCTCCAGAAAGAAGGGTTAAATTCTGAACTCTTTTGCCAGGAGGTTGAGCGACAATTTCAACTCCACTTTCTAAAGGATTGTCAGGCTCAAGAAGCTTAACTTCAGCTGTTCCGCCTCTAAACAATAAGGCAAAAATTTCCTGAAAATTTTTATTGACTTCCTGCAGGGCGGTTAAGAACTGCGTTTTGCTTTCCTCGTCTATCTTTTTTATGGCTTCCTCGGTTGAATGGATGGAATCCTTTAAATCCTGCCTCTGCTGGACCAGAAAGTCATATCTTTTCTTCTGTTCCAGATATTCTTCTTCAGCCATGAGATTAACTGCCCGATAGCGGAGAAGTGTCTCGTTGATAGCTTCGAGTTCCTTCTCCAGTTCTTCATCAGTCAATTCTCCAACCGGAATTAAAGGTTTCCCTTTTCTTTTTTCTTTCTGCTCTTTCGGCTTCTCTTCAATTATTTCCTCGGACGGTTCTTCTGTTTCTTCACCCTCATTTTCTTCAGCCAGTCCCCTGGAAATATCTTCGCTTTCTCCAGCCTCTTCATTTCCTCCGCCCGGCTTTTCTTTTGATTCAATTTCCTGCCTGAGTTCGATGAGGTTTTTCTTCAGTTCCTGCCAGCAGGTTTCCTCCAGATTTACCCGGTCCCTCTCAATTTCTGCCCGCCTGATTTCGAGCTGCATTCTTTCTTCCCTGGCTTTTTCTTCTTTTGCCCGGACTTCATTCAGGGCTGATTCCATCTCTTCCAGCTCTTTTTGCCGGGTCTGGACGCGCTCTTCCAGTTCCTTAAGGAGGTTCTGTTCCTTTTGCTTTTCTTCCAGACAGGTTGAGGCTTTCTGCTTTAGCTCAGCAATAAGTTTGAGCAGGCTGGTTTTTTCTTCCTCGCTAGTCAAAGCTTCTATTTCCAGCTGGCCGATTTTTGATTTTATCGTCTCCTGCCTTTTCTCCAGAGATTTTAGATGACTGCGGCTGCTGTTTATTTTTTCTTCAAGAAGGTCCCGGTCAGTTCTTAATTGGTAATAATTTCTTTCTTCAATTTGTTCCTGGTCTTTCAGTGTTCTGAGTCTATCCTCTTTTGATTTTATTGCTTCTTCAATTTGTCTGAGTTCGAGTTCAACCTGTTTGAGTCTGGAGGAGGCTTCAAGTTTCTTTCCATCAATAGACTCTTTTTCTCCTGCCTGGATTGATTCTTCACGTTCGGTGACGGTTAGTCCCGTCATGACCCTGGCCAGTTCAGCCGCGGCAAATTTCTTATCGCGCTCTAAATCATGAAGTTCTCTCTCTTTATCCTGGACAGCCTTTTTTAACCCTTCGATTTCAGTTTCAACTGACTGTCTCGTTTCTTTTAGCCGGTCGAGCTCGACCAGAAGCGGTAACTGTTCCGCCTGGATTGTATCTATTTCTTTCTGTAACTTTCGTTTTTCCTGTTCTAAGGTAAACAGCCCTTCTCTTTTTTGAGCCGGCCGGAGCAGTCCGGATGACTCCAGAATGTCACCATTAAGGCTGATATAATTTAAATCCGGGTACTTTTCCCATAGCCTGATAGCTGTGCTCAGATCAGCGACGATAATTGCTTCTTTTAGACGGCCAAGACGTCCGGCTAGCGGCTCTTTGACCCTGATTCTACTCTTCAACTTTCCCAGAACAGCTTGTTCTTCTGAGAGTCCGGCTGGCCAGTCATTCTGTCCTTCTTCTGCCAGCAAGAGGATATTAGTTTTTATTTCAGCCGGTAGTGCTTTCTTAAAATCATCAACTAAAAAAGCCTGAGCTCGGGCCTCTTCTTTCCAGAAAAGATCAAAAAGAGTAGCTTCGCCCTCCGGTATCTCAACCAGTTCAGGAAACCAACCAAGAGCTCCGGACATGGCAGCTTGACCGGTAGTTTCCCTTTCCGTCTCGGCGATTTTCCCCAGAGCCTGTAGCTGGTAGGAGAGTTCTTCTGCTGCCCGTCTGAATTCAGCCAGTTTTTGCTCAAGACAGGCGATCTCATTCAGGCTGGTCTGAAGCTTATCGTTAGCTTCTTTTAATAGTTTTTCACTGTCTTCCTTACTTTTTAGCTTTTCAATCAGTTGCTCATCCAGTTCAGCCAGATTCTTTTCCAGCCGGCCTTTCTCAGCCTGCAGCTTTTCTTTTTCCTCCCGGAGTTTTTCTCCCTGCCGGCTGAGAAGTTCCAGTTCTTTTTCCAGCCTGGATAAATTATTATGAACTTCAGTTTTTTCTTGAAATTTCGCCATCTGGGCCTGACGGAGGCTGCTCAGGCTGTTCTCTTCATTTTTGACTGCCTGGCTGGCCTTTTCCCAGGAAAGCCTTCCTTTTTCTGCTGCCTGAACGGCTTCGACCAGGCTCTTTTCCAGCTCAGCCAGGCGGACGAGAGTCTGCTCTATTTCGACTCCAATTGTCTTTATTTCTTCCTCCAGCTCAGTTTTGTCTTCTTCGGCTCTTTTTCTGGCAGTTTCCAGATATTCCAGCCTTTTAGTTTCACGCTCTGTTTCGCTTTCTGTCCGGGAGAGCTGCGTCTGAAGACTGAAGACCCGTTCTTGCTTTTCCTTGAGGCTTTTCTCCTCGTCCCAGAGATTTTTTCTCAGGGCAGAAATGTTTCTTTCGCCATCTTTTACCCTGGCGGTTAGCTCCTGCTCTGCGGCCAGGGCTCTTTCCATTTCTGTGGTGATCTCTTCCAGCCATCGGTCGAGTTTGAGCATTCGCCGGTAGAAATGGTGAGCTGTCAGTTCCCGTTGCCTTTCTCTTAGCCGGCGGTAGCGAGCGGCGGCTAAAGCCTGGCGATAGAGAGAATTCTTGGATTTTTCCACCTCTATAATGATATCTTCAAGCCTGGTCAGGTTTTGTTCACTCGACTCCAGCTTGGACTGAGCCTGCTTTTTTTTGTCTTTGTAATAAGCTGTTCCGGCAGCTTCTTCTATTAAGGCCCTCTTTTCCTGGGGCTTGGAAGTGACGAAGGAACCGATTGAGCCCTGTTCAATGACAAAATACTCTTTTTCTCCAATTGAATTTTTCCAGAGCTCATCCTGAATGTCTTTCAGGCGGACAGACTTGCCGTTTAAACGGTATTCACTTTCCCCGGAGCGAAAAACCCGATGGGAGATAACCAGCTCTTCATCATTGCCGAGAGTCAGGACGACATCGGCCAGACTGAGCGGAGGTCTTTTGGTGTTTCCATTAAAGATAATATCCTCAGTTCGGTCGCCGCGAACTGATTTCAGACGCATTCCCCCCAGCCCCCAGAGAATGGCATCGACAATGTTGCTTTTACCGGTACCGTTGGGGCCAATGATAGCTGTAATGCCTGGATGAAAAAGAATCTTTGTCCGATCGGCAAATGACTTAAAACCCTGAACTTCTAATTTCTTTATAAACATTTAAATTTTCTTACCTTTCCAATTCGGCCCGAACCTGGCTGGCCGCCTCCTGTCTTAACTTAGCTGATTTAATTGCCCCGGAAGGCAGAATAAAGTCGTCGCCTGCAGCTACAGATGAGTATTTTAATCAAATGGCCTTGTTTTTTGAAGGGCAGCAACCATAAAATTAAAAGAATTTTTGACACGCAGATAAGAAAGGAAACCTGATGGCCTGCCTTTCCCGTTTTATTGTCGGTCAGACCAACCTTATGTTATAATAAAAACCCGGTTGGTAAAGCTAATTCGATCATCAGGCCAGCGTAGCTCAGACGGCAGAGCAGCTGATTCGTAATCAGCGGGTCGGAGGTTCGATTCCTCTCGCTGGCTTTCTCCAAATAACATCTATTTTCTCTTCAACATGACTTATTAGTGGCTTTTAGTCTCAATCTCGGGCCACTATTCCCCCGACCGGACAGTGCTATGGTCAGCATTCTGGCCGCTTTCTTCATCCTGGTGGACCGCTTTTATGTCAAATTTCAGTCCTGTTTATTTTCTATTTTTCTGACCTTCTGCCGGGTGTAATGGTGCTGCCTGAAATATTCTGGCCATGATGAGCCAGGAAGGTGGCGACCTGGGCGAGGTTATAGGGCAAGCCTACCAGCCTGCCGGTCTTAATCGTCACCGCCGGGGTTAGATAATCTCCCCCCCCGAATCATCTTTGACGGGCATTGTTTTCAACTGAGGCCGGTTTATGCTGGAAGCAGAAAGGAACGAAATGGAAATATTTAACGGGGAAGGGTTAAAATGAAAAAAATAGGTTTTGCCCCAAGAGTTATATTTTTAGTTCTGGTTTTTTGTTCACTCCTGAGTCCGCCACTTCATTCTCAGATCAGAAAGTACCAGGTGATTGTGCCCAAAGTTAACCTTCACCTTGAGCCGAATGAAAATAGTCCGGTGGTGATTTCTGTCCCGGCTGGAGAAATTCTGGCCCAGGCCAGTGCGGTTCGCTTTAAGCGAGACTGGATTTTTGTCTACTATCAGTTTCCAGAAAAAGGGAAAACACTGGCCGGTTATGTGAAGGAACCAATGCTCAGGAAGCTTTTTCCTGAAGTCAACTCTGTCCTGATTTCGAGTGGCGAAGCTGATTATCAGCCAAAGGAGCTTGATGTCAATCAGGGATATCAACCTGTAATCATCTGGGGTTCTTCTCAGGACAAGCTGATTGAAATCGAAGGCAGGCCGCTGGCTCAGGAAAAATCAGGAGAGACCGAGGTTTATCAGTATCGTCGTCAGATTATGAACAAGCAGGTCCTCATTGAGTATATTTTCTGGCGTCACGAATTAATTTCGGCCCGTTTCCATCTGCTTGATAATTATACCGACAATAACTACTACATTTCTGACTATTTAAAGCTGAAAAATTATTTAGAGACCAGACTGGGTCAGCCAGTTAACGATCGGGTCGTCTGGTTTGATTCGACTTACCAGGCCAAAAATGAATACTGGGGAAAAGCTCTGGGTGCCGGGCAGCTGGAGTTCAGGTCTTCCTGGGACATCGGAGATACCGAACTTGATTTGATTCTGACCGGTTCAGATAATAAGGTAGCCTTTGTGGCCGAATGTCTCGGCAAAAAATACAAATCTTCTTTTTCTAATTGAACCCCCTTTACCCCCTTTTAACCCCTCCTTTCTATGCCCCTTTTCCAGATGGAAAAGGGGTATTTTATTCTGGCCTCAATGGTCTCAGGTTTCTTTTTGAGTAAAAGTCAGGCTGACTTTATTTCGGCCCAGCCATTTGCTGTGAAGCATCAGTTCTTCGGCCCGCTTGATCATCGATTCAATGGTATCAAATCTCTGGACCAGGGTGGCTCCCATCGAGACGGTGGCATTGAGCAACCCGGTCTCAACGGTTATATAGGATTCAGCCACCAGTAACCTTAGCTTATTGGCAACAATATCGAGCCGGTTTTCATCTATATTTAAGAGGCATATCAGAAATTCCTCGTTTTCCCAGCGGCAAACGATGTCAAAATAACGGACATTTTTTTGAAAGGTTCTGGCAATCATCCGAATTAGTTTGGCGGAGTTGAAGCGACCGAATCTTTCCTGAATCTTATTAAAATTATCAACATCAGCATAAATGAGGCCAAAAGGTAACCCATATTTTTGATACTCATCGATTTTGTTCTTAAGGTACATCTCCATGTAAAGCCGATTAGGAAGTCCAGTGTCAAGGTCAAGAAGCTGCATTTTCTCCAGTTCGGCCATTTTCAGCGGGATGGCCACTGCCGGACTGATATCAGTAAAAATTTCAGCCAGACCTACCGACTGACCATTGCCGTTTAACAACGGGATGATTTTTAATCTGACCGGCAACCTGAAGCCATTTTTATGCTGAAGATAGACATCCAGTAGCCGGGGCTGGCCATCTTTTAAAGCCTGATCACACAGACAATTTTCTTCACATAATGGCTTTCCGCTGGAATTAATGAACAAAGGCGGTTCTGCCTGGCAGGATTTATCGAGAATTTCTTCTGCCGGGAAACCACTTAGAGCTTCAGCCGATTTATTCCAGAATATATAATTTTTCCCTTTGTCGATAATCAGGCAACCATCGGTAATCTGGTCCAGCAGGCGGTTCAGATAGCGGTCTTCCAGCCTGTCTAACGTCTCTAAAATAAGCTTCTCACTCATGTAAATCTTCCCGTTAATTATTCTTCATTACCCCATTTAATCTGGTTATTATATACATCACAAAAAGCTTAAATGTCAAAACTTTTATATACGACTTCCTTCTCCCGGCCTGAAAAAGTCACTCAATTTTAAAAATCCATCAATAATCGTCAGATTTCCCGGTCCTGAGTCTAGAGGGGTTTGGAATAATGGTAATACTGGCGCGAATAATATCCTTCCTGTTCGAGCAAACTGACTCCATTGATTATTACACCCAGGCAATTGAGGTGGTGGGCATCTAATTTAGCTTTGACCTGCTTGAGAGCTGAAATGGGGGTTTGTCCCGCTCTGACCACCAGGATGAGGTTATCCACTATCTTACTTAAGACAAGGGCATCAGAGATGGCCAGAAGCGGGGGCGAATCAAGCAGAACAAAATCATACTGCTGCTTGAGGAAAGTGATAAAAGCCTTCATCTTGTCCGAGAGGAGAGCTTCCAGGGGAGGAATCTGGGCGTTACCAGCTGGAACAATAAACAGATTGGTGTATGGAGTCGGCAAAATAACCTCAGTCGCATCAACAATGGAACTTAAAAAGTGACTCAATCCCCAGCTATAATCTAGTTCAAAGATCTTATCCTGTCTGGGCTTACGCAGATCAGAATCAACAATGACCACTTTTTTGTGAGCTTGAGCTAAAGCCAATCCCAGGTTGGAAATGACGGAAGATTTGCCGTCCTGGCTGAGCGGGCTGGAAAAGAGGAAAGCTTTGCGATTAGAGTCCATCAAAGATAGCATCAGAGTGGTTCTTATCGAGCGAAAACTCTCAGCCTGAATAGACTGCGGCTCACGGGCGAGAATAAGTTCTATCCGATGAGTGGCAGCCTGCCCCTTTATTCCTGGAACAGCAGGGGACGAACCTGATTTTTCCCTTGTCCTGCCTTCTTTTTTGCTCCGCTTATCACCTGAATCTGGCCGTCCACTCAGCAAATTGCGTAAGGATCTATATTCAGCCAGAGGTCCCTTTGGCTTGAATTCCTTTTCAAAAGCCGGGATGGTGCCGATGGTAACCAGACCGGTAGCCTGAGAAACATCTCTGGATGACTTGACAGTAGAGACGAGATAATTGATAAAAAGCGAGGTGCCTGCCCCACCCAGAAGGGCTAAAATCAGACCAATCAGGAGAGTTTTCTTTCTATTGGGGAAGGACGGGTCAACCGGCACTGAGGCTTTATCTACCACCCAGACATTCAGAGCCTGGAGGTCTTTGAGCCTGGAAGCCAGATCGGTTTCGCTTTGCCTTTTAGACAGGGCTTCGAGCAGAGCTTTCTTGTTATCTGTTTCTATCTTAAGGCTGTTATACAGTATGACATTACTATTAGTTTTGTAGACCTGAGCTTTGAGTTCATCCAGCAGCCTTTGCAGGTTCTGCTCTTTGGCCAGAGCTCCCAGATAATCGGCATAAGCTGATTTAATCATATTTTCTTTTTCTGCCTGCAGAGCTTCATAAGTGGCTTCTATTTCTGATTTTAATTTTTGCATTTCCGGGTATTCAGGTTTGATATTGGCCAGCCGGCGAGCATATTCTCGGCTTAAAAGCAGATATTGTTCCTTCAATTTGGCCAGAGCTGAATTGCTGTCAGCCACAGAAATATCCTCCGGTCTCATCGATTTAAGCTGGTTGTAATAGGATAGTTTGTTAACCCTGTCGAGAGTGGCCGCGGTCAGAGCAGCATTTACCTCGGTAATTTTGGTCAGAAGGGGAGCCTCGGCTGAACTGGTTGGCAGGATACCCTGTTCGGTGCTGAGCTCCGAGAGTTTCTTTTCATTTTCTTCAATATCTTTTTGTAAAGCAGCCATCTGGTTGGTCAGAAATTCGGTAGCCTGCTCGGAGGCATAATATTTCCTTTTAACCAGCATTTCGATGTAGCTATCAAACAGGGTGTTTAAGATCTGGGCAGCCAGCTCGGGATTTTGGTGATTAAAAGTAACTTCAATTAATTTTGTTCCGGAAATAGGGGTGACTGACAGATTCTTGAGGAAATTATCAATCAGCTTTTCCCGGTATTTTGTAGTATCTTTACTGGCCGATCTTTCAGACGCAATTTTTTTCCCGCCGGTAAAGTCAGGATTGTCAGCTAACTTCAGCCTATCAATAACTTCGGCCACCAGAGAACGGCTGGTCAGTAACATAGAATGGCTCTGGGCATTTATTTCGCCCGACAGGCGGTTCAGATCTTCAAACGGCAGGATATTAGAACCCTCGTCTATCCAGATCGTTCCTCTGGCCGAATAGACATGAGGGAAGATAAAAATTACGCCAACAGTGATGACCAGAATGATCAAAGCTACGGTCAGGCCGGTCCACTTCCAACGGAGAATGGCGTGCCAGTAGTAAAGGATTTGCTCTAAAAAATTTTGCTGGCTTGGTTTGGTTTCAACCATAATCTTACTCTGTTCCTGTTAGATTTGGTCCTCTCAATGGACCACCACCACGTCTCCATCCTGCAAATAAACGTCTGGTTTGCTCCCGTTGATAATTTTTTTCAGGTTATACCAGTAATTAAGATCTTTTCCTGTCTTGGAATCTTTTCTCTTGACCAGCACCTGCACCCCATTAGCCCATTCTGTTAATCCACCGGCTTGAGCCACAGCTTGAAGCAAAGTTATTTTTTTTGATTCCATAAATTGAATTGCCCCTGGATTTTTAACCTCTCCATAAACGTAAACAGTTAGCTGCTGGTCAAAGGGTACAATAATTTCGTCCTTGGGTTGAAGTATGATATTGGCATCGTTGCTCTGTTTCATTAACCGGTCAACATTGATGATCAGTCTTTCTTTTTCTCCCGATTCAGTCTGCCTCATGATATGAATTTCTTTCCCGGCTTGAGGGGTGAGCCCGCCGGCTTCAGACAGAATTTGAAGCAAGCTGGTCTGACCGGCCATTTCATACAGCCCGGGACGTCCAACCGCTCCGATTACAGCGATTTTCTGGTGCTCTCTTATAATCACCGTCACATGGGCATTTTTAGTATATTTTTCATCCAGGATAGCAGCCAGTTTCTTCTCGAGTTCCTGAGCAGTCAAGCCGGAAGCCTGAACTTTGCCGATAACGGCCAGGCTGACCGTTCCATCTTCAGCTACTCTGACTGTCTGGTTTAGTTCAGGTAGTTCATAGACTTTGATTTCTAACAGGTCCTTGGAGCCGATCTTGTATTCGATGACCTGGCCAGTCTGGGGCTCTGCCGATTGCTGAGCTAAGAGTGATTGGCTGAAAATCACCATAACCATCATCACCATAGCTACGGCTGCTGGTCGTAAACTAAAGCTTATAAATTTCATCTCGCTTTTCTCCCTCATTCTGCCTTCTTCTATAGCCTTTTTAGAGCCTTCTTTGTATCTCTTAAATCTAATATTTCTAGCATTTAAAATATCATAACAGGGATGGAATAGGCAAAATATTTTCTCCCGGGATTGAGCCGAAAATCAGATTAAAGCCGATAAATTGACGTTTCAGCTGGCGATCCTCAGGAAGTATTTTCCTCTGATTTAAAGTTCCGAAAATATTAAGCTGCCATTCCCGGCTTATTCTTATGCCCAGATTGGTCATGAAGGTGGTAAATTTATATTCAGGCCCGCTTAATCCTTCTTCCTGGCTGAAAGGATATTTGGTTAAGCCCTGACCAAGGTGATTGCTGAGCGTAACCCTTCTGCTTAGTGTAAATCTAAGCCCTCCCCCATAAGTGGTCTGAAGATAATGCAACAGGCTGGAATAAATAGAAACATTAAAGTCTCGGCTATAGTCAGCTTGCAGGCTCAGCCAGCGGGTGACATTTAAGGATATATTGCCACTTCCGACCACGTTAGAGGCATCCTTAAGTGAACGATTCTTTAAATCAAGGTACATATAGCCAATATTAAAATTGCCTTCGAAGACTGTTCTTTCCGAACCAGCGGCAGGAATAAATTCGATGCCTCCAAACCCGGCGTAAGTGCGGCTATCCTTGAACCTGGATTCTCTATAGCGAAAATCATACAGTCCTAACTGGCCATTTAAATAGAGCCTGAGCCTGGTTCCCGGTTGGAAATAGAGAAAAGCATCGGCATAATACTCGTTCCGGTTTAATTCACGGTCAATGGACAGGCTGTCAGAGGCTGGCTGGCGGTAATTAAGCCTGGCTCCACGGACCTGCCAGGCAATGGCGCCGGCCCTTGAAAACTGCCAGAGGAAGAGCCCATCCCAGGAAATTTCTTCCTGGCGGATGTGAAGAAGTAGCTCCGGGCTGAAACGCTGCCTGACATTGGAGTAATTAAGTCCAGTCTTCCCATAAAACTTTTTAGACAGAAAATGAACCTGGTTCCTGGTTACAAAGTTAAATGCCCGTTCATTTTCATTTTTAAAATAAAAAACTCCTTCCAGCGATTGATAGGAATCAAAAATAACCAGTTTGCTGAGAGGTACAAACCACTGGAAGGCAGGGGTAGCATTAAAGCTGACGTCAGGATAATGAGTATCATAATAACCATAATAGATATCTGAATCATAGCCTGCGTTGCCCAGGGTAAATTGCCGGTAAGCCCTGACGGTACCCAGCTTCCAGGGAGCCTGCTGGAAAAGGTTTAAAATGGTATTGGCCATCCAGTTGCCGCTTTGGGCAAAACTCCGGCCGGCGGTCAGTAGAAAAATTGAAATAAATAAAATAAACCAGGCCAGCCTAGCGGGGTTTTTCACTTTTTGCTCCGTCTCTTTATAACATTAACTGATTCTGTCTTCAATAAGCACCTTTGCCCAGGACAACTGCCGGAATGGTTTTTAACATAATGCTTATGTCCAGCCAGAAGGAAAAATTATCAATATATTCCAGATCAAGTTTCATCCAGTCGCTGTGATTTATTTCGTTTCGACCTGATATCTGCCAGAGGCAGGTGAGGCCTGGTTTCATTGAGAATCGCCTTCTCTGCCAGATCTCATATTTTTCCACTTCCCCGGGTACGGTCGGCCTGGGACCAACGATGCTCATATCACCGGCCAGGACATTAAAGAACTGAGGAAATTCATCAATGCTGAATTTCCTCAGTAACCGGCCGACGGGAGTTATGTACTGAAGCTTTTTATTCTTGAATTCGGGCGAGGTCATCTGTTCCAGGTTATCGACCCTGGATAATTCCCGCTCGGCATCGATCTTCATTGTCCTGAATTTCAAAAGCATAAAGCGACGGCCGTGAAGCCCCATCCTTTCCTGTTTAAAGAAAACCGGGCCGGGTGAGGTCAATTTAATGGCCAGGGCGGCTCCTAAATATACTGGGCTCAAAACAAATATAGCCACTGAGGATACGATTATATCTATTGCCCTTTTGACAAATAATTGCCACTCTGAAACTTTGATCGTGTTGTAGCTGAGTAGAGGAATGCCGTCTAATTCAGTGATAACCGAGCGGGCAATTTTCATGTCAAAGAGGTCGATAGCCAGAGAAGTCTCCACACCCTCTATTTCACAAACATGAAGAGCTTCCTCAATATAGCTAAGTCTTGACCTGGGCAAAACAAAGACTACCTGATCAATAGCCAGCTGGTGAAAAATCTTTAAAAGGTCCTTTAAACCGCCAATTACTTCGATCCCATTTACTTCTTTTATATGTCTGCTTTCATCATCATTGATGACACCGACAACCTGTAGCCCCCAGTCGGGATTCTCCCTGACTTTTTGGATAAAATCGGCCGCTCGTTTTCCTGTTCCGACTACCAGAACATTTCGGAAGTTATAGCCTCGCTGGTGAATTTTTTTGAAGGCCAGATTAAGAATAGCCCGGTCGACAAGGAGGGCCAGGGTTCCGCAAATTACAAAGATAAAGAAAAATAGACGGCTGATGTAGGCCGCTTTCAGGATAAAAAGAGTTGTCCCGAAGCCAAAGAACATCAAGATGGCTGAGTTAATTACCCGGAGAGCTGTTCGGTAATAAGGCTCAATTCTCAGGAATTTGTAACCCCTGGCCAGAAACAGGGCTAGCAGCCAGATCACCAGGCCTATCAGATAGGCTAGAGCGTATTGTTGAAAAGTAGAGAGGGGAGCGGCACTAACCTCAGCTTCTGGAAAAATACGGCTCAAACTGAGGTTAAGACTTATTCCCTCCCTGACAAAATATGAAAAAAGGTAGGCCAGAGTCAGAAAGAGGAGGTCCAGCAGAAAAGCGGCCTCCTTTATAAACCGATCCCTCTCTTTTAGCATTGCCCTCATTCCATCAAAACCGCTGCTGCTCTAGGATATCGCATTTTTAATCTTTTTCGTCAAGAGTTCTTAATACCCGGGCCGGATTGCCGGCGACGACAGTTCGAGGCGGAACATCTCTGGTAACCACTGAACCTGCTCCGACGATGGCCTGCTCTCCTATGGTCACTCCGGCCAGAATGGTAGCTCCAGAACCAATGGCTGCGCCTTTTTTGACGACAGTTGGAATAACCTTCCAGTCGTCTTCAGTCTGAAGGCCGCCGCTGGCTGTGGTGGCTCGGGGGTAAAGATCATTAATAAAAGTAACACCGTGACCAACGAAGACTTCATCTTCAATTGTCACCCCTTCACAGATGAAGGTATGAGAGGAAATCTTGCAATTGCGGCCAACAACAGCCCCTTTTTGAATTTCCACGAAGGTTCCTATTTTAGAGTTATCGCCGATGGCACAGCCGTAGAGATTGACAAAGGCAAAAATTTTTACATTTTCACCAAGTTTTACATCAGGGGCGATCCGGCAGTATTCCATTCTATCCTCCCTCAAGCTTCGAGCCAGCTACTCATTCAATTTTACCAGTTGACCCTTTTGAGCAATAGACCGGTTGGCTGCTTCCAGCAATTTTACCACCATCAGGCCGGCCTGCCCATTGTTAAATGGCTCAATGTCCTTGCTCAAGCATTCCAGGAAGTAATCAATTTCTTTTTTCAGAGCTTCTGTTGCGTCTAACTTTGGTACATAGACATCGCCGATTCGATAATTGATGAGCAGGTTATGAACATGTTCTTCGGAAGTTTCAATTTTAAGCTCAACACCGCGGTCGTATATCTTTACTTTTTCATCCGGCGCCACATCATCCCAGAGAAGCATCTTGTGGTTCCCACTGACCAAGGTTCTCCTGATTTTAACTGGGCTTAGCCAGTTAAGGTGAAAATGAGCGATAAGATGGGGATTTTCAAAATAGACCGTAATGTAAGCTACGTCTTCCAGGTCACCATTATAGTGAGAAACGCCTTGGGCTGAAACAGCTACCGGCCTGCCTTTTATCAGATAGCACATGATGGAGAAATCATGTGGGGCTAAATCCCAGACGACATTCACATCGTGCTGGAAAAGGCCCAGATTAATCCTGACTGAATCATAACAAAGAAGCTCTCCCAGTTCACCAGCCTCAATTATCTCTTTCATTTTCTGAACAGCACCGGTAAAAAGAAAAGTGTGATCAACCATGATTTTGAGGTTTCTGCTGGCAGCCAGATCAATCAGATCCTGGGCTTGCTGGCTGTTCATGGTGAAGGGTTTTTCCACAAATACATGTTTACCGTTCAGAAGGGCTTGTCGAGCCAGCTCATAATGGCTGGAGACAGGGGTGACTACTGCCACCACATCGATTTCCGGATCATTGATGACTTCGCTCGGGTCTGAATAAGCTTTAATAAAAGGATAGGTCGTAGTAGCTACCAGCCTGCGTTGAGGACGCTGATCACAGATAGCTGTGAGTCTGGCCTCCGGGCTGGCATTAAAGTTTCTGGCTACATTCGGCCCCCAGTAACCGAAACCAATAATGCCGACATTAATCATGCCTCGCTCCCCTTTTCACGGCAGGTCCTTGGCTAAACCTGACGGGAATAAAATTTATGTATAGAGTCAGAAATAAATTCTATTTGCTCATCTTTTAACTCTGGATACATCGGCAAAGAGAGAAGCTCTTTTTGATATTGATAGGCGACCGGGAAGTTCTCTGGTCTATGTTGTAGATAGCTATAAGCTGGAAGGTAGGGGAGGGCAATAGGATAGTGAATATTGGTGGCAATGCCTTCTGACTTAAGGTAGTCAATCAGGTGATCCCGCTGAGGCACTCTGAGGCAATAGATATGGAAAATGTGGGAGCAGTGGGGTCGTAGCTTCGGGCACTTAACTTCAGGAATATCCTGGAGAAAATCGGTGTATTTGAGCGCATGCTGATAGCGAGCCCCGTTCCAGCTTTCGATGTATTTGAGCTTGACGCTGAGAATAGCAGCCTGCAGGCCATCGAGGCGGCTGTTTATACCTTCAATTTCATGAATGTATTTTTTCTCCGAGCCATGGTTAGCAAAGAGGCGGGCCTGGCGCGCAAAGTCAGAGTCGTTAGTGATAATTGCCCCGCCATCGCCATAGGCACCCAGGTTTTTCCCAGGGTAGAAGCTGAAGGTACCGGCGAGTCCGAAGGTACCTGTTTTTTGGCCATGGTAAGTGGCAAAGTGGGATTGGGCACAATCTTCAATCATGAGCAAGTGATGACGGTCGCAGATGTCTTTTATTTCGTCCATGGCCGCCGGCTGGCCATAAAGATGGACAGGGATGACAGCTTTGGTTTTGGCAGTGAATTTTTCTTCGAGCCTGGCCGGGTCGAGATGGAAGTATTCATCATTGTCCACAAAGACGGGCCGGGCTCCGGTCTGGGTGATAGCCTCGGAAGTGGCAATGAAAGTATTGGCGGCGGTAATAACTTCATCACCAGGTCCGATGCCGGCAGCTTTGAGGCTGATGTAGATAGCATCGGTGCCATTAGCGCAGCTTACACAGTGCTTGACCCCGTACTGGCTGGCAAAAGCTGTTTCGAAAGCCTCAACATATTTGCCGCCAACAAAGGCCGCGTCGTTCAGGACTGATTGAATGGCAGCATCAATTTCAGGTTGGAGAGATTGATACTGGCTTTTGAGATCAACAAATGGAATGCCCATCTTTCCTCTTCTTTCACTTTTCAGGATAAGCCGGATCCAGCTTGATGAGATCCAACTTTACCCGGAAAACCGGTATAAAACCTCTATTAAAATCTGCAACCCTCTGCTGTGAGTTCCTGCTTCCAACCATCGCGGCTTCACCTGTTCAAAAGCATAGAAATCGGCGCCCTTTACCTGGTGATAATCCCGCTTCCCTGATAACGCTCCCTGCTGGTTAATATATATATTAGCCCAATGTTAAATGTCAAGTTTATTTGTGGATTTTTGTGAATATTTTTGCGCTTGCCAATTTTCGTCGTTATAACGACAAAAAATATAAAAAGAAATAATTCTAGGACTCTATTTATATTTATTCTCTAAAATCCATTTTTCTCCGAAAATAAAGTCCCATTTTCTTGGAACAAAAGCAGCTAGGCCACCAGCTGGATAACAGGTTAACTCTCCGAAATAAATCTTGCCATTGACGTTGTAAAGATCTACCCTGATAAAATCAAATCCAGCCGATAATGTTTCTGCCACTCTTATCATTTCTTCATAATTTTCAGGACGTTTGATTGGACCATCATATAGCCTTACGCCATTATATATATCAAGCACATTAAAATTCCTGTCGAGTATTCTTTCAGAGGCATCGCCGAACCTGTCAAAACTAATTTGAAGATACTCAACCCTTCCCGAGAAACAGAAAAACTTATAATCCAGCGGCGGCTTCTCTGCTTGACCTAAAAAAGACTCGACATAAACCCTTGGATAAATGTTTTTGTAAGCCCAGGCCATTCCAACAAACGTTGCGTATGTAAAATTTAGGTTAAGCCAATCATTTATGCGTCTCAGCACTCTACTATGTTCAAGGTTTTTCTTATTAGTCACAATGACATTATAACCTGCACCATGGTTGGTCTTTATAACAAACCTATCTGGAAGCTCTGCAAATGGTATTTCCTCAGGTCTTTCTCCCTGCCATAGTATTGCAGGTAAGAAGTTTTCACCAACCTTTTCTTTTACTAATTCTCTTGCCTTTAATTTATCGGATATTTCGGTCCAGATTGGGCTTCTATCAAACAGCATGCGGTGCCAGATTTTTTCGGAAAAACTACGAGGTTTTTTAAATCTAGGATAATAGCCATGCTCTTTAATAAACTTAAGACTGCACAATGATCTATAGGTAAAGTCAGCTGGTCTATCGCCTAGCTTCTGTGAGTAATATCTACAAAAATAGGTATATAAATTTTTAGCGCTTCGTCTATAATTCACATTCTCTAATATAAAAAATTATAATAAGAATTACAATACTGTCTGATTCGACAGTGCAAAACCCCACATTATAAGTAATATTCCTATGAAAATATCTAACGTCCTATTAAATCTCAAGGTAAAAATCAAAATTCTTTATAAACCCATCGGCAGATTAACTCTTGAGAAATAATTCTCATTAGAGTAGGAACAAATTTTGTTGTTTGTTGCCTGGCGTGAATTAATAACTCGTTCAACGATTTATTCTCATATAAATATCCTGTGATCATATTAAGGCCTGAATTGAACCAATTACTGTAAGGTGGATTTGTTAAAATTGCTCTTATAAATTTATAGTTTCTTTCCCAGTTATAACCCGGTTTATTAGAGTCCTTTAATTTTAAGAGTCTGGAGGAAACTCCGCTACTAATAGACTTTGCTAATGAGATATATTCTGGGATAAATCTATGGAAATTTAAAAAATCCTTTCTTATGGTTGGTGCACCTTTTTGCGTTTTAACCTGCGAGATTTCTGGAAAAAGAATCTCCGTACAGGCCCTTGTAAGTTTACCTCCTTGTTTAAATTTCGGAGGGATTTTATAAATCGACTTGGTCAATTCTTTTGAGGCGAAAGGGAGATAACGTGGATGTTTATAAATAAGACCGGTATTGCAGGTTTGAAAAATATGAAGCAGATGATCAATTTGAATTCCTATAGGAAAGTTTCGTACCTCTCGTATCGCTGTCCTCGTCATACTTAATATAAGGTCCTTAAATTCTTTATCAGGAACCTGAAAGAGATTGGGATAGAAATCAAGCATAAATTTCATTTTTGTAAAAAAGATATAATCTAAGTTCTTTGAGGCTGAAGGCATTAAGGCCTTTCCTCTTAGATAATAGGATCCCCTGAAAACTTCTCCACCCGGAGCACCTGCAAATTTTATATGGTCATAATTTGTTGTAGGCCATTCTAGATTAAGCAAATATGCTTTACAAGATTCAAAGAAATCTTCATACCCCTCTTGAAATAGACAAATTTCCGCAGCTTTATTTAGCAGAATATCTTCTGCTAAAGAAGGCTTCCTTCTAATATCGATTTGGAAGTTACCTTGTACCGCTAATTTTTTTGCAATAATGACGTCAGGATCAGCTTCTTCTCCTTCAACTACTGCAATAAATGGAATACCCAAGTTATGTACGGTTGATAAAATTAATCGAGAGTCTTCTCCGCCCGTAATATCACAAAGAACAGTTTTATTCTCAGAAGCTGAATGATATGCGCCAATAGAAGTCTTCAGAATAGTAAGCCAATGTTCAATTACTCTATCTAAATTTTCTTCCCAAAGGGTCTCTTTTATTGGGCTCCAATATTGTGTAAATGATATTTCTTTATTTTTGTTAAATGTAACTATTTGGCAAGGTAATAATTTTTTTATTGATTTAAATCTTGTAAATGCTCCCCATGTCAACTTGAGCTGAATCGTCATCGAGAATCCCATAGGATCAATTTCAGACTGAAGAAATCTAGCGAGTGGCAATTCATGACTAGAAAAATATATTCCGCCGGCTTCTATTGAATAATAAACCGGTACAGAATTGTTATAGTCAGTGCAAGCATAAAAAAGATCATTAAGAGAATCATAAGCCAGAATACACCAACAGCCATCTAAATAATTATTTATAAAAGTTCCCGGATTAGAAAAGAAAGTAGACAAGGACGCTTTCTCTTGCTTTATTTTGTCTAAATCAATTAGTGGCGTACCTAATATTGCAATCCATGAATCTGATTTTTCATCTTGATAAAAAACATCCCTTATTGTCTTGTTAGTTCCATATACGAAAAGAAAAGAATTAACATCTTGAATGAATTGAAAATATCTTTTTTGGGCCTCAGGCACAATTTCTATAAAGCAATTTCTCAGATTTTCACTGTCAGAAAGGCTTGCTTGATATCCTGCGAAAAAAAAACTCACGCCAGAATTATAGGCTAAAAAGTGCTATCAAGCAATTAGATCCGATGCTGCCCGTTGTGGCTTGTCTTAAGAATCTTATAGGTCGATTTCGAATTTGTGGTTTACTCTTATTGGCTTTGCTTAATTGCTGAAATTAACTCTTCATTTTTTATTATGACAGAGGTAACTGTCCTGCAGCCCAGGATTTATTGGGCCTCCCCTAATGGCTTACCATGCTTTTGTTTCATCCTCTCTGGGCCATTACTTGGCCAGTTTTGAGTAATCTGCCAAAACTTCTCCCAACGCCGATAACTGAAGAGGTTAACTTATCTGATGACCCCTCGCAAATCTAATCTACCAGACTCAGACAATGAGACCTTCTGCTACTTCAGTATACTGACCCCCCTGAGGAGGTGGACCCCTCTGAGAGATAGAGTTTATACTGAGTAAGGAGGCGTCAGGATGAAGCTTAGGCAATGGAGTTCGGAGGAGAAGATGGCCATAGTGCTGGAGGGGTTAAAGGGGGAAAAATCGGTAGCTGAGATCTGTCGGGAACATCAGATAAGCCAGGCGCTGTATTATCGGTGGCGGGACAGTTTTTTGGAAGCAGGTCAGAAGGGGTTAAGCAATGGGGGCAGTGAGGATGAAACGAAGGCGCTTCAAGCTCAGATAGAGAAGCTGGAGAAGATCATAGGATGTCAGACGATTGCGATCGAGGCTTTAAAAGAACTCAGGAGTTAATCTTAGGGAAGTAGGGATAGAGGGAAGAGCCTGAAATCGGTCTGTGAAGTTCTCAGGATAAGCCGGAGCGGGCAGTATCGGAAGGAGAGCCAAAGGCCTGGCTCAAATAGGGATGAGGTTCTGCTCGTTTGAGGAAGCTGAGGCCAGAATCAGTGTCTGGATAGAGGAAGACTATAATCGGCTCTATGTCCACTTGGCTCTTGGGTATTTAAGCCCGGAGGAGTTTGCTCAGCAATGGGCTCAAACACAGGAAGCTACATTGGCAGGAGCTCAAATATGAACCGGGTTAAAGCCGCAGCCTGTAATCCAAACGATATGGATTATTTTTGTGAAAAGAACTCTATCTCTCAATGCACGGAAAAGTGTCTTGCTTTTCGGGGTTCACTACATATTCTTAAATGACAGTAAATTGGCTTTCCCTTCCCTTTTCGCAACTTTTCGCCCGACATAATATATCAAAAAAATGTTCATAGCCGCTCCCACAATGGCAAATACCATCACAGTGTGTGTCACTTTAAGATACATCCCGCCTAGAACTAAAGTTGCTGTCCTTAAGGCTAGGAGCACCAGGTCATAAAAGAAAACAAAACGCTGGATTCTTATGATGCGAGCAAAAATAACTGCTGGCAGATTACAAAAAACAACTGCTAGCCATATGATTAGGCTTCTGGCTAAAACTCCGGCCAGATGCCATCTCGCCCCGAAGATAAAAGCAAAAATTTGAGGTGCCCATATTATTAAAATCAAAGAAGGTATTATAGCCATGGCAAATAATATTAAGACGGTCCTTATGTATAGCAAATAAATCCCTTTTCCCTCATTTTGATATTCACAGGCTCTTTGAAAAAGGACCTGACGAAGGGCTGTAAGAACCAGGCCCATGGGTGCTTGTAAGATGCTTACTCCAAAAGCGTAGGCCCCGGCGACGGTAATTCCATAAAATTTTGTTAACAATAAAACGGGCAGTCCTGATGAAATAGCATTTATGAAATTTTGAGAAGCTGAATAGAGGGGAAAGTCAATATATTCCTTAGCCAGCGACTTTATCCGGCTAAGGTTGATTTTATTTTTGAGAGAAATTAAATCTGGAATTACCACCCTGATGAGATTAATGCTGGCGCCTAATTCGGCTATAATATTGCTGATAATTAATCCGAAAGACCCGGCTTTAAAGGCTCCAAAAATTATTCTTGAACCACTTGAGCCGATACTTCTTATTACCTGCGAAGCCGAGGTTTGTTTAAAGGCTTTTGAGCGAACAGCCCAAGCCTGAGAGGCATAATTAATTCCCGATATAAATATAGTTAGAATAAATAAAATTAATAGCCAGACACCTCGTGTTTTGGTGAGATTATAAAAAACAGAAGGCTTGATGATACTAAAGATCGATACTATAAGAGTAATAAAAATAGCTGAGATAATAGATAGGCAGAAGAGATTGATGGCATCAGATTTCTCTTTTGGTAGCATTAAAGCCTGGCTATAGTCTAAAGTGATTAGTGAAGCTATAATACCAACGACGGCACTGAATGAGCCAAAAATACCGAAGTCTTGGGGCGTGAAAAGCCTACTGATAATAGGATATAACGCATAAGCTATTATTTGAGCAATAGCTGTTCCGCTCATTACAATTAAAATGTTCTTCAAGAATGAGGATTGCTTTAAGCTGGCAAAAAGATTTTTCAGTTTGGCTTGAAAGGTCCTTGCTTCGTTAGACATGATTTCCTGTATGGAAGTGAGCTTAGCTAAAAATCCCTTCTTTTTACTAATTCTATACCCAGGCGGGCTAGTAACTGGCTTAAATGGTGGGCTCCTTTTTCTAAGCATTTTACATACCAGGCAGGTCCTAAAACTAAAGCTGGGGGAAGGGCGATGGTATATAAAATTAAAGCGATTCCTGACTTTAGGGCTGTCGCTATTTGTATGGATAGAGATGTTCCTTTTATCGCATTTCTGTAGCCGTTATATCCCTGAACAAGGGAACGTCTGACATAATAGCTCTTTTTCCATCTTTCCGGTGGTACTATTTCATAAACCGGTGCCTCAGCTACGGCAATAAACCTGTAGCCCAATTCTATTGCCTCCTTAAAAAAAGCTCTATCAGATCCGCTTGTTTTCCACTTTAAATCAAACTTAAGGTTATGTTCATCAAACACACTTTTCTTAATTAAAGCATTTCCCGTTCTGGTCTGATGCCACTCAAGCAGGGTTCCGGTTCTATATATTGGACGTTCACAGAAGCGGCCTTTTATGAGCCATGAGGGAGGTTTCTGTTCAAAAAAGGGAATAACGGGACCGAGGGCTCCGTCAACGTCGAATGTATGAATCGCTTTATACAGAGTGATAAGCCAATGGGGTGGCGGAAATTCATCATCATCTATTATGGCAATATAATTTCCCCGAGCCAGAGCAAGACAGCGATTTCTGGCGGCCGGGATCGACCTTTCCGGTTCTATGTCGTATTGAATTTCAAGACCGAGATCTTTCTGCATTGTCTCAACCAGTTCTCTGGCAGTACCTTTTTGATCATTGTCGATGATGACGATTGAATAATCAAAGAGGCCTCCGGTCTCTTGCCTTTTGAGATTGGACAATAGCTTTTTTAACATTAAATTGCGTCGATAAGTACAAATGCAAATAGATGTCTTATCCTTCACGAGATCGTCGGTCTTATTCATCGTTCTATCCAGGAATTTATCTTAAATTTCGTTTGCTTGTATATTCTTCTTATTTTGCTCTTCATTAGCCAGGAAATATATAAAAGCGACTAATGTGCTTGGTAAGGACTGAAAATCTCCTAATGATACTTCTCCCATATTATGAACAAGGTACATAAATACGATTGCCAGGAATAGCAAAAAAATATTCGATCCACTATCTATTAATCTGGCGCATGTTCCGACGATCTTAATTAAAAAGACAATGAGCATTATAAGTCCTGCGATGCCCAGGTTGAGAATAGCATCCAGATACCCGTTGTGGGCATGGCTGGCAATACCTGTCCTTAAAGAAGTGGTCCAAAAACCGCCATATCCATATCCGAGAATAAAATGTTTTTGAACATAAGGTAATAATGAGTTCCAGATTTCTGTCCTGCCAGTTAGAGTCTCACCCCGACCAAATATTTGAGCTAAGCCCTTAACTGGAATCTTACCTGAAAGAGGCATAAAGGTTCCCACCAGTATCAATATAAGAGCTATAGCGACTAGCTTCTTATATAGCCCAATTCCCTTTCTTGCTGCTTGTTTAATAGCTAATATTACAATTAATCCGGTTAATAAGGTTAGAAGTGATGTAACTGAATAGGTAAGTGTCCGTTTAGGCCCCATCATTAAATAGATAGCCAGAAGTAGCATTAAGAGGTCGACAAACAACGGTAATTTTGAAGACAATTCTTTCCAGTCGATTAAGTCGTGCCATAGTGACCAGATAAGAAATATAGCAGAAAATGCACAGAACATAGCCAGCCCATTTTTCTGGCTGGCCAGGCCAACCCACATTAATTCCCCAGTCCACCTATTATATTCTCGGCCATAAATCCCGAAATACTTAATTAGCAAGATAGAAAAAGGTAAATAAAAATAAATAGCCCTCTTGAAGGCACTAATAAATGTTGTAAACGGGGACTCTTCTGATATTAAAAGACACATCATGATTAAGGTTATTAGCTCTCTTCCCCAACGTCTGAAAGAAATGCCAGGGGTTTTAGCCCAGACAACACTTAACAGCATATAAGCCAGTATCAAAACAAATAACCCGTTCCCTTTTAAGGCTGTTCTCCAGGAAAACCCTCTTTTCATTAATATCGAAATCCCTATTATCGCTATTCCAAGTAAAAAATATCTATCTGGGAGACTACCAGATTCAATTGTCGTATTAATGTTTAAAAACGCCCCAATCCCTTTGCTACCTGAATATACCAGCCATATTGACAGAATCCAACTGGCAACACTCGTTATACCAGAACGTCTATATTCTATAATGAGAAAGAATAGAACAAAAGCCGATGTTAATAAAAGTGCAAGTTGTGGAGGCAAGCTTACTCCCTGGTTTCAAAAATAATAAAAGGTTTTGCCTGTAAAATAATATTTTTTTTAGGGTATGATGTCAAACAATCTGCAGTGCAAATGTTCCCGGCAAATATTCTCATCCTGCCTAAATGCAAGGAACATCTTTCTGAAAAAGGCTATCGGGTATATTTACTTAGTCTCTCTAAATAATATTTTTCCCATCCATCGGATTTATAATAAATTCCGGGCAATATCTGTTTCTGCTCTTTGATATTCCTGGGCAATATCTTTTTTGATAGCCAGTTCAGTATATTAAGTATATATCCTCCCATATACAGGGGAATTGCCCAAAAGGAAAAAGGCATAACCGGTCTATAGCTTGAATAGGCTAAGACCCTAGCTGCTCTCGGCGATATTCTGTAAAAAGCTTCTTTTTCAATGAGTGCATCACCAATAATACTACGTTTATTTCCCCAATACTCGGGACTGATTTGCAGACCTGTCTCGATTACCGGAAATGTACCGAACGGCTCAAGCTGATATCCAAATTGGTTAATGGCGGAGTTAATAAATGAATTATATCGAGCGGTAATAAGCAGGTGGAACAATCTAATATGATCCCTTTGATCATCGTCTTGAAGTCTGTAATGTTCTTTAATATCTCTCATTTGTTCTTGTAATGATATATCAAATTTGTCCCAGAAAACCTTATCTGCCTTAATTGAATTTTGAACTTTTATCATGATATTTCGATAAAACTCTTCGACATTGGTATAAGATATCGGACAGAAAAGTTCACTACCAAATGCACCTCCTAAACCCAGGACATATTTTTCAGCGTTGATAATAATAGGAGTAACTGTGATGTTAAAAGTCGGTGAAAAGCCTTCAGTTGTTTTGATATAAATATTTTCATGCTCGGCTAAGTTCAGTTCATATATATTAAGTGCCTTTTTATTTATCCTGGCTATTTTCCTGGCAACCCTAAGGTCTTTTAAAGAATTTTTATTCAATGAGGAAATTGCTATTCTGTATTGGCAGTTAGGATAATATCTGGCGGCCATAGTTGCTATTAATCTGCTATCTCTGCCTCCTGTTAACGAGCAGCAGACAGTAGAATTTTTGAATTCTTTTTTATACGATACTGATTCGAGATTTCTTAATAATTGCTCAGAAAGCAAATTGGTATCTTTTTGTTTATGATTATTTATATGATAGATAATTGGTCTTATTTCAAATAATGAATCTCCAGCTTTAATCTTTATATATTGATATGGAAGCAGCCAATTTATTTTTTTATTCATTGTCTGGCGATTAAGCCAGCATGGATAAAGTATCTCTCTGGTCGCCAGAAACTCAATTATCTTATAAGTATCGAGATTGTTAGAATTTAACCCAGCGGCATTTTCAGCGAGAGCGAATGAGGATGAAATAACACCCTGTTCTGAGTTATAAAATATATTCCTGCCTCCAATGAAATCAGTGAATAACAATAACTGCTGGTCCTTTTTAATAATTAAAATAAACTGTCCTGAAACATTTTTTTTAATTTCGCTTATATTGTAATCATTCACCTCATACAGGAGCCTGTTAAGAGTATCATTCATTGAAGGGAGATGGCAGGCGCAGGCATAGCCGAGTGCGCAGATGAAGTTGTCGTCGTCCCTTACTATATGATATGTAGGATGAGTGCCAAATATAGTAAGAGTTTGATTATTGAACAAATGTATCCTTTCCAGAATAGGCAGTTCAGCATTGTCCGGGATTGATTCTTGAGACGAGATTATAAAATGACTCATAGAACTATATTATATAGTTAGGTAAACTCAATCAAATTAATCATAAGCCGCTTTAATCGGGACGGCGAACAGATTTATTAAATAAGCTAAGATCTATCGTCCTCATAAACTAAGCAAAAAATAGTTCCTTAATACCGAATAACCAAATATCGTCACATTTGTAACAAAAAACGCCCCTAAAATCACCTCGGAAGGTGAGGCCTGAGTTTTTCTCCAGCCGACAAAAACTAATGGAAACAGATAGATAACTTATGAGGTGTGTTTATGAAGAAAGCCAGGAAATATGGGTTAACCTTTAAATTATTGGTATTCATAACTTTTTGCCTTTTTTCCTCTAATCTTTCCAGCCTTTATGGCCAGGTAATTAGGCAAAACCTGCAAAAGGTGTTACCTAGCTCTAAAAGTGCGGCCTCAGAAGCTCTTATAACTGCCAGGTTTAGCCATACTCCTCTGATTATTGTCACTGGCCTGCCGGTTAAATTCCTGGATAAATCAACAGTTAATAACTCAACAGGGGTCCCGGATGCCCGGGTATGGGATTTTGGCGACGGCAACACCAGTTATGAGCAAAATCCATTACATACATATCAAAATCCCGGAGCCTACACGATTTCTCTTACTGTCACGGCAGGAAGTGCATCAAGCAAGGCCACCAAAAAAGTTAGAGTCTATGGCTCAAAAGCAACCTCTTCTTTGAAAATTGTCGAGGTTTTACCTGATTTTACTTTTTCTCCCGTAAATCCTGAAGTCGGCATGTCTGTCCAGTTTAAGGATGGATCAACAGGCAATCCGACTTCCTGGTCATGGGACTTCGGAGATGGGGGGAGGAGTACTAGTCAGAATCCGCAACATCAATATCAGAATTCTGGGACATTTAATGTCACGCTTACTGCCTCAAATGGGACTTCAAGTAAGAGCCTTACAAAAACTATTACTGTGATTCCTGTGTTAACTCCGGGCTTCAGCTATTCTCCTGTCAATCCAGAAGCAGGGGAGCTTATTCAGTTTCAGGACTCGACTTCAGGCAATCCATCTGCCTGGAACTGGAATTTTGGCGATAGTTCAACGAGTAACCTACAAAACCCCACCCATACATACAATAATGCTGGCACATACACGGTGACTTTACAGGTCTCCAACGGAGATTACACAAGAACTGTTTCAAAAACAATAACTGTATTAGCGCCTATTACGGTTGGTTTCAGTTATTCGCCTGCCAATCCTGTGGTAGATCAGGATGTCCAATTTTCTAATGCTTCCACCGGGTCTATTACCAGCTATTCATGGAATTTTGGTGACGGCTCATCCAGCACACTCAAAGATCCGGTTCATAAATATAGTGCGGCCGGCAACTTCACTGTTACTCTAACTGCGACTAATGCGACAGGCTCAAAGAGTAAAAGCCAGACAATCACGGTGAATCAATCCTTAAGCCCCTCATTTTCTTATAGCCCTGCATCACCTTATGCCGGTCAGGCGGTTCAATTCACAGCTAGCTCATCAGGTAACCCGACTTCCTGGTCGTGGGACTTTGGCGACGGAAGCACTTCAAGTCTTCAGAATCCAACTCATGCCTACTCCAGTGCAGGAACTTATACGGTGACCCTGACAGCTTCTAATAATTTAGAAACTAAAACAGCCAGTAAAACGATAAATGTAAAAGCGGTAATCCAGGCAGATTTTACCTACAGTCCCGCCAATCCGACAGCAGGAACACAAATTCAATTTACGGATAAGTCAACAGGAAATATAATTTCCTGGTCCTGGCAGTTTGGTGACGGGGGGACAAGTAGTCAGAAAAACCCAACCAAGACTTATTCGACTGCTGGTTCCTATAACGTTAAATTGACAGTCTCTGACGGAACAACCTCTAATTCAATGACCCAGACAGTTACTGTGGTAGAAAGCTTGGCGGCTGATTTTACTTTCAGTCCGAGTTCACCTGCAGCAGGTCAGGAAGTTCAATTTATGGATAATTCCAAGGGCTCCACGACCAGCTGGTCTTGGGACTTTGGAGATGGAGGGAAGAGCACAGCTAAGAATCCAGCGCATACTTATTCTCAAGCCGGAGCTTATACCGTCAAATTGGTTATAAGCGATGGTACAAATTCTTCTACCAAAAATAAGTCTTTAACAGTTTCAAGTTCATCAAGTAGTAAGGTAATAACGGCGTCCAGTTGTACCTTAGCAGACGTACAGGCGGCGATAGCGACGGCGAAGGCGGGGGATACGGTGGTGGTGCCGAATGGGACGGCGAGCTGGTCGAGTCCTTTAATAATTAATAAAGGCATTATATTGAAGGCTGCGACGCAGGGCGGAGTGAAAATAATAAATGATACTTCGATGAGTAGTAACGCCAATTCCATTGACCCATCTAATTATGTAATTGCTTATGTTCCGTTAGATGAGACTACAGGGCAGCCTTTTAGGCTTTCTGGTTTTGTGATAGATGGTGGGGGTAAGAGATGGACTTTTTTAGGTAAAACAGGTTCGCCAACTCTTATGGTTAATAAATTTCGCCTTGACCATTGCACTTTTCAAAATGGCTATGGTAATGCAGGTCTTGTATTTTACGGTGAAATCTACGGGGTTATAGATAACTGTACTATTTATGGAGGTTCACGAGAATTTGCCTTTAACGAGACGACCTGGAGGAATTTTACTTTTGAATATGGCAGTGCCAATAACAGGTATTATGAGGATAATATTTTTTATTTTGGGACTGGAATGAATGGTTCGGAGGGTGGGCTTGGCGGTCGGTATTGTTTTCGATACAACACATTTTATAATCAGGGAACTTATGGTGTTAATCCCTGGTTTGATATGCATGGCAATATGGGAACAGGTGGAAATCTTAGTACTATGGGGGCAGAGATATATGGAAATGTCATCTATTGTAATAATAAAAGTCTTAAGATGCTTGACCAGAGAGGTGGGAAATTAATAGCCTTTAATAATAAGGGTTACAATGTTAATGGTGCAAATGGGCAAAAAATTGAAGAAGAATATCCTGATTCGTTAAATCCACCAGAGACCAATCCAGCTGGTCAACCACAGCACGTATCCGATTCATATTACTGGAATCAGTATTACAATGATTCTCTTAACTATGATTATTATATTACCCCAACAGTTGATTATGAGGGGAATACAGGTATAGTCCCGAGATGGGACGTGCACTGTTTTAAGCAGGTTCAGAAGTTTGATGGTTCAAGCGGGGTCGGTGTTGGTCCTCTGGCTCAGCGCCCCAGTTACTGCACGACAGAAGGTGTGGCTTGGTGGGCGACGGATGAGAACAAGCTATATCGCTGGCACAACGGACAATGGGAACTTTTCTATACCCCTTATACTTACCCCCACCCACTCAGAACTACCCTCAATGATTGAGGAGATGAAGACCTTTTTAGCGTTTATAGATTGTCTTTAGGGCCTGGATATTTAAAAAGATTCTTGACATAAAAACGTATATTTAGTAAACATTAAAAGGGGTTAGCTAGTTGAAGTTTCAGGGAGGGGTAGTTATCAATTAGCTACATTTGTTTTTAATTTCGACAGAGGCCGATGTTAAAAAAGAAAGCACAACCCGCTCTTTTATTGATTCTTTTTTTGTCATTGGTATTAGCCTATCCTTTATTCAGTCAAAATAGCTTTAAGTTTGGGAAGCGTATTTCACAAAATGAAAAATCAGACAAGCGCACTGCCTTAAAAGCATTATTCTGTTTCTATCCAAGTGTTGCCCAGCAGGAAAAGGAGGTAAAATTTTATGATCTTTCGGTAGGTGAGCCGGATAGATGGTGCTGGAGTTTTGGTGACGGTCAACTAAGCTATGAAAGAAATCCAAAGCATAGGTATCTCAGCGCAAATGTTTATTTTATAGCCTTAGAGGTTAAACGAAACGAAAAAACAAGCCAGGCCCGCTCAACCATTTTAGTAAGATCAGCAACGAATAGCACCATGGAGGAGCTAAAAGCGGATTTTATATTTGAGCCGGAAAATCCTCAGATCGGTGTGCCAGTACGATTTTATGATATCTCTGTTGGAAATGCAACTAAATGGATTTGGCAATTCGGGTATTTTGACTATAGTTTTTTAAAACAGCCAGTAAAGACATTTTTCTATGAGGGTGATTATAAAGTTACTTTAACGGTGGGAAATGAATCTGGCTCAGATAAAATAACTAGATTTATTAAAGTGGGGTCACCACCAGCAAGTGTAATAATGGCGTCCAGTTGTGCTTTAGCAGACGTTCAGGCGGCGATAGCGACGGCGAAGGCAGGGGATACGGTGGTGGTGCCGAATGGGACGGCGAGCTGGTCGAGTCCTTTAATAATTAATAAAGGCATTATATTGAAGGCTGCGACGCAGGGCGGAGTGAAAATAATAAATGATACTTCGATGAGTAGTAACGCCAATTCCATTGACCCATCTAATTATGTAATTGCTTATGTTCCGTTAGATGAGACTACAGGGCAGCCTTTTAGGCTTTCTGGTTTTGTGATAGATGGTGGGGGTAAGAGATGGACTTTTTTAGGTAAAACAGGTTCGCCAACTCTTATGGTTAATAAATTTCGCCTTGACCATTGCACTTTTCAAAATGGCTATGGTAATGCAGGTCTTGTATTTTACGGTGAAATCTACGGGGTTATAGATAACTGTACTATTTATGGAGGTTCACGAGAATTTGCCTTTAACGAGACGACCTGGAGGAATTTTACTTTTGAATATGGCAGTGCCAATAACAGGTATTATGAGGATAATATTTTTTATTTTGGGACTGGAATGAATGGTTCGGAGGGTGGGCTTGGCGGTCGGTATTGTTTTCGATACAACACATTTTATAATCAGGGAACTTATGGTGTTAATCCCTGGTTTGATATGCATGGCAATATGGGAACAGGTGGAAATCTTAGTACTATGGGGGCAGAGATATATGGAAATGTCATCTATTGTAATAATAAAAGTCTTAAGATGCTTGACCAGAGAGGTGGGAAATTAATAGCCTTTAATAATAAGGGTTACAATGTTAATGGTGCAAATGGGCAAAAAATTGAAGAAGAATATCCTGATTCGTTAAATCCACCAGAGACCAATCCAGCTGGTCAACCACAGCACGTATCCGATTCATATTACTGGAATCAGTATTACAATGATTCTCTTAACTATGATTATTATATTACCCCAACAGTTGATTATGAGGGGAATACAGGTATAGTCCCGAGATGGGACGTGCACTGTTTTAAGCAGGTTCAGAAGTTTGATGGTTCAAGCGGGGTCGGTGTTGGTCCTCTGGCTCAGCGCCCCAGTTACTGCACGACAGAAGGTGTGGCTTGGTGGGCGACGGATGAGAACAAGCTATATCGCTGGCACAACGGACAATGGGAACTTTTCTATACCCCTTATACTTACCCCCACCCACTCAGAACTACCCTCAATGATTGAGGATTTTCATTCATTCCTGGTAAATTTCAATGTCCTTTTAACTCTTAAAGCAAGGGGTCTAATTGTATAAAAGATATTGACTGGCTATAATAACCTGCGAGTTAATTTATCATAAATACTGAAGGGCAAGATGCTAAAAGCTGCAATTGTTGGTTGTGGAAAGATAGCCGAAGCACATGCCGAAGTTATAAAGAGTTTTGCTTCAACTGCCACGCTGGTTGCTAGCTGCGATACAGAACTCCTGATGGCCAGGCAATTGGCTGAAAGGTTCGACGCGAAGTCTTTCTATGATGACCTACCGAAAATGCTCAGGGAAGAGCATCCCGATGTTGTCCATATAACTACTCCGCCTCAAAGTCATTATGAACTGGCTAAAACCTGTCTTGAAGTCGGCTGTCATGTATTTGTGGAGAAGCCTTTCACTATCAATGCTACTGAGGCCAGGGAGCTTATCAGTTTAGCCATCTCTAAAAATCTCAAACTGACTATCGGCACCGACGAACAGTTTTCTCCGGTTGCCCTGGAGATGAGACATCTCGTAAAAAGCGGCTGGTTGGGTGGCCCTCCTACCCATATGGATGTATATTATTGCTATGACCTGGGAGATGAACGCTACGCCCGGGCTTTTCTTAAAAACCGTTCTCACTGGCTCTGGCGGCTTCCCGGTCAGCTGATTCAAAACATAATACCTCACGCCGTCATGAAGTTTTGTGAATTCATGGCAGATGACGAGGTTAAGGTTTCTGCCCAGGGCTTTACCAGCAAGCTATTACAGAATCTCGGAGAGCTTCAATTAAAGGATGAATTAAGAGCCATAGTAACTGACTCCAACCGGACCACGGCCTATCTAACCTTTTCTTCCCAGATTGGGCCACCGTTGCGCCAATTCTTGATTTTTGGACCCAAGAATAGCTTGCTCCTTGATCAGGATCACCAGGCCCTTATCAAGATTCCAGGCAAGACTTATAAAAGTTATGTAGAAAAAACAATCCCTCTTCATAATTTCGCTCGCCAGTATCGCCAGAATATGTTCCGTAACGTTAAGCTTTTTTTAAAGCGGGAATTCCAGATGAAGCAAGGGCTCTATAACTTATTAAGGCTCTTTTATCAATCAATCGTTAATAATACACCTCCTCCCATTTCTTATAATCAGATTATAATGTCATCACGGATAATTGATGATATTATCAGCCAGATTTATGGTAAGAAGGATGACCATAATTGATGAGGTGCTGGCTGGAGAGGAGGTACATACAGCGCTTGAGGCGAGCTCAATATCAAATGCTCGAATTAACCCAGGTCAACCATGGAGTTTGGATACATGACAGGGGAATTAAAGCAGCAAATGATCTGGCCTGGGATCCAGAAAATCACGGCTAAGATCGACAAGATCATGTGTATGTTATAATCATAAAATTGGATTTTTTTCTTCGAGTTTTTAGACATGGGTAAATTGCCATCATCAGGAATAACAAAAACAGAATCAACCTGGATAGTCGAGCCCAGGGAAGCTATATTGGTCACGGGTTCACCTGGCTTTATCGGGCGGTATGTCGTCGGTGAGTTAATAGAAAAGGGATTTAGTGACATCAGGTGCCTGGTTAGAGAAACAAGTGACATAAAGGGGCTGACCGACATAATAAAAGAAAAAGGGGGAGACGGTAAAGCTACTATTGTCCAGGGGAACCTTCTTTCTCCGGATGATTGTCTGAAGGTAACCAAGAATGTCAAATTGATTTATCACCTAGCGGCCGGCACCGGGACGAAATCTTTTTCAGAAGCTTACCTTAATTCAGTCATAACCACCAGAAACTTGATTGAAGCTGCTCTCCATCACAGGTGCCTTAAACGTTTCGTCAATGTCAGCAGCTTTGCCGTTTATACTAATCGTGGTAAGAAGACAGGCCGTGTTCTTGATGAAACTTGCCCGGTCGAGACTTCGCCCGAAACCAGGGCCGAGGCTTATTGCTATGGGAAAGTAAAGCAGGATGAGCTGGTCATGGATTATGGAAAACGATCAGGGCTTCCTTACGTTATTGTCCGTCCTGGAACAGTTTATGGCCCCGGGAAAAAATTTATTCCTGGAAGAGTAGGTATAGATACTTTTGGTATCTTCCTCCACTTTGGTGGATCCAATCCCTTGCCTCTCTCTTATGTCGAAAACTGTGCAGAAGCTATAGTATTGGCCGGGCTAATTCCGGGAATTGATGGTGAGATTTTTAATATTGTGGATGACGATTTACCTACTTCCAGAGAGTTTTTGAAGCTCTATAAAAAAAATGTTCAGAGTTTCAGGTCAATATATATTCCAAAACCGGTTGGCTTTCTTTTCTGCTTTCTCTGGGAAAAGTTTTCACAGTGGTCAAAAGGACAGATACCTCCAGTCTATACACCCAGAGAATGGGCAGCCTACTGGAAAAAAACTTTCTATACTAACAAAAAACTCAAGGATAAAATTGGTTGGTCACCACGAGTAAGCACTGCCGAGGGGCTACGTCTATTTTTTTCAGCCTGCCGCCAGAGGTCTAGCAGGAAAGATAAATGATCGAAGTTATTTTCACTCTGGATTATGAAATTTACGGGGATGCCACAGGCTCCCTGCGCGAGCTCATCCTTGAGCCGGCACAATCATTAATGGGTCTTTTTCAGGAATGGAATTGTCCCTTGGTGGTATTTGTCGAAGTCGCTGAGTTGGAAAGAATCTACCAGGAGAGGTCCGACCAGGATATAGAGGCAGTTTTTCAACAGATCAGAGAGTTAGAAAGTCAGGGGCATGAAATTGCTCTTCATATTCACCCTCAGTGGTACAAAGCTAGATATCAAAATGGCCAGTGGGAAGTTGATCTTTCGGAATATAATCTTTGTTCTCTGCCCGAGGAAAGAATCCGAGAAATCGTTTTGGGCGGAGTCAAGTTTCTCAGATTTATCCTGAGGGAAAATGATTATGTGCCTATCTCCTTCAGAGCCGGCAACTGGCTCTTTCAGCCTACTCAACCTGCCGCCAGAATACTTTATGAATACGGGGTAAGAATAGATTCTTCTGTCTTCAAAGGTGGGCGATTTAAATCATATGGAGTCGATTATAGAAAGGCCGGCCGGAATGGCTTCTTCTGGAGATTCTGGCGTGATGTGGCAGACGATGATCCCCAGGGGCAGATGATTGAAATCCCGATCTATACCACCCTGGTTCCATTCTGGGAAATGCTTTCCAGAAAAAGAATTGAGATTGAAAAAAAAGGTCAGGAAGAAGGTAAAAACACAAGCCTCTTCTCGAAATTGAAAAACCATCTCAGTCTCAAATGTCCGAAAAAGCTCGACTTCTGCCGGCTGACAAAAACTGAAATGGATGAAATGCTTAAGAAAATTGTCGCTCTGGACCAAGAATCTCCATCTATCCTTAAACCCATTGTAGCTATTGGCCACACCAAGGATTTGAAAGATATCGACGCCGTAGATTATTTCCTTAAAAATTTAAATGAATCAGGCCTGAAGGTGACAACCTTCAGATCAATCTATGGGAAACTCATCGGCGATTAAAAGCTATCGTAATGTTGCCAGGCCAGATTCACCGAATTGCAGATATGTTTTAAATCTTTTTCTCTAAGCTTATAATGGACAGGAATAATCATAGTTGACCTTAATAAATGCTCAGCCTGTGTGCAATCTCCCTTATAGCCATAATATCTGGCAGCTCCCTCTATAACATCAAAATAAGGTCTGGAAGTGCTTATGTTTTCATTGAATAAAAAATCCGATAAAAATTTGTACTCTTTTTCTGAGAGAAGCTTAATGGGAAACATAAACCGGTTGTAGAGATAGCCCGATTGCTCATAACAGAACATTTCCCGGGGGAGCTGCAGATTTTCAAGATAATATTGGGCATGCTCCCTTTGCGTCTCTATCATTTTTTCCAGCTCAGTGAGTCTTATTTTTATGGTAGTCAGGTCGGATTTGAAAATTTGACTTAAGGCTATTGGTGATTTTTTAATGAAATCGACTTCTTTGTTATATATCTTCCATATTTTTGATCCGGCCAAACCCCACAGTGGCCAGCTTCTGAGCTGGCTACGAAGGTAAGTTTCGACAACATGCTTTATTTCCTCACTTTGGGCGGGTTTATGGAGACTCCGAATATCGTTTCCCAGACGCATCGTTAACCCTGGCTCCCGGCAATATATAGCTGCACCCTCTCCAGCGCTGATGTATTTGCCTGACCTGAAACTAAAAATGGAAATTGAACCAAATGTTCCTGTGAGCTTACCATTAATTGAACTTCCCAGCGATTGAGCGCAATCTTCAATGACGGGCTTGTCCTGCATAATTTTAAGTATAGCCGGCATATCTGCTACCTGGCCAAACATATGAACTGCAATCAGAGCATCAATGTTTCGAATTTTGGCGGCCAGATCATTGAGCGACAGGCAATAATTTTCAGGGTTGACATCGATAAAAACAGGAGAATGTCCCGCTGCCTTTATTGCTTTAAAAACTACCGGACAGCAATAAAGAGGGACTCCAATCGCCGATCCCTTTTTTAAGTTTAAGGCTTGAAGAGAAAGCAGGATAGCGGCCCGGCCTGATCTCACCGGAAGACACTCACCAATTCCTTTTAAGTTGAGATGACTCTCTCTGTCTTTCTCAAGCAGAGAGAGAACAGCCGTTAAAGCATCGCCCACATCATATTCCCAGGCTTCGGTTGGTATCAGAGAAATTGGCACCGTTTCTCCATTCCTCTATGATTTTAAATCAGCCATCTTGTGTTTTTCGGCATCAACAATGTCTCCTCCACTTCTGATTCTGGCAGCCAGATTATATAGCCTGTACTTAACTGGATTAAGAGAGCATTTCCAGATATAGCCCTGAACTAATTGGCCACCAAAGTGCTTTTTAAATGAACTGAGTGCATCCTGCTTTGACCCCTTTTCAGGATTTATCCTGACTCCAACAAAATCGTAATCTTTGACCCCCAGTCTTTTAAACAGCTTAATTGCTTCCCAGTAAAGAAGTTTGTTTGCACCCGGCGTCATGTTAGCGGAATTACCAGCATAAACAGCATAAGCTCTGTATTGACTATAAGCAAAAACCACGTAACTTTGAGCCAGACCCTGATGCTCTGTTTTTAAAATCAGACCGTGCTGGCCCAGGCCATCCATATATTTTTGGAACGCACCAAAACTCATAAAGGGGAGATTTGATCTTTTAAATGTTTGTCGAATCAGTTCATAGGCAGCTTGACTCTCTTCTTTTGCTTCGCGAACAGTCACCCCGAGGTTTATCGCCCTTTTTATATTCTGCCTGGTGATTCTCTCAATATTATGCCAGAGCACCTCTTCTGGCTGTTGTAAATTTATGATATAGGTCCCATAGGGGGCAGCAATTGCTCTCTCAGGATAGGTGCGAAATATCGAATTTGTTGTGGCTGGTATGATGACATCTGCTTTTTTAGAACGGAAAAAATCCAGGCAACTATTTAAAAAAGCCTTTTCATCATCGACATAAAAATTTTCAACTTGAGGGATAGTCTCCACTCTGAATCTCACAAATTTAAACGATAGCTTCTTGATGATGGTAAAAGGGAGAATACATAAAAGTTGTCCACTATCGTCGAAACCACCCAACCAGCCATATTCATCACTGACTGCTTTGAGAAAAGATTCAGAGGCAAAAACAGGCAACCCTTCATGCCAGCGAATATCTATCGGCACGGCTTTCATCAAGGTTTTTCCTGCCAGCTTCCTTTCTTTCTTATATTCCTATTTATGTATTTTTATATTCATGATAAAAACTTTCTGACATATTCCTTTAGCCATGTTTGCTGTTCTTTTCTTCTAAATTCTACCACTTCTTCTGGAATTGCATACTGTGCTCCGGTTAGCATAGCCCAGACATAGCCTGATAAGAGTAGTGCCCCCGAGATGAAAAGTGGTCTTCCACTCATCTGATAGACTGACCTCATAAATTGCCATAGCGGATGAACTCCGAACTGATAATCGCCATAGCCACTTCTAAAAGTGTACTTGACGAAATTAGGCCCGGCTTTTCCCATCGGCCGATTGTGGACACAGTATTTTTCAGTAAATGTTTCGGTTACCCAGCCCCTCATTCTGGCCGTAAGAACAGCGGCCAGATCAACCCCACCTTCTTTCCGTGGTATGTATCCGCCGATCTCCTCAAAGCATTCCCGGCGGAAAAGCTGGCAGGCGCCGGAGACATGTTCTTTTCTCGAAAAACGATAATCATATTGTCTTGAGCCTTCTCTAAAAGGGGTCCCTGCCACACCCAGTCTAGGATTAACCATAAATTTTGAAATAAGAAAAGCGAAATAGTCTTTGTCGAAGGAAATATCAGCGTCCAGATTTCCTATCAGATCAAAATCAAGATTCTTTGTTCTTTCGTAGCCCTTATTAAAAGCCACGGCCTTTCGTCCAAAATGTCTTTCTCTGCTTTCCGGCAAAACAATGAGTTCTATCCATTCATATTTTCTGGCATATTGCTCAATTATTTCTCCGGTATTATCCGTTGAACCGTCATTGATGATGATCCATCTCAGAGGAAGTTCTGTTTGGTTGACTACTGAATTAATCGTCTTTTCTATAAACCGGGCTTCATTTTTGGCTGCGGTAATCAAAACGTAACTAAGAGTCTTTTCTGTCATGGTCATCAAGCTTTACTTTTTGCTCAACTTCTCAGGCGATTATGAATGCTAAAAAACTATCTCTATCCATGGCTCCACCCGTTTATAAGGAATCTGACCGGGTTAACAATTCGCTCAGGGCCAGAAGCATCCAGGCTTCAGTCCAGCGCATATATGGAATCCGATTGGTATAAAGGCGGTGCCGCTGATAATAAAAATAATTTTTGTTGCTCCACATATTTTCCAGTCCCCATCCTAGAGCGGCTACTGCAAGTCCATGTGCTCTGCAATTAAGGTCTTTTAAAGCTTCCAGTGTAATTATACTCTGGGCCAGGCAATGGCTGTCAATCGGGTAAACCCGGTCGTGGTAATATTTTGGGGCGCCGTCCCTACGGAAAAAGTGCTGGCAATAAAAGTCAAAGCCTTTTCTAATTACCACATCAAACTCATCTGTTTTAGCGTATTTTTTTAAACCATTTAAGGCCATCAAATTATAACCTGAATGAAAATTATCAATCCATCGGCTCTCCGGTCTTTCACCGTAATACCATGAGCCATCCTCGTTCTGGCCGGAAGCCGCATATCTGGCTACAGCCATGGCTTGCTCAAGATATTTATTATTGCCGCCCATTACAGCCATCCTGGCCAGTAGCGCTGCTCCCAGCAAATCAGCATTATAAATGTGTTCTCTGATACCTGGTCGTGGGTAACAAAAGCCGGCACTCTTCTCATCAGACCAGAAAAGTTCATTGGATATATATTCAACAGCCAGTCTGGCCATTTCCAGGCACTCCCGGCTTCCCAGAATGTCATAGGCATCGAGCAGGGCATCGGCTACAAAAACTGTACAGACAAGATTTGGCGCTCCCCGCGGCACAAGAATGGTTCTGGTCTGCCAGGGGAAGCTGTATCCCCAGCCAGAATAATTGCCTTCTTCTGTACGTAGCTCTCTGATTCTCTTTATCAAATAGGCAGTAACTCCATCCTCCTTGATTATATCGGCAGAGGATAATCTCAACGCCGCTTTAAGAAAAATACCTAAGGCTTTTGGATTTTGATTCCGCGGAATCAGTAAAATTGGTCTGATATTTATCGGCAGGCGCTTTAACCCTTGAGTCGCTGCCAGCCTGACTAACCTGGATCTGGCCCAGGGGCCACGGTTGAAAAGAGGACTATTCAAAGCATCATAAGGGTCGTAACCTGAAAAATTATTCTTAAGGCAGTAAGCCCAGAGCTTTCTGGCAACCTGTTCGACTTTGCCGCGACTTAATTCCTCTTGCTCTTCCAAATTTTCTCTGCCTTTTTCGCCTCTTTTGCCCGGGCAAAAATAAAAAAAAGCCTCTTAATCGCTACTCTGGCCGGGCTGTTTCCGCCAGGTGTCTGACTATCCGCCTGGCTGTTTGCCCATCCCAGTATCTGGGAATTCTTCCCTTTTTATGCTTTCCCTGGAGAATATTTTCGATGTCGGCCTCGAGATCTTTCAAGGTGGTAAGTTTATTTGTGCCGATGGTAACTGTTACCGGTCGTTCGGTGTTCGGGCGAAGCGTTAAGCATGGTGTCTTGAAATAAGTTGTCTCTTCCTGTAAGCCGCCAGAATCGGTCAGCACCAGCGAGGCATTTCTGGCCAGCCAGAGCGAATCGTTATATCCCACTGGTGCAATCAGTTTTAGCTGCTTGAAGGCTTCAGCTTTAAATTTTATTTCTTCCAGGTTTTTTCTTGTCCGGGGGTGGACGGGGAAGACAACTGTCAGCCGATGCGAGAGGCTGGCTAGCTTTTTCATGATCGCTCTTAACACCTCTGGCTTATCCACATTCGATGGCCGGTGAAGGGTGATATAGGCAAACTCTTTCGGTTTAAGACTCAGGTTTTCCGCCAGCCGGCTTTTTTCTCCGTTTCTAAGCTGATAAATAAGAGCATCAATCATGATATTTCCGACATATTTTATCTTATTTCTCGGGATACCTTCCTTTCTCAAATTTATATTAGCGTCAGCCGATGGTGTAAATAACAGATCAGACAGCCTGTCGGTGACCACTCTGTTGATTTCTTCTGGCATAGTCCAGTCGAAGCTCCTCAAACCAGCTTCCACATGGGCTACTCTGAGGCCGAGTTTTGCCGCCACGAGCGAGCAGGCCAAAGTCGAATTGACATCGCCTACCACTACTACCCAGTCAGGCTTGAGCTGCTCACAGACCGGTTCAAAAGCCAGCATGATTTTAGCGGTCTGTTCAGCCTGCGAGCCCGAGCCTACTCCCAGATTGATATCAGGGGCGGGAATGCCCAGCTCTCCGAAAAAGATATCAGACATATTGTGGTCATAGTGCTGACCGGTATGAATTAAACTGAAATTGATTTTGGTCGACTGCCTGCTCTGGTTATGCTCGCCTATCGCCCGGATGAGAGGGGCGATTTTCATAAAATTCGGTCTGGCTCCAGCCACGAGCATAAGTTTTAGGGGAACGCCTCTTTTATCTTTTGGAAATTTTGTTCTCATCTAAGTATTTTGCGTCTCATTGTCCAGGTCAAATTCCTGACGGATTATGTTTTCGAGGTGCTTAATAATTTGCTCCAGAGCCGGTCGAACCCTGAGGTCAATCGGCAGAGTTTTGTCCCGCTTTTCCAGCTTGATTTTAGAAAAGTCATCAGGCGAAGAGATCAGTGTCAGGCGCCCCTCTTCTTCGAGTTTTCTGTCTATCCGCCCAATAGGCCCACGAAAAATGCTATAGACTGGAACACCAAGGGAAGCTGCTTCCCGGTTCATGGTTCCGCCACCACTCACCACCAGATCAGAAAAATAAAGGAGGTCAAGGCCATTTAAAACCCGAGCTGGAATTTCTACCCGCCCATCTTTAAACCACTGTGGTCTTTTATGTCTGATTTCAATTTCCTGTTTTTTATTCCTGGGCAAAAGGATAACTCTACCCGAAGAAGCGGTCAGCACCCAATCAACAAATTCATAGAATAATTTTTCGCCTTCTGGATTATGATAATGGGCTTCTATGGCTGGCGGCCGAACAGAAATTATCAGTTGGTTATCTGAAATCTCAAGTGGTTTTAAAATAGATTCATCTGGCTCAAAAAATGGAACATAGACATCCTCTTTGAGCCCACTGTATGTCATCACCTTTTTCGACGGTAGATCAGCCGATTCTAAAATTTCAGGTACAATTATCCAGCGCGGGCGGGAAAATGGAGCAGGACGGCTGTATTCATAATCAGCGATTAAAATAGTTGGGATGCCAAAAAGATTGGCAATAAAAATTTGAGAGCGTGAACCATGAGAAAGAGCCACATCGGGCTTGTTAGTTATAACAAACGGCATAAGCTGTAGAGATCTATAAAACCAGCCGATCAGTTTCTTTATTTTGTTTTTGCCATAATGGCGACCAATTGTTTTAAAAAACAGCCCATTTTGCTGGGCCAGCTCTTTTACCTGATAGGCATCTCTGGCGGTTAGAATCACCCGATAGCCACGCCTTTTCAGTTCGTTTTTAATTGGAATAAAAAATGGAACGTGGGGCGTATTATCCAGATCAATCCAGATCGTCTTTTTTAAATGGCTGAGAGCAGATTGCTTATAAGGACCAGAAATAAAAAATTTCTGATGGCCCATATTTTCTTTCCAGAATGATGCTACCTCCGCGTGGGTGGCATTCCAGTACTGGCCCTCATATTTTTCTTTTATGTAAAGAAGGAAATCGCGATAGTAATCAGCCGGGTAAGTTTCCTTTTCTGTCCGTTCGCGGTTAAAACTCATATAGTCTGGATGGGTATTGAGTAAGGCCATGCCCCCCTGGCTGACAATCCAGTCCAGCTTTTTCTGCCAGAGGGAGATATCTTTCTCTTCGAGGATAATAAAGAGACAGTGGTCCTGAGGAAGTGTATAGGGCAATTCGACGAAGCTTTTTGTCCGGCTGCTGTTCACAACAATAAAAGGGAAGATAGTTTCGACGTCATTGGCCTGCGGTTCAAAAGGATCAGTATCAAACGTCGAACAATCATATTCAATGTCAAGCTGAGAAATCCAATCCAGATTGCCGAGCATGGAAGGCGAAGAGAAGCCTTTTATCTGCCAGTCATGAAGATAAGCATTGATTTTAGGCACAGCCCGGTCAAATTTCTTTCTATTCTGAAAAATACGGCCATCATGAGTCAGACCATGAAGGCCAACCCCGAACCCGTTTTTATAGAGGGTTTGCCGGATATAAGGTGAACAGTCGTAGCCTTCCGGCACAAAATTAAAGGTAGACTTAAAGCCGACTTCCTGTTCAAGCTTCATCAGCTCGAGACATTTTTTATAGCCCTTGATTGAATCAACATCGTGGGAAAGAACCAGAGCAAATTTTTTACCATCTGGCCAGCCCTTCCACCCTTCCGGCTTATCGGCTGCTTCCGGGTGTATCGGCCAGACATCAGCATGCCATTTTTTCTTGGCCAGAGCGATTTTTCTTCTTAAGAATATCTGCAGTTGTCGGGGCAGAACAGGCTTGATATAGTAATAACAATTGCTAATATTCACTTTAGGAAAATTCTAATTTAATCCCTCTTTTTTAGCAAGCCAGCTGCAGCTCGAGGCCCCAAGTTCCTTTTTATTGAGCCTGAACATGTGCTATTTTTTCTCCTAGTTGGCACTTGTGTGATAGAATTTGTTCATCTTCTATTCGATGAATATCCTGTAGAAAATTTTGCTCAGAGTAAGATAAGCAGAAGAAGGAGCCAGGCTAAAAATATTATGAGCGATTCCTTCCAGTCTGGCCCTTAGAGGCAACGAGAAATTTTCTGATCTGTCCGAGGAGAAAATAAAAATCGGTAGCTGCCTTTCTTCTGTTCCCCAGTGGCGCTTAAAAGTCAACAACCCCTTGTTTTCAGCCGAAGTTCTTCCAAAGTCAAAGACCGAAGCGCCAGCGCCTATAGCTGTCTTGATTGCCTCCCAGTATATGACCACGCTAGGGCTCAGAAATTTATAATTTATGTCCCAGCCCAGTGCTTCGGCAGACCACCTTCCCTTGTAACTGAAGACGAGAAGTCCAGCGATTGGCTTTTGTTTAAAACTTAAGAGGAAAAGGTGAGCTTTGTTCTCTGGGACGTAAATGTCACGGACGGCTCTAAAAAAAGAAAAAGGCAGAGCCGGCAAACCAAGCCGCCTTCTGGTCAGCGCATATAGCCGGTAGAAAGAACCAAAAGCAGCCAGGTTACTAGCCTCAGAAAATTCAGGATGATAACGCTCCGCCTTTTTTACCTTTTGCCGGATCCCGTTCTTATCAAAGCTTTCCCAGAGCGTAGGAAGACTTTTGGTAAGAGGTAGAAGATGTGTAAGAAAAAGTTTCTCCTGACCAAAGTCAGTTCCAGAAAACATTTCCTTTGATTTAAAGGCTTTGATTTTAACCAAAGAACTTCCAGTTCTATCTTTCAGTTTGACTGCGGCATTCAACAACAAGCAGAGTTCCTCCTGAGTCCTGGCCAGCGGATCAAAGAAGGTGGCTAGAGGAGCGCCAATTAATTTCTTTCCTCCGGGCAAAGACCTTACCAGATAAAGGGGAAGTCCGGCAATTATCTCCTCTTTTTCTCCAATAATAGCTAATCTATAAGCCTTTATGTCTTTATAAAGGCTGGTGAGAAGCGCTGACCACGAAGAAAAACTGGTCAACCAGCTAAAAGCATGTTTCTCCACAAAGCCATCCCACCTGGACGCCTCGCTTTCTGGTAAGAGGATGACTTCTTTCATCTGCTAAATGTGTTATAGCATTCTGGAAATATATTTTTGAAATGCTGGGTAGCTCAACAGACGAGGAAACAAAGTGTTGTAAAGTAAGCGGTAAATTACATTGGGGATATAAAGCAAGCCCGGTTGCAGTTTGATAATTTCACCTCCAAAACCTGTCTTAAAGCGAACATCAGAACTCTCCTCAGGTGAACCAAGATCAGTTACAGCCGTTAAACCATCAGCCGCAAATGAGCCAAAGGGGCCAAGATCAGCAGTGAGATACCCCTGAGCTCTTGCCCAGTTCAATATCTCCCAGAAGAGAAGGTCGTTAGGTCGGTATTGGCCGAATTTACCCGACCAACCAAACTTCCATAAGGAGGCGTGATGGCCGAGAGTTAAAACCAGAACAGCGGAAATTATCTCAGCCTGAAACTCGGTTAGGAAGAGTTTGATCTGATTTTTTGGAGAGAAAACTTTCCAGAGAATTTCGCAGCTCTCTTCTGTTGGTGGATTAGGAGCGACTCCGCGGCGCAGACAGGTAGTTCTCATCAGTTCAAAAAAGATAGGTAACTCTCGATGCTCTCCCTGCCTTACAGTTATGCCTGCTTCTCTGGCTATGCGGATATTCTGCCTTTTCTGTCTTTTCAGGCTTTTTAGAAGATGTTCCTCATCCTGACAAAGGTTAATCACCACATTGGCACTCTTGATAATCCCACTGAGCCGGTTGGGCAGGAAACCAGAGCTCAGCAGTCGTGAAGTAAGTCTGGTGTCCTTATCAGGTGTCTGAACAAGAAGAGCTGTAAAAGTTTTTTTGACGACCATCTTAAGGCAGTCAATAACTGCATTTAGAACAACACTATCATCTGTTTCTATGACTGGCCCTTTCATTAAGAGTCCCAGCCTTAAAATACCGGCTTTTTGCTGCCATATAATCTGGAACCCTCCGATGATCTCCTCGTCTCTTCTGACGACTATACGGTATGGTCTCCAACCGGATGGCTTCTTAGCTTCAGCCCAGAGACTGGTTTGTTCTAACTGCCCATAGGATGACCTGGCCAGAAAAGAATCCCACTCGTCATCAATAGCATAAGTAGACTTTTTGATGTTCAAGATATTGTTTCTAAATTTTATTTCTTGAATTTTTATTACCTTCTTGCCTGTTAAGGACATTCTTTCCGAAAAGTATTATAAACTTCTGGCGGAAGTCAGGCAACCTGATTCAAGCTTCATGCTGTCTTTTAGTTGCAGCCCTTATTAACCCAGATGTCTGTAAAGAGCTTTTCCCATCACTTCGAGCAAGACTCGTGGCATCCATTTGATAGCCTTTTGAACTGACCTGCCAGCGGTCAATCTTGAACGTTCTGAGAAGTTAGTTCGTCTAAGAATGAACCTGTGATAATGTATAAGACTCTCCTTTCCTCCCCATGTCCTTTTGTAGTTGAGCAGGCCAGCGTTATCGCTTTCTGTCCGGCCGAGGTTTAAAGTCTGGCAACCATTCTCCCGGTGCCAGTTAATAGCCTCCCACATGATCAGGTTATTAGGTCTTAAATGATGATAGCGCTCATCTGAGGCGCCATATTTGAACAGGGCTTTGTGATTAAAATTAAAATACACAGAAGCTGCAATTATTTTATGCTGATAGTGAGCAGAAGCGATAATTCCTAGATTCTTGGAGATGATGTTTTCATAAAGGCTTTTAAAAAACTTGAGAGGCTGAGGCGGCAGGCCGTGCCGTTTTCTTGTCATCACCTGAAGTCTATAAAATTGCTCGAGGCTCGACCAGTTTGTTTCAAATTTTATTTTTACTCCTTCTCTTGTTGCCTTTTTTATATTTCTTCTGCAGCTGTCTTTAAGACCGGACCATAATTCATTTGATGATCTGGTCAAGTCCAAATCATGGGTGAAAAAGATTTCAAAGGGTAGGGCGTCTTCTATGAAATGGATGCTGCGAAACTCGACGTATTGCCATTTTTTCTTCTGGCCACAATCATAAATGCGGTCTATTAATGTTCTGAGGCTATCATTGTCAGCCCCAAGAAAATTGCAATAATCGGAAAAAGGCAGACTGATGGCCCTGTTACCGGTCATAAAACTTTTTACCTCGACAAGAGGTATGACTGCCTGGCAGTGTTTATTTTTTATAGTGGCGAAATAAAGTGGTTTATAATTATAACTTGTCTTAAGAACCTGGCACCACTCGGCGGTGTGGAAAATATCAGCAGCCATAAACTGGCTGACGATCTTATCCCAGTCTGGCACAAGGCAAGGATCAACGATTTTTACATCCATTTAATTTTTAATTAATGGTGGCTGACCTGTCAGTTTTTTTCATGAGCTGCCAATAATATAATTTATGGCAAAGTTTAGGTCAATGACCAGGCTTAAAAAGGGCTGGGCAATATTCATAAGCCAATCGACTCCGCCTGAACGGGCAAAAACGAGGATAAATAAGGGATTTATACCAATGGCCACAGGGATGAGAACCCATCTTCGCCTTTTCGATATATCAAGGATGAAATTAGGAAAGAGTCAGAATAAGCTAATGGCCAGCGAGCCGGCCAGCCGAGAATTAAAAAAAGCCACTGGGTTTCCAAAGACTGCTATTAGAAGAATGTTTAGAAGATGATTGCCTTTTTACGGGTTAATATGTTCTTAAAAGATCTCATTTAAGGCTACTCCCGGGTTTTAATTGACTTACAAAATCTCTTTATGATAAAAAAACCTATATCTGGTTGGTTTCCAGTAGACAGAGGTGGGAAAAACATTTTGAAGCTTTTTCAAAGAATTTTAAGACGATTGGCTTATCTAAGCCCTGGTGGCGCCAGAATTCGTCCTGGTCTGCACCGCCTGCGCGGTGTCAGGATAGGGCAGAATGTCTGGATCAGCCAGTATGTTTATATTGATGAGCTTCATCCCGAGGTGATCAAAATCGGCGACAATGTGACCATTGGCATTGGTACCTCCATTATTTCCCATCTTTACTGGACAAAGTCAAAAGAGGCCGTGGTAAAACCGGTCGTCATTGAATCGGATGTCTTTATCGGACCCCATTGTGTTATACTGCCCGGTGTTACAATTGGTCAGGGTTCGGTAATTCAGGCTGGAACGGTTGTCTCGAGAAATGTTCCAGCTGGGACATTTTTTGGGCATGCTCCGGCTATAGCTCTGGGCAAGGTAACAGTCCCGCTGACCCCCGAGCATTCTTACCAGGAGTTCGCCCGGGGTTTGAGGCCGATAAGAAGGGAAAACGAAGACGATGATTAAAGATGAAATAAGACAATTCATTACTGAGAAATTTCTTTTTAATTCTGATGATCCACCAGCCGACGATGTCTCCCTGCTGGAAACAAATATCGTTGATTCGGTTGGCATTCTGGAAATTGTTGCCTTTCTGGAAAGCCACTTTAAGATCAAAGTCGAAGACGAAGAACTTACCGCCGGTAATCTTGATAGCATCAATAAAATTGCCAGCTTCATTGAGAGAAAGCAGGGTTAACAAGGTCAGAGGTTAAGGTAAATGCAGTTTGACCCGGTGCTTGTTCCTGACTGGCTGACCCGGACGGCCCGCCATTTCCCGGACAAAATTGCCCTCGTTTCGAAAGGACAGCGTTTAACCTATCGCCAGATTGATGAAAAATCTACCAACTTAGCTTCCGCTCTTATCCTCCTTGGTTTTAAAAAAGGTGACCGGACGGTAATCTGCCTGGACAACTCATCGGAAGCCGTGATTTCTATCTACGGGATTATGAAGGCCGGCGGAGTCTTTACTATTATCGATCCTAAAAGCCCCTGGCCTGTTATTAATTCTATAATAGCCGACTCAGAAGCCCGGATCCTTATCACTGTCAGGCGAAAACTTTATGAGGGGGCTGGCCCACAATTTTATGCCCCCGATTCTCATCTAATCATAGTTGATGGTTATAAGTCTTCTCCCTGCCATTATCCAGAGGCTCTGCTTTTTGAGGGTCTTGTCGAGAAATTAGATGCTTCGATCACTCTTCCGCGCCTCCTGGAAAACGACCTGGCCTGTTTGATTTATACCTCGGGCTCAACCGGCAGGCCTAAAGGCATAATCTGCACCCATCACAATATGGTCACGGCTGCCAGAAGCATCATTCAGTATCTGGAAAATACCAGGGATGATGTCATTCTTGATGTCCTGCCTCTTTCTTTTGATTACGGTCTTTATCAGATCATCATGTGTTTTATGTTTGGCGGGACCGTTATTCTCGAATCATCCTTTGCTTATGTCCAGGATATTTTGGCTGCCATCGAAAAAGAAAAAGTCACCGGCTTTCCGCTTATCCCCTCGATTTCCGCCATGCTTCTCAAACTGAAAAAATTTCCGGCTGTCCAGCTGAAATCCCTGCGTTACATCACCAACACCGGGGCGGCCTGGCCTGTTTCTCATATCCGTCATTTCAGGCAGTTTTTGCCTCAGGTTAAACTCTATTCAATGTATGGCTTGAGTGAGTGCAAAAGAGTCAGTTATCTTCCTCCTGACCTGATAGATAAACATCCTGATTCAGTCGGTATCCCCATGCCAAATCTCGAAGTCGCTATCGTTGATGGTCGTGGCCACCCGTTGCCAGCTGGAAAGCCTGGCCAGCTCATTGTCCGTGGCCCGACAGTCATGCAGGGTTACTGGCGGGATGAGAAGCTAACCAGAAAAGTCTTCAGACCTGGCAGATATCCGGAAGAACGCTGGCTTCAGACCGGAGATATTTTCCGCCAGGATGAAAACGGCCTGCTTTATTATGTTGGTCGCCGCGACCGTCAGATTAAATCTTTCGGGCACAGAATTAATCTATCTGAAATTGAACAGGTGATAGCTGGCCTCGATGGGCTGACTGAAGTAGCCGCCATTCCTGTCCCGGATGAAATCGGCGGGGAAGTGGTTGGAGTTTTTGTGGTGGCGAAGAGAGGGAGAAAAATAGCCGCTGATCAAATAAAGCAATTCTGCCGGCAATATCTTGAGCCATATAAAATCCCCCGTCGGATCTGGCAGCTTAAGTCTTTACCGAAGACGGCCAACGGCAAGATCGACTATAAGAAGCTTCTGGACTCTCTTAAAAACTCAGAAACCGGTCAGAAAGCCGGTCAAAAAGAGATAGCCGCTATTAATGCCGGTTCTCTCCATGTTAAAGAGTCTAAAAAGCTTCATTTTAACACTGGGGGCTACTGTCCTGGCGCATCGGGAAAGGGGTAAGCCAATGTCAGGAATTACTGGCGCTAAGGAATTTTCTTATGACCTTCTTAACCTGGACTGTGAGAAAGAGACAGTCCGTCTTACTGCTTTTATCTCTGAAATTCTACCCGGTCGCTTGCACCGGCAGGGAGTGGCGGTTGGCTTATCAGGGGGCATAGATAGCAGCGTTACTGCCGCTCTCTGTGTCAGAGCCCTTGGACCAAAGCGGGTCATCGGTCTCCTCATGCCAGAGAAAGCTTCTCATCAGGATACTCTAAAGTTAAGCCAGCTGGTTGGAGAAACTCTTAAAATCAGGACAATTTTAAGAGAAATTACCCCCATCTTGACTGGACTGAATTTCTACGAAGAAATGACCCCCTGCCTTCAAGAACTCGTCCCTGAATATGCTGAAAACTGGAAATGGAAAATTTCAGCCTCTGAGCTAACCGAAGAGCGCATTTTCACCTTTTTCTGGTTGGTCGTCCAATCGCCTCTGGGAGTAATTATAAAAAGAAGATTGGCGGCCGACACTTTAAGGCGAATAGTTGCTCTGTCCAACTTCAGACAACGAGTAAGAAAAATGCTGGAGTACCATTATGCAGACCGTTTTAATTATGCTGTGGCCGGGACTTCCAATTTACTGGAAATTGACCAGGGTTTTTTCGTCAAGCTGGGAGATGGAACGGGTGATTTCAAACCTCTGGCTCATCTTTATAAAACGCAGGTTTATCAACTGGGAGAGTACCTGGGATTACCTGAAGCCATCACCAGCCGACAGCCGACAGCCGATATTCATCCCTTAGCTCAGGGGCAGGATGAATTTTTCTTTCTCCTTCCTTATAAAGAAATGGATGCCTGTCTCTATGGCCAGAAAAACGCAATTCCGCCTGAGTCAATAGCCAGGGCCACCGGTCTAGCTGAAGAAAAGATCAGGCTGGTTTATAAACAGATTGCTCACCGCCGTCTGGCTAATGAGTATTTACGCCTGCCACCACTTATCATGGAAGAAAAATAAGCCTCACGATTTTACTCGAAGCTGTGCAGGTCAGGACTGTTCAGGCACCTTGTCCTTTACCCTGTCCTTTTTCTGGCTCGATTTTTTCCAGCCATTCCACCCGCCAGAAATAAAAGCAATGCCGGTCACACCGACCAAGGCGAGCAGTCCCATGACAGATTAACCCATCCAGAAGAATAATTCCTCTGGTCCTTTTCATCCTGAATTCCCGCTCATCCATAAAACGTTCGACAGGTGCCAGGACACGCTGAATAGTATTACAATATTTTTCCATTTCTGGCATGAAACTACAGCCTTTATAGCTCCGGCCATGATCAAAGGTGGCTTCAATCTCTTCTAAGGAACGAATGCGTACCAGATCTCCAGCCTTAAATATGGGCGTTTCCTTTCTATCTACTATTTTCGCCCTTGGCAAAGAAGTAGAGAGACCTCTATGGCACAAGCTGGAGAATTTATAGATGATATCTTTTGACTCTAGTGTTAACTTTTTCCCAAAGACTTTTTTAAATAGGTGTGAAAGATGGACACGCACAGTGCCTCTATTCATGGGAAATTTCTGATGTTCTATGTTGATGATATTCGTCAGATCGCAGCCTGGGTAGGCTTCTGCCTCTTGGCGATGATAGCTCCTTCCTGCCCTTTTAATCATGTGTGCCAAGGATGACTTTGATTTAATTATAAACCAAATTTCATAAATTGAATACAAAATCCGATTTGTTTCTATTAATTTCTTTTAATTTTTAGATACCTTTTTAGCGGCCATTTATAAGTGTTGAAACATTGCTTCCCGGCTGCCATGAATGTTAAAATCAGCACTTACCCTTATTAGGAAGGAGAGGCATTTTATGGCTAATAAAGAAAAAATGAGGAATCCTCTGCTCGATCCAGAAACGTTTGTCGCTCCGGGGGCAGCTGTCATTGGCCGGGTGGTCCTCAAAAAAGGGGCCAGCGTCTGGTTCAATGCCGTCCTCCGGGCTGATATTGCTGACATTGTCGTCGGTGAATATTCCAATGTTCAGGACAACAGTGTCATTCATGTTGATTATGATGTGCCGGTCATAGTTGGTGATTATGTGACCATCGGTCATGGGGCAATTCTTCATGCCTGTAAGATTGGCAACAATACTCTCATTGGGATGGGGGCGGTAATTCTGGACAGGGCTCTTATCGGCAATAATTGTCTGGTAGCAGCTGGTTCTCTTGTACCACCAGGTAAAACTTACCCTGATGGCAGCTTAATTCTGGGCAGTCCCGCCGCTGTTGTTCGAACGCTAACTGAAGCTGAAAAAGAACATATAATCAAAAATGCTCATGATTACTATGATCTATGGCAGGGCTATTATAAAAGCTAACCAGTGGCAAGGCTTAAATTTAAACTTGACAGTAGTTTAACAAATTGTTAAATATAAGGCAGAAAAGATAGGAGGGGAGAGTCTCCATGAACGAGCTTTTCTCCGCCCGGCTTAAAAAGCTAAGGGAAGATATGGGGCTGACTCAGGAAGAACTGGGAGCAGCAGTCGGCCTGTCGTCAGAATATATATCCTTGCTGGAAGCGGGGAAAAGAACGCCTTCCATTATCGCTCTTAGCCGTATTTCACGCTTTTTTCAGAAAAATGTTTCTTACTTTCTGGAAGTGCAGACTGATCCATTTGAGATTCTTATGTCCGATGAAAAACTCAGTCCGGCCACCAAGGATGTTCTAACTGAATTTCGTTCCTGCTGCGAAAAATATCTGGAGCTCGAGAAAATGACTGGCCGCCCGGCCAATCCAGGACCTCTCTACACCGGCAGTCTGTCGCCAGAAAATCTGGCAGAAGAAGAACGAAGAAGAATTGGTCTGGGCAACGAGCCCATCCGGGATATCTTCAGGCTCTGCGAGATTAATGGCTGTCACCTGATCAGAATGGCGCTGCCGGAGGAGTCCAAAATTTCAGGACTGCTGGTTTTTCTGGAAGAAAAGAATGCTGCCTTTGTGCTGATTAATTCAGCTTTGCCTTATGATCAGCAGCTGGTGGCCGCCGCTCACCTTTACGGTCACTGTTTAAAGGATCGGAATGAATCGCCGATTATAGATAACCTTGATGTTCTGGTTGATGAATATGTTACTCTTTATTCACCGCGAGAACAATTTGCTCAGGCTTTCGCTTCCAGATTTCTAATTCCCCCCTCCAAGGTCAGGGAATTGATTGATAGAGATATCAGAACCAGGCGGCTGAGTTATGCCGATGTCCTGTTTTTGAAAAGATATTTTGGTGTCAGTACGGTGGCCATGCTCAGAACGTTGCGGCAGATGAATTATTTAAGCCGTTCCCAGTTTGAAGCTTATTTTAAATTTGATCACCAGAAGGAAGAGGAGGCAATTTTCGGCGAAATCTCGCCTGAAGGAGGAGAAAGAGCCGCCGAACGGGGCAGGCTCATTCTGCCTGAGAGATTTTATCTGTTAAAAAAAGAAGCGGAGCTGATTTCCGAAGCAGTTGGGGACGAGCCAGCAGAAAGAGATAAAAATCAGAAGGTAGCAGATATGGGGAAGGACAACAAACAGGAAGAGTCAGGAAAAGCCTGAGTTACCTTATCCATTCCATCCATCAGTCTCTCTTCTCATCAAAGACAAGAGGCAGTAAATCGGCTGGCTTTAAAAGCAAAGCCCGGGCGCCGCTGTCCAGAAGTTCTCTGGCCTCACGGAAACCCCACAGGACGCCAACCGGAGTCAGCCCGGCCGCCAGGGCGGTTTTCATATCAACTGCTGTATCGCCAACATAGAGAACCTCATCGGGTTTGAGGTTTAATTCTTGCAGGACGAGCTTGGCCGCCGTTGGATCCGGTTTGAGCGGTATCCCCGGTTGAGAGCCACGTACTACTTGAAAAGACACCGGCAGAAGTTCTCTAACCATTACTTCAGTAAAAGGATGAGCTTTATTGGACAAAACTGCCAGTTTTAATCCCTTCTGGCTCAATTCGGTCAGCAATTCCGGTATACCAGGATAAGGACGGGAATGATCTCTCCAGACCCTGGCATATTCTTGTCGGAATTCATTGACCAGTGAATCTATCATTTCTTCCTGACCAGATAGCTCAGGCCTGGCCCTCACTATCAACTCTCTCATTCCATCGCCGACCATTTTTTTGGTTTCTTCAATTGAATACTGATGGAAACCATGCTTCGACATGACAGCATTAAGGGCAGCGGTGATATCCTCAATGGTGTCCAGCAAGGTTCCGTCGAGATCAAAAATTAGGCCCTGGTAATTCATGAGAGGTTATTTTAAAGTGATGACTATCAAGCGTCAATGGCCGGGCTGCTTTTTCCTGGCTTTTTTCTCCGGTTCAATAATTTTAAGGTCAAGAATACGATCGAGCCGGAAGGTGCGTTCTTCCTGCCTTAAAAAACAATAAGCTCGCAGACCCTCGAAGTTTTTTCCACCGTATTCCATCTTGCTTAAAGAGAGAGGCTTGACCACTCGCTGGCTTTTGCTATCGTCAGGCTTTAGATAAATCATTTCCAGCCACTGATTGTTTTTAATGGCTTCTTTGATTTTTTTTCTTTTAACTTCTACCGGCAGTTTTTCTGAAGCCTGTTCATATTGAAATCTGGTTAAAAAGCGGACAACCCGGTAATCCATCAGAATATGCCCTTTTTTAATCGGCTTTTTAAGAACCAGGCCTTCAAAGCTGGTGCAGCGGCTTAAGGCTACATAGACCTGGCCGTGGGCAAACGTTCCCCGCCCGATATCCACGACTACCCGGTCAAAAGTCTTACCCTGGCTCTTGTGAATGGTTACTGCCCAGGACAGACGCAAGGGATACTGATTAAAAGTGCCAACCACCCGGCTGATGATTTTATTTTTCTTCTGATCGAGTTCAAAATGAAAAATTTCCCACTGGTGAGGTAAGATATCGACCAGCTCGCCCGATGACAACCTGACCATAACGACCTCAGCTCCGGTTTCTGGCTTGATGATTTCTTCTATCCGACCGATGGAGCCATTAACCCAGCGCCCGTAAGGGTCGTTGGTCAAAAGCATGACCTGGGCTCCTTCTTTGAGGGCCAGGACTTCAGAGGTGGGTAGATAAGCCTCCTCAAATTCACCCTCGATCTCCCCCTGATAATATCTGGTCTGACCGGGCAGGTGAGCGAGTTTTTCCTGATTAATGGCATCAGCCGCTTCATTGGTGCTGGTCAGGGTTAAATAAAATTCATCCTCCTCAGGCTGAAAATCGGGCAGGTAGCGGGCATTCAGCCGGGCCAGTTGCTCCTCACTTATAGAACGATTGCGGATGGCATTAAGCAACTCCAGGAAGGCCTGGTCTTTCTGGCGGAAGACTTTATCCAGCTCAACATATTCCAGCCTGAAATTTTTATCACGGAAAACATTAGCCGAGAAAAAATAGGGCGATTCATAATGAAGAGAAAAAACTTTCTCCTCGCGCGGGGTGACCACCGGCGGCAGTTGATAAAGATCGCCGATTAAAATCATCTGGAGACCGCCAAAAGGTAGATTTTCAAAATCACGGTTGAGCCTCAAGGCCAGATCGACACAGTCCAGGAGGTCAGCCCTGACCATGGAAATCTCATCAATGATTATGGCGTCAAGTGATCTGATCAGTTTTTGTTTTGAGGGCTGAAGTCTTTTCACCTTTTCAGGGGTAATATCTGGCCGGAAAGAAAAAAAGGAGTGAATGGTCTGCCCTTGAACATTAAGAGCCGCCACGCCGGTTGGAGCCAGCACCACCAGTTTCTTTTTGGTTGTTTGCCTGAAATAATTAAGTAGCGTACTTTTGCCTGTTCCGGCCCGGCCGGTAATAAAAAGAGAGCGGTCTGAATTTTCCAGCAGCTTCAGGGTCTTCTCAAACTGCGGGGTAAATTCGAGCTGTGGTGGCGGGCTATCTGGCCTTTGATACCTCATCTTTAACATTTTTGCCTGTTACTGGCTTAAATTCAAGGGGAAGATTAAAGCAATTTTAAAGACGATAAAATAATAGACAGCAAAAAAGCGAACTTTTTCTCAAGCTTCTGCCCGGCGGTCAAACTCATAAATTTTATGAATAATTCAAGCAGATTGTTTTTTTTAGCCAGCATTTGCTTTATACTGAGGCCGGGTTTTTTCCACTCAGTTTGAAATCGGTTAAAAGGAGAAATCGATGGAACTGAATTTAAGCCGTGAGCAATATGAAAAACTTTTAGAACTGGTTTATTTAGGTAACTGGCTGATCAATGCCTATCGGACCGATGATTATCTGGAAGAGTATGCCGAGGTCGTTTCGCTCATTTTCTCTCAAGCAGCAAAAGCCGGACTGGAAGATAAAACAGTTAAAGACCAGCTGGCGGACAGGTATTTGCCTTCGTTCGATTTTGAGGAAAGCCTGTCTGATTACATCAGTGAATATGACAGTTGTTGCTTCTGGGAGGAATTGCTTAACCGGCTGGCAGAAAGAGAAGCTATAAAGGAGTTTGGCAACCTGCCCCTGGATAAAATCGATCTGGATGAATTTCTGGAGAAAAAGAATAAATTTTTGAGAATTTATGAACAGGAAGTCGAAGAAAACGGCCTGAAGAATTTTGAACTGATAAAAAAATCCTGACCGCGATCTTACGGCTGGGTGGCATCACGGACACAGCGAAAGCCAACCGTGCCACAACGGTCAAGGCCAGGAGCAGGAGCATTTGCTGCCGGTTTAGAGGCAATGGTCCGCTTTTTGGATACCAAACGTTTGATTCGGGTGAATAGTAGCTGCCACCCTTGATAATGACAAAGGTATAAGCCCCATTATCATAGACATCCGAGGTCAGCTGCCAGACATTGCCGACGAGGTCTTCCACTCCGAAGGGGCTGGCTCCTGAAGGATGAGCGGTTACGTTTTCTGTTTTCCCCTGTTTGTTATTACAGCGAGCGGGGTCAAAATTGTTTCCCCAGGGATAGATCCTCCCGTCCCGTCCTTGAGCAGAGTACTGCCATTCGGCTTCAGTCGGCAAACGCTTTCCGGCCCAGAGAGCATAAGCTTCAGCGTCTTTTATACTGACCCAGACCACCGGATGATTTTCCTGGTCGGCCGGTGGACGGCCATTTTGCCAGTGCTTTAAAAAATTGGTCGGATCGGTCGGCCGGTAACCTGAGTCCTTGAGAAATTCAGCAAATTGGGCATTTGTTACTGGATAGCGGTCGATAAAAAATCTTCTAATCTTCGCCTGCTCGGCTATCGAGCGGTCGGGATAAGGAATGATGGGATTGGGATCATCAGGGTCAGGTTCAGTTTTGAAAAGATATTCTCCGGCCGGGATTTCAATCATTTGAGCCGGCGGCCTGGAGGCTGGCTCGGTCAGCTTAACCTGGCTTATCAAGCGGGGAAGAGCAGGTGGTAAGTTGAGGACTCTTTCATCCAGTAGCTCTCCTCCGGACTCGAAAAGCTGAATGACTAACTTATTGTCTTGCCTGCCAAATTTTTCCCACAGGCGAAACTCAGTCTCAGCTGGAGGCAGGATAAGCGGCTTCGAGTCATAATCGGGATTCCCGGCGGTCAGCACGAGACGGCCGCCGGCTGGTTTTTCGTTCAATTTAATTATTATCCTGTCTTCTATTCTTCTGGCCTCTATTAATTCGGGAAAGATAGCCAGACATTCCAGGCTGCCCTCCATTCTGGTTTCCAGCTCATGACGGGCGAAAGCCTCAATTTCCACCGGCAGGTATGGAAGGTCCTTAAATTTTTCCGGTTTGATTTCTTCCTGCCGCCAGAGGCTAACGGCATGAAAACCCGGTTTTTCTTTTATCGGAATCAGTGCTCCTTTATAACCTTCAGGTTTCAGACTGAAAATCGTAAAAATAATTTTCCTGGCGGTTGGCCAGCAGTTAACTGAAATTCCATCCTCAAGAGAAGGGTAAAGTGGAATCCAGTCATGACTCAAAAAAGCTGAGTTATTTTCGCGGAGAATTTTAAGGGTCCGACCCAGATATTCCAAATCTTCTTCCAGAGTCTCGGGCCGGGCCGGCCGCATGGTGTTTATTTCTGTCCCATAGCCGTTAAAAAAGGCCACTGAGGCTTCCCGCCTGAATCGTCCTTCGCCGGGCTGGATAACCCGGAAAATGGCAAAATCGGGCTTTATAAATTTATTTAAATTAAGCAGCGGCGGAAGATAAAGAGCATCGTGAACCCGGCCGGCCACCACTCCTGGCATATTTTTTGGAATGGCCATTCCCTCCGGATACATGATGATTCCAGGCTTGACCCGGTCGGCCATAGCCTGAAATTCGCGGCTGGATTCACCACGGGTATCAAGAATCACTCCGTCAGCCTGGATTTCTCGCAGCAGATTTTCCATAGCCTGGAGATGTCCTTCCTGACGGGTGCCTTCATCCCATGGATTGTAAGCTAGAAAGTACTTTTTCCCATTTTGATGGGCATAAGCTACCTGACGCCGGAGTTCGGCCAGTCCACCGGGGAGATCTCGGTAAAGATCGAATTGATTTCTCTCATCCAGACCGAGCCTCGGCCAGGTCGGCCAGAGAGCGTAAATATCAATTTTCCCCACCAGTTTATCCCAGGCAGAAAGATGCTGATAAAAGTTGAATTTTTGTTCTGCCCAATCATAATAAGTGTGGTCCCAGGCAAACTGAAGAAGCAGCAAATAGGTTTTTCTTATCCACTGCAGGTCAGAGCGCTCAAAAAGGGTGTTATCGAAGGACCTGAGATCGTAAAGATACCGCTCCTGAAACATCATTTTGAGTCCTGCCAGCCAGGGCTCGGGAGGAAAAAGAAGATCTGAAGCCAGCCCCGGGGGAAGCGAGGGTGCAGTCTGCACATCAAAATAAAGTTCATAATCTACTGTTCCACCCGGTTCGAGAGTAGCTGCCCACCGACTGAATTCAGCTCTTTCCCGACCGGTTCGGCGGGCCAGCCCGGTCAGGGAAAGTCCAGGGCTTATTTCAAGATGACAAAAACCAAGATGCCAGGCATTATCGGGTAAAAGCACGCCAACCGGTGTTTTTCCTGTCCGATAAAGAAGAGTCCGGCTAAGATAATGCGGCCAGTGGTCGGGCAGGCCAGCGGTTATATAAACTCTGTCCGTTCCCTGCCCGGCAGGAACCAGGTTTTCCAATTTGACCTTTTCACCGGAGATGTTTTTAAATCGAAGAACAATTGTTAGCCCCGGATAAGAAGAAATTTTCCCGGTCAGGGTACCTTTAATGGTCTGATTAATATTAAACTCCGGCAGGCTATTTCCCGGTCTATCCGGGGCTAAAATCACGGATAGCTGGCCGGCTGCTGGCTGACACTGATTGGAAGTGACGAGCTTATCATTGATGAGGAGACTGAAAAGCGGAAGGGGAGAAGGCAACTGGACCCAACTGTTATCAGTTAACCCGATTTTATTCAGGACCAGGCCGGTCGTCTCCGATAACTTTATTTCAAATGATCTCAGACTGGTGATCTCGGAGGAATTCCCATAGCCCACCCGGGGAAAAGCCGCCAGCCAGACTGAGAAAGATAGAAAAAAGCAGAGGAATAATGGCTCTTGTTTTATAAAATTTTTAAGACACATTGCCCTTACCTTTCCAGTCCCGGATTTTTCTTGAGACCATTTAATTTTGATTCTTATTAAAGACTAAAGCAATAAAATTTTAAAAATCTTAGCCTCCAGTCGGAAAAGTGGACCGATATGGTAAAATGAAAATCTAACAGTGATGAACAAATCTGGCTGGCGTGCAGCCGGTCAGGGCTTTTGCTTGTCTAAGGAGGTAGCAATGATAGATTTTGGGCTGCCGGAAGAAGTAAAAACCGATGTTCTGTATGACGTTATCATTCTGGGAGCAGGGTCGGCCGGGCTGACGGCTGCTATTTATGCCTCCCGGTCGTTGCTTAAAACGCTGGTTATTGACCCGGCACCGGCTGGCGGGCTGGCTTTGACGACCGAACTTATTGAGAATTACCCGGGTTTTCCTGATGGAATTCTAGGGCCACAGTTGATGGCTGCTTTCCGGCGCCAGGCCGAAAAGTTTAAGGCAGAAATAATTGAAATCACTCCGGTCAACGCCGTCAGGCTTTCCGGTCAGGAAAAAGAAGTGGTGACTGACCGCGGAACATTCCGATCAAAAGCAATTATAATTGCCACCGGCAGACGATACAAAGAGATCGGGATCAAAGGTGAAAATGAGTATAAGGGAAAAGGGGTATCATACTGTGCAACCTGTGATGCTCCTTTGTTCCGTGGGAAGGATGTGGCTGTGGTCGCCAGCGGCAGCTTAGGAATTCAGGAAGGCCTTCGTCTTTTAAAGTTTGTCAATTCGGTTATCCTGATTGGATTGCCGCCGCGGCAGGCAGTTGAACCCTATCTTCTGGAAAAGATAAAAGATCAAAAAAATATCAGTTTGCTGTTACACCACCGGCTGCTGGAAATATATGGGGAGCGGACTGTCAAAGGGGTTAAGATCGAGGACCTGGAAACCGGGGAAGTCAGAGATATCAGGGTTGATGGCGTCTTTATTTTTGCCAGCTTAACTCCAAATTCGGAGCTATTTGAAGGGATTGAAAAAGACCGCCATGGTTTTATTCTGGCCGACGATAGGACTCTTAAAACCAACCTGCCCGGTGTCTATGTCGCCGGTGATGTCAGGTCAAAAAATTTAAGGCAGATTGCCACCGCCGTCGGAGATGGTGCTCTGGCTGCTCATGGGGTCAAACAGTATCTGCATGAACTGGAAAGAGAAAAACACAGGCCCTAATTAAGCCTGAGTGGTTTTGCGCTGGCCGTGGAGCCGGAAGGTGATATTCTTATGGCGGTCAATAACCACCTGGCCACCGATCGGTACAGCCATCATATCTCCGGGGACGTTATGTCCAAAGTTAGACACAGAAAGAATAGGCAGAGGATTCTTCCTCTCCTTTCTTTTTTCAATGATATCGCCCAGATAATTCGTGACGAAACGCAGATTTTCTTTCTGGACAGCACGGTAGTTGCCATTCTTGCTGTAGCTGGCCAGCGAGCCTATGACCAGTCCCTTTATTTCCTTAAAGACTTTATGGCGGCGGAGAGCAGCCAGCAGGCGGTGGAGATCCTCGACATCGATCTGAATATCCTCAAAGAAGAGAATATGTTTTTTCCAGTTGAAGGCCGGCGGCTCTTTTCTGTTTAAGAAATTGACGAAGGTGGATAAATTGCCGCCCAGGGGAATCCCGGTTAATCTCCTTCTGGGTGGTTCGGTCAGCCAGGCCCTTCCGTGATATTGAATGGGGCGATCGAAAAACAGGTCTTCTATTTTCTTTAAATTTCCCCGCCCCAGGCGCAGAGTTGGAAAATAAACAGCCGGAATACGGGAATTGTAATAAATTTCATTTAAAAGAAAGGTAAAATCAGAAAAACCGATGAGCAGTGGTTTCCTTTCCTTCAGTATTCGGTAGTCTTTTTTGTCGATTTTAAACAGAATATCTTCGGCTCCGGTGCCGCCGGTTACCGAGATAATCAGGTCCGATTTTCTGATAGCTTCTTTGAAGTTTTCAGCCCGGTCTTCGACGGGAGCGGTAACGTGGTCAATCAGTTCGTCGCTGGAAAAAAGGTAAGGACTGACATCAATTTCAACCTGACCGAGAATAGTAGTCAGGCGGCGGATAGTCTGCTTGACCAGGCTTTTTTCAGATCTGGGCAAACAGGTAGAGGGAGCTATTAGACTGACTCTTTTTATTTGAACCCCGGTCATCTCGAGTAGTATCCATCAAAAGATTAAGTTAGTTTTATAAGACTAACAGAAAAAGCCACCTTTAGCAAGGAAAACAGCCTGCCAGCTGGCCACCAACGGGCTTGAAAATTGCGTTAAGGTACAGATAATAAATCAATTATGATGGTTGAAAAGATTTGAGAATCTCCCCGAGTTGCGATTCCCTTATTTTCTTTAGAGCCCGCAGTTCAATCTGTCTGATTCTTTCCCTGGTCAGATGAAAATGCTGGCCGATCTCTGATAGAGTATATTCATGCCCGTCTTTCAGGCCATAGCGCCTGATAATGATTTCTTTTTCCCTCTCTGATAAACAGTCAATGGCCTGGTTCAGGTTTTCCCTTAAACTGGCTCTGATATAAGAATCGATTGGGTTGGTTGCCCGGCTGTCTTCGATAAAATCAGCCAGGACAGAATCACCCTGATCATTAACCGGTGTTTCCAGCGAAACTTCTTCCTGAGAAAGACCGATCAGGTCAACAATCTGCTCCTCACTGAGACCCATCTGGCTGGCCAGCTCTTTTTCCGTCGGCTCCTGGCCTCCGTTTTGAAAATGCTTCTGGGCAACCTTTTTCATCCGCTGGATGGTCTCTACCAGGTGAACTGGCCTGCGGACGGTTCTGGCCTGATCGGCGATAGCTCTGGTAATGGACTGGCGGATCCACCAGGTAGCGTAAGTGGAGAATTTGTGTCCGCGGTGATAGTCAAATTTTTCGGCTGCCCTGATCAAACCGAGATTCCCTTCCTGAATAAGATCCAGAAGGCTCAGGCCATGATTCTGAAATTTTTTGGCGATGGAAACGACCAATCTCAAATTAGCGGTCACCAGCTGATTGAGAGCTTCGCGCCTGAGCCAGGCAGCCCGGTCGATTTGCTCTTCAATTATTTGCCATTTAAGCTGTTCTGCCGCTGGAGAGGTGCTGGCTTTATCTTTTAAATTCTGTTTAATCCTGTCAACCAGCTCATATTTTTTGTCCCAGCGCAGGTCCAGTTCTAAGGCTTGCCGTCTGATTTTTACGGCCACTCTGGCCCGGGTGACTTGAGTCTTCTTATTAGCCGGCAGAGATTTAAGCTGGAGAGCCAGTTTTCTGATGGAATCCAGTCTGACCAGTGCCTGCTGAGCTGCCCGGTTGAGGCTGGCCGGACTGTAGTCATTTTCGGGCAGGTTAAACCAGCGGCCGACTTCCTGCGGGTTATTTTTTATCTCCTGGTAAAGAAATTCGACCTCATCCAGACTTAAATCAGTCTTCAGTAAAGCCGAGATCAGGGCCATTTCTGCCCTTTCTATTTTCCTGGCCAATTCTACTTCATTTTCCTTCGACAGGAGCGAAATCTGACCCATGTCCTGAAGATAGACTTTAACCAGATCAGAGGCAGAGCCTTTTTCTGGCTGATCCTCAGCTGGCCTACCGGCTGACTCGGTGGCGGGTGGGAAGGCCTGGAAAATGCTCAGCTCCTCCAGACCAGGCTGCTCGGCTTCAGTGCCATCTGGCCAGTTCAGTCTCTTGATCAGTTTTAGTTCTGTATTGATTTCAGATTCGATCATTTTGTTCTCCTTATATCCTATTAATCCTATAGGATTACTATAAATATAAGCAATTTCCGGGAAAAATCAAGTGGTTTTTAAAGTGAGATTAAAACTGGTGCCAGAGTTCTGTTCCTGGCTCCTGTTTTCTAACTTGACCAGGTGGCCTGGCGCAGTTTAGCCGTTACCTGGTGAGCCTGCCTTAAAGGCTCGGGCAGGCGAAATGGTCCAAGACAGGCCTTGATTATTTTCAAACTGTCTTCGAGATCGATCAGATGGCCAGGCGAAATAAAAAGTGGCTTAACACCTGTCCTGCTTCGGAAGCAATAGCCGACAGTTTCGCCTTTTAACTCGATCGGGCTGAGGCAGCCTTTTTCCCGGCCAGGTTCCTGGTAGTTCCCAACCAGATGAGATTTAGCGCAACCGACCGAGGGCAGACTGGCAATAATCCCCACAAACGTGGCGAGGCCCATTTTTTTGGGATGTGCAATTCCCTGACCATCAAGCAGAATAAGATCCGGTCGCGGCGACAGCCTGGATAGACCGCGGAGAATGGCTGGTCCTTCTCTGAAAGACAGATAGCCTGGACGATAGGGAAACGAAATTGGTTGTCGGACAATTTGGGTCTCGAGGAGTTTCAGGTCAGGGAAAGTAAAAAGAAGAATGGCAGCCAGAACTTCCTCCCGGCTGAAAGTAGCATCAGCGGCTGCCAGTAAGGAAGGCTTTTTCTGAAGGGGTTGAATCTTCAGCTGGCTGAGGAGTTCCTCCTGAATATGTCTGGCTCCGGCCAGATCCACCGGGTATAAAATTTTATTGAGGTCCATCTTGTCTTCAGACGGTGGCTATTATAACCTTCTAGTCTTCAGATGTTAACCATGGCCGAAATTATGTCTGGCTGTTGACTGTTATCAGTCTTCTGCCGGCTTGATTTAGGCCGATTGAGCGATTGATTGGCACTCCGGCCGAGGAGGAAAAGGTGATTGTTTCTTTTGACGTTGATGGTGTTCTGGTGGAAGTCAGCCAGACCTATCACCGGGCTCTGGCTGAGACAGTTGACAAATTTTTAGATCAATCGGTTTCTCAAAAGGAGATTCTTAACCTGAAGGCTGCCTTGAAGTTAAATAATGACTGGGATGCAACCGTGGCCAGCCTGGCTTACTATCAGAGCAGGTTAGCTTTAGATGAGTTTCTTGAGCTGGCTTTACCCGGTCCGCCTGACTATCGGAAATTTTATCATCTGGCCCGGCAACTGGAGATCAAATTGCCGGAATATCAAGAAGTAAAGGCGGTCTTTGAAAATATATATCACCGCTACCAGACGCAGGAAGAGCTGAGAGTTGGCCATCAAATTCTAGCTGAGATAAGAAAAATGGCCGGAATTATGGCCGTTATCACTGGCCGGACGCGAGAAGATTTAGATCTGACTTTTGAACGGCATAAGCTCCATCGCTATTTTGATTATTTTATAACTGAAGATGACCTGCCGGCGGTTGACGCCCGCAAACCAGCCCCTTATCCACTAAGGTATCTTTTAGCTCAAACCGGGTTCCAGTCTCCCGTTTGCCATATTGGTGATACCGAAGCTGACCGCTCGATGGTGGAAAATTTTGAAAAGGAAGAAAACAAGAAAGTCGTCTTTATTCTGTTTGAACATCAATTTAACCAGCAGGTGCTGGCTGATTTCAGGGTCAGCCAGGCCGAAGAGCTATTAACTGTTCTGGGGAAGATAGTTGAAGAAGCTCAGGGATGAAAGGCTGGAGAAAAACCAGCGAATTTCTGGCCCCAGAGATGGCTGGTGGACCGCTGAAACATTTTTACCCTGATTTTAGATAAGCCGGTTGGCCGTATTGACAGCCTCAAAATTTATTGATTATAATCGAGTTGCTGGCTGGAGAGGGATCCTCCTTAGCCCCGCTTCCTTTTCCTTTGAAACCTTGGCTCCTCACCAGCCAGCCTTTTTTTATCTATGAGCTTTAAGTACAGGGCTCCGCACTGGAGTTTTGCTCTCAACAACCGATTGGAAAGGGAAAGGCGGGCCAGGTGGTGTCCTTAACCATTGATAGAAAATGGCCAGCTCAGCTATTTGGTTAGAAGCTTTTTAGAGAGGTGGGTACTGAGTTTCAGAACAAAAATCTGTGTTTTCCTCGCGGTGCTCCTACCCTGGCCTCGGCCTCTATCTTCATCAGCTCCGTTAATAATCACTCCAGCCTCGCCTTCACCAGATCATGCCCGGTTAAAAATCCTGTTAGCAATCTTTCCAGTAATGCCTTATAATCTCTTCGAGCCATCGTATGTAAACTCCTCCTTTCTTGAGATTAACTTCTTTAAAAGGAGATTCTACGATGGCTCACTCCTTTAACGCAATTTGCAAACTATCTTATACACTAGTGTAGGCCCCAGAAAATAAAAGCCCGGAAGAAAAACATATTGCCTGGAGCTTTCCAAATAAAATTCCACAGGTGCCATGAGGATTTACGAATAATTTATTGCCATAATTCATTTAAAAGAGAGGAGGGATAAAAAAGCAAAAATTTGAGGTCCCAGGGGATTTAGATTCCATCCGGCCCTGTTTTCCGGCAGCCGGGATGTCAGAGTTAAGAACCCAACAGCGAATGGGGAATCAAATAAAGCACCAGAGTCAGCAGAGAAGCAGCCAGGACCCAGCTCCTTTTTGGTTCTGTTTTTCGTCCGCTGAGCAGGGCAGCCAGCCAGCCAATCATAATAATCAGAGTTTTGGTGTCGGTCAGGTCTTTGCCCAGCGGGAAGCCAGTCCAGAAGTAGCCAAAGGCCATTTTCTGGATGATCGGCCCGAAAATGAAACCACCGAAGAAAATCATCGCTGCGGCCCACTTAGCATAGCGACCTGTTTTTTCGGCCGGATTAAGGGCAGCCAGACCGGCTCTCATCGAAAATAGCATGCCCAGGAACATGACCAGAATATGAGCCAGAAGAACCGGCATGGAGACCTGGCCCTTAAACCTGATGACGACCGGTCTATCACCGGTTAGAGAAATTTCCTGGCTGTCCCTGACCAGATGAACAAAATATTCTATCCTGCCGGCTGGCGGCTGTTTGGGCAGAAAACCCTTGAGCTGCTGGCCATCAGCCTGCATGGCCAGGATATTCCAGGGCTTATCGCCACCGGGCCGCCTGAATCGCAGATATCCCTGAACCTGCCCGATCAGGCTGGCCGGCAAATTAACCACCACCGGACAATCAACTTGATTTTCAGCACTTCTGGGCAATTTATAGCTGACCTTTTCGCCCAAAAAACTTACCTGGCCTTTAACCGGGTAGGTGGGACCGGTCAGCCGTTGATAAACAGCCAGACCGATAGTCAGGAGAATGGCCAGAAACCAGAAAAGGACTGATTTCTTATGATGGCTGCTGTTTTTCGTTTCGTCTTTCATCTGTAGTTTTAGCTTTCTGTTTCGAGCCGGGTTTAAAAATTAACCAGAGCCCGATGAGGATAAAGAGAGATGGCCAGATATAGCGTTCGATTCTTTCTATTTTGATCAAGATCATGAAAATACCGAGCAGAATCAGGAATAGGGCTGAGCCTGATTTTCTGAATCCACGGGCAATGTAAATCAAGAGGCCAATAAGGATAAAAATAGCTGGCCAATAATTAACCAGCGTCTGGCCAAAGTTAATAACTTCCAGTTCTTCCAGTAAAAAGAGGGTTCCGACAATAATCAAAAGCAGGCCCCAGAACAGGCGTCTTTCACGGGCCCGGTTTATCGGCTTATTTTCTTTCAGGCTTTGCTCCATAGCCACCTCAGCTATAACCTAAACATAAATCAGGATTTTTTACTACTAATTTTTAAGGAGGGGCTGTCCCTCCAGCCTCCATCAATCAGCAGTTAATATCAGGAATGGCTTTTGATAGAAATTTTTGTAGAGTGGCCGCAGCCGCTCCCGATCATAATATTTGTCAAGGTCAATTCGCTTCTTATAGCTGGTGACGATCTCCAGCGGGATATGATCATATTCGCCGTTGCGCAGGCAGACCATTCTGCCCATTTTATTTTCCATGACCAGATCCAGAGCCAGGTTGCCATAAGCCATAGGCACAATGGAATCAATGGCGTCAGGATCACCGCAGCGGACGAGATAACCGAGTTTCTGATTGATGACATTTATCCGGCGGCCTTGGTTGTATTTTGGAGATAGTTCTCTCAGCATGGAAGAGACCCGATCACCAATGCCACCGAGTTTCTTATGGCCGTACATATCGGTTTCCTGGCTCTCAAAGATCATATCTTCCCCTTCAAAGGCGGCCCCTTCCGAAACCAGCACCACCGAATAACGGCTCGGATTGGAGCGGCGATCTTCGCTCAGCAGTTCGCACAGCTTCTCCACATTAAATTTATATTCTGGAATGACACAGCGATCAGCAGCACCGGCCATGGTGGGTAACAGAGCTGTATAGCCGGCATAGCGGCCAAAAACTTCGATGACCAGGAAGCGTTCGTGCGAGCCGGCCGTGGTCCGTAGAGCATGAGTCAGGCTGATGGTTCTGGTGACACAGGTCGAATAACCAATGCAGTAATCAGTTCCCGGGACATCATTATCCATCGTTTTAGGGATGGCCAGGATTTTCACCCCCAGCTGGTGGAGATAAACAGCATAACTCAAAGTATCATCGCCACCGATTGGAATCAGATATTCTATACCCAGAAAATCAAGGTTCTTCAAAACTTCTTCGGTCAGGTCGTTGACCTTCTGATTGTATTTGTCGCGTAGATGGACGGGTACATTGACATCAGGGACACTGCTGGGTCTGGTGCGAGAGGTATGGAGGAAAGTTCCACCGGTTCGGCCGACCCGATCGACTATTTCTTCAGTTAGCTCGGTATAATATTCCTGGTTATCGGCGTCTTTATCCCGGGTCATTTCGATCAAACCGGCCCAGCCCCGACGGATACCGATGACTCGATAACCTTCTTTAATGGCCCTGATGGTAATCGCCCTGATAGCCGGGTTTAAACCGGGAACATCACCTCCTCCGGTGAGGATGCCGATAACTCCCTTTTTATTTTTCAAATTGGCCATTGTTTCTTCTCCTTTTTACTGTCTGGCCGGCCAGCCTCAAATTTTTGTTAGATAGATTAGCACCCGGCTGATTAAAGTCAAGGTTCAAATCTTCAAGCTCGACCTCTTCTAAAATTATAAATTAACAAAACAACCTTAGCAATATAGGGTGGGGGAAGAAGAGCGGTAGGGGGCGGCCCACCTCTGAGATATTATCATCAGTAGATAGCCAGAAAGGCACCCAGGAAGGCCATCATAACGGCGAGAATTCTTGTTCTGGTCACCTTTTCCTTGAGGAAGATGGCGGCCAGCACAAAAACAAAAATGGTACTCAACTGGCTGAGGGCGGCGGTAATTGAAGCAAAGGCATACTTAATTCCGCCAATCCAGAAGAGAAGCGATAAATAAGTCCCCAGGAAAGAGGCTGGAGCCAGATTTTTCCAGTTTTTTAGTTTAAGCAGCGGAGTAAACATGTATCTGAATTTTGGGACCAAAGGCAGGAGAAGCAAAGGTGCAGTTCCACCGGCCAGTCTAACGCCAGTTGCCCAGACGACGGGAACATCATTGAGGATGGGCTTGATTATAATGACAGCCACTGCTACCAGGGCCATAGCTGTTGTCCCCATGATAATACCCAGAATAAGGTTTCGACGAGAAGCCGGCCCATCCTGGCCCTGGCTGTCAGCCTGGTTCTTGGCGATTATCACCACGGCCAGAGCAATTAGAGCGACTCCAACCAGTTGATTCCAGTTGAGGCGCTCGCCCAGAAAAATAAACGACAGGATGATCACAAAGGGAGTATAAACGCTGTCAACAATGGCCGTCAGACTGGCGCCAATGAGCTTCAGCGTCCAGAGAAAAAGAGTATCAGAAAGGGCAATGCCCAGAAACCCGCTGAGGAAAAGTAACCACGTCGTTCGGGCTGATACCGCTGGCCAGAGGCTGGCTCCGCTGACCAGGCTGGTCAGAACAATCAGGACCAGAGCCAGAAGGTTTTTGCCCAGATTAAGACCGATAGGATGAACGGTCAGGCTGCTTTTTCTGAAGAGAATGACTGCCACGGCCCAGACAACAGCCGAAGCTAAAGCTAACCATTCGCCAGAGTATTGAATTGCATTCATTTTTTATTTTACTGACCGGGCCGGCTATCAGATTAATAGCCAGCCAGTTAGACCTTGAATAAAGGTTTATAGCAGATAACCATCCAGCCGTCAAACCACACCTGATTTATTTAGGTTGAATTAAGGGCTGCATTTGAAGTATCCTGTCCCTAGAAAAATATCTTTTGGAGGATTAAATGAATAAAAAATTAAAAGAGTTGTTGCTGGTTTCTCTGGTTGTGTTTTCTCTTCTCTGGTCGTTCAGTTGCCAGGGGCAGAAGCAGGAGGCACCGGCACCAACTGTGGAGAAAACGGTTATTCAGATTGGCCAGGAGGAAGTTCAGGCACTGGATGTAGCTATTTACAAAACGAGAGAGTTTAACGGGCGCAAAAGGGAATATTTATCGCTTGATTTTTCCACCATCAGTCACCCGGCGGCTGTTACTGATTTCCAGCAGGTCTTTCATCTGCCACCGGTCAAACAATACCGAACCGGCACCTGCTGGTGTTTTGCCACCACTTCTTTTCTGGAATCCGAGCTGAAGAGGCTGGGTCGGGGTGAAATCAAATTATCGGAAATGTACACTGTTTACTGGCAGTATGTGGAAAAGGCCCGCCGCTTTATACGGGAAAAAGGAGACTCTTTCCTGGGAGAAGGCTCAGAGTCAAATGCTGTCACCGCCATGATGAAGCAGTATGGAGCAGTTCCGGCCAGTGCTTATACCGGACTTTTGCCAGGACAGACCGAACATGATCATTCCAAGCTGTTTCAAGAAATCAGGAATTATCTCGATTTTTGCAAGAAAAACGAATACTGGGATGAAGAAAAAGCAGTGGCCTATGTCAAGCTTATCCTTAATAAATATCTGGGCGAACCACCGGCCACCATCGAAGTTAACGGCCAGAAGATGACTCCTAAAGAATACCTTGATAATGTTTTGCAGCTCCCGCTTGATGATTATGTTTGTTTTATGTCCTTTAAATATCTGCCCTTTTATACCAAGGGCGAGTATAAAGCACCTGATAACTGGTGGCACAGCCAGGAATATTATAATGTTCCTCTGGACGAGTATTATCAGGCTATAGTCAATTCTCTTCAAAAAGGTTACTCAGTAGTTTTCGGTGGTGATGTTTCTGAGCCCGGAATTAGCGGTGATGAGGGACTGGCCATTGTGCCGACTTTCGATATTCTACCTGCTCTGATCAATCAGGACAGCCGTGAGTTCAGATTCTATAATCAGACCTCAACCGATGACCATGCTATTCATGCCGTTGGTCTGGCCCAGGCCGGTGACCACACCTGGTTTTTAATTAAAGATTCCGGTGGCGGCGCCCACCGTGGACCTTTTAAGGGCTATGAGATGTTCAGAGATGATTTTGTTAAGCTGAAGATGTTGGTCTTTATGGTCCACAAAGACGCGGTTTCTGATTTGCTGGCTAAATTTGAAACAAAGACTAAATAATCTGAGCGAAGCTCTGGTTTTATATCAGAACAGCAGTAAAAAAACGATCATCAAGGGGCTTGCTGGAAAAGGCAAGCCCCTTTTTGTTTGAGCCAGCTGACAAAACAAGCGGCAGCTGGCTCCATATATCGAATTCCGATAACAGGAGAAAAAATGAAGCAGAGTGGCTTTAAGTTCAATCGCCTGGCTTTTCTGCTGGTTGCAACCTGTAGCCTTGGCCTGATTCTAAGTTTCTCCCCGGGAGGGAAAACCACTTTTACTCAAAAAGAGCAGACAGCGAGGATAGAACCTGACCGGCTGGAGTTTGATTCCTGTACAAGCATCATGGTAGGACGGCTGGCTTCCGCCGATGGTTCGACCATGACCTCCCATTCCTGTGACAGCAACACCGACCGTACCTGGATTAACATCGTTCCTCATCAGAAGCACCAGCCAGGAGAGAAAGCAGAAATTTATTTTGAACCGAAAAGGCTGAAAAGCTTCGATGATCCGGATCGCGTACCTGTGGGTGAAATTCCCCAGGTGGCCGAAACAAATGCCTATTTCAACGCTGCTTATCCTTTTATGAATGAATGGCAGCTGGCCGCCGGCGAAACCACCATTGGTGGAAGACGCGAGCTGAAAAGTGAGGAAGGCTTGCTGGACGCCCCTGAACTCCTGCGGCTGATGCTGGAACGGGCCCGAACAGCCAGAGAAGCGATTAAGGTGGCCGACGAGCTGACCAGAAAATATGGCTATAATGATTGGGGCGAAAGCCTGACCTTAGCTGACCCGGAGGAGGTCTGGTTATTTGAGATTTATGGCCCGGGTAAAGGCCGTAAAGGTGCTGTCTGGGCTGCGCAGAGAATACCGGATGGTGAGGTTGGTGTTTCCGCCAATGCCAGCCGCATCAGACAGATTGATTTAAAAAATAAAGATTATTTTCTGGCTTCAGCTAACGTGCTGAGCCTGGCTAAAGAATTCGGCTGGTGGAAAGAAGGAAGTGGTGAGCCTTTTGAATTCTGCTATGCCTACGCCCCGGAATCAAGATACAGCCTCTATTGCCGGCGGAGAGAATGGCGGGTCTTAAGCCTGCTGGCTCCTTCTCTTCAGCTCGATCCCAATGCCGAAAATTATCCCTTCTCAGTTAAACCGGAAAAGAAGGTGACTATTAAAGACGTGCTGGCTATTTTTCGCGACACCTACGAAGGTACGGAATTTGATCTGACCTCGAGTTTAATCGCCGTGAATAAAAAGAATCAGGTCATAAAAAGTCCGGTGGCCAATCCCTTTATGAATGCTGACTGGCGGGAACTTTTGCGGTTAAAGAGGGAAAGAACCATCTGTTCGCCGACCGCCACCTATCTCCAGATTACCCAATCCAGAAAATGGCTGCCGCCAGCGATCGGCGGTGTGGTCTGGCTGGGCTATGATAATCCAGCGACGACGCCTCATCTGCCTTTTTATGCCGGGATAAAACATATGCCGCCATCCTATGAAATTGATGGCCGGTCTGCTTATCGACAGGATTGTGCCTGGTGGGCTTTTCGAACAGTCAGCAAGCTCGTTACCTTCCGTTATCAGGAAATGAAAGAAGAAGCCGCCCTGGTCTGGCGGGGGATAGAGGATAAAGCTTTCGACGAGCAAGCGGCGATCGAAGCCGAGGCACTGCGGCTTTATAAAGATAATCCGGAAAAAGCTAGAGATTTCCTGACCGACTACTGTCAGAAGCAAGCCCAGCAGGCGGTGGCTGATTACTGGCGGCTGGCAGGCGAGCTGTGGGTGAAATATTCAGCCAATTTTTAAAGCAAGAAAGATAAGAAACATAAGAGTAAGAATGAGAAGGGTCAGGAAAAGTGGCTCCGCATCTGGCTGGCCAGCCTCAATTTCCTTAAACTTAAAGGGTCTAAAGAAGGAATAGCCTGATGAGCAATAAACAACTCATAACCTCTTTGAACCGGGCTGAGCTCGAAGCCTATCTTCGAAAGATCGGGCAACCATCATATCGGGTCGGGCAGATTTTCAGGTGGCTTTATCAGGCGGGTAAAAGTCAGGCGGCTGAATTTACTGATTTACCGCTCGAGTTGAGGCAGCAGCTTGAGGCGGATTTTATAATTAACCCGCTTAAGCTAAAAGAGAAAGCGAGCTCTAAGGACGGGACGATCAAATATCTTTTTGAGCTTCTGGATGGTAATTTTATTGAAACCGTCATGATTCCGGCCGAAAAGCGGCAGACCTTTTGTCTTTCCACTCAGGTTGGTTGTAAATTCCACTGCGCTTTTTGTGCCAGCGGGCTTCATGGCTTCAAGCGAAATCTGGAGGCAGGGGAAATTGTCTCGGAAGTCCTGAATCTGAAATATGCTTATGGCCATCAGCCAACCAACCTTGTCCTGATGGGCATGGGCGAACCACTGGATAATCTGGACAATGTTCTCAAAGCGATCAGAATTCTCAACGACCAGAATGGGCTGGCCTTCGGGGCAAGAAGAATAACTGTTTCTACCGTTGGACTGATACCGGCTTTAAAAAAGTTAATGGATTTTGAGTTGCAGATTAATCTTTCTCTGTCGATTCACAGCGCAATTGACGAGAAAAGAACGCAGTTGATGCCGGTCAACAAAAAATATCCGCTGGAAGAGTTGATTAAAGCGGCTGAAGATTATTTAAAAGCAGGAGGTCGGCAGCTCACTCTGGAGTATATTGTCATTAGCGGTTTTAATGATTCACTCTATGATGCTGAAGCCCTGGCGGCCGTTTCGCGCCGGCTTAAAGCCAAGGTAAATCTCATTGCCTACAGCCCGGTCGCGGGCTTTAAATGGCAACCGCCAGCGAAAGAAGATGTCGAACGATTTAAGATGTGGCTGGAGGAAAGAAAAGTGCGGGTAACCATCAGGCAGTCAAAAGGGATAGACATTGCTGCTGCCTGTGGCCAGCTGGCCGGAAAATTTCAATAAGCAGTCAAAAAAAATAACAAAAAGTGAAGTGGCCAGAATCAGTTGGCCCGTTCAAGCCGGGTTAAGACTTCGAGATGTGGCGTTCGGGGGAAAAAGTCAAAAGCTCGCATAGCTTGAAGCTCATATTCTGGACCCAGCCGGTTTAAATCACGGGCCAGGGTGGCCGGATCACAGGAAAGATAAAAGATTGAGCGCAAAGGAATCTTTTTTAGAGTGGCGATCAGCTCCGGCTCAAGACCTTTACGTGGAGGATCAACAATCGCCGCCTCGGGCTGGAAAGCCTTTATTTCATTCAGCCTCTGCTCGACGCGCCCGGCGACGAGTTTGATATTGGTGGTCTTGTTCAGTGTAAGATTCTCCTTAAAGTAAAAGATATTGGCTGGCTCTGATTCCACCGCCAGGACCTCTGAAGCCAGACTGGAAAGGAAAAAGCTGAAGGTGCCGACTCCGGCATATAAATCGAGAAGGCGAGGTGGCTTATTTTCTTTAAGCCAGGTTTTAAGCTCGTCGACCACTTGCAGTAACTGCGGCGGATTGACCTGAAAAAAGCATTCCGGGCCATAGCGCAGAATGACTTTCTCAAATTTTTCTTCAAGATAGAGCTGACCGTAGATAGACATCGGTCTGGCCGCTGGGTGGTGAGGGAGGAGACCAGCGATACCGGTCAGGCCGGGCTGGTTACTTAAGTGGGGCAGCCACCTGCCAGCCGCTTCGGTTAAACCCTGTTTGTTTTCACTATAAAGGATGGCCAGAAGTGCGCCGGCTGAAAAACTCTGGCGGATTTCAATCTGGCTGATGGCAGGAAAGGGAGAAGTCTTGATTAATTCTTGAAACGCAGAGAGAAGAGAATTTACTTCGCCACTGACCAGAGCGCAATTTTCAACCGGTAGAAGGTCAGTTTGAGAAGCCGGTTCATGGTAAGCCAGAAAGGGCTGCGGGCTGTTCCAGACGACGGTCAGCTTGATTTTGTTTCGGTAGCCATAGATTTGAGGTGAGGGGACGAGGTCAGGCGATTTACTGGCTCCCTGAGGGTAGGGAATCTTAAAACGGCTGAGGATTTCAGCCAGCTGCGCGGATTTGATTTTAGTTTCAAGCTCGTAGGTCATAATCTGATAAGGAGAGCAGGCCCGGTAATGGGAGCAGCGTGGTTTGATCCGGTCGGGCACCGGTTCAAGGATCTCGATAGTTTTTCCCTCGAGGAAATGTTTTCTTTCGGCCAGAATTTTAGCGCTGACCAGCTCACCGGGAAGACCTTCATCCGTAAAAACAACCTGCCCCTGGTGAAGGCCAAGCGACCGGCCAGGATAAACTATTTTTTCTATTTTGAGTTCCATGACTCTTAGTTTTATCTCCGATTACTGGCCGCAAAAGCTGGTAAAGGGACAATAGGTGCAACTGTCTTCAGCCTTGAATCTGGCGGAAAAGGGTTGGCTGCTATCAACGATTTCCAGCAGCAATTGATCAATGATCTGTTTTATTTTTCCAAAATTTTCCTGCCGCTCCGACTTTTCTTCGTCCGTTTCTGCTAAGGGGAAAATCTTTTCCTCCTGGTCCTTTTGCCTTTTTCCTTTTCTGCCTCGAAGCGGACAATATTCTATCTTTTCGCTGAGATGGTTTCTGCCCAGAATGATGACAGCTGAATAAATATCTTCAGCCGGCAGATGATAGGCGGTTGAAGCCAGAAGCTGATAAAAAGGTAACTGCAGACTTTTTATGGCCTGGGGCCAGGTGCTTCGATCTTCAACCTCAAGCTTATCAATATTAATTACCTGATTCCTTTCACTGGCTGAAGTTTTATAATCAAGGAGACAAAGATAATCACCACGCCTTTCTATCCGGTCAATCTTTCCTTTGAAATGAAAGGTCCTTGGACCAGGCTTATAATCGCATTTTAGATCTTTTTCCAGCTCCAGCAGGATCAGACTCTGCCGGGCAGCTTCAAGCTTCTGGACGACTCTTTGCTGGTAAGCAAGGAGAAATTCCTCTAAATGCTGTTCTATCTGCTTTCTCATTAAAAAGAAACTGCCAGTCAGGGGAGACGGATAGCGCCTCTGGTTAAATTCGGTATCAATTAGCTTTTTTAACCTGGCGATATCCGGTTTGGACGACATTTTTTTCTTCAGGTCAGGCCAGAAATACTGTCTTAAAATGGCGTGAACCAGCGTTCCGATTTCGTTACTTTCCAGGGATTCGGACAGCTCTTCTTTTTCACTCAGACCGAGAACATGAGCATAGAAAAACTGGACCGGGCACTTAAGATAGGCATTCAGGCTGGAGGCGCTAAAGCTCATGTTTTCGATAGAGTGAAGGATTTTTTCTGTCTTGGGGATGTCAGGTGGGTTTGGTGTCTGTAGAGCCAGGCGGTAGATGACTTTCCTGACATATCTATTTTCGTCTATTTCTTTTTCTTTTTTTTGCTTTTCCCAGATGGCTTTTTCCACATAGCGGCTTTTCTGTTTTTCATCATTTTCAATAAAGAAATAATGGACTTTTTTCGCTCCAGCTACCAGCAGGCTGAGATAATATTCGATTCTCTTTTCGAGACTCTCATAGTCAGGCAGGCCAAGAGCCTTTCTTAATGGCACGGGCAGAAGCGAGTCAACTTTGCTCGTCCCGGGCAGAACATCATCGTTCATATCAAGAAGATAAACCTCATTAAACTGGAGGCAGCGCGTTTCCCAGAAACCAAGGACCTGCAGGCCACGAAGCGGTGTCCCTGGAAAGCGGACGCGGGCCTCAGACAACAAACGCCGGAATAGCTGAAAATAACCCGTGCGCCGGCTGAATTTCTGTTTGGTCAGGAGCTGGCTCTGGAGAATTTCCAGTTGCTGGTAAAAGGCCCGGGCATAAGGCTCAAATAAAACATGCAGAGGAGCGGTGCTTTCCTCTGAAATAAAATCCAGGAGATGAATTAATTTGGCGGCGAAATCATTGATATTTTCCAGATGCAGGAAGGGAATAATGGTCTGCTGGTGTATCGAACGAAGATGCTGAATAAATTCAGAACTTCGAGGGTAGGCAGGATTTTCACCCGCATATTTTTCCAGGCTGTCCTTAAGATCTGGATCAGCCGCCATTTCCTCCAGCGACCAGAAAAGCCGGCCTTTTTTCTGGTTAAAATTATTTTCCATAAGATGAAAGAGTATCCTGGTGTGTTCGGCTGTCCTGGGTTTCGTCGGGAAATAAATATTTTTGGTATAAGGATGTAGCACGAAATTCAGGTAATCGGGAACATAGAGTCTGAATCTTTGTTCCAGGGGCAGGGCTGCCGCTTCGCCTGAAACATCTTCTTCGGCTGTTTCCAGCAACTTAAAAAGCGAATCAAAAAAATTATAAAGTGGAGTTCTGGTCAATGGATAACCGACAGAAATATTGTAGGCGCTCTCGGGCAGCCGGGCCAGGGTCTGTTCGACCACCGGAATTAAAGTTTCAACCGCCGGAAGAACAATGACTTGCTTTTCATTGAGCTCTGCGGGTCTCGAAATCTTATCCTCAAGAAGATTATTCAGATGAAAAAGCTGACCATGACCGTCGGGGCTCTGGCAGAATTCAAGCTCAGGCGCAGGCACGGAACTTTCCTCCCCGGTATTTTCTTCTGCTTCATCAATTTCTTCTATCTCCGAGCGGTCAACTCTGATTCTTTTCATCATTTCTTCCCAGCCAGTCCCTTTGAGGACAAAGAATCTGGTTTTTTCCGCCTCGAGCACTTTATTGAGCAATTCAAATTCGGCGGCGGTGAGAAGATAAAAACCGGCCAGGATAACCTCGTCCAGTGATGTAAACCATTCCGGATCAATTCTGGCGAGAACCTTTGCCAGTCGGCTGGCCCGGGTGGAGAAGCTGCGCTGCTCCACTTCCTGATAAAAATGTTTGTAGAAGTAGGACATTTTCTGCAGTCTGGCCCTGGTTTTCTCCGGAATTTTTTCACCGGCCAGCTCATCTATGGCCAGAAACTTATCCGTGGCGATCAACCCCATTTTGAGCTCTTCGAGGGTCTGAAAAATCTTATTACCGACGGGGAAAAACTCATCAAATGTGAGCTTCGATTCTTTCTGCCCGGAAAAAGAGTGCTCCGGGCTGGCCTCGTTTAAATCATATAAAAGGCTGACTGCCTCTACCGTCTCCAGAAGCGGTTCCCCTCTTCCGAGGAACCGGCTGTAGAGAAAATCAATAAACTCATCCAGGGAAAAGATGGTGGGTGGTAGAAAACTATGTCCGATCCTTTCGCCGAGTGCTTTGCGCAGGTAGTGGCCAGGCCTTTGCTCCGGGAAAACGACCAGGATACGGCTGAAGTCAGTCGGAGAAGCAGATAAATGCCTGGCTAAGAGAGAAACGAGATCTACCCCGGCCGGCACAACGGTTACTTTCAAAGAACTTCCTCCAGCTCACCGGAATCAATATAAAGAAGCCAGCCGTTGACCTTTCTGCCTGGATATATTTCTTCGAGAATTGTCTTATAATTTTTTACTTGCCCGGCCTGACTTTTTTTAATAGCCTCATCAGGTAACTGCCCCGTCTTAAAATCAATGATGGAGATGACCTCCGGCTCAATGAGCAGCCGGTCGGTACGGTAAAGTTCGCCCCGTCTGTTCACCATTTCAGCTTCTGTCCTTACTTCCCGCCCCAGTTGCCGTCTGAAAAATTCAGCCACTTCCGGTCTCCTTAAAAACTCAAGGAGAGATTTTCTGGCCTCTTCCTTTTCTTCTGGCTGATATTTTCGGAAGGCCTGATCGGAAATGAATTTTTCCAGTTGCTCTTCAAGATTATCTTCCAGAAAATCAATTTTCTCGAGGATGGCATGAATTAGCTCTCCACGCCTCTCCTGACGATAATGGGGAAGATTTTTAACCAGACGAAATCTGTCCTGAGCTTCCAGGAGAAAATTGAGAGGTGGGCTCGCTATTTCTGGCTGGCCGGGACGACCACCAGCTGCTGGCCTGGATTTTCTGGTTGGCTTGGCTACAGCCGATTGGAACTTCTTTTCGAGTGGAAAACCCAGCGCTTCTAAAAAGTCAAAGGGAAAACCCCTTTTATGGCCACGCTGTCCCAGAATATAAAGTTCTTCTTTAGCTCTGGTTAGAGCGACATAAAAAGTATTCAGCCGATTGGCCAGTTCTTTCTCTGTGGCTTCTTCCTGGATTTCTTTTAATCCTTTGTCGTCGGCAACGATGTCTTTAGAAAGCTTAAGAACTTTGACGCGGGCCGGCCCCTCGCCGCGGTCTTCTTCCTTCAGGAAAAAAGGAATAAATGGGGGTTGTTCGGTGTAAAGGAGCAGAATGACCACCGGCGATTCCAGCCCCTTGGCTTTATGGATAGTCATAATCCTGACGGCTTTAATGCTTTCCGGGACATCAACTGTCCAGACTGAATTGTCTTCTGTTTCTTCCCCGGAAAATCGGATAAAATCCCGGAGATTGCTGCCGCCCTCACCCTCAAACTTTTTGATGACTTCCAGAAGTTTAATCAGAGCTGATTGCTCATCACCGGTGAGGTCGGGATTGAAAACAGAAAAAGTGCGGTAAATGGCGCTGACCAGGTCATAAAGAGGTAAATAGCCAACTGTCCTGTAAAGAGGCTCAAAATACGATTCCCAGAGATCCTGATATTCCTGTTTGAAATAAATGTAAAGGGGATAATCTTTTTTGCCGCTCCTGAGCCTGGTGTCCAGAATGAATTCGGCCAGCTGTTGCCTTTCTGGTTGCGAATGTCCATCCATCCGCAGCTTTTTTTGAAAGAGGCTGCCCAGAAGAAAAGTGGAGAAATTCAAATTATCGAGTGGAAAATCAAGAAACTGCAACAGCGCCAGAATTTCTTTGATAATCGGCCGCTGTCTGATATCAAGCGAAGAAAAGGTAATAAAAGGGATTTGCTTCTCATTGAGCCAGGAGGCGGCTCTGGCCACCGTCTCATTTTTATAGGCTAAAATGGTTATATCTGAAAAATCATAGCCACGGCTAAGAAGTTCAGGGATCAGCTCCTGCACTCTTTTTTTGAGGGCCGAGTCTTCCTGCCCAATTTCCTCTTCTGTTTCTGTGCCCGGGCTGATTTCTTCCACGTTCCCGTTATCCTCGCCTTGTTCATCCTTATTTTTTGATTTCCGGGGTGGCTGGAAAAACTCCATTTCCACATAGCCGGGGAAAATGTCAGCGCTGCTTTGTGCTTTAGCGTCAACTCCCTGACATTCGAAGTCGTCCAGCCCGCTACTCCTGGCGGCTTCTTTCCAGGCTTCTATCTTTTCAGCCTTTTTCGCAGTATCCTGACCGGCGCCCAGCTCTCTAATACCTCGTGGAAAAATGCTCGAGACAAAATCAAGAATAGCCCGCCGGCTGCGACGATTGGTGGCCAGCGGTTTGACATTGACGTCAACTG
>Ga0209508_1000028_pt1 | contig 185100 bp, 162 predicted proteins | sample AD_UKC129_MetaG_FD_184427 | JGI IMG/M metagenome (GOLD analysis project Ga0209508, IMG submission 184427) | Active sludge microbial communities of municipal wastewater-treating anaerobic digesters from Canada - AD_UKC129_MetaG (SPAdes) (version 2) | ecosystem: Engineered > Bioreactor >...
CGAATGGCGGAGCAATGAGCTCCATATCTTTCATTTGTCCAATCAAAGCCTGCATCGCTTTGACCGCAACCGAAGGCGCCCAAGTATAATTGGCGATCAAAGCCACTTTACGCCGTTGCAACTGCAACCCGGCCATCTCTCGCAGCAGCGAATCCATAACATAATACAATCCCATATTGTATGTAGGAGCGCCCAATACCAGATGACTATATTTCCAAGCATCTGCGATAATATACGAGGGATGGGTTTTCGACACGTCATAAATCCGCATATCGGTTACACCCCGTTCAGAGAGCTTGGATGCTAAAAAATTGATGACATTTTCGGTATTCCCATACATGGAAGCATAAGCCAACACGACTCCGTCTTTCTCCGGGATATATTGACTCCAATGTTGATACTTATCTAAAATATAGGACAAATTGGAACGCCAAACCGGGCCATGCAAGGGACAAATCATTCGAATGTCCGTCCCGCTTAACTTTTTAAGCGCAGCTTGTACCTGAGCCCCATATTTACCCACAATATTGGCATAATAACGCCGAGCCTCGTCCAAATAGAACCCTTCAAAATCGGTCTGATCATTAAACAGATTGCCATTGAGAGCGCCAAACGTCCCGAAAGCATCGGCCGAGAATAATATTTGCTCCGTCTTTTCATAGGTGAACATAACCTCCGGCCAATGGACCATCGGCGCAGTGAAAAACTTGAGCGTATGCCGCCCCAACGGAAGTTCGTCCCCTTCCTGAACCGTATAAAAATTCTTTTGAAGGGGCATTTGGTAAAACTGTTCGATAAACTGAAAGGTCTTCTTATTTCCGACAATTTTGACATCAGGATAGAGCCGCACCAGCTGCTCAATATTGGCACAATGATCCGGTTCCATATGATTGACCACCAGATAATCCAGAGACCTGCCGTTTAAAACATGCGTCACATTTTCGATATACAATGCGCTAATCGACGAATCTACCGTATCCAGCAGCGCCGTTTTGTCATCCATGATCAAATAGGAATTGTAGGCAACCCCATTAGGCAAAGGGAACATATTCTCAAACCGTTCCAAACGGCGATCATTCCCTCCCACCCAATAAATCTGCGGCGTAATTTGTTGTACAGAATACATACACATTCCCCCTTACTTTAAAGGCCACCCTATCGGTGGCCTATTGTTTCGTTGTAATCATCTCCATCAATTTAGCCCGATCCAGTTTCCAACGGAACAATGGTTCAGCCTGGCCGTCTTCCATTCCGAGATTATCCTCAAAGGTTGCTTTCGGATGGATATAAAAAACGCCTAAAGGCAGCCGCTCAGTTTCCAAGGCCCGGGCAAACGCTTCCACCCGATTGGTCGGATCATAGTCATCCTTCAGATAATAGGTGTGCTCTCTAAACCATTGATAAGTATTATGTTTATTAAAAGTGACACACGGTTGCAATAAATCCACCAGCGCATAACCACGATGAGTAATGGCCTGTTTAAGGATGGCCTTCGTTTGGGCCCCATCGCCCACATAGGCGCGAGCGACAAAAGAAGCATCCAACGCTATAGCAACGGCGATAGGATTAAAGGGTTCGTTAACCACGCCATACAATTGGACCGGCGTTTTAAACCCCCGCTCGCTGGTAGGAGACGCTTGCCCTTTCGTCAACCCATAAACCATGTTGTTATGGACGATATTGGTGATATTCGGATTACGGCGAATGGTATGCATAAAGTGATTGCCCCCCTCACCGTACATATCTCCGTCGCCGCTTTCGGCAATGACAGTCAATGTTGGATTGGCCGCCTTAATAGCTGTAGCTGCCGGCAGTGCACGGCCATGTAAGCCGTTGAAAAAATTACACCGTAAATAATGAGGGGTTTTGGCCGCCTGGCCGATTCCGGAGACCATCACCAGCTCTTCCGGCTTAATATTCAGTTCGTCCAAGGTTTCCTTTAAAAGCTTTAATATACCGAAATTGCCGCAACCAGGGCACCAGCTGATATCAGTCACTTCACTGCGATAAAGTTCGACACCCATTATGTTCACTCCTCCGTCATCTTCGTTACAATTTGACTAACGAGTTCTTCGACTGAGAAAGGCATCCCGTTATATTTTAAAATCCGGCGGTCAATCGAAACTCCAAATGTGGTATGTAGAAGTTTGCCAAATTGTCCAGTGGCATTATTCTCCACTAAAATGATTTTTTCAGCCCGTTTGAAATAATCAGCCGCTTCCGGAGCCAATGGATAAACCTGGCTAAAATGTAAACACGCAATCTCAGGACGGTTTATCACTGTCAACGCCTCTTTCAACACTTCCAGCGTGGTACCCCAGCCGACGACCAGCACCTTGTAATCGGTACTGCTAACCAGCCTCGGCTTTTCGGCCACCGCCCGAATGGCTTCCATTTTCCGCATCCGTTTTTGCTGCATTTGAACACGCAATTCCAAATCTTCCGTAATATGGCCAGTCTCATCATGTTCATCGCTGTCAACCCCGACCAACCCCGAGCCATATCCCGGAATGCCTCGCGGCGAAATACCGTCAGGCGTCAATACATAGCGGCGGTAATCCGCCGTTGTCTCCACGATCCGCGGTTTCACCGCCACCCGATCCAACTCGAACATGGGCACATTATAATAGGTATCCACCAAAAACTGATCCGTCAAGACAAAAACTGGCACTTGAAATTCATCAGCCAGCTGAAATGCTTTTTGCATAAGATAAAAGGCTTCACTGATATTACCCGGCGCCAAAATAATCCGGGGGAACTCACCATGGCCTGCATAAAGCACCAAATCCAAATCGCCTTGTTCCGTCCGGGTGGGAAGCCCTGTGGCCGGCCCCGGCCGTTGAGCGATATGAACCACCAGGGGCGATTCGATCATTCCTGCCAGACTGATTCCTTCGGTCATCAAGGCGAAACCTCCGCCTGATGTCGTCACCATCGCCCGGGCTCCAGCATACCAAGCGCCTATGGCCATATTGACCGCACTGATCTCATCCTCGACCTGTTCGGCAACGATGGAAAAATCCCGGGCATGTTGGGATAAAATCGTCAATGGCCCCGTACCCGGCGACATGGGGTAAGCGGCAATAAAGTTACACCCTCCGGCAAGCGCCCCGAGAGAGATCGCTTCCGCACCACTTACCACAATATCATCAGATACAGTTGACTCCGGAGAGATTTCAAAGCCAACCCGGCCTGTATCGCGAAGTTCTTTCCCCAGTTGAAACCCTTTGGTGGCTGCCTCTTTATTTTTCTGAATGATCTCGGAACTCTTTGCCCCGAAAAACTCCTGAATCTGTTCTGTTACGAGTGACAAATCCAGCCCGAATAACCCGGCCACCACCCCACTGGCAACACTGTTGGCATAAATGGGATTCCCTATCTCCGCCGCAATCTTGGAAAAAGGCACATCGATCACAGATATATGCTCCGGCGGCGAAATCTTCTCAACTTCGCCCAAGATAATGGTATCCGGGGTTATCCGGTTCTCAAGATGGCCCAGAGCATCGGGATCGAGCGGGATCAAAAGATCCATGCGTTCCACAAACGCCGCAACCGGCCGGGAAGAAACTCGTATTTCCGTCGAATTGCTGCCGCCCCGGATCCGTGACATATACTCCTTCGTCGCAAAGATTGGATATCCGGCAGATTTAAACAAACGAATTAAAAACGCTTCGATAGTTTGAATTCCCTGCCCCGCTTCTCCGCAGAGAACGATCGAAACGGCTTCACTTTTTTCCATGCTTTCATCCCCTTCTTCACTTAATATCCATAGGGTTAGCCATTCGTAAAATTAATATGAGAGCCATCCTAACAATCCTAAGAATAAATGCCTTTATAATTTATGCTTTCTCCCTGATGAAGTACTGTTTTCATCTTTTGATTGAAAGCAAAAAGAGCACAGTCGCCTGTGCTCATATCATTTAGAAAATTAACATCAACTCTCGTTACTCTTCTAACTCCCGTTCAATATATTCGAAGAAATCGAAGTCCGCATATTTCCGCCGGCCGGACAGATCATGGCAGCATAATCCGACAAATGCCCCGGTAAACTGCCCTTCCATGCAAAACTCATCCGACAAGGTACTGGCATCACAAACCGGACCGATCTTTTGCCACTCCGAACCATCTGCCGAATAATAGAACTGCAACCGGTCATAATCCACTTTGACCCGAAGATAACACCGTTCCCAACCTTCAATGGAAATATCTTCAATCGGCTGATCGAAGTTATTGTTCTGCGCTGTAATGATCCCTAAACATTTCCCCAGCTTTTCATCGTGGGACACCCGAAGATAATAAAAGTTCTGGGTATCGTAGAGGCAAATCAGCCCAGCCATCTGTTGGAAGGTTTCCGGCTCAAACTCAATACAGGTGGTAGCCGTATAACAGAAGGCTTGTTGCCGTCTGGCCACCAGGCTTTGATGAAATTTGGAGGCAATTGACTCCCGGCCTTTTAACCGCAAATATCCCTTGCGCTCAGTCAATGAAAGAGAATCTTCATCCAATGGAATCCGTAACATCTGAAAATGTATATTAAGTTGAGGACTGTCAAAATCATCCCGGACCGGTTCCGGTTCCCACGGATGTTCCGGCAAATTAGGAGCCGGAACTTCCACTTGAGGTTTATTGCCGCCGGACTCCAGCCTTAACCAGCCATCCTCAGTCCAATAGACCTTTTGAATGGCAGTCTCCCGACCCAATACGCAACGCCCCCGGGTGGGGATAGGTCGGCCGCAAAGATGGACCATATACCATTCACCGTTTTGGGTTTCCACGATATCGGCATGGCCTGCCCGTTGTAAAGGCCACGTCGGATCCTTGGCAGCTGTGAGAATGGGATTCTTCGGATCCACTTCATAGGGCCCGGTGATTTTGTCCGCCCGGGCCATGGTCACTGCATGGCCCAGACCAGTTCCGCCCTCGGCCGTTAAAAGATAGTATTTTCCAAACCATTTATAAAGGTGAGGCCCTTCCGTCTTGCCAAGCTCCGTTCCTTTAAAGATATTGTATATCGGTCCGACCAGCCGTTTTTCTTCCGGAGAATATTCCTGTAATATAATTCCGGCAAAACGATTCCGGCCTTTCCTGTAATCACAAAGCATATTCACGAGCCATTTCCGGCCGTCATCGTCATGGAAGAGGGAAGGATCAAAGCCGCTTGAATTTAAGTAAACCGGGTCCGACCATTCGCCCGTAATATCGGTGGTGGTCACTAAATAATTGTGAGTATCCTTAAAGATGGTCCCTTTTGATTTCACATCCGTATAAACCAGGTAAAAAACGCCGTTATCATGTGTCAGACAAGGTGCCCAAATGCCCCCGGAATTTAAATTGCCGCGCATATCCAGTTGCGACATGCGGTTCAACGGCCGGGCCACCAGTTTCCAATGGATCAAATCTTTGGAATGGTGAATTTGAACTCCAGGAAACCATTCAAAAGTTGATGTAGCAATGTAATAATCATCACCTACCCGTAAAATCGACGGATCCGGATGAAAACCCCGCAAAATCGGATTGATAATCTTTTTCACACCCTGCCCCTCCCCACTAATCTTTCAAAATATTATGCCCTCTAGATTTATGTTATCACTAGAAATAAGGATTTACGATATACAATCTTATTTAATCTTTCAAAATCTTATGATATTATTTAACGCAAGACATAATAAAAAGGAGCCATATCATGAAACCATCCATTCCGGTGATCCCCATCGATATTCATGATTTAGCCCCCACCTTGCTGAAAGCAACCATCTTTAACCGGGACGGTTTCCTCCCAAAGACCCATCGTCTGAATAAACGGTATGTCTATGATTATGAACTCGAGTTTATCATTTTCAGCGAAGGAGCGATGTATCTTGACGGAAAGGAATATCCTCTCCAGCAAGGAGATGTCATCTTTCGCAGGCCCGGCCAGGTCACACAAGGGATTATGCCCTATAGTTGTTATTTAATCTGTTTTGACCTTACCGGTACATCCGGCAAGGCCATCGAAACCTATGATTTTAATCGTCAAACCCAGTTTCAACCCAGTTATAGCTGTTCTTTTATAGATATGATTCCTACTATCTTTCACCCGGACACCCCGGATCATTACCAAACCATCTTCGACAGCATCTTTACCGAACAAATCAACTATCACTCTTCTTCACCGGTAATCCTTCGTTCATTGATTTTACGCTTGCTCCACGAAATTTATAATGATATTACCCTGCGTCGAAGGGCCGTTCCTCAGTCTCCTCATTACAAACGGCTGAACCGCTGCATCGACTTCATGCACAAAAATTTCACTTCCCGGATTTGCCTTGCAGACATAGCCGGGATTTCAGATCTGAGCCCTACTTATTTTCACCGGATCTTTACGGAAACTTTCCGTATGACACCCAACCAGTATCTCAATCAAATCCGGCTCAACCATGCCAAAGAACTTTTGGCCCGAACATCGGAACCCGTTGCCCGTATAGCCCAACTCTGCGGATTTGAAAACCCGGCTTATTTCAGTTATTTATTTAAAAAGGAGCAAAAATGCTCCCCTTCGGAATTCCGCCAAAAGCACAGTTATCTCTGACAGGTTGAACCATTTACTTCTTAACCGATATAAGCCGAAATGATAAAAATCCCTAGAATACTGGCCAACAAAGCCCAACCTTTGATTTTAGAATGTTCTACGATAAAATCATATCTTTTATCCCATATTGTGGTACCAGTATCGGTTAACTTTTGATATGTCCTCAACATCGATACAATCCTTATTATAGGCAGCCATCCGGCAAAACCGTATAACCAAACCAGCCCGCTTCGAATGAAAGCATCTCTGAACGTAATTTTTTCACCCAATTTTTTCGATAACCCGATACCGAACAACCATTTTCCATATGTCCTTTGGAAAAAATATATTTGGACGGGCTCAACGACCAACATGATAACCATCAGCAAAATCATATTCCAAATGAACGGGGGAATTCGCTTCAATTGGCCTGCAGGAGCGATATACGAAAGAATAAATTTAATTATGGATATTAAAATGTCCATCACTCTCGCAAAAAAACGTGCCCAACGTCATCCGTCTGGCACCTGCAATAACAACACCCCATCAAAACTTGAAAGTCCAAGCCCGAATTTTCCTTAGATCATTAAATTTAAAACGACTCCTGCCGGAGTCGTTGCCTGTCTCATCGATGCCTCTCCGAGACTCCCAAAAAAATATCTAGTCATTAATCCGAGTCCGGATAACCCGGCCCGTTGAGTCATAATCCACATATAAATAGGCGTTAAAATCCCATTTTCCTTTTATTTTGGGATTATAAATATCATAAATCCTCATTTCGCCCCCGGCGCTTATGGAAGATTTCCGGACGGACTGGGGCGGCCCCAGCAGAGCCTCCACCTCTTCCATAGCCATTCCGTTCTTCACTTTGGCATACGTCTGAAACTCCGCAGTTAATTGAGAATCCTGGCTGACTCTCCATTGAAAAAAACAAAATAATGCGACAGTCACAACGATCCCAATCAGAAGGGCATAATTCCTCTCTTTCATCGTCCTACCTCCGATGCCAGCGGCTCCTTTTAATTTATTTACGGCAAATTATTTTTCTCGGTTTAAATCAATTTTCCTTTTTTTAGATGTTCGGAAAGGGTTCTCACGCCTAGATTCCGAGTATAGTCATGTTAAGGTAAGGACATATTATAGCTGGAAATCTAGAAAAAAGGATTTGGAAATGAGCCGCGATAAAGTATTCATGTCAACCATCATTACGTTAGTCGGATGGCCTTTTGGGGAAGGCTACACCTGGATCATGAAACAACTGGGTTTTACGAATTTAACTGCTTTTGAGGCATTAAGCATGATGTGGATGAAAGAACCCAGCTGGATATTGGGGATTTTGGCGGCTTTTGGCTTTAATTATTGGCTGAGTTTGGCCATATATTACAGTGCAAGAATTTGGGGAACCGACTATTTTCCTTATAAAGCCATGCTCCTGACGATGACCGCCGAATCCATATTATTTAACACCTTTGGCCGTTTGGCCGACAATCCCCTGATGATCCAAAGCACCGCCGGAAACTATGTCCACGCTTCGGCAGCAGCCATTGGCGGCATCGTCAGTGGTTTTCTCATACGAAAATATGTACTGAACAGCGACTCTAAAAAATCTTCCTAAAGTGAACTTTTCTCAAAAGAAAGAAACCCGCGTATCCGCGGGTTTCTTTCTTTTGAGAAAAGATATAAATTGTAGCCTTCCTGGGTGTGCGAAAAATGATTGTCACGGTTTTGTCACGGTTGACCATTTGATTTTTTGTCACGGCACACAAAAAAACGCCGCAAATATGCGACGTTACTTGTTTTTTATGGCGCGCCCGCCAGGACTTGAACCTGGGACCCTTTGATTCGTAGTCAAATACTCTATCCGCTGAGCTACGGGCGCATATTAAATTGGAATAAGTGGCGGAGAGAGAGGGATTCGAACCCTCGCTAGGATTTCTCCTACTAACGGTTTAGCAAACCGTCCCCTTCAACCTGCTTGGGTATCTCTCCGTGTCAAACCGTTAAATTACGAAGCGGCTATCGAGCTCGTGCTCTCGCCTCTCACCGCATATATTACACTGGCGGAGGAGGAGGGATTCGAACCCCCGGTACCTTGCGGCACAACGGTTTTCAAGACCGCCTCCTTAAACCACTCGGACACTCCTCCGAGCTCTCGGTAACGCATGAATTATTGTAACACATGCCCACCTCGAAGTCAAGAAAGGTTCTTCGGTATTATTAGGAAAAATGATTTAATTGTGAACCATCGGGTTCTGAATGCCGGATTATGGATTCCGGTTAGGAGACAAGAGCCAGGAGTCAGGACCCAGGAGATGTATATGAGAAATTCAAAATTATGGGGTGTACATTAGCCGTTTGGAGGTTCGGATGAGTCATGTTTCATGACCACAACCATAGATTTGATGAACCCGCCAACTGATCATCCCTGCAGCTAACCCTGGGGATGTTTCATGAGAAACATCATACTCCACTCGAACCATTTAGTAAACCTTATATGCGCCTGTCTCTGTCACCTATATTCTATCTTCTACAACTGACTACTATCTCCTGACCTAATCCCATCACCAATCAGTTCATTCCATCTGCAGCTCCTGAATCCGATTTATATACATCTGGGTCAGAGCATCGGCTTCTTCATAACTGCCGGCTTCAGCATAAATTCGGAATACCGGCTCTTCTGCATCGGGTAGTACCAATGCCCAGCCTTGCTCGTGATAAACCTTTAAACCATCCGTCATCTCCACCTGATGTTCTTTGTTTTCCTCAAAAAGATTCCTCATGATCCTGCCCTTATGCTCCCATGGGCAGTCCACTTCCTGATATTTTCGGGGCACATCAGGGATTAACAGTTTGGCTCCCGCCAAGGACAGATTTTCCCGGGCTAATAATTCCAGGATTTTAACCAAACTGAACACCGCATCAAACTGCGGATGATACGAACTTTCCCCGGAGAGCGTTGGAAATAGCCTTTCCTCAGCCTCCCGTTCCATCAGTGAGCGAGGGTTTGCCTTGGTCCGGATCACCCGTCCCCGAAACTCTTTGGCCATGGCTTCGAGAACATGAGGCGCTGTTACAGGCGCCGGAATGGAAGCTTCCGGTTGATATTTGAAAACATAATAAGCAAGAAGCGCCATAAATTGTTCTTCCTTAAGAAGATCCCCGTTTTCATCGAGTAAAATTAGGCGTTCCGCATTATGGTCCACGATAATCCCCAGGTCCGCCCGATGTTGCCGGGTTTGTTCCTCAACCCGGCTCAATGCATTCAGGAGTTCCTGAAGAGTACGAGGCCGGTTAACCGCATCCTCCCGGATCGTTTCGCCCGGAATCACTTCACACCCTAATTTCTCAAACAAGGTCGGTAATATCAACGACAAACTCCCGGGTTCATACAAAGCCACAATCTTGAACCGCCGTTGGGCAATGGCTTTAACGGATGTTTCAGGCAGCATGCCCTGGAGATAAGGTTCTATCAACTGAGGCACAAAGGCGATTTCGCCCATGGTATCACCGGTAGCCCGCGGAAAATCCTCCGTTAAGAAACTGTTTTCCATAGCCCGTTCGCTGCTCTTATCGATGTTTAAACCCCGATCGTCAAAGAACTCGATCAAAATCGAATCAGCATCTTGATCATCGATGCGCAGATGAACACCGCCTTGGGCCCCCAAAGATACCAATGCATATCTGGTTACCGGGGTCGGAATCGTTCCAAGGTCATACACATGAACTCCGGCAGACAATACGCCGGCCACCAATGCCCGTTTGAAGACCCGGGAGGCCCGGAAGTTGTCAGAACTGACTACGATTCTCGACCCGGGTTTTAACCGGGACCCAAATACTGCCCCATATTTGGCGGTCAGTTCTGGCGTGATCTCTTGATTAATCGTTCCACTGATTCCGGCATTTCCAAATAAGCTCCGGGAACACTTTTTGGCCCAAATGACGCTCTCATTTAAAACCGTGCCGCTATCAATGGCCTTATCGGGCCAAACTTTGACTTGAGGTTTGATAATACTCTTAATGCCCAGGGAAACGCCTTCACCCAAAACCGCCCCTTCGAATACGGCATTTTTGCCTTTTAAATGGTTATGATGGCACAGAATCGCGCCCCGGACTTCACTGTTAGCCCCAAGATAACAATGATCCCATAAGACGCTCCGCTTAATACTGCTGCCTTCCTGGACACAACCGTAATTGCCCATCACCGTATAAGCTCCAATATGAGCTCCGCTTTCAATCTGGCAATAATCCCCTAACAAAATCGGAGCTTCTAACGATGCATCAGCATCGATCTGCACTCCTTCTCCAACCCAGATACCGGGTTGAATTTCCCGGCCGGGTATGGAAACCCGAATCTTCCCGGTCAACACATCAAAATGGGCCTGTCGATATTGTTCCAGATTACCGATATCTGACCAATAACCAGAGGCTACATATCCATACATAGGTTCGCCCTTCGCCAGTAGCAAGGGAAATAGATCTTTGCTGAAATCGAAGACTTGTCCTTTGTTAAAATAATTCAGAACTTCCGGTTCTAAAATATAGATACCCGTATTTACCGTATCGCTGAAAACCTCACCCCAGCCAGGTTTCTCCAAAAACCGTCGGATCCGTCCCTCCGCATCAGTGATCACCACGCCATACTCCAACGGATTATCGACACGGGTTAAGACCAGCGTTGCCAGAGAACCCTTTTCCTTATGAAAGGCAACAGCCGCTTCAAGGTCAATATCAGTTAATGCATCACCACTGATAACCAAGAAAGTTTCATCTAAAAAATCAGCACCGTTTTTAACAGAACCCGCTGTTCCTAAGGGTTTTTCTTCGGTAAAATACCGCATTCTCAACCCGAATTGGCTGCCGTCCCCGAAATAATTCTCAATGGACTCTCCCAGGTAAAAGAGGGTAACCATGACATCGTCAAAATGATGCTTTCTTAAAAGATTAACGATATGTTCCATCATAGGCCGGTTGGCGATAGGAACCATTGGTTTCGGCTTATTGCAGGTTAAGGGTCTGAGTCTCGTTCCTTTTCCTCCGGCCATAATAACTGCTTTCATGGGGCACCTCCTTTAATAGAGTTTCCTGATACCGGTTGAAATGATAGTTTTGATCGCCATCGTCCTTCATCTTTGACATTTTAATCTCGCGTAAAATTTCCTCATGGACTACCGGCTGCCAGTTGGAGCGTTTAAATTCCTCCAGTACATGTTGATATGTCCCAATGGTTTTGGCAGCGATCCGATCCCAATTATAGATATTTCGTATATCCTCCAAGGCCTGAGCTTTCATTTTTTGAGCATGGTCCGGATGTTCCAAGGCCCAAATAATATTGTCTGCCAGTGACGTCGGATTGTTGGTATAGGCTTTAAGTCCGTTGACCCCATGTTGGATAATTTCACTCATCCCACCGGTGTCGCTAACAACCACCGGCGTTCCGGCCGCCATCCCTTCCAAAGCCACGATTCCGAAAGGTTCATAAAGGCTGGGGAAAACCGCCACCTGTGCGCATTTATACAAGGCGTTCCGGGTGTCGTCATCGATGTATCCGGTAAAATAGATCCGATTATAGATCCCCAATTGATAAGCACGATGCCGCAGTTCATCCAAATAGGCCCCCTTGCCGGAGATCACCAGCTTAACTCGGGAGTTATAAGCTAATATCTTTGGCATAGCTTCCAATAATACGCCCAGGCCTTTTTCCGGAACAATACGGCCAACATGGAAAATAATTTTTTCATCCGAAGCCGCATATTTATAACGAATCGATTCCGGATCGATGTGGGTTTGATTGAATTCCTCAGGGTAAACCCCATTGGGAATCACTTGGAGCTTATCATCGGGTATTTGAAATACCCGCTGCAATTCATTTTTCATGTATTGACTGCAACAAATGATCCGCCAGGACTCATACCCAAGCCACCATTCGACGTCGCTGATATAACGTTGTAATTGATTGTGGAGTCCATTATTACGGCCATACTCCGTCGCATGAATAGTGGAAATTAACGGTACCCGCCAGGCATGTTTTAAACTTTTTCCGGCAAATGCCGCCAGCCAATCATGAACATGGATCAGATCAAAATCCAGGCCGGCAATTTTTAATTTATTGGCTTGTTCTAACATATTGATATTTAATTGCAAAACCCAGGTCAAAAAGTCCGGCGCTACCGGATTGCTGGCCGGTACCCGATACACTTTAATCCCGTGCACATTTTCATACTCCGGTGCCCCTTGTACCCCACAGGTAATCACATGGATATCTTCACCCTGTTTCACCATGGCCCGGGATAAATCATACACATGACGGGCGATCCCGCCAACGATCTTTGGTGGAAACTCCCAACTCAATACCAATGTCCTCATTGCTTCACCCCTGTTTCCGATAGGGCCGTTCCTACTCAGCCCACAGAATACAGGAGTTATTTTAACCAACCCCACCAAAAATATAACCCATTTCCAGACAACCCTAAAAATGGTTACAAACAAAAACCGGAAGCTTAGCTTCCGGTTAATTGAACGATATTGTTTGTGTTTTATAAAAAGATCACACTGCAGTTGGCTCACTGATCTTTTGCCGTGCTGCAAGAACCGACTCCCAATCTTCCTTTGCCAAAGGCCGGTCAAAACTGCGGAATCCCGCTAATTTAAAGCCATGCTTCTTCGCCAGTTGCCTGGTATAGTCAATAGTGTCAACATCGATATCCACGCCCAGGCTATAATGACGATAATCATGCTCCAAAGCCAACATGATGGTTTCAGACATACAAGCATAGGCCAATCCCTTTTCAAATCCAAAGTTCCAACCCAGATCCGGCAACCCGGGAACTGCAATCACACCGCCGTCAATCACCAAAACATCAGGACGGGCCTCTTTCACTTCCACACTGACATCGGCCGGACGGGCCACGTCACAAACGATCGCCCCAAACTTCAACATATTGGGATGAATCAAACTATTCACCTGACTGGTTGCCGTAATCACCATGTCTGCCTGAGGTAAATACCTCTCAATATCGACCGTATAAATTACCGGGCTTTCACCCAATACCTCTTCAGCAAATTGCTGATAGGCTTCCAGCGGTGCATCCGGAGCCGGAACACGGGGATGCCGTTTGACAAATTCCACAATGGCTCCGCCGCTCGAGGTCATTTGATTGAGGTGCCGGTAAATTTCGGCCGTCACTTTCATCAGCCGCCGCCGGCTATGATGTTCGTTATTGGGGTTACCGATCAGGATCAACGTATTCACCTGTTCTGCCATAAGCAACGCACACGCCCTGCCGATAGAACCTGTGGCCCCGACCACTGCCGCTGTTGTTTGGTAAATCCCCATCTCCAGTTGTCGAGCTGCTTCTAACGTCGCTTCCACAGCAGCAGCCACCGTATAACTGTTCCCGGTGGTCAACGCAACACCCAGATTACGCAAATCTTTACCGCCTTTAGAAACGACCGAGGTATAAGCGCCCAATCCAACAATTTTGGCTCCACGGTCTTTCGCCAGTTTGACTGCAGCCGCCAGTTCTTTCAATACCTGTTCCCGGGGCATATTCATCAACTCTTCCGAAGTCCGGCAGACACAGATAAATTCGCCAAAAGCCTGTTGTCCGGTTTTGGAGATAATCCGGGTTTGAGCTACAGGAAAAGGTTCCACCAAGTCGTTCCAACGCCAGACCAAGTCATTTAATTGGTCTTCAGTGAAGAAACCCAAAGATTCATCAAATTCGGTATAATTTTTTAAATACAACGGATGCACCAAAAAAGCGAACCGGCCTTCGGATTCATCCTCCGATGGTAACAGCGGCGGTTTTGGCGCAATAACGGTATCCTTAACTTCCGGAGGAGTTACCCCGATTAAATGGCATAAAAATGACGCCGTATTCCCCATCGCCAAACGGGCAGCCATCCGTTCCACCGAATCCATGGCCTGCTCGCACTGTTGACGGCTGATAATCAGCGGCGGCTCCAGCCGGATCACCGCTGCTCCGTTCAATGTCGGAGCTACCCGTAATTTTTCAACATTTAGCAAATAACTGGAGACTACCGGAGATAAAAACTCTTGATCGGCCATGATCCCTAGCAGGCTGTCGGGAAGATTGTATTTGTTCACTCCCAACTCTAAACCGAGCATGAGCCCCCGGCCCCGGACATCCGCGATAACCGACGAATACCGTTTTTGAATGGCTTTCAACCGGTTGAGTAAATAGTCTCCGTTATCAGAAATCTCCTTTAATAACTGGCCGTTATTGCGGGTCAGTATCTCCAAAACCCTTAAACCAACCCGGCAAGCCAGTGTATTCCCGGCAAAAGTAGATGAATGCTTCAACGCAAAATCTTCCGTATAAACCTCTGCCTTGGCTAAAACAGCGCCAATGGGGATCATTCCGCCACCCAAAGCTTTCGCCAACGTCATAATATCGGGGGTAATTCCCTCATGTTCACAGGCAAACATCTTCCCGGTCCTTCCCAGTCCGGTTTGAACCTCATCCGCGATTAAAACGGCACCGTACTGGTGACAAATACGCTGGGCTTCCCGTAAATACCCCGGCGGCGGAATAATGATACCTCCTTCGCCTTGAATCGGTTCCACGATCAACGCAGCAAAATAATCAGGCCTTTCCTTAAAAGCCTGCTCTAATTCTTCCAAATCACCATAGGCAATCCGGACAAACCCTTCCACCGGTGCGCCGAATCCTTTTTGATAGGAATCTTTTCCCGTCGCCGACAAGGCCCCAAGGGTTTTACCGTGGAAACTGTTTTGGGTCGTCAAAATTCCGTGGCGGCCAGTATAACTCCGAGCCATTTTCAATGCTGCTTCCACTGCTTCAGCTCCGCTGTTGGCAAAGGTAACCCGTTCCAATCCGGGAGGAGCCACCTTAACGAGAACCTCTGCCAATTGTCCGGCTGCTTCCAAATAGGACGGCTGCACAAAACTGGGCTCCAGCTGTTCACGAACTGACATGATAGCATCCCATATTTCCGGAGGATTATAACCAAAAGGCAATGCCCCGTATGAAGCGATAAAATCTAAATACCTGTTTCCGTCTTTATCAATGAGCTCACATCCAGAACCTTCACAAAACACTTTATCCATATTCAATTGATGGAGTTGTTTCGCCAGAAACGGATTTACATATTGCGCATAAGGATGCATACTTTCCCTCCAGAATCAATTTGCATAAAATCAGTTTAGCACTATTTGGATCAATGGTCAACCTCGCCTAAATCCACCCAAATGATTTACATAAGCAAATTCCCAGCTTATTAAATTTAAACTCCTCATCCCACCGGATGAGGAGTTTCGTAAAATTCCCTTATCCTTATACGGAAGTTTTCCCATTTTTCACCGTTTTAACCCAAAACCAGCTTAAACCTTTCGGTTTTCGGTAAAGCCCATATCCTGCAGCACCGGCCAGAGCCGCTACTGCTAAAAAACCCAACCCGCTTACCCAGGACCATCTTTGGTTCCCCGGTCCGACCGGATACAACTCCGCCAGTTTTTTTGTAGCAATATTGAAAGACTTCAATTGCGCTTCCTGCCGGTATTTCCCATGCTTTGGCGCTAAAATATCCATAACTCGCGGTTCAAAACCATCACCGGTACCACCGCCAATAACCCAGGCTCCCGGTTTAACTGCGACTTTCCTAAAGAAATCCTCTCCAAATCCATCATAAGACCCTACGAAAACATAATAATTCCACCGTTTATCCGGAACACCGATTCGTTCTACCGGCACCGAAACCCGGATGGTCTGGCCGTCTCCTAATACTTCCGTCTGTAATGTACGAATCTTTAGGACGCCATCTTCTAACGTCATCAGTTGACTATTGTTCCAGCCGACCGCTTTCAGACAAACCTCCCAACCGAATTTCGGATGAAAAACCACATTGGGACCGCGCTTTACCGGTGTGACACATCCCCCTTTGGGTGTGGTATCAATATATATCCTCAGGTTTTGATGGATAAATCCTTCCGGGGCCATCCACGGATTGGTGATCGTTGCAAACCGAGTATCAAAATAAATGACCCCTTCTTTTTCAGCCCATACTTTAAAGCCGATAATATCAAACAACCCTTTATACGGTTGAAAAGCAATGTTTGTCGGGTACTGATAACTTCCATACCCGTAATCATCTCCGACCGGATCCTCCATTTCAAAATAAACCACCGGATACGCAGCTCCCCACACACTGCCACCGAGTATCATAACCAGCATTACCACGATGAAGAATTTCCGCCACATAAAAATCCACCCCCAACTAAACATATGATGGAAGGTGGACAAATTATGACGGGAATCTTTTTAAATCAACCTGGCAACTGCGATGACCTGGCCCTCGCTCAAATATTCTCCGGCTTCAACGCATAATTCGATGAGAGTTCCGTCGATGGGAGCAGGCAATATAAACTCCTCTCCGTCAACCTGTAGCAACAGTAAATCTTGATCAATTTCGACAAGTTGGCCGGCTTCAACCAACCAGCGAACGACCTCCACAACTGGCTCGTTTGGAGCCAACCAGGGAACTTTAATTTCAACCAATCGCTCTCTCATGATTTATACACCCTGGGAACTCTACTCCCCAGCATACAAGTGATTTCATAATTGATCGTCCCTAAAGTTTCCGCAATGGAATCGACTGTGATTTCAGCTTCCCCATCTTTTCCAATAAGCGTTACAGAAGCTCCCAATTCCACCGGATCATCGCCAACATCGATCATACACTGATCCATGCAAATTGCTCCTACTACTGGATATTTTTTTCCACCGATGATCGCTTCCGCTTGATTGGTCAGTCTTCGAGACCAACCATCCCCATAACCGATAGGAATGGTTACAATGGTCGTCTCCTTTTTCGTCCGATAACAATGGCCGTAACTGATCCCTGTTTGAGCCGGCACCCGTTTGACGAAGATCACTTTTGTCTTCAGCGACAGGACCGGCTGGAGATCTACCTTTCCGGAAAGGGACATCTCTGAAGAAGGCTTCATCCCATAAAGCATTATCCCGGGACGAACCATATTAAAATAAGAAGCTGGCAAATCAATAATCGCTGCACTGTTGGCCAGATGGACTTTCCCAGGAAGCAGCCCGGCTTCCCGCAACTCGGCAACAACTTTGGTAAAGCGTTTGATTTGAAGATTGGCGAAATCTTTATTCTCTTGATCGGCCGTTGCCAAATGAGAATAAATGCCGGTGGCTTTAAGCGCAGGAAGCTTTGCGATGTCTTTCATCATCTTCAGGGCGTCACCGTAACTGACGCCAACCCGCCCCATTCCGGTATCCACTTTCAGGTGAAGGGTGGCCGTTTTACCGGCTTTCAATGCCGCTCTGGACAAAGCAGTTGCCGACTCCAAAATACAGACGGTAGCCGTAAGGTCATGGATGATAAAGGCCTCCGCCTGGTCCGGCTGCAATGCTTCAAAAACCAGGATGGGAACGGTAAATCCGGCTTTCCGTAGGGCAATCCCCTCTTCGGGCAAAGATACCCCGAGCCAGGTGGCCCCGTTTTCAATGGCCGTTTGGGCGACTTTCACAGCACCATGGCCATAAGCTTCCGCTTTAACAACCGCCATAATCTCTACTTCCGGCCCGACCAGCCGACGGACTTCATGTAGATTATGGCGTAATGCCTGTAAATCGATTTCAGCCCAAACCGGGCGAATTATCTTATCATAATGATTCATCTGCCCACACCTTCTTATATACTTCAGGAATCCCCGAAATAACATCTCCGGCAACGATTCCCACCGGCCCCCGTTGGCCCGCCGCCAGATCCCCGGCCAGACCATGTAGGTAAGGGCCAAGAACCGCCGCCGTTTCCGCCGGCAATCCCTGCGCCATTAAACTTCCAATCATTCCGGCCAATACATCTCCCATACCGGCCGTAGCCATCCCGGAATTACCGGTCAGATTGAGATAAATCCGTCCGTCGGGAAGGGCAATCACCGTCCGGGCCCCTTTCAAAACGACGATTTTCTGCCACTTTTCGGCATAAGATCGGGCCACATTTAAACGGTCTTTTTGAATCGCCCGGGTCTCCAATCCCGTCAGCCGGGCCATCTCTCCCGGATGGGGCGTCAACACGGCCGGCACCCGAATCTCCTTCATTAACTCCATGTTTTGGGCCAATGCGTTTAAACCATCCGCATCGATAACCAGCGGCCGGTTGGCGGAAGCAACGACCGCCTTCATGACCTCCAGGCCGCTTTCGGCGCCAAGGCCGGGGCCGACAACGACTGCGCGGTAATCGTCCAGCCGTTGCAGCGCGTCTTCCAGCTCAACCGCCATTGTTTCCCGAGGTTTATCCACGAACCGGGCCAAATCGTCGACCGCCACTGTCACCAATCCGGATCCCGTCCTTAAAGCTCCCAGGGCGGCCAACGCCGGCGCCCCATACATGCCCGGCGCTCCTCCAATCACCAGAAGATGGCCGGTGGTTCCTTTATGGGCCGTCGGTTCACGGCGGGGCAACATCTTTTGGACATCCGCCACAGTCAGGCAATGGATGAACAACTGCTCATCCTCGATCAAAGCCTCCGGAAATCCAATATGATCGATGACCACTTCCCCGGCATACTCCGCTCCGGGATAAATGTACAACCCCGGCTTCGCCAGGCCAAAGGTTACCGTCATATGAGCCTTGACCGCGGTTCCCGGCACATTCCCCGTATCCGCATCGATCCCGGAGGGGATATCCAAGGCCAGCACCGGCCGGTTGGCCCGGTTAATGGCTTCGATCACCCGAGGCAAGGGTTCCCGGGGAGCGCCGAACGTACCCGTTCCCAAGATGGCATCGACGATCACATCGGCATCTTTCAATTCACTGGCCGTATTTTCGCTCCAACTCGCCACTCTTACTCCGAATTTTTCGGCGCGTTCCAAGTTTAACGCAGCCAACCCCCGATATTCCTCCCGAGGGTATAATAAAACAGCCGTAATGTTTGAACCGTCTGCCTGCAAAATGCGGGCCAACGCCAATCCATCACCGCCGTTATTTCCCTTTCCGCAACAAATGATAACTTTCGATAGTTTCCCCTTGACGATCCGTTTCATTTCCCGGGCAGCTGCCAGCGCCGCCCGTTCCATCAATAGGTCTCCGGACAATTGCCATTCGGACTGTGCTCTGTCATCCAGCTGCCGCATTTGCAGCGCTAAAGCAAGCCTCATCTTACTCGAATGCCTCCAAAACCACATGAGCCACTGCATATTCCCGGCAATGGGAAATGCTCACATGGATTTTTCTTACCTTAAGTTCCTGAAGATATCGGGCAACCTTCCCGTCGGTATGCAGCACCGGAGCCCCGTTGGCGTCATGCCGAACCGCCATCTCCCGCCAGGAAAAACCGGCCAAACCGGTACCCATGGCCTTCAACAACGCTTCCTTCGCTGCAAAAAACCCGGCCAAACGGTGACTTAATCCCTTGCTCTCCGCCCATTCGTCATCGGTATAAACGCGTTTCACAAAGTGCTCGTTACTGATGGCTTTGGCAATTCTGGATATCTCGATAATATCGATACCGGTTCCGACGATCACTCGAATCTCCTTTCGGAAAATAATCCTCCCGTGACATATCTACCGCATTTCTAAAGGACAACCGGATTCCGGGGTTTCTGATAAAACGACGTCAATGTATGTTCCAATCCCAACTGCCGATAATTCAAGATCGGCTCCGTCCCGCCCACTAAGATATAACCACCGGGTCGAAGCGCTTCAATGAATTTCTTATACAACATACTTTTTGCTTCTTCGGTAAAATAAATAACCACATTGCGGCAGATGATCAAATCCACCGGGCTGGGAAAAGGATCATTCAACAAATTATGATGACGGAATTCCACCATTTGCTTAATCTCAGGCTTCAAATAAAACAGGTGGTTTTTCTGCTCAAAATACTTCAGACGTAAATCCTCCGGCAAACTTTTCACTTCATTGGCCGTATAAATGCCTTCCTGAGCCTTCCGAATGATCTCCCGGTCAATATCGGTAGCCAAGATCCGCACTTTAGCGGCAGCATTTAGCTCATTGACAATGATGGCCACCGAATAAGGTTCCGAACCGTCCGAACAACCGGCGCTCCAAATGGTAATCCTGGAACGGTGTTTTAAGATATCCGGCAACACCTGATGCCACAATTCATGGAATCGTTCAGGATTGCGAAAAAACTCCGAAACATTAATGGTCAACCGGTTCATAAATTCTTTGAACCGTTCCGGCCTGGTCATCAATTGATTTAAATAATCGTCATAATCTTTAACACCCCAGGCCTGTCCCAGGAAATTGATCCGGCGATCCATCTGCTGACTTTTATAGTGCCTGAGATCAATACCGCATAATTCGCCCACTTTTTGCTTGAAGACATCATATTCCATCCGGTGCTATTCCTCCGTTCTCCGTTGGCCGGGGCTTCGGCCATTCTGAAATTTTCGTGTTCGATCCAGATATATCATTCGACTTCCCTTTGAAGGAATCCTTTCAGGAAAAAACCGATTAATCCAGATATTTAACGATCGTCTCCAGCGGTCGCTTTTCCGGGCCTTTGGTCATTTTAGACGGATATCCCACCGGGATGACGGCCATAAATTCACCTTTCGGTTCCCCCAGTAATTCCAAGACTTCATCTTTGATCAAAAAAAGAATGCCCAACCACACGGTTGCCAATCCGAGGGATGTGGCAGCCAGCAATAGATTTTGAACCGCTGCCGCCGAACTTTGAATCTCCATCGTCCGGAAAAGGTCATGAGCTTGTTCTTGGTTGATATTAAATAAGGTGGTTCCATGTTCGATCAATTCTCCGGTATTAGCAACAGCGATCACTGCCGGAGCACTGGCAATAGAACGGGAAGCCATCCGAAGGAGTACAGACGATGCTTTAGGAAATTGAGCCGCTTTCGAATTTACCAGTTCGACTAGTTCCCGTTTTTTATCCCCCCGAACCACAATAAACCGCCAGGATTGTTGATTATGAGCTGACGGCGCTTGATTGGCTGCCTGTAATACAGTCCGTATATCTTCTTCACTCACCGGTTGATCGCTGAACATTCGAATACTCCGCCGTTCAGCAATGGTCTTCAGCGTTTCATTTAGGATCAGATTTTGTTCGACCGTTTCCAAAACAGTTCTCCTTTATTCCAATATTTTCAGAAAAAAGGGTTCACAGTACACAGTACAAAATACCAGATACATCGTTTAAACGATTTTTCATCTGTAACTGTGCACTTTGAACTGTGTACTATGTACTATGCACTATGAAATTTTTGCTGTAAGTTTCTTATGTGTTATTATCCAAACTTTCCCCTATTCCTGTTTTACCGGCCTGTTTTTAATATGGTTGTTACGAGATTGAAAAGCCTTTCACAAAGCCCAGGTTTGACTTACGACCCGGCTGGAAACCAATGATATTCAAATAAAACATCAATCTCTGAGGCACTACTGCCATTCCACAGTTTCCATCATAGCTCAAAATGAAAACCCTCCAGTCCAGTTGAATCCGAAATTATTGGTTTTCAATTGACACCGGAGAGTTTATATCGTTTCAATTAAGGCTTTTAAGCGTTTTAGCTGAAAATATTAAACGATTTGTCAATTTCAATGGTTTGCACTAGAATATATCTCTTTTGCCAATGGAAACTGAATCGTAAAGGTTGTTCCCTTTCCGGGCTCACTCTGAACCCGAATGGTCCCATGATGATTTTCAACAATACTTTTTACGATCGACAGGCCTAACCCGGCTTTCCCCTTTGAGCGGGATTTATCCGCCTGATAAAACCGGTCAAATATTTTATCCAGATGTTCAGCCTCGATTCCCAATCCGGTATCCATTACGGTTAACCGGATTTTCTTTTCGATTTGATGAAGCCCAATCTGAATTTTCCCCTCTGCTGGCGTATATCGAAGAGCATTATCCAAGAGATTTTCAAGCATTTGCCGGAGATTGGCCTCATCACCGTAACAAAGAATATTTTTCTGCAAATCTAAGACGATCTCCACCCGGGACTGATCGGCCAGGGGGCGAAAAGCTTCGGTCACACGAAAAACCAGTTGATCCAAATATACATTGTGTTTATTGTGTACCTGTTGATGGGCATCGGCACGGGCCAGAAAGAGTAAGGAGGATACCAATGCCGCCATTTGCTCGGTTTCTTCCTTAATATTCGTCAGCCAATCCATCTGGCTGGCCACCGTCTCTTCGGGGCTTCCCATGATAACATCTAAATTGGTTTGAATTACTGCCAAAGGCGTCCGGAGTTCATGAGAGGCATCCGCCAGAAAATCCTTCTGTTGTTGCCAGGATCTTTGAATCGGGGAAATTGCCCGTTTAGCCATAAAGAGACTCCCGAAAGTAGCCAAAACCAAATAAAACCCACCAAGAAGGATTAAGGTTGTAATCAATGAATACTGATTGAACTTTTCCATTTTTAAACCTTGAAAGATGACCAAGGTCCCAGATTCCTTCGTCAGCGAAGTTTGATAGTAAAAATACTGGGAATCCACCAACCGTATAATTCCGCTTTCTTTGGAACCTTTTAAAATTTTTTGAACCACCGGTTTTAATTTCTTGATATTAACAGGCATATTTCCTGCATTAAAAAAAATTTCCCCATCTTGATCCGCTTTAACAAAAAAAACAACCGGAGGAGCAAACCGCGCTTTTTTCGAGGGCCCGGGAGACGAAGGCGGACGATCCATCTTGAATCGGGACGGAGACTTCAGCTCTTTATCGTCTTTGAAAAAAATCCCGGAGTTGATCCCTTCTGCCATCCGTTTTGCAAAAAATTCCGCATGATTCATCATTCTAAAGTGTAATACCAAATAGGCTCCACCGGTCAGGGTGATAAACAAAAAGGTGATGATCAGTAAATTCGTCAGAATAAATTGAAGCTTTAATTTACGAAACATCGGCATCCCCCTGTAAATAATAGCCTATTCCCCGGACCGTTTTAATACAAGGCACCTTTAGCTTTTTGCGGAGATAATGGATATAAAGGTCAATATTACCCAACTCACTGTCGGAGTCATACCCCCAGACCCGTTCGAAGATCAACTCCTTCGGAACAACCTGTCCAGGGTGGCGCATCAGTAGTTCCAGTAATAATGTTTCTTTTACGGTCAATTGAATCACTTCAGTCCCGTTGGAAACCTCACCCTTCAACGGATCCAGAGTCAATCCGGCAGCTTTGAGGGTTGAATTCATAAATTCCTTGTTTTTCCGACGGCTCAAAGCTCTTAACCGTGCTAAAAGTTCGTCAGTTGAAAAGGGCTTAATCAAATAGTCATCTGCGCCGGCATCCAAACCTTCTACCCGATCAGCCGGTGCATCTTTAGCTGTTAAAAACAACACCGGATGATGCATGCCCTGACGACGCAGTTCTTTGATGATGCTCACCCCGTCTTTTCCCGGCAGCATCCGATCTAAAACGATAAGATCATAAAGCCCGCTCTCCGCCATCTCTAAGCCCTGATCACCATCGTAGGCAACATCCACCTGATAACCTTGGCGTTTTAAAATCTGTGCCAATGCGTTGGCCAATTTGGCTTCATCTTCAACCAACAATACTTTCATTCAGCATCGCCCTTTCAGAATGGTCATTCATGCCGTAACGCCTCAATCGGATGAAGGCCCGCCGCTTTATACGCAGGATATCCCCCAAAGAAAAGGCCGACCACGATCGAAAATCCGAAAGATATTAAGATAGATTCCGGAGAGATCACCGTGGTCCACTCCGTTACCCGCGAAACCACCGAACTGACTCCCCAGCCTAAACAGATACCGATCAATCCTCCGGTTATGCTCAATCCCACGGCTTCGATGAGAAACATACTTAAAATTTCCCACTTTGTTGCGCCAATCGCTTTTCGAAGGCCAATTTCCTTAATTCGTTCGGTGACGGATACCAACATGATATTCATGATCCCGATACCGCCTACCAGCAGTGAAACGGCCGCGATACCACCGAGTAGCAACGTAAATGTCTTTGACGTTTCCTGGACAGTCTCTAAAATCTCCGCTTGGTTTCGGATATTAAATTTGGTTTCATCTTGAAACTCTTCCATCAATGCATCATATACCTGATTGTACACCTTATCCACGTTTTCCGCACTATCAGCCTGAATATAAACAGTACTTAATCTCTGGTTTCCCATAATTCTTTGCTGCATGGTTGTTAAAGGAATCAACAGCAAATCATCGCTATTCCCGAAACCGCTTTGCCCCTTCTCTTTGAGGACCCCGATGATCTCATATCGGAACACGCCAATCTTAATAAACTCACCCACCGGATCCATATCCTGGAACAATTCGTCTGCCAAATATGACCCGATAACCGCCACCCGGCTTCGGGCATTAATCTCTGCTTCATCAAAAAACCGGCCATCCGCTATTTGGTAATTACGTAACGTAATATAATCCAGTGTACAACCGATCACCGAGGTTTGCATACTGTTGTCTCCATAACTGACAACAAAGTTTCTTCGGGCTTCCGGAGCGATCGTCTTGATATGAAACGAAGCATCTTCAATAACCGATAGAATACTGTTGGTTAATTGCTCTCCGCCTCCAAAAGCACCTCCCCGGCTGTTACCGCGTCCAGGAAAAACCATCACCAAATTGGAACCCATAGCTGTGATATTTTCCGTCACTTTTCGCTGAGCGCCTTCTCCCAAAGCAACCATCACGATAACCGCTGCCACACCAATAATCACGCCCAACATCGTCAATAGGGACCGGATCTTGTTTCCCGATAAATTGCGTAATGCCATAATTAGAATCTCAACAATTTTCATGCCAGCACCCCTTCATCAATAACCTTTTGCTCGATCCAGCGGTCATCGACAATCTTCCCGTCCGTAAAACGGACAATACGCTCGGTAAAGGCTGCAATATCCTCTTCATGGGTAACCAAAACAATGGTAATTCCATTTCTGTGCAGTTCCTGAAAAACGGCCATAATCTCCCGGCTTGATTTGGTATCAAGATTACCTGTAGGTTCATCCGCCAAAAGCAATCTCGGCTGATTGACAAGAGCCCTGGCGATCGCCACCCGTTGTTGCTGGCCTCCCGACAATTCTTTCGGTTTATGATGAATCCGGTGCCCCAGCCCCAATCGTTCCATCGCTTCCAAGGCGATCTTTTGACGTTTCGAGGCGGGAATTCCTGCGTAAATCAACGGTAGTTCCACATTTTGAAGGGCAGTCAGGTTCGGCAGCAAATTGAAAGACTGAAACACAAAACCGATCTTTTGGTTTCGGAGCCGGGCTTTTTCTTTCTCGCTTAACTCTGACGTTTCCTCTCCATCCAACTGATATGACCCGGACGTCGGCTGGTCCAGGCAGCCCAAGGTATTCATAAACGTGGATTTACCTGAGCCGGAAGGGCCCATGATCGCTACCATCTCGCCTTCTGATACGGTCAGCGATACTCCGTCCAACGCCCGGACTTCCGTGTCTCCCATTTGATAAATCTTATAAAGCGCTTCCGTCTTAATCATTGCTTTCGCCATCTTCAATCACCTACGCCTTTATATTACATGGGAGGTGGTCCCATCATCCGATTCCGGTTTCTCATGGGCCCGTTTTTCATTGAATCGCTCCCTGAAAAGAGTCTGGGACTTCCTTCAGGAAGAACAATTTTATCTCCTTCATTTAATCCTGAAAGCACTTCAATATATTTAGACCCTTTGTATCCCAGTTGAACCTCGCGAATCTCCGGTTTCCCGTCTACGAGCACTTTCACAATAGCTTTTCCGTTATCCTCCATAACGGCTTTTCGGGGTATGGCTAAGACATTCGGATGATTTTCGACGATAATCGTTACATCAACGGACATTCCTATCTTCAATAAATTTTTCAAAGAATTGATATCAGGTTTTTCCCTATTCTGCAGATTACGCGGCATACGTACCGGCTTGGTCCCCGCGCTTTCCGGATCGCCGCCCAATTTTGGCGGGAACGGCCTTCTCGATTTACCGTTTTCAGACATCATTCCCTCCGATCGTTTTAACTCGACGGGTGTTGATGTCATCCCAACCGGTCTCTTCGCTTCGCCGACTTCAGAAGTGAATCCCAGAGGCTTAATATGCACCGGAAAAGTCACCACATTGGAGCTTTCTGTCCCGGTACTTCCGAATGAGATAACCTTTCCAGGAATCATCGTTCGATCTTTATCATTTGCACTGATCAAAACGGGAAGTCCTTCTTTTATTTGATTGATATCGCCTTGATCCACTTCCACTTCGATTAACAGATGCTCATCCCCGCCAAATTCGATAAGTTCAGTGGAGGTTGTTACGCTTTGCTCCAGCTTAACATTTACCCATGAAACCATGGCATCAAACGGTGCCCGAACATGAATATCCCAACTTTGATCCTCAGACAAAATAACTCCGCTTTGGGTTAATGAAGCCAACTTTAACTCATATTCACGACATTGTTCTTCATATTGCCGAACTTTGCTTTGGGCATTTTCCAACTCATCGATGGTTGTTCCCTGAATCCGGTATAAAACTTCCTGGCGCTCCAATGCCCGTTTCGCCGTTTCTAGATTTAACCGGCTTTGGCTAAGCGAAGATTTCCACCCGGCCCATCTTTCTTGCAGTTCATTATCATCCACCTGTAAGATGAACATCACATCTCCTTTACGGACATATTCACCGGGCTTAACCAGAATCTTTTTTACAATGGCACTATACGGCGGAGTTACCGTCGGGCTGCTTTCCATCACTACTTTTCCGCTAACCTCGATTTTTTCACTCAAGTCCATCCGGCGGACGTCCACAGTATCCATAACCATCGACCGTTTAACCGATACTGCCTGTTGCCGGTGATAAAAAATCCCTCCGCCCACGATTAACGTTATTCCTAAGACGATCACTGACAATACAATCGATTTTTTCATATTACGCGTTCATTCCTTTCAATCAAGATACTCATGGAACTTAATATAACTCTCCTCCGACTTTCTTCAATTGTTGATACGCAAGGTAAACATCATAACTTGATTTGAGAGCGGCAATTCGGGCTTCAAAAGCATCCTGCTGAGCCTCAGCCAAATCAACTTCGGATATCATCCCCATCCGTGCTTGCAGATTTTTAACTTCAAGGTCTTTATCATAGAAAGCCAAGGCTTTCTGATTCACTTCATTTTCCCGAACGGCCAAAAGATAATTGCTATATGCTTGCTTTGCTTCAAGAGAGATCGAACGCTTCGTTTTCTCTATTTCCAATTTGGTATTGGCAACGGTGTACTCCGCTTGTTTCGTTTTGTTGGCCGCTATACCAAAGTCCAAGGTCCAGCTCATTTCCAGAGTAAAATATTGCTTATCGTCGCCAAACCGCTCCGAATTACCGCTGGAAACAACGCTTTTTTCATAGGACTCGTCTTTTCTGGCAGCAGTCCAGGACAGATCCCCATTTAATAAATTGTATTCCACACCATAACTTTGCAAATTCTGCTTATCGGAATATCCCAGGGAAAGAGAAGGCAATTTTTCGTTCATCGCTGCCAGTTTGGTTTGATTGTTTTTCTCTAACGTAAGTTCCAGGTTTTTAATTTCCAACCGGTTTTGTAACGCTTTCTGTTGGAATAAATCCAAATCCAAGTCAACCACGACCGGTTCCTCATCCAGAGGAGCAAAATGATATCCCGTTAAGTCCTTTCCAATCTGTTGGCTCAATCTGGCGATGGCTATCTCCAGATCGGATTGGGCTTTTTCCAAATCGAACTTTGCTTTGTTTAAGTAATTTTCGATTTTTAACTGACCCGGTTTGGTGATCTTCCCCAAACTCAACTGTTGATTCGCCAAATTCAAAGATTTAGTGTAAACTTCTACGGCTTGTTTTTGAGCTTCCACCATTTTCTGGTATTTTAAAATATTGATGTAATACTCATAGGTTGTATACGCCGCTTCCGCCCGGGCCATCTTCAATTTATTTTCAGCCTTAATCTGTTCCCAACGGGCCTGTTCGATATCGGATACTACTTTTTGTCCATACACCTGATACCCAGTAGGAATCGTTTGCTGGAGAACGACTTGATATCCGGAGGACTCATCCCCGGAACCGACATCCTTTTGAATTTGCCCGTCAATAGTTGCTTTCGGTAATGTTTTCAGTTTTTCTTGTTGGGTTGCTAATTTGGCTTCTTCTAAGGCATTGGCTGCATTTTGAACATCCAGGTCCGCCTCCATCGCCATCTGAATCGCCTGGTTTAAGGTCATTACTTTTTCTTCAGCTGCTATACAGCTTGAAGCAGCCAAAATAAACATCATACCGCATAGCCATAGCTTCATTGTTAAAACCAGATTCCTTTTCAAGATGTCCCTCCTATCTCTCTCCAAAATGTTCTTGCTCTCCTGGTTCATCCATTGACTATCCATATTCATTGTAACGAATCTTTCTTTGAATCATCTTTGAAAAGAAAAATTTTTTAATAACCCGAATCCAGCCTGCATTCTTCAATATAAATGCCTGCAGTTCACTAATAAAAAAATAAAACCTCCTTCTCAAAAGGAGGTTTCAGGCTTGATGGCTAGCTAATCATAGATTGCCTTACACTAAGATTCCCATATCAACGTTTAAACGGATATCCAACTATTCGATCCAGTCCTAAATCCTAATCCATATACCCGTTATAATTGAATTGTCGGAATAGTCCCATCTTCGTTATATTTTAATTCGGTATATTTAATGCACCGTTTATTATCGGCGCCTCCGGATAATGAAGCATCATGATAAAACAAATACCATTTATCTCCAAATTGGACGATGGAATGGTGAGTCGTCCACCCGGATACGGGATTGAGGATCTTCCCTTTAAAAACATAAGGACCTCTAGGATTTTGGCTCATAGCATAGACAATACAATGGGTCGTGCCGGTCGAATACGAAAGATAATAATTTCCCCGATATTTATGAACCCACGGAGCCTCAAAATACCTTCTTTCCTCATCCCCTGCCAGAATTGGATTTCCGCTTTCATCAACAATCAATACTTCCTGTGGCTCTTCTTTGAACGAAAGCAAATCATCGCTTAATTCGGCAACGCGGGGACCTAAGGCCGGTGCTGACCGATCCGGCTCCTTGCCTTCGGGATCAAACTTTCCTGTCTTCCACTTTTCCAATTGTCCTCCCCAGAGACCACCAAAAAACAGGTAGGTTTTTTGGTCATCATCAGTAAAAACAGCCGGATCGATGCTAAAACTGTTCGGAATATATTTTTCCTGAGGTTTAAAAGGCCCTGCCGGGCTACTGCTGGTAGCAACCCCGATCCGAAAGATGCCTTGATGATCTCGCGCCGGAAAAAATAGATAATACTGTTGATGACGATACGTGGCATCCGGAGCCCACAATTGTTTGCTAGCCCAGGGGATATCCTGTAAATGAAGCACAGCTCCATGATCCCTACAAGGCGAATTAAAATCATCAATTGACAATACGTGATAATCCACCATGTCGTATTGGTCCCCATTGTCATTCGAAGGAATATCCAAATCTCGATCATGGGAAGCATAAATATAAATCTTTCCTTCGAATACATGCGCCGCCGGATCCGCGGAATAAATATGCGTGACTAGTGGTTCATTCGGTTTTATAACTTTGCCCATTTCATTGTCTCCTATATTTTCATATCTGTTGAAATAAATTATTTTATCCTTTCAAAGCTCCAGCTAAAGTTCCTCTAAGAATCCATCGGTGCCCTAAGATATAAAGTATTATCGTCGGTGCCGCTGCAATAATCGCAGCTGCAGCATATCTTGGCATATGGTCTACTCCATAAGCATTAAGGAACTGCGCGATCCGAAGCTGCATCGTAAAGCGGTCCTGACTGTTAAGCAGGATTAAGCTTAATAAGTAATCACTCCATGCACCGATAAAAACTAACAACACAGCCAGAACAGTTGCCGGCTTTGCCAACGGCAGCATAATTCGGAAAAACGTAACCATATGCCCAGCTCCGTCAATCCTGGCGGCTTCGGCCAATTCCCCAGGCAAACTCTTAAAGAAGGATCGGTAAATGATCGTCCAAAAAGGTATCCCAAAAGCAGCTAAAGATAAAATAACTCCGGGAAGTGTATCAGTTAGGCTTAATTGCGAACACAGTTTATAAAGAGGAATTAAAACCATCTGTATCGGTACAAAATAGCCTGCTAAAATAAGATAAAAGATCACTTCCGTCACTTTACTCCGATAACGGGCAAATATGTAACCGGCCATTGCCGCAGGTGGTACCGTACAAGCAATTGCACCCAAACATACAATTACCGTATTAATTAAGCCCTGATCGATCCTTATCGCTGTCCATGCTTCAGCAAAATTAGACCAACGTATTTGCGTCGGTAAGCTCCAGGGATTGTAGGAACATTCTAAACGGGTCTTGAACACGAAAAACCATGGCAGTAAAAGCGGTATAATTACACTCAAAGCCAGCAAAATCAAAATCCCGTTAATAATTACCCCAGAAAACCAAGACCCGGTTCGAAAATCCTTCTTGTTTTTTTCAACCATGGCATCGTTCATCCAATGTCACCTTCTTTTCTTTGCCAAGAGAATTGAGCTACGGTAAAGATTAATGAGAGTAGGAAAATAACCACTCCGATTGCTGCCGCTTTACCATACTGCCAATTGACGAATCCTTGCTGATACAATATGATTCCCAAGGTTTTGGTAGCATGGCCCGGCCCTCCACCTGTAAGCAGATATGGCAAATCAAAAAGTTTCAAACTTCCGACGACACATAACACCGCAATAATCCGAAGGGGATAAGAGATGATAGGTAATACAATATGAATGGCATATTGCCATCGGTTGGCACCATCCAATTCTGCCGCTTCCCGTATATCCACCGGTATTTGCTCGATATTAGCCATAATATAAACAATGTAAAATCCGATATAAGCCCATGTGGCAACGAAAAATACTGACCAAAACGCAATCCTGGGATCACCCAAAAAATCCACTTTATCCAACCATACCCAATTAAATTTGCGAGAAATCGAAGCAATAATCCCAAAATTAGGAGCAAACATAAACCGCCCTAACATTGCCACAATAGCCGACGGCAATACCGAAGCCAAATAATATACAGCCCTTAATCCGTTGGTCATCTTATTCCTATAAGCAACCAGCGAAAAAGCAATAAAGAAGGATAAAGGAATCTGAATGACCACACTCCAAAAGGCCCATCGAAAAACGTTTATTAACCCGCTTTGAAACTCCTCGTTCGTAAACAATCTCACATAATTTTCAAATCCAATAAATACGCTTTCCCCAAGGCCGCTGGCTCGCATCATGGAGAGTTGAAAGGTTTCTTTGATTGGATAGTACATGAAAACAGCCAGGAATAATACAGCCGGCAGAAGGAAAAATGTCTTAAAGAAAATTATCTCCCGCATCTGTTTTTTTCGGCTTTTATCTTTAGCTGGTTTCCCTAATAGAATGTCATAATCCATTCCCTACACCTTTCCTTTCCGAATCTGAACCAGCAGGGGGAAATCAAATTTCCCCCTGCCAACTATAGCTGGATATCTACTTTTTAACTGGTCCCATAACTTCTTCGACTAATGATTCATAAGTCGTAAAAGCCTTTTTAAGATCGGCGTTAGGAAGGAATATATTCTGCATGGCATCAAGTAACGGAGTGGTCACCATCGGTGGTAAGTTTTGATCCCACCAGAATTGAATCTCTTTCGCTTGGGTAAATACATTGGAAGCCTTCTCGGTCAATGGATTACGAGCTTTCACACCAGGAACTGAACAAATCCGGCCTGGTTCAGCTTGACAAGCTTCAACACTCATCGCATATTTCAAGAAACGTACTACCGCCGCCCTTTTATTAGCAGCAGTTCTCGTCACTGCAAAAGCGATATCGGGCATACCCATTACATCGGTAATTTTGCCCTTTCCGCCTTTCATTTCAGGAAATGCGAAGAATCCTATCGTCTGATCGGTAAACTCTTTATTAGCATATTGAGCGCATAACCAGGAACCGGATATCTGCATCGCTGCTTTACCGGTCGCCATCAGTTGTTGAGCATCGCTATATGTTTCACTTAACGGTTTATCCCCAAAATAACCTTTCTTTACCCATTTCTGATATTTTTGAGCTGCTTTAATAAACTCAGGATTATCGAAACGGCTCTTCCGGTCGGCAGCATTATTAAACACTTGAACACCGCCGCTGCGATCGGTTAAATACATAAATAAAGCTAAAACCGGCCATTTATCTTTCGCACCGCATGCAAAAGGCTGAATACCTTTACTCTTTAAAGTTTCAGCTATTTCTTCCAATTGGTCGATAGTGGTCGGTATTGACAGATTATATTTCTTAAATATACCTTCATTGTAAAATACACCAGCAATGGCGAAGAACGGAGCCACCCCATAGATCTTCCCTTTCCAGGTCATCGCCTGTTGCGCAGCAGAACTACAGGGAATTGATTTGAGCTCTTTAGTCATGTCGAGCAGGCGGCCGGCATCAGCATATCCGCCCATCGTTGACCCACCCCAGGTTTGGAAAATATCGGGCAGATCCTTATTATTAGCCATCGCCACTTTGGTTTTGTCCATTAATCCCTCACCTAAAGCAATATAGTCCACCTCGATATCCGGATTTTTGGCTTTAAAGTTATTAATCAAAGCCCTAATATAAGCATGATCTGCTTGTTCATCAGGAAGATCCCGCCCCCACACGGTCAGTTTTACCCGAGGAGCAGCATACACTGGAGCTAATAAAACAACAACTAAAGCCATTACTCCAACAAAAAGTAACCATCTTCTCTTCTTCATTAATTTCCCTCCCAATATAATTCATTCAAAGAATTTCATGGTGCTCTATTTTGTTTATCCTATTTTTTTAAGAGATGTCCCCCCTTTCCTTAATATATCAAAGTGAAATTAATTCACTTCTTCCGGTGTTCTAATACATCTCAGGGTGCTAAATTCTGTTAGCAAACGTTTGTTAAAATGGGTAACAAAAGTTCAAGCTGAAAAACGTCTGATTAATTCCGGTTTTAAGCACATTTTCATGATAGACCCATCGGTTTTGCTTTGAAAGATGTTAATTAAGGTTTCCACCGATTTTAAGCCCATCTCGTAACGGGGCTGCCGAACCGTTGTTAAAGATGGATTGGTTAATGTTGAAAACTCTAAATCATCATACCCAACAACAGCTATCTCGTCCGGAACTTTAATTCTCGATTCATGCAATGCTTGCAAAGCTCCGTATGCCATACTGTCATTGGCAACAAAAACTGCCGTACACTGTGGTTTATAATTTAAAAGTTCTTTCATAGCCAGATATCCGTCCTGGACCAAAAACTTTCCGGCGGCGACTAATTCTTCACTGAAAGGGATTTGATATTCAGCCAAAGCCCTTTTATACCCTTCCAAACGCTCCAAACTAACCTGATAATCTAAGTTTCCCGATATATGGCCAATCCGTCGGTGACCTTTTTCAATAAGATACTTAGTTGCTAAATAGCCTCCCTCTACATTATCCACCCAAATACAGTGAACCCTTGGATCAGAAAAGTTTCGCTCAACCAATACAAAAGGAACTTCCCGCTTTATCAGAAACGGAATGAAATTTTTATCCTTATTATTGCTTCCGACGATGATCAATCCATCCGCCCGCCCGGATTCGACCATCTTCTTAAAGACTTCCCTGTGATCCAGGCTTTCAAAAGAGTTGGAAAAAAGTAAAGTATAACCCATTTGGTTAGCCGCAAATTCCATCCCTTTAATTATTTGTGAAAAGTAGGGCTGCGAAATATCCGCCATGAAAATCCCGATGGTTTGCCCTTTTCGAGTAACCAAACTCCGGGCTGCGGCATTTGGATAATAATCAAGCTCTTCGGCAATTTTTAATATTAACTTACGGGTTGATTCTTTCACTCCGTATTTATGGTTTAAAGCCCGTGAAACCACACTGGGCGCGACTCCGGCTCGTTTTGCTATATCTTTGATGGTAGCCATAGACTCTCCTAATCGGTTTGACAAACGTTTGTTTTTCTACTATATAATTTACCATAATTTCTGGAATTTAGAAAGGGGGTGTGGAAAAATTTGTTTTATCATCAACTTAGTTCCACATACAACAGCCCAATTTCATCTATATTACTTGGAGAAACGCTTTAATATTTTTTTTAATTTAAATTTTTGAATTGGTGAATTGATTCGGATCAATAAATGATATTAAAAGGAGATTTCAAAACAGTGTCTGCTCCCAGACCAGCATGACATTGCATGGAGTTAATTATGGATCGTTCGTTTCCTGCCAAATTTACTTCAGATTTAAATTAATACTAATGATATATTCCTTTTTCAGTTCGAATCTTTTCAGAGCTATTTTACATGGCAGTGATTAGCAGTGTGCTATTGGACCGGATTTTCGGAACCAATTTCTTGCTTTGGAATTACCGGATACTTTCGGACCAAAAAGATTTCGACTCTTCGGTTTTTAGCCCGGCCTGCCGCTGTCGTATTGTCATATTTAGGGGCGTACTGACTGTACCCTTGAATGGAAAACCGTTCCGGCTGGAGGCCTCCTTGCTCCACCAGAAAAGTCATGACATTGATCGCCCGCATGGCGCTTAAATCCCAATTTGAACGGAATTTGCCATTACGAATCGGTACATTATCCGTATGTCCTGTTACTTTAATATGATTATCCAAAGCATTTAAAATCTTAGCGACATGAAATAACATCGGAGTAACACTGTTCAATACTTCAGCTTCCCCCGAATTGAATAACACCAATTCCTGAATGGAAATTTCTAAACCTTCGTTATTTAAATTCACTTTGATCTTATCCTGATACCCATTATCCCTGATTTCCCGTTCGATACTATCCTTAATTTTCATCATTTGGTTTTCCTCGATGTTCTGCAGGCTTAATCCGCCCGCACCGCTGGATTTCAGCGAAATCGCGGCAGCGCCACCCTCGTTCAATACACCGGAACCACCTGAAAAGATCACACTAAATTGCTCACTAATCTTTTTAAATTTTTCTTTATCTAAATTACTGATAGAAAACATCACAATAAACAGCGCTAATAACAGGGTGAGTAAATCCGAATAAGGAAGCAGCCAGGTTTCATCTACATGTTCCTCGTGGCGCCTTTTTTTCTCAGGCATGATTAGTCACTCTCTCAATCTTCACTTTCTTCCGCTTTCGTCCGTTCAGCGGGTTCCAACATACCAGCTAACTTCATCTTGATACTTCTTGGATTTTCACCTGCCTGAACCGACAACACTCCCTCAGTAATAATATGCATCATATTGATCTCTTCATGAGATTTTCGTTTTAACCGAGAGGCAATCGGATGGCAGACTACATATCCAACAAAGATACCATAAAGCGTCGCCACAAATGCTGCAGCAATCATATGGCCCAATTTTTCAGTATCTTCCAGATTCCCTAAGGCACCAATCAAACCAACCACCGCACCCAGCACCCCTAAGGTCGGCGCATAACTTCCTGCTGCTGAAAAGATCGCCGCTCCAGCCCGATGACGTTCTTCCATCGAATCGATCTCCAGCTCCAATGCTGCTTTAATATAGTTAGGATCCATACCGTCAATCACCATTGACAGGCCTTTTTTCAAAAATCGATTATCAATATTTTTTAACCCAGCTTCTAAAGATAATAGCCCTTCTTTCCGGGCTTGTTGCGCTACATTCACAATATAATCAACAACTGCAATTGAATCTTGCTTTCCCTTTTCAACAAATAGTGCCCTAATAATCTTGGGAATGTTCAAAAATTCTTTCTTGGGAAAGGAATTCATCACCGCCGCTGTTGTCCCAATCAGAATAATAATCGCTGCAGCCGGATTTAATAAGATGGCAATATCAGCGCCCTTCACATGCATGCCGACAACAACGGCCAGTCCTCCTGTAATAAGCCCGATTACCAAAAAAATATCCATTTTTAATACCTCTTTAGCTCATCTTAATCATCAGAAAACGGCAAACCTCATATATATTCGTCAATAACAGCGGGTTACTTTAGAAAAACCAAACAAAAAGAAGCCAGAGAATAAAGTCTCTGGCTTCCGTGTGTGAGCTCACCTAAAGTTTGAGAATCTTTTTCTTCACTCACAATTTTATTCGTAAATTAGAACTAATCCTTATTATAACATGAGTTCATAAAACCTGCATTGTGAATATACGTGGAAAATAATGATATTTTTAACTCACTATGATCCTGTAATATCTACGGTTGGAGTCTCGTCATCCAATTGCAATCATATAGAATATGTATCGCTGTGTGTCCGTATACGAAAAAATATATTTCAAATTTCACTGGCATCAAAAAAGGCCAAAAATAAACGATCTACAAAATTATATCCTGGGATTTACTAATTATATAAATGGATGTAAACGATTTGTACGCAACTGGACGCGCTGTTCGTCCTCCTGCACCTCCCGAATCAGGGACAGGCAGCTTTATGAGTTAATGTTTTGAAACAATGTAAGAAATAAAAAATTATAAAAATACTAAAAAAGCGAGGTGCCTCCATTAAGTCCCCTCGCTTTTTAGTGATTAGTTTCTATTCTACCTATTATCCAGAGCCCCTGACTTGGGTATCTAGAACCCAGTACACCCAGTACCCCGAAACTTTATTCAACCGTCACGCTCTTCGCCAGATTCCGCGGTTTATCCACGTCGCATCCTCTGGCTTTGGCTGCATAGTAGGCAAACAACTGTAAGGGAACCACCGATAAGATCGGAGTCAGCATCGGGTGGGTTTGAGGAATATGCAGCACATAGTCGACGGATTTGGAGGTTTCATGGTCGCCGGCCATGGCCAGAGCGACGACGGTCGCTTCTCTTGCTTTGACCTCTTTAATATTACTGATCATCTTTTCATACAGATCTTCCTGAGTAACTAAAGCAAATACAGGGACGCCCTCCACGATCAGCGCCAGCGTTCCATGTTTCAGCTCTCCGGCAGCATAAGCTTCGGCATGAATATAAGAGATCTCTTTCAGCTTCAAAGCGCCTTCCAGCGAAACCGCATAATCTAATCCCCGGCCGATGAAGAAAATATTTTCGCAATGTTTAAAGTCTTCAGCGAACTCCTTTATTTTGGTCTCAGTATTTAATACTTTCTCCAGCTTCGTATCCAGTTCAGCGATGGCGTCAATCAGTTTAACCCGTTCTTCTTCCTCGATAACTTCCTTTTCCTGTGCCATATAAATCGCCAAAAGGTAAAGGGCCAAAAGTTGGGTGGTATAAGCTTTCGTTGAAGCTACGGCAATCTCAGGCCCAGCCAGAGTTAAAATCAGGTCATCTGCCTCCCGGGCGACCGAGCTGCCGACTACGTTGGTAATCGCTAAGATCCGGGAGCCCAACCGTTTGGCTTCCCGTAGACCAGCCAGCGTATCAGCAGTTTCACCTGATTGGGAAATCACAATCGTCAACGAACCCGGTTGAACCAAAGGTTCCCGATAGCGGAATTCCGAGGCCACTTCCACATCAACCGGTATCCGAATCATCTTTTCAATAACGTACTTCCCGACCAATCCGGCATGATAGGCCGTACCGCACGCTACAATGTGAACTCGGTTGAGGTTTTTGATGAAACCTTCCGGGAAATTCACCCTGGGCAGTACCACTTGTTTGGTCTGACGGTCAATGGCTCCGGAAAGGGTATCCCGGATCGCCCGGGGTTGTTCATGGATTTCCTTCAGCATAAAATCTTCATATCCGCCCTTTTCGGCAGCTTCCACATCCCATTCCACTTTGAAGACTTCTTTGGTCACCGATTTTCCGGTAAAATCGCTTACCAGAATTTCTTCGGCTTTAACGACAGCCATCTCCCCGTCTTCCAGGATGTAAATTTTCCGGGTGTAAGGCAATATCGCCGGAATATCTGAGGCTACAAAGTTCTCGCCTTCACCCAGCCCCACAATCAGCGGACTTTGTTTACGGGCAACCACTATAGTGTCCGGATGAGCTTCATCAAGAACGGCTATGGCAAAAGCGCCTTCCATTTGGGCTAAGGCTTTCCGAACGCTACTTGCTAGATCGCCGTCATAGAGCTCTTCAATTAAATGAGGAATAACTTCCGTATCAGTCTCCGAGCTAAAAATATGTCCCTTCTCCTGGAGTTCTTCCTTGAGTTCCTGATAATTTTCAATAATACCGTTATGAACTACAGAAAACTTTTTGCTGCAATCCTGATGCGGATGGGCATTTCGATCCGACGGCCGGCCATGAGTTGCCCAACGGGTATGGCCAATCCCGACATTCCCCGGCAAAGGATTTTGCTTTAAAATTTCCGCCACTTTAGCCAGGCGTCCTACGGTTTTCGTGGTCTTCAGTTTACCCTGACTAAAAACGGTGACTCCGGCCGAATCATATCCCCGATATTCCAACCGTCCCAACCCATCCAATAACACGGGAACGGCTTCGTTTTTACCAATATATCCAACAATACCGCACATGGGATTTCCTCCTCATATTCAAATACAAATCATATTGTTTCACGTTAAACAGCAATCTAACCCGAAGCCTTTTTCATGCCTCGCGCTTCTTGCTTTTATTTGCAATATTCCCATTTTTTCACCCGGCCCTTTTGTCCCTATCATCACTGACGGTTTTGTCAGGCCTTTAACGGTGGTGTTCACCGGGGGTCACCCGCCGATAATCCGAGATCCCCCTCCTCGTCAACTTCCGCATATCGGAAGCCCTGGCGCTATTTATCATTTCCACCTAATTCCTTAAATCATCTCCTTTCGCTGTATCTTTGCCTCCCCTAGCATCACCTCCTTACAAAATATACGAAATTGTCAGCTAATATTCAACTGACAATCCCGCCTGTCACCTCCAATATCTCCTACCAGATCATCCTTAGTTCACATCCAAAATCTGCCCATCAAACCAGTAACCTATAACTCACGGTAAATCATCCAAGTTCTTCTTCGATGACCTCAGCTACCCGGCTGACAAGATCTTTAAGAACTTCTTCATCCGGACCTTCAGCCATCACCCGGATAAGAGGTTCCGTTCCTGACGCCCGGACAAAGATTCGGCCAGTTCCTTCCAAAACCTTTTCTGCTTCTTGAATGGCCTGTTTGATACGGAGATTCTTATCCCATCCCTCTTTTCGTGAGACCCGCACATTTTCCAAAACTTGAGGAAAACGTTGCATTTGTCCGGCTAACGCTGATAATTTCTCGCCGGTTTCAGCCACCACGCTGATCAGTTGCAAAGCAGTTAACACTCCGTCTCCAGTGGTGTTTTTCTCCAAAAATATAATATGTCCGGATTGCTCTCCGCCGAGAACCAAGCCCTGTTCCCGTAAGGCTTCCAAAACATATCGGTCCCCGTTTGCAGTAATCACCACATCGGCTCCATGTTTCCGAAAAGCCTGTATTAACCCTAAATTGCTATACACCGTTGCCGCAATTTTCTTATGAGGCAGTTTACCGGCTTTCAACAGGTTGAGTCCGCAAATAGCTAAAATATAGTCCCCGTCAACCACCATCCCGTTCTCAGCGACGGCGATCACCCGATCCGCATCTCCGTCATGGGCGATACCCAGGTCAGCCTTTCTGGCCAGTACTTCTTCACGCAAAAGCGCTACATTGGTGGAACCGCATTTCACATTAATCCGTGATCCGTCATCTTCTCCATGGAGCACCGTTACGTCAGCCCCTAACTTTCTTAAAACTGACGGGGCCAAACTATACGCTGCACCATAACCGCAGTCGACAACGATTTTCAATCCGTCAAACTTCTGGTTGACGGTAGTTAACAAATAATCCTCATAAAGCGTTAAAGAATTCTCCTGCCGTTCAACCTGTCCCACGTCGACCCCTTCCGGCCGTGGAAGGGTTTCCAACTGCTCAAAATAGATCGTTTCGATGGCTTCTTCCACCGCATCGGTCAGTTTATAACCATTTGCATTAAAGAACTTAATCCCGTTATCCTTCACCGGGTTATGGGAAGCGGAAATCATCACCGCCGCATCCGCGTGTAAAGCCCGGCATAAGTAAGCGACCCCCGGTGTCGGAATAATCCCTAGTAAAACCACGTCCACTCCTACGGAAGTCAGTCCGGCAGCCAAGGCAGCCTCCAGCATATCCCCGGAAATCCGCGTATCTTTCCCAATCAATATTTTCAATTTACGATCCGAAGATCCCTTAAAATAACTACCGGCAGCCCGGCCCAATGCTAAAGCTAATTCCGGGGTTAACTCCCGGTTTGCAACGCCACGAACTCCGTCCGTGCCAAATAATTTCCCCATTATTTCGTCCTCCTTTGCTCGATAATCCTATCCGCCACTTTCCAACCGTCCAATGCTGAACTGACTATTCCTCCGGCATACCCGGCTCCTTCGCCGCAAGGGTATATTCCTGTATATCCCACCACCTGCAGGTCATCTCCCCTAACGATCCGAACCGGCGCTGAGGTCCGGGTTTCAACGGCGGTCAATACGGCATCCGGCCAGTCAAATCCTTTTAAACGAGTCCCGAAGTATCGGACCCCGTCCCGGATGGCCATGGCTATCGGTTTGGGTAAAACCTCCCAAAGGTTGGCTGGCGTCGTTCCCGGTAAATAGGAGGGATATAGTTTTGTAAACCCGGATGTTGCTTCGCCCTTCAAAAAATCGCCGACCCGCTGGGCCGGTGCCTTATAATTGCTTCCTCCAAACCGGTACGCTGCTTTTTCCAGAGCAATTTGATATTCCATTCCGGCAAGCGGCGAATGATCGCCATAATCTTTATCAGTCACGGTAGCTACAATGGCCGCATTGGCCACCTTGGAGTCCCTGGCATGATAACTCATTCCGTTCGTGACTACACCACCGGGTTCCGACGTGGCTCCCACCACCACCCCGCCGGGGCACATGCAAAATGTATAAACTCCTTTTCCGGTCATTTCATGTTTATATGTAAGATGATATTCAGCTGGACCCAACCGGCGATGCCCAGCCCAAGGCCCATATTGGGCCCGATCAATCAAATCTTGAGGATGTTCGATTCGAACTCCTACGGCAAAGGGTTTAGCCTCCAACGGCAGCTTCATCTCATATAACATACGGTAGATATCACGGGCGCTGTTTCCGGTAGCCAAAATAAGGTCTTCTACCGGAATGATCTCTTCCCCATTGACTTCTATGGCTTTTATTACATTGTTTTCAAACTTCACACCCGTCAATCTGCTTCTGAACCTTAATTCGCCGCCATAATCCCTAATTCGTGTCTGTAAATTTTCGATAACTTCCCGCAGTAGATCCGTTCCCACATGCGGATACTGCCAGTACCGGATCTCTGGAGGTGCCCCGGCATTTACCAATACCTCTAATAATTCCGGAATTGCCGGATTTTTAACCCGCGTGGTCAGTTTCCCGTCGGAAAACGTCCCGGCGCCGCCGATACCATATTGAATATTTGACTCCGGATCTAAGCTGCCCTGACGCCAAAATCGTTCAACAGCTTCGATTCGGCGAATCAAACCGTCTCCTCGCTCGAGGATGATCGGCTCCAGTCCGGCTTCGGCCAACCTTAATCCGGCAAACAAACCGGAAGGCCCGGCTCCGACAATAACCGGCCGTAATCCTCGACGGCCGATACGTTTGACTTCTCGTTTGACCGGAGGCTGATATGCCTTGACGTTAGAGTGGTTAGTTAATATAACCTCCATCTCATAAACCGATAAATTAACCTCAAAAATCACATTGTAAATAAAACTCAACCGTTTGTGTCGGGCATCCAGTGATTTTCGGGCAATTTCGGTTCGAATAATGCTTCCAGCAGGCAAATTTAATTTTCTTTCGATCCATTGACCCAATCGATTTTCATTAAAATCAATGGGAACCTGAATATGATCCATCTTATAAAGCAAGGTTAATGACTCTCCGTTCTCATTCCAACTGATACCGTTTCATTGGGGAGCTTTACCGGCTGAATCAGTTCAATCAATTTATTTTGAAGCTGCTCCCGCGTACACCCGAATTCTATCTGTCCATTATATGCCAGGGATATTTTCCCGGTTTCCTCAGAGACGATCACCACCAGCGCATCGCTCTGTAAAGCCAGGCTTAATCCCGCCCGGTGCCTGCTGCCTATCTCCTGTGGAAGATCCACTCGATTATCTAACGGTAAAAAGCAACCGGCAGCCTGAATTCGATTGTCTTTAATTAAAACGGCCCCGTCATGTAATGGTGAATTATAAAAGAATATCTGTTCAAGCATTATTTTCGACAAAACCGCATCAATATATGAACCGGATTCGGCAACCGTTGTCAATCGGTCTTCCCGTTCGATAACGATCAATGCGCCGGTACGCTTCGAGGCCATCGCTTCTACCGCATCAACCACTGCCGTGATGCTCTCCGGTGCAATGACTGACGGCTTTACAAACCATTTGACCAAGGGATTTTTACGGCCCAGATGTTCTATTCCCTGCTTCAATTCGCTTTGGAAGATAATCGGCAGCGCCACCATCAGCATAATCATCAATTGATTAAGTAATTGTGAGAACAACGTTAGGTTCAGATAACGGCTGGCAGCAAAGGCCGCAAATAAAATGATAAGGCCATTGACAAAATATAAGCCCTTGGTGCCCCGCATCACTTTGAAAATAATTCGAAGGACGCCAAAGACCAAACATAAATCCAAAATCGTCCGAAAGAAAAAAAGATGGGTAGGATTAATCTTCACCACATGTCCACCACCAAATCTATGCTGTATTTCTTGGGTGCCAGCTAATAGTAACCAAAAAGGAATCCCGGGGTCCCCAGGTTAATCATTTCCAGTTATTCATAATATCGGAGAATACCTTATAATATTGGACAACTTTTTCTTAAAATCCTTTACTTCCAATAATTTATTAAATGCAAATGAAATCATAAAAAAGCCCCTGAAACACTGAACGTTTCAGGGGCAGGCATAAACGCTTCTACTTAGATAAAGGCGAGAATAATAAAGTTCAGGATGAACAGTATCGTGGAAACGACCAAAATCGGATGAACCTCTTTGAACTGGCCTTTGCAAATCTTCACGATACAGTAGAAGATAAACCCGGTAGCAATTCCGTAAGAAATGCTGTAGCACAATGCCATAAAGACACCGGCAAAGAAGGCCGGGATAGCTTCATTCATATCATCCCATTTGATCTCCTTAAAGGAGGACATCATCATAATTCCAACCACGATCAATGCTGGAGCCGTGGCTGCTGCCGGAACAATACCGGCAACCGGAGCCAGGAAAATACATGCGAGGAAAAGAAGAGCAGTAACCACACTGGTCAAACCGGTCCGTCCACCAGCACCGATACCGGCAGCACTCTCAACGTAAGTCGTAGTGTTTGAGGTACCAAATATGGCTCCGATGGAAGTAGCGATGGCATCTGCAAAGAGAGCTTTGTCCATTTTGGATTTAAATCCGGCGCTGCTTTCCATAGCTTTTTCATCTTCAGCGCTGAAGATACCGCTTCTACGTCCGGTCCCAATGAACGTACCGATCGTATCAAACGTATCCGACAAACTAAACGCAAAAATCGTCATTAAAACCAAAGGAATTTTTGCCGGATCCTTAAAAAGAGACAACATGCCTTCATGACCTAAAGCTTTACCAAAGGTCGTTCCTAAAGCCTTAAAAGCATCAGCAACACCAGCCGTCGTGCTGATCTTCGAAACATCAACCACACCCATAGGAATACCGATAATCGTGGTGGTAATAATTCCGAGCAAAATGGCACCTTTCACTTTAAACACCAATAAAACAATGGTCAATATCAATCCGATAATACTCAGAAGTACTACTGGATTGTTTAACGTAACCAATGCAGGAACCGCACCGGCATCAGCAATTACCGTACCGCTGTCTAAAATCACATGATGGCCGGGATCCGAAGTGAAATTGAGAAGTCCTGCGCTTTTAATACCGATATACGCAATGAAAATACCGATTCCGCCACCAATGGCATTTTGAAGGCTGACAGGAATGGACTTAATGATCGACTTCCGGATCTTGGTAACCGTAATAAAGACATTGACTAATCCACAAATGAATACCATGGCCAAAGCCTGCTGCCACGTGAAGCCCAAGGCAAAACATACCGTATAGGTGAAGAAAGCATTCAACCCCATACCAGGAGCTTGAGCATACGGAACGTTCGCAAATAAACCCATAACCAACGTACCGACGGCCGAAGCGATAATTGTGGCCAGGAAGACTGCTCCCCACGGCATTCCCGTCTGCGACAGCATAGCGGGATTAACAAAGATGATGTAGGACATGGCGAAGAACGTGGTGAAACCAGCTAAAATCTCAGTTGAAACCTTGGTACCGTTTTCCTGAAGCTTAAAAAACTTCTCCATGAAAAAACCTCCTCATTATATTTTTTGAGCACACCGCTCTATAAACGGTCATTTTCACACATAAATATAAAAAAGCGATTGATACCTCAATCGCCGTAAATGTAACAAAGAATACTTACTGCACTATCATGTAACAACATGTAACGCAGTAAAATACTCCAATAGTCGAACAATTTACGGTTGTCCGGTAGAGACTTCAGGCCCATATTGCCCGAATTATATTGGCACTAATATGAATTTTTTAATACGAATAACAAAAATTATCAAATTCCACTACAATATTATCAAAAATAGACTTATTGGTCAATATCGCAACAAATTGTTTACTTAGTATATACTTCTTCCTTTAATACACCGATATAGGGCAAATTTCGATACTTTTCCGCATAATCCAGGCCGTAACCCACTACAAACACATCGGGAATCTCAAAACCGTTATAGTCCGGTTTAATATCCACCTTTCTCCGGCTGGGCTTGTCCAGTAAAGTGCAGATCTTTAAAGAGTTTACTTTACGAGAACGCAGATTCTCCAATAGATAATTCAAGGTCAATCCGGTATCTACGATATCCTCGACAATAATGACATCTTTTCCTTCGATCTCTTCATCCAGGTCCTTGATGATCCGAACGGTCCCGCTGGTTTTCGTTGAAGCCCCGTAACTGGAAACTGCCATCAGATCATAACTGACATCCAACTCAATGGCACGCATTAAGTCGGCTAAAAAAGGCAGCGCTCCTTTGAGAATACCAACCAAAACTACATCTTTACCCCGATAGTCATCGGTGATTTGTTTGCCCAATTCCTTAATCCGTTTTTGCAGCCTAACTTCATCCACCAATACTTCCTGTAAATCTCCGTGCACTGTTGTTACCGCCTTTTCATGAAGATTTTTAATTGCGTAGTATAAGTCGAAGAGATCTTATGGTCTGTCCTGTCTCCTCATTCCCTTATAACCCCAGCAATTTTCCTTCTATTATACCCTATCTCCGAATATAAAAAAAGCCCTCCCTTATGGGGAGAGCTTTTACGGATTCTAAGTTAATCTTAGAATTTGATCCGCGGACGGATGATGATGACATCATCTTCAACGATACCGTCATAATTGGTGTATTCAACTTCCAAATTCAGTTTGTTGTTGAATTCATATTTCAATTGAACGGCAACCGGAGTAAAGTCATTTCCTTTGGATTTACCAGCAGTTTCAAGACCAACTTCTAAAGAAGCGGTTAATTTGCTGCCAGCGATCTTGGACCATTGAGCGCCGATAGCAGCTGCGAAATCATCGTCCCATTTCTTGGTGCCGCGAACACCATCGGTATCAGCATTCATACCAAAGGAGAACACTTTAAAGTTTTTATTGAATTGATAGTAAACATCATAGGCCGCGTAGTCATCATCTTTTTCTTCATCTTTTCCATAGTGGACTTCAGCGCCCCAGTTGTTGCCTTTATAAGCAACTTTCAAATCCCAGTCAGTCTTTTTGTCTTTGAGGTCAGGAATGACCAAAGCACCAGCGGTGAAGCCATACCCGAGAGGAACGGTAGCTACAAACTGCATGGTTTTTTCGTTAATGCAGTTTTGGCTGTGCGGTTTGATGAGCACACGGCTGGGATAGAGTTTGTAATCCCAGGTACCAGCTTGAAAAGTACCCCAGCTTTGTTTGAAGGTTGCCCAGTATTCTTTGACACTTACTTTTCCGTCGGTGTTATCATAGGCAATTTGCAGGTGAGCATCAATGGAATCGCTGGGTTTACCATCGAAGTTGAACCGGAGATCATATTTGCTGAATCCGAGTTCATCGTCTTTAAGATCTTTACCATCTGGATCTTTCTGTTCGGATTTCCACTCAGCGCGCCAGTCAGCGGAAACGTTAACGGCGGCCATGGAGACTGCAGCCATGGAAAGAACCAAAGCTGCACTTACTAATTAGACTTTCCTCCTCGTTTTTTTTCGGGAAAACCGCGCATTCAGTGTGGTTTCCTCTTTCACCCAGCGCCGACGCTCGGGCTTGCTTACGAGGGCTCCATCGTTTTCCGCGCAAACCGCCCGTACCCATCGCCGAAGGCGATTGATGGAAAACAACCCTGATGCAGGGACTTTTTCCCGTAAACATTGTAATCGATCCACGGACAGCCTGTCAAGGAAAATATTTGATGGAATTTCCTTTCCACCGCAGTCCAAAGACCTTTTACAGTTACCGGAAATCGCCCTTGGTTTTCATCCGATCTCATTTATTGAGTTGTATTATAATTACACGAAAGTTCCCTTTTCCCTTCTTTTTTTAAAAAATTTTTTAAAAAATATTCATCATTTTTTAGCAGGTACAAAATATTGGGGAATAGATGATTTTTAATCACAAAATATAGAAATGTTATTTTCTATTTTTTTCTAATTTCTAGCTTTTTAAATAATTGTTCTATTTTCTCAAAACAAAAAGAAAAAGAGCCTTGTCTCCACGACAAAAGCCCAAATTATACTTGAGTACATAATACACACAACACTATTGTAATCCGCCCAACAACCATCTTCTATCCTTAGGCCTTCTCTTTTTTCTGTGTCCGCAACATTGCAATTTGGCCGGTTCGGACGATCTCCCGGATCCCATAGGGTTTGAGCAGTCCGATAAAGGCTTCGACTTTCGCTACACTGCCGGTGATCTCGATGATCACAGCCCGACTGCTGACATCGACGATCTTCGCCCGGAAAATATCCACGATCTGCATGATCTCCGCCCGGTTTTGAGAACCGGCATTAACCTTGATTAGGGCCAATTCCCGTTCCACGGATTCTTCCACCGGCAGATCGTTCACCTTGATGACATCGATCAATTTATATAATTGCTTTTCAATTTGCTCGACGATTTTATCATCTTCCGTCTCAACAACGATAATAATTCGGGCCAACGCCGGATCCTCGGACTTACCTACTGCAATGCTTTCGATATTATATCCCCGACGGCTGAACAGGCCGGCCACCCGGATCATGACACCAGGATGGTGAACCACTAAGGTGGAGATGATATGCCGCATTATTTATTCACCCCTATCATCTGTGCGATGGAACCGCCGGCCGGAACCATCGGCAATACATTTTCTTCCCGGTCCACATGGCAATCAACCACCACCGGTCCCGGAGTGTTCAACGCCTTTTTCAGTGTTTCAACAAGCTCCTCAGGACGGGTAATCCTAAACCCGCTGGCACCGTAAGCCTCTGCAATCTTCACGAAATCGGGGTTGGAATCTAAAACCGTCGCCGAATACCGTTTTTGGAAGAAGAATTCCTGCCATTGGCGAACCATCCCCAGATAAAAGTTGTTCAAGATGATCACTTTTACCGGAATGTGATGGGCAACCGCAGTCCCTAATTCCTGAATATTCATTTGGAAACTGCCGTCTCCGGCAATATTAATCACCAAGCGGTCAGGATTGCCGACCTGAGCCCCGATGGCTGCCGGAAAACCAAAGCCCATCGTTCCCAACCCTCCGGATGTAACTAATGAACGAGGCCTTGAAAAAGGATAAAACTGCGCGGTCCACATCTGATGTTGCCCGACTTCCGTGCAGATAATGGCATCCCCGTTAGTAATCTGGTGAATCGTCTCGATCACCCGTTGCGGCTTAAGGCCGTTGGTTTCATACTGAAGCGGATAAGCTTCTTTCCAAGCTCTTATCTTTGCATGCCACTCCGGCCGGGTCTGAGGCATCACCCGTTCCAAGATCATCTCCAAAACGGTTTTGGCATCACCGACAATGGGAACATCGACATTCACATTCTTACCGATCTCTGCCGGATCAATATCAATATGAACCACTTTGGCCTTGGGGGCAAAGGTATCCAAGTTTCCGGTCACTCGGTCGTCAAACCGGGCGCCGACGGCGATCAGGACATCCGCTTCACAAACGGCAAAGTTGGCATAAGCCGTCCCATGCATTCCTAACATACCCAAGGACAAGGGATGGCGGGAAGGAAATGCGGTCAATCCCATCAGCGTCGTAGTCACCGGTATATCCAATGTTTCCGCCAGGCGTAATACTTCCTGATGAGCCCCTGAGGAAACCGCTCCGCCTCCCACATATAATACCGGCTGTTTCGCTTTGAGAATGGTATCTACCGCATCCTTTACCTGACGGACATTGCCAATATAATTTGGTTTATAACCCGGCAAATTCACCGTCTCAGGATACTCAAATTCATCGGTTAATGTGGTAATATCTTTGGCAATATCGATTAACACCGGGCCAGGCCGGCCAGTCCCAGCAATATGAAAAGCTTCTTTGACGACTCGGGGAATATCTTTAATGTCTTTCACCAAAAAATTATGCTTAGTAATGGGAATGGTGATGCCGGTAATATCCGCTTCCTGAAACGAATCACATCCCAATAAACTCGTCGGTACCTGCCCGGTAATTGCTACTAAAGGTACAGAATCCATATAAGCCGTAGCAATACCTGTCACCAAGTTGGTCGCACCAGGGCCGGAGGTTGCCAGACAGACACCGATTTTACCGGTACTCCGGGCATAGCCGTCCGCTGCATGAACTGCACCCTGTTCATGCCGGACCAAAATATTTTTGATTTTCGCATCGTAAAGCGCATCATAGATCGGAATAACCTGCCCACCGGGATAACCGAAGATGACTTCTACACCTTCCCGCTCCAGACATTCCAACAAAATCTGAGCTCCAGTCATTTTCATTCTTCATCCCTACTTTCCGCGATGATCATTTACCGTGTACAGGCAACAACAGAGGGCCTATTTCATCGTAGCCTGTCATCTACATCCAGAAAATCCTAATTTATAACTACTATACTCCTGCCAAATATGTCTGTCAATATTATTTTTGAATTTTCAAAGTCTCTACAAATCAATACAAAATAGATTGGACCCTAAAAATTTCTTTTCACGACAAGGCTTTAAAATTTTCTATCTTTCTAAAGCCATATAAAATAAGCTCTTTCATCAATGAAAGAGCTTTAATTACTCAACGTAAAATACCGAGGTTTATTTCAATACTGCACCGGTATTGGCGGAAGTCACCAAACGGCTGTATCGGTTCAAATAACCCTGTTTGATCTTGGGCTCCGGTGCTTTCCAGGATGCTTTCCGCCTGGCCAGTTCTTCTTCGGAAACCAATACATCGATACGCCGTCCCGGAATATCGATCTTGATTATGTCCCCTTCCTCAACTAAGGCAATAGGGCCTCCTTCCATAGCCTCCGGAGAAATATGCCCAATCGAAGCCCCTCGGGACGCTCCCGAGAACCGGCCGTCTGTTAACAAAGCCACGTCCTTATCCAACCCCATCCCGGCAATGGCCGATGTCGGACTGAGCATCTCCGGCATACCCGGCCCGCCTTTAGGCCCTTCATAACGAATAACTACAACATCCCCGGCAACGATCTTCCCGCCCAAAATAGCCGTGATAGCTTCCGCTTCCGAGTCAAACACCCGGGCCGGCCCTTCATGCTGCATCATCTCCGGAGCTACCGCCGACTGTTTCACCACGCATCCATCAGGAGCTAGATTTCCCCAGAGAATGGCCAAACCCCCGTCAGCATGATAGGCCTGATCTACGGATCGAATCACATCGTCCCGCAATACTTTGGCGCCTTTGATATTTTCCGCCAAGGTTTTCCCAGTTACCGTCTTCGTCCCGCCATAAATCAATCCTTGCTGATGGAGAACTGAGAGCACCGCTGAAATTCCCCCGGCCTCATCTAAATCCTGAATATGATGAACCCCTCCGGGCCTCAAATAAGCCAAGTGCGGCGTTTTCGCCCCGATTTCGTTGATCCAGTTGAGATCGATCCTAATCCCTACCTCATGGGCAATGGCCGGAAGATGCAACACCGTATTGGTGGAGCCGCCAATCGCCATATCTACCGTAAATGCATTGGCAAACGCTTCTTCAGTCATAATATCACGGGGCCGTAGATCCTTGGCGACCAGCTCCATGATTTGCATACCCGCTTTTTTGGCCAACCTTATCCTACGGGCATCCACCGCAGGGATCGTTCCGTTCCCGGGCAATCCCATCCCCAAGACTTCCGTCATACAGTTCATGGTGTTGGCGGTAAACATCCCGGAACAGGATCCACATCCCGGACAGGCTGTATTCTCAAGCTCCGCAAGATCGGCTTCAGACATCTTTCCGGCCGCTACAGCCCCAACTCCTTCAAAAACCGAATTCAAATCAGCTCGGTTTCCCCGGAAATTTCCGGCCATCATCGGACCGCCGCTAACAAAGATAGACGGTATATTCACCCGGCCGGCAGCCATCAACATCCCCGGAACAATCTTATCGCAGTTAGGGATGAAAACCGCGCCATCAAAGGCATGCCCCAACAGCATACTTTCAGCCGAATCAGCAATCAACTCCCGGCTGGCTAAGGAATACCGCATCCCGATGTGGCCCATGGCAATCCCGTCGCAAATCCCGATAGCCCCAAACTCGATGGGCGTTCCTCCAGCCATTCGTACTCCGGCTTTGACCGCTTCCACAATTGTATCCAAATGAATATGTCCTGGAATGATTTCATTCGCTGAATTAACGATAGCAATGAGCGGCCTGGCTAATTCTTCGTCCGTATACCCCATTGCTTTGAACAACGCCCGATGCGGTGCCCGCTCCACTCCTTTTAACACGGCATTGCTTTTCATCCCTTACCCCTCCGTATCATCACATCTTTCAAGCCAATTATTATGTCATACATAATTTGATCTTTTTATTATTATAATCCATCATGCACATTTGTCAACTTACAAATCCCGTAATACCTCATCCTTGGAATAATGATTGCAAAAAAAAATTACTGCTTTATACAGCAGTAAATGAACACGCACAATGGGATCTAAAAAAATATTGATTAGGCCTAAACCTTCAATGGAAATAGCCGATATTTATAATAGAATAAGTGATATTTTCTCTGACTACCCCCCAATAAATCCATCCTCCTTTACCGTCCGCAAGGACGGCTTTTTTTACGCTTCTTCCATTGAAACCTGCCTTTTTTCCCGTTCTTCACGAGGTACAAACACCATCAATATCCCAATAATCAACGCGGCCAACAGTGATGCCGATAACGGAACATTACCATACTGAATTCCCCATGTTGCCGTGAAAATGACGACCGTTGATACTAAAAAGTTAATTACTCCATCTTGAAATTTCCCCAAATACTCCATGGGGAATATTTTTTCAGCCAACCAGTCCCCTAACATAATTAGAAAAGACAGTCCTGCAATCCAACTAATCGTCAGTGCGCTAAAACCAGGCACATAGTAGCCGATGGTATATAATACGGCAAAAGGAATCAAAAACCGAACTAACCAATACACCAGACGCATACTTTACCTCCTGTCCTAAACCATCACCGTCATTGAAATGTACTTTCTCTGTTAAATCGCAAATACGTGTTTACCAATACGGTTAATGATTTTCCGTGCCCACATCCAGGCACTTCGTGTCTTCGCCGGGTTGAAGAAATACAGTGCTCCCCCGGAAGGATCCCATCCAGAAATCGCATCCTGAGCCGCTTTTTTAGACGCACTACTGGCCGGACGGGTATAAATTCCATTGCTTACCGATTCAAAGGCATGGGGCTGATAGACTACTCCAGCAATAGTAGATGGAAACTTGGGACTTTGAACCCGATTCAAAATAACCGCACCAACCGCCACTTTACCGGTATAAGGTTCCGCACCAGCTTCAGCATGTATAATCCGAGCTAAAAGTTCGATATCACCAGCCCTCCGGGTCACGACTTTCTTATTCGTCGTTGTTTTCCCGGTAGGGATCTTAATCCGCTGCCCAATACGAATGGAATTACTCTTCAAACCGTTACGGTTTCGAAGGGCTTTCACGGTGGTCCCTGTTTTTCGTGCAATTTTATAAAGAGAATCTCCCCGTTTCACTGTATAGACCCAATCTGCCATCGCCGGCTGCGATAAAACCAACGTGGCTGACACCAATAATACTGCAATGAACCATAGATTCCGTTTCATTTTCCTCCCACTTTCTTGAGGTTTTTTCTTAGTATGTAAATTTTGATTGGAAAATATGCTTTCCAGAGATATAGGAGGAAAAGTGATATGGGGCATCAATCCGTTGACTCGGTCTCAATCATGCATATCTCATATCTCTAAACTTCCCTGCATTTTCTTAGAGGAACATAACGATCCTTATCGAAATAGACCTGACAACCATATTACACCAGATCTGGAGGGTCATCATGAAAAAAATCGTTCCCATCGTGCTCATCGCTTTACTTGCCTGTGCATTTCTTGTAAAAGCGATAGTGAACCAGAAAACCCTTTCAGTAAAAGAAACAACCACATCAACCCAAACCGCCGAGCCAGCTCAAAGCGCTGAATCAGCTGAAACTCCGCCTGAATCTCAACCCGAAGGGGAGCAACCAGCCGAACCGATTACTACAAAATCAGGCAAAGAGCCAATTCGTGGTATTTATGCGACAGCTTGGGTTTCCGGATCAAGCCGAATGGCAGAATTAGTCCAATTCGTCAAAGATCATCCCAAAATTAATGCCATTGTCATTGATGTGAAAGATGATACCGGATATATCAGTTATCCGTCTTCCGTTCCTTTAGCCCAAAAAATCGGATCTTCTTCAAAACGCATCGCCAATCTGCCGCAATTGGTCCGTGAATTGAAGGACGCCGGCATTTATACCATTGCCCGCATTGTGGTATTTAAAGATCCTTTATTGGCAACCCAACGTACGGATTTAGCTGTAAAAAACCGAAACGGTGGTTTGTGGAAAGACCGAAAAGGAATGATTTGGGTCGATCCTAACAGCCAGGAAGTATGGAAATATAATTTAGATATCGCCAAAGAAGTTGCTGAAATGGGATTCTCCGAAGTTCAATTTGACTACGTCCGTTTCCTAAGCGACGGTAAAATCAGTGAAGCTGTCTACCCTTATTCCAAAGGCGACAGTAAAGAGGATGTTATTCGAAACTTCTTGAAATATGCTAAAACCGAATTAAACAAGATGAATGTACCTGTTTCGGCAGATATCTTTGGTTTGGTCTTATCTGTTGAAGACGATCTGAACATTGGCCAAAAGTATGAAAAAATCGTCGAAGCCGTCGATTACGTTTGCCCAATGGTCTACCCCTCCCATTATCCGAAAGGAACCTTTGGTATCGCTGAACCTGATTTACACCCTTACGAAACCCTCGATCATGCCATGAAGGCCGCATTAAAAAAAGTCCCTTCTTCCAATGTTAAACTACGGCCCTGGATTCAAGACTTTTCATTAGGCAACCCTTACGACAAAGAGCAGCTGGAAGCCCAGATCAAAGCGCTGGAAGCTAACGGCATCGATGAATGGCTCCTATGGAATCCAAAAAACCGTTATGAAGCATCAAGATATGATTTTTAAGACCTTGAAACAAATGATTTAAGTCAACTCCAGCAACACGCTTAATTTTATCCAAATCTAAATTGTATGAAAATTCTAAGATCGGTGAGATTATATGCCCATGAAGAAAGCCATCGTTTATGAAAACCGTCAAGAAGCCGGAATGATCCTGGCCTCCCATCTCACGCCCCATATTACCCGCGAAACCGTCATTCTCAGCCTACCGAGGGGCGGAACCATTGTTGCCGGAGAAATTACTCAACTCTTCGATTTACCACATGGTTTAATCATTGTTCGAAAAATCGGAGCTCCTTTTGACCCGGAAATCGCCATTGGAGCAGTTACCCCCGATGGTCAGTTCATTGCCAACGAACGGTACATTGAAGCTCTGGCCATCCCCCAGGATTATATCGAAAATCAAAAAGCCCTTGAATATCAAGAAATCCAACGCCGCCTGTCTTTGTTTCAGCAAAACAGCGTCTTTCCTGAAATTCAGGGCAAATCGCTCATTGTCGTTGATGACGGGATTGCGACAGGTTATACGATGGAGGCTGCTTTACGCTGGCTCAAAACCTACCATCCTAAAGAAATCTGCCTTGCTGCCCCGGTTGGTTCAAGGGAAGCTTTAAACCGCCTGCGTCACTGGACAGACCTCATGATTTGTCCTTATATTCCGGATCCCTTTACTGCAGTAGGCCACTATTATCGGACCTTCGAACCAGTATCCGACACCGCCGTTCAATCTGCACTGACTACTTCCATCCATTCAGCCAAAAGCCGGTAACCAAAGGGTTACCGGCTTCTCCTTACACTACGTTCCATTCGGGCTAATCAATGAACATCAAAAGACGCCTAAATACTGATCAATTTCCCATTGATGAATCTGACTTTTATAAACTTCCCACTCGATCTGTTTAGCTTCTAAAAAGTGGTAAAATATATGCTGCCCCAAGGTATTTAAGCATAATTCGCTTTTTTCAAATTCGCCTAATGCCTCACTCAGTGAACTCGGCAAATTAGAGATATTATCCAGGGCCCGTTCTGCCGGAGTCATCAGATAGACATTTTTATCAACAGGTTCCGTCGGCACGATTTTATTCATGATACCATCCAATCCGGCACGAATGATTAAACTAAATGCCAGATATGGATTACAACAAGAATCCGGATTTCGAATCTCAATCCGAGTATTATTGCCCCGGCCTGCAGGAACTCGAATCAGCGCCGTCCGATTTGAGACAGACCATGTCTGAAAAACAGGTGCCTCATATCCAGGTACCAATCGTTTATAAGAATTCACCAAAGGATTGGTGATAGCAGTAATCCCTTTGATATGTTTAAGCACTCCGCCGATAAAATAACGGGCTTCTTCACTTATTTGATGAGGACGGTTCGGATCATAGAAAGCATTTTGCCCGTTCTTAAATAAGGAAAGATGAACATGCATCCCAGAACCGTTTATCCCAAAAATAGGCTTTGGCATAAACGTAGCATGCAAGTTATTACGTTGGGCAATAATCCGGGTCACAAACTTCAGTGTCGTTACCCGATCTGCAGTCTCCAACGGATCGGAATACTTAAATTTAATCTCATGTTGTCCGGGTGAAACTTCATGGTGTGACGCTTCTATTTCAAAGCCCATCTCTTCCAGTGTCAAAATGATCTCACGCCGGGTATTTTCCCCCAAATCATTGGGGGACAAATCAAAGTAACCGCCTTTATCGTGACTGATGGTCGTCGGATTTCCTTTCTCATCCAATTTAAATAAGAAGAACTCACATTCCGGACCAATATTGATGGAATAGCCCATATCGGCGGCTTCCCGAATCGCTTTCTTCAAAACATAACGGGGATCTCCTTCAAAAGGCTGCCCTTCCGGCGTATAGATATCACAAATCAACCGGGCGACGCCGCCTTCCCGGGGGCGCCAAGGGAATATCGTAAACGTATCCAGGTCCGGTTTTAAGATCATATCCGATTCCTCGACCCGGGTAAACCCTTCAATCGAAGAACCATCAAAAACAATTTCTTCATTGAGGGCCCGTTCCAACTGACTGACCGGGATCGCCAAATTTTTTACTACGCCCAGGATATCGGTAAACTGTAATCGAATAAAGCGAATATCCAATTCTTTGCATTTACTTAAGATTTCCTGTTTCGTCATAGCTATCCCCTTATTTATGTTTGTTCTTTAGTAAATCGTTCAACGCTTCTTGATTATTGACCGGATAAAGCGAGGTTAACTTTGGAACTCCGGGCCGCTGAGGATTAAATATCGGAGCAGCCGGAGATGTTGGCGTGGTACTAACCGATTCAACCGGCTTTGGCCCGTTCATGATCGCTTTAATGCCATCCAAATTTAAGCCTTTGTCTAATAACGACTTGATAAGCAACAGATTTTCTACGTCAGCCGGAGTATACAACCGTTGATTTCCTTTGGACCGCGCCGGTTTAATCAAACCATGGGTTTCATAATACCGAATTTGACGGGCGGTCAGATTAGTCATATTCATCACAACACTGATGGGATAAATCGAATCATTTCTCGGATTCATCGTTTTCACCTTATTCATTTATTTCCACTCAGACAACATGGAATTAAGGAATTACTTTTCTGGTAAAAGTCCAAGCTGTCTGCCCTTGATTAATTCTGTAAATCTATCTATACTATAGAATAAATTAATCCTGTATACTTTAGTATACGGTAATGTCAGGAAAATGTCAATTTTGCCCTCTCATCAAAACACTGGAGTAACATGATGGGTTCTGATCATTCACTCAACCGAAGCAAAGCCGAAAAGCTGTTAGCCTCCCTATTGACCAAACATAAAATTTCTTTTCGCCAAAATGTTCATCTCGAAGGGTATGAATTTGATTTTGTATTACCGGAATATCGTATAATCATCGAAGTTGATGGATTTTTCCACTTAAGTACTTCCCAGCAAAAATTAGATACCCTCAAAGAAAACCTCCTTACTCAAAAAGGTTACACGCTTATCCGTTTCCAAAATTACCAAATTTATCAAAACCCGGAACGTACGATCCAAGCCATAAAAAAATGTATTCAACAACTTTCTTCCTTAACAAACTCTCCAATAACTATTAATGATGCTTGGAAAGAACCTCTCCGCCATCTGAAATTACCACAGGAAAATCCCAAGAAACGAACCTTCCTTTCTCCTGAAGAATTCTTTTCAAGCTTAGACAAGGATTGAATTTCGCCTTGACTCACAACAAACTTGCCCTGATAGCATTATTAAATGTGGTGTATCCTGCTTTAACTCTATCTGCTTAGGGATACATCTATCCCAAGCTACTCTCGTAACTGCCGGTTTCAAAAAATCCTGCTGAATTTGACGTACAAGTTGACTTTTCATAAATGATTGATAATCCAGAACTTTCTTTACATAATTTAGAGTTTCCCTTATCTTCGGAATCCGTTTTAACCGGGCTACCCGCGTTGGACCGGCATTATAGGCCGCTAAAACCAACTCTTCATCATAAAACCGCCCGAATAACATCTGTAAATACTTTGTACCTGCATAGATATTTTGACGGATATCATAAGGATTCATAATCCCCATCATCCGTGATACTGTATCTGTAATCTGCATAAGGCCTCTTGCTTTACAGCGTGATACAACTTGCGGCCGAAAAGAAGATTCGGCGGCTATCACTCCAGTAATTAAAAATGGATGTAAGCCAAACCGCTCACTCTGTATCATAATCTCTCGGCAAATCATCATCCGATCTTCATAAGATATTCGCGGATTCATTGATGAAATCATATTCATAATGACATCTTTTTGATAATGGCTGACAGAAACTTCACCGATAGCACCTAATGGAATATTAACATGGATAGTATTATCCTCAATCTCATAAGCTACGATTGTACCCAAAATCATTAAAACAACAATTATCACAAATAATCTAATTAACTGTTCTTCATTGTAAATCAATTTTATCCCTCCTGAAACCTAGTATCCAGAAGGTGTAACATCCTTGGATACTCTTCGTTTTCAGTATTGGATAAAATGTTATCTTTTATACATTTTTTCATAAAATGTTTCACGTGAAACCTGTTTCTTTATATAATCCGTTATTCTTGAAATCTGTATGATATTTTTTTATACTTTTTTATATAATAACTTCATATGTATTATCGATTAACGCTATTTGAAAGGAGCCAACCCGATGCGCCCAACCGGGAAATGCTATCGCTGGACCCTTATATTTCTTCTTTTTCTGTTTGGTTTTGTTTCAATTATTTATTCCGAATCTGTCACCGATATTTCTTTCATAGCCGCTTCTGCCGTAAACCTTCGCTCAGAACCATCAACATCATCACCAATCATCACTGTATTAAAAAGAGGTCAGCCTTGTGAAATTATAAACCAACAAGATGAATGGGTTTATATTAAACTTCCCAATGAACTTACCGGATGGGTATCAGTACAATACATTTCTTTTTCTCCATTATCACCATCGGAACATTTGATGAGCCCTTTACATGAAGAACTTATCCGTTTTGCTCATTCTCTGTTAAATACCAAATACCGTTATGGCGGAAATTCTCCTAGCGGTTTTGATTGTTCCGGCTTTACTCGTTACGTCTATGCCCAATTTGGTTATGAGCTTCCCCACAAGGCATCAGAACAAATGAAATATGGCCAGCCTATAGAAAAAGACTCCCTACAAAAAGGAGACTTAGTTTTCTTTAAAACATTAGGTTCTAAAATCATCAATCACGTCGGTATCTACACAGAAAATGGTAACTTCATTCATGCTTCCTCAGGTGCCGGTCGAGTTACCATCAGCCCCTTAACATCAGGATATTATCTTCCACGATATCAAGGCGCTCGTCGGATTCTCTCCACAATAAACAAATAAATCAAAATAAAAAACTCCTTTCACAGGAGTTTTTTGATTCACTATTCATTCATTGTTCCACCGATTCTACTAATAACTTCCCGCGCTCTTTCAGATCTCCTCGCGGTAACGGTTCACATTGTCCTTGAATATATGCGCCATCTTCTACAATAAGAAACACCATCTTCGCATCTGCTGTAACTTTGGCTGTTGGCGTTAACTCCAATTTACCCCGGGCTTCGATCATTCCCTTAACTTCTCCGGCAATCGTAATATTTTTAGCGACTACTTTCCCAACAACGACTCCGCTTTCGCCAACAATCAGATCGCCGCCAATATTCATTTCTCCTTCAAAATACCCGTCAACTCGAACCGCTCCGCTTGAAGCCTCTAAATTTCCTTTGAAACTAAAGTCTTTCCCGATTAATGTATCGACCCGCCGCGTGTTTGCAGTATCTTTCCCTTTGGACAACATCCTCGACTCCTCCCTCAATTTTTCAAATATAAAATTGGGTTGACCGTCTTTCCACCAACATGGACTTCAAAATGTAAATGAGGTCCTGTGCTTGTACCACTATTCCCAGAATAAGATATTAATTGTCCCTTTTCTACTTTTTGTCCTTTTTTTACTAAGATTTTAGAATTATGTGCATATAACGTTTGATAACCATAACCATGATCTATAATGACCGTGTATCCATATCCTCCTTTGTATCCGGCAAAAGATACAACACCATCTGCTGCACTGGCCACTTTCGTTCCATAACCAACTTTAATATCTATTCCGGAATGATATCGATATTGACGATATACCGGATGATATCGGCTTCCAAACCATGATGTAATCTTTCGTGAATCCACAGGCCACCGGGAAGGAGTATGATCCAGTTTTACTTCATATGCCAATAACTGTTTATGTAAGTTGTCTTGCTCTTGTTGTTCCTCTCTTATAAATCGTTCCAACTGTTCCAGATTTACATTGAGTTCTTCCAATGTTGTCAACTTCTCATTTGGCGAAATCAACGTATACTGTGGGATCCTGACTGAAGTGGACCGGCTCACGGAAGAATTTAACCGTCCACCTTTTTGCTGAATGTTTTTCCACGTACTCATAAGCTTAGCACGCTCGGCTTTTAACCGGTTTAGTTCTTCAACAATTTGAAGACTCGTTTCCAAAGTCGGTTGGATCTCTTTTTGTTCCCGTTTCAAACGGGCAATCTGCATATCCTTATCCCATATTTCTTTCCGGATTTGATAGATTTGACCAACCTGTGTGGTAAAACCGATACAAACAAATATATTAAAAACGATAACCAAAGCGATTAATACCAAAATCGGAAATGGTACAACGATACTTTTAACCGAACCATAGGAATTAGGAACAACTAAAAACGTAAAACCTTTACCAAACTTCTTTTTTATTTTTTTCCATAAACCGGCCAAAAACGTCACCCCCAACCGGTAAAAAAAACGGGATTTCATTTCCCGTGGTTCGTTAATAGTTTTGTAATATTTCGCCGACTTTTATAAATATCCTGCTTAAAAAGAGGATTTTTTATACATTTTCTACTACACTATCCAATAATATACATTTTACCTTATTTTATCGGATGTCCCATAGCCATTTCGATAGCATTTTGCTCTTCCTTCGAGAGAGCATATTTGGATTTGCCGGCCTCAACCGGTTTGCAATAAACCCGTGATTCATCTCGGCCAAATAAACTGCTCAATACAAACCCGTCACCATGAGCATCAAGCAAAGCTAAAGCAAAACTTTGATCGCCGCCGGTATTTTGAAATGCCTGAAACCGTATCAACCCACAATGTTGAAAATGTTTTTCCTGGTCAACAAGACTTTTCACAAAATGTTCTTCCATCTGGTTCATGTTTTGATCTAGGACTTGAAATTTATTAAACATGTCGAGAAGAAGTTCCTCAAGCTGTTTATCATTTCCCGATTTACTTAGAAACCGATAGCGTTTAAGTTTTCGATGAATTGCTATAACATAAGCCACTCCTATACCAAACAAAAGGACATTAAGTAAGCCCAGCAGCAATACTGCTTCTGTAAGCCAGGGTAAATTTTTTATTGTATCCATCAAAGATAAACCTCCAAGCATCATTCAAAAAAATATCAAGAAAATCATTTAATTACATTATTCCATACCGTCCGGGCCTTTCCTCTCATTTTGTCCGGTTTTTTTGGCTAATATATGTGCCAAGTCATAAATCTCCCGCAAAGGTCGTTGTAATTGAATAGCCGCTTTCCGACAATCCTCATATTCAGGTGCATATTTCACATATCCACTATCACAGTACGCCGTTTTGACCCGCACCGGACATCCTTGGATATATGTGATTATCTCACCTCGCTTGAGGATGCTGCGTTCTACCGGATAACGGCGTATCCCTAACGTAGTCGTTTCTTCCAGCAATATACCTTCAATTGCTGCAACATTTTGCATTTCTACCAAAACACTTATTAATATACCTGGCCGGTTCTTTTTCATATAAATCGGTGTATAATAAAAATCTTTAGCCCCGGCTTCCAGCAATCGTTCCCCAATATATCCGTAAATTTCAGGATTCATATCATCAATATGGGTTTCGACCATCATCATTTGCTCTTTCCCGGTTTCACTCTCCGTGGAACCTACAATAACTCGAAATACATTGGGAATGGCCCGGTCGGTTGTTCCTGCACCAAATCCGTTATTTTCAACTGTCATCAAAGGTAAAGAACACAGAGAAGTGTTATTCACAAATGTTTTTATTATAGCAGCACCGGTTGGCGTAGTCCATTCACCTTCAAGTTCACCGCCAAACGTTTGGAAGCCCTTTAATAATTCCACAACCGCCGGCGCAGGTAAAGGAATCTTTCCATGAGCACATTGAATAGTACCATATCCCAGTCGGATAGGCGAAACGGCAACCATATCAGGGTTAAGCCATTCCATAGCAATAGCCGCACTGACTATATCGATGATCGCATCAATAGCTCCAACTTCATGAAAATGGATGTCTTCAACAGAAACTCCATGAACTTTGGCTTCGGCCTCAGCCAAATGCTGAAAACAGGCTTCGGCTGATCGTTTTACCGTTTCCGACAATTGGGACCCCTGAATCATATTTAAAATTTCCGACAGATGGCGGTGATGATGTTCATGAGGTGCATGTACATCAAAGTAAACAGCAGACAATCCTTTCCGATTGGTTCGAACAATATCAATTGGAGGAAGAGAAATGGGTAGTTTTTTGAGCTCAGCCATAAGCACTTCTTGTGGTAATCCTAAATCGAGCATCGCGCCAACAAACATATTTCCACTGATACCGGCATTACAATCAAAATAGACTACTTTTGTCATCGCGTTTCTCCTAACATATTAATTCGGTGAGCTAATACCCCTGCTCCAAAACCATTATCGATGTTAACGACGCTGACCCCACTGGCACACGAATTCAACATACTCAACAAAGCAGCTAAACCATGGAAACTAGCACCATAACCTATACTGGTTGGTACAGCAATGACCGGTTGTGAAACCAAACCACCTATCACACTAGCCAGAGCACCTTCCATCCCGGCAACAACCACTAATACACGGCAACTTTGAATTTCTTTCCGCCGATCAAACAACCGGTGAATCCCAGCGACCCCCACATCGTAAATCCGTTCCACATCACTTCCCATGATTTGGGCAGTAAGAGCTGCTTCCTCAGCCACGGGAATATCAGCCGTACCGGCTGAAACCACTCCTACTTTTCCTTGAGTCTTCTGTTTATCCCGCCAGACATAGACTATACGAGCCTGTGTATTATATTCAACCTCAGGAACAGCTTCCTTAACAGCTTGAAAGATTTCTTGTGATGCCCGGGTAGCCATCACGTTTTTCGATTTGGATGCCAACACCTTAAAAATTTCAACAATTTGATCGATAGTTTTTCCCGGACAAAAAATCGTCTCAGTGCCACCATTTCGGATATTTCGATGAAAATCCACTTTGGCAAATCCTAAATCTTTATAAGGCAACTCAATAAGTTCTTGTAGAGCTTGTTCCGGGGTTAATGTCCCTTTGGCTACTTCTTCTAAACATTGTAAAATATCTGTTCTATCCATGTGCTACTCCATTTTGTTTCACGTGAAACACATATTAAATGGCCTTTAAAAGGCCACAATTTAGACATATTATATCAAAAAATCTTAAATAAGTTCTTTCATAACAAAGTTAATCGCGTAAAAATTTTTCACATATTCGTTCGAATTCGTCCGGAGAATAATATTCAATCTCGATACGTCCACCCATCCCATGAGGTTTAATCGTCACTTTGGTTCCTAGTACTTGTTGAAGTTCATCTTCCATCTCCATTACATTAGGATCTTTCGTGAGTACTGCTACAGTTTTTACTTTTTTTGTTTCACGTGAAACAACCGGTTCTTCGTTAAGTTTTCGAATAAGTTCTTCAGTTTCTCTAACAGATAACCCTTCAGCTTGAATTTGATGCCATACTTCTTTTTGATCATCCTGGGTTTTAAGACCCAACAAGGCACGGGCATGCCCCATCGTTAATGTCCCATTCGATAAATCATGTTGTATCTCTTGAGGTAAATTGAGCAACCGTAAAATGTTTGCTATTGCCGGCCGACTCTTACCGACTTTTTTAGCGATGTCGTCTTGTGTAAAATTAAACTCATTCATCAACCGACGGTAGGCTTCTGCTTCCTCGATCGGGTTCAGATTTTCCCGTTGGATATTTTCAACTAAGGCGATTTCCATCATGGATTGATCAGTTAAGTCTTTTATGACCACCGGAACCTCGTCTAGTCCGGCGAGCTTTGCTGCCCGTAACCGTCTTTCTCCGGCAATAAGTTGATACTGCCCATTGATCTCCCGAACCAACAACGGTTGGATAATTCCGTGGACTTTGATGGATTCCGCCAATTCGGACAGTTTTTCATCAGAAAATTCTTTGCGGGGTTGATAAGGGTTAGGAACGATCAAGTTTATATTGATATGACTTTGTGCTTTTAGGTTTTCTTCTTCAAGTTCCGGAAGTAATGCTCCCAGACCTTTCCCTAAGCCTCGATTTTTACTCATTGAGCATTCACTTCCTTTGCAAGTTCAATATAAGCTTCCGCACCTTTAGACTTTTCATCATAAATCGTGATCGGAAGACCAAAACTGGGAGCTTCGCTTAGCCGAATATTTCGTGGAATAATTGTATTATAAACTTTCCCTTGGAAATAACGGCGTACTTCCTCAGTCACCTGATTTGAAAGATTGGTACGGTTATCATACATCGTTAAGACAACCCCTTCAATTTTCAAAGAAGGATTGGAATACTTTTGAACCAACTGAATGGTCTTCATCAGCTGGCTTAAACCTTCCAATGCATAATATTCACATTGAATAGGTACAATAATCGAATCAGCTGCAGCTAATGCGTTAATTGTCAGATTTCCAAGGGAAGGAGGACAATCAATGAGTATATAATCAAATTGATCTTTAATCGGTTCGATCGCTCGTTTTAACCGTTGATCCCTAGCCATCATTCCTACCAGTTCTGCTTCTGCACCTGCTAAACGAATGGTTGCTGGTACAACTTTCAATGTTTCTATCTGAGTGCGTTCGAATTGAGGGGCTATAATCACCTCTTCAATGGGAATTTCATTGATTAGAACATCGTATATGCAATGTTTTATCTCAGATTTTTTTAAACCGATACCACTAGTGGTATTCCCCTGCGGATCATGATCGATAATCAAAACCCGTTTCCCCATTTGAGCCAAACAGGCACCGAGATTTACCGACGTCGTGGTTTTCCCAACTCCACCTTTTTGATTGGCGATAGCGATGACTTTTCCCATTTTTGGATGCTCCCCCTTCCGATCACTTACTCCCGATTGTTCCGGTTTTTTATCGGAGTTTATGACAATAGCTGCTTCTGTGCTTAATAAATCAAAGGCTCTTTTTGATAAAACCTCCAAAATATTTCGTGAAGAGCGTTTCAATTTTATCACCCGTTCTTTCTCTTCACTTATGTTCGATTCACAAGAATGGAAATCCTTCTAGTTTTTTGGTGATCATACTATACGAGAGGCTTTTTTTGAGGTACTCCCGGCTTGCGTGGATATTCTCTCGGTGTAACCGCATTTTTTCGGATAACAATCAAATGCCGTTCACCATATTGATATGGTAGTTGATAATCATATATTGCGACAGGAACTGCTCTCATTTTGGTCAATGCGCCTGCGGCTCCATCCAGTTCGGTTGCAGCTTCCTTTCCTTTATAAAAAATGGCATACCCATCCATTTTTAAAAATGGAATAGTTAATTCGGTCAAAATATTGGCCGCTGCTACGGCTCTGGCAGTTACCACGTCATATCTTTCCCGATGCTCAGTATCATGGGCTAAAATTTCAGCCCGATTCCATATCGGATGAAAATTATCTATCTTTAATTCGTCTTTAATTGTCTCTTGAAAACTCACCTTTTTTTGAGTCGCTTCCAACGAATAAATCTGCTTCCCGGGAAATGCAATCGCCAATGGTATTGACGGTATGCCGCCACCGCTTCCGATATCCAATATTCGTTCTGCCCTTTGAAATGGTTCGATGGTAGAAATCAATAATGCATCATAAAGATGCTTATAAAGAGCCTCTTTCACATCGGTGATTGCTGTTAAATTGATATATTGGTTGACCTCCAGCAAACGTTCAATAAATCGTACCAGCTTTTCGATGATATCCTCTGATAGTGCAATTCCCGCTTGAAGCAGGTCTGATTGTAACTGTTCATTCACGGTTTTCGGCATGTCCTACCCTCATTATATTCTCAAGATAAAATAATAATGCTGTCAAATCAGCTGGATTGATTCCACTGATCCGGGAAGCTTGTCCAATAGTTTCCGGTCGGAACTTTTCCAGCTTTTCTCGGGCTTCTAAAGCCAGATTAGGAACCACCCGATAATCCAAATGACTTGGTATTCGTTTTCGTTCCAGATGAATCATGCGTTCCTCCTGATCCCATTCTTTTTTGAGATATCCTTCATATTTTAAACGGGTAGCCACCTCGGAAACCCACACTGGATTATCCTGAACTTCCGGTATAATTTCGCAGAGTTTATCCAAATCGATCCCTGGACGTTTCAAAATTTCAGCAATACTGAACCGATTGGCAGGCGGGGTAATCCCCGCTTTTTCAAATTTTTCACGTATTTCTTTGGTTGGCGTTAAAAACGTTTCCCGAAACCGCTTCTCTATATCCCGGATTTGATCATATTTCTTCCTGAAATGACAAGCTTCTTCCTGAGAAATCAATCCATAGCGTATTCCGTATTCCGTTAAACGTTCGTCCGCATTATCCGAACGTAATGTCAATCGATATTCAGCCCGAGAAGTAAGTACCCGGTAAGGTTCGTAATTCTCTTTGGTCACTAAGTCATCAATTAATACTCCGATATAAGCTTCTGATCGTTTTAATACTAAGGGTTCCATATGTTTGATGGATGCTGCCGCATTAATTCCGGCGATAATTCCTTGAGCTGCTGCTTCTTCATATCCGGAACTACCATTGATTTGCCCGGCAGTAAACAAACCTCTTATCTTCTTCAATTCCAATGTTGGCCGAAGTTGATCTCCAGGAATATAATCATACTCAATGGCATAAGCCGGACGAACAATTTCTGCATGTTCCAAACCTGGGATCGTCCGAATGAATTTTTCCTGGACATATTCCGGAAGACTGGTGGAAATACCGGCCAAATACATTTCATCGGTATCCGCCCCTTCAGGCTCAATAAATACTTGATGTCGCTCTTTATGAGGAAATTGAACTAATTTGCTCTCGATGGAAGGACAATACCTAGGCCCCATTCCGGTAATGGCGCCGGTATAAAGAGCTGCTTCATGCAAGTGTTCTTTAATAATTTGATGGGTTTCAGGTTGAGTGTATGTTAACCAACAGGGATGATCCGGTCGAATGGTCCATGGTTCCCAAAAGGAAAACCCATGTTCACGATAACCACCGGGTTGAATAATAGTTTTGCTAAAATCAATGGACCTGGCCCGTACCCGTGCCGGTGTTCCAGTTTTAAAACGGCTCAGTCTAATCCCCAATTCCTCTAAGGATTCTGATAATAAATTTGCCGGTTGTTGTCCCATCGGTCCAGATGAATAATGGAGTGAACCGATAAAAATTTGCCCCCGTAAAAAGGTCCCGGTAGCTAAAATTACAGCTTTAGCGTAATAGGTGAGGCCTGTTCGCGTCATAACGCCACAGATAGATTGGTTTTCATCAACCAACAATTTAACGATTTCTGCCTGGCGGATCTGTAGATTGGGCTCTTTCTCCAACTCTTTTTGCATGGTTCGTTGGTACAGATTTTTATCGGCCTGCGCCCGCAAAGCCCATACAGCCGGCCCTTTTTGGGTGTTCAACAACCGCATTTGCAGATAGGTTCGATCAATGACCCGGCCCATAGCACCGCCCAAGGCATCCAACTCTCGAACCAAATGGCCTTTTGCCGGCCCCCCGATGGAAGGATTACATGGCATAAAGGCAATATTATTAAAATTTAAAGTAAATAAGACTGTCCGGCATCCCATTTTCGCTGCAGCCAAAGCAGCCTCACAACCGGCATGGCCGGCTCCGATTACTACAACATCAGTTTGGTAATCCATAATAACTTCAAGCCGCTCCTTGAGAATTATTAAAATAGATATATAGTATAGCCCGATCCCCTTCAGACAGTCCTGGTATCCTTAGCGCTTGCCCTAGGGAAATGGGTTTAATGCGATTGAGTAATGCCAACCCTTCCTGGCTCAATTTGGAAATTCGGTTATATTCAAAATGCATGGGGATTTCAATCTCTTCCAACCGGCTCACTTCTTCGTAATCACTTCGTTGTCGGTTAAGATATCCTTCCAATTTGAGCTCATTCCAAACATATTGACGAACGGGAAGCGGATATTTAGCTATTTCCGGATAATACGTCAATAAAGATTCCTCTGTAATCTCCGGACGTATTATCAATTCATTCAAGCGATAGCCGCGGTTTGGTGGCGGTAACTTAAGTTCTGTCCATAACGAAGCATCCATTCGTACTTTCGTCGTTTGATAAAATTGTTCCAACTCATTGGCGGCATTCAATAACCCCTGTCTAAAACGCCAATCGCTTTCGGAAACTGTACCGCATTGATACCCTATTTCTCCCAACCGATGTAAGGCATTATCCAACCGGTAAAAAATTCGATATTCTGCCAGAGACGTCATCATTCGATATGGTTCATCCGTTCCCTTTGTTGCCAAATCGTCGATAAGTACTCCTATATATGAACTGGATCGATGAATGACCAAAGGTTTTTGACCTAAAACTTTACGCGCTGCATTGATCCCGGCAACCAAACCTTGGACTGCCGCTTCCTCATAACCGGAAGTCCCGTTTAGTTGCCCGGCTGTGAATAGATTCGCCACACGTTTTGATTCAAGGGTTGGGTAAAACTGAAAAGGTACTAAACAGTCATATTCTACGGCATAACCGGGACGGATGATCTCCGCATGCTCCAAACCGGGGATAGTTGCTAAAATTTGCTCCTGTACCGACTCTGGCATAGCCGTCGTTAGTCCCAGCAAATACATTTCTTCTGTACTTCTTCCTTCCGGCTCAATAAAGATGAGATGATCGGTTTTATCCGGAAATTTTAGAACTTTCCGGTCAATGGAAGGACAAAACCGAGGCCCTTTCCCAGATACTGCCCCGTTACGAATCGGAGATAAATGTAAGTTGCTTTGGATTACTTCCACCGTTTTTCGAGTGGTCGTCGTCACCCAACATGGCATTTGCTCCCGGATTTCCTTCAATCCGTTCCATGAAAACCCCCACTCCAAACGTTGTAGGGGCTGTGGAGACAATCGGGTAAAATCAATCGAACGACAGCTGATCCGCGGAGGCGTCGCCGTTTGAAACCGCCTTAGCTCTAATCCGATCCGCTTTAAGCTTTCACTTAATTCAATAGCTGCCGGTTCTCCTTGACGGCCGCCAGAATATTTCACATCACCCATGACGATCTGGCCACCTAAAAATGTGCCGGTTGCCAAAATGATCGTTTTCCCAAAATATTTTCGTCCGGATTTCAAACCGACACCAATAGCCCGTCCTTGTTCCACTAAGATTTCGGTAACCAATCCTTGTTTCAGCTGTAAATTGGGCTGCCGTTCAATGGCTAACGTCATTTCCGCTTGATATAACCGTTTATCTGCCTGAGCCCGAAGGGCGGCAACGGCCGGACCTCGTGTCTCATTTAACGTCCGAATATTTAAATAGGAACGATCGATAATTTGTCCCATTGCCCCGCCCAAAGCATCCAATTCTCTGATCAAATGACTTTTGGCTGCTGGGCCTCCGATCGCAGGATTACATGACATAGCCCCGATCGTATCTGGAGACATGGTGATTAACAAGGTTTGAACGCCAATACGGGCTGCTGCAAGAGCTGCTTCACAACCGGCATGCCCGCCACCAACAACGATCACCTCATATTGCTGCATTTTTCTTCCACCTTATTCAAGTATAAGCTTACTATTTATTTACCAATACAGAAACTTGCAAATATGCCGTGTAAAACTTCTTCATTTACATTTTTTCCGGTGATTTCACCGATAGCCGACAAAGCACTTCGTAAATCAACCGCTAACAAATCTTCACTCTGATGTTGTTCCAAGCCAAAATTAAAACTTTGCAAAGCTTCAATGGCTGTTTCCAAAGCATTTCGATGGCGTAGCCGCGATAACATGGGACGATCATCAACTTGTAAATTGCCGACTCCGATTTCTTCGACTAACCTCTGTTCCAACCGTTCTATTCCTTCTCCGGTCAAAGAAGATACCAACACCGGATCCCCAAGATGATAGCCAGATAATTCATCTAACGAAAGTCTGTGCTGTAAATCCGCTTTATTTAATACTACCAACACCTTTTTCCCTTCCAACCGTTGGAGGACAAACCGATCTTCATCATTTAAAGGCTGACTGATGTCAAATACAGCTAAAATAAATTGGGATTGCTCCAACGATTGTTCAGCCCTCTGTATCCCTATTTGTTCAATGGGATTATCGGTCTCACGTAAGCCGGCTGTATCATTCAGAACGATAGGAATACCTCGAAGTTGAAGTTGAACATCGACGATATCACGGGTTGTTCCCGGAATATCAGTAACAATGGCTTTTTCTTCCTGACTCAGAGCATTTAATAGACTGGATTTTCCGACATTAGGTCGGCCAACGATAGTGATTTGAATTCCTTCCCGAATTTTCCGGCCTTCATCGACTGTAGCTAACATTTGCTGGAGTTTTTCAATGATCTGACTGATTTCCGTTTGAATTCTAGCTTTCTCCAGGTCTGGAATTCCTTCTTCGGGGAAATCCAATAAAGCTTCCATATTGACTAATATTTGATAGAGATTGGATTCTATCTGTTGAAGATAACGGGTAGCTCTCCCATTAAGCTGTGAAAGAGCCAACTGATGGGCTTTATCGGTTTTTGCCCGGATCAAATCGATGACCGATTCAGCCTGAACCAAATCAATTCGTCCATTGATAAAAGCTCGCATTGTAAATTCTCCTGGTTCAGCTAACCTAGCCCCGCTTCGTAATACTTGCTGAAGAATTTTCGAAAGTACCAATGTTCCTCCATGGGCTTGAATCTCAATCACATCTTCCGCAGTAAAACTGCGAGGTTTAGGCGCATAAAAAAAGAGAACTTCATCCAGGGTTACCTCTTGTTCTGGATCAACCACATAACCATAGTATACTCTACGTGGTTCTATAGTTGAAAATAAGCCTGATTTTGGAGTACGCAAAATATGTCGACCAATTGATAATGCTTTTGGGCCACTGATCCGGATGATGCCGATTCCACCTTCTCCAATGGGTGTAGCAATTGCAGCGATCGTATCGGTAAAATTCATGGAAGCCTTCAAATCCTTTCATTAGTTTAACACAATTATAAAACGCTTGAAATCCATAGGATATAGTTAAAATTGCTTATTTAATTATGTGTAAAACTGTAGTGAAAAACCATTCAATCTTTAATTCTTCTGTACTTAGCTTGTATCGATCTTTTTTCTGTAAAAAAGTTTTAAAAAAAACCCGGATGCCCGGGTTTTAGGAGTCATTTTCTTGAGGTGAAATGATAACATGCCGATAAGGTTCGACTCCTTCACTATAAGTGAATACTTCTTTATAGCCTTGAAGTGTCGAATGAATAATCCGTCGTTCATGGGGAGACATCGGTTCGAGGACTTCTCTCCGGTGTTCACGTTTAACCTTATCTGCAACTTTCAACGCCAAACGCCGTAAAGTTTCTTCACGACGGCGCCGATAACCTTCAACATCGATGATGATTCGTTCTTTTTCAGTTCTGTCTTTATTTACTGCCAAATTAACCAGATACTGCAATGCATCTAATGTTTGTCCATGTTTTCCGATAAGAATCCCTAAATCTTTACCATTGATATTCAAAGTAATATTATCTTTTCTTTTAAAGATTTCCACTTGAGCCGGAATGCCCATGTTTACCAACATTTCTCGTAAAAACAAACCTGCAGCTTGTCCCACATCTTCTTTCATAGTAACTTTTACACGATAAGCTTTTGTTGTTAATAATCCAAGCAATCCTTTTGTAACTTCTTCAAAAACTTCGACATTTACTTTGTCCTCTGTAACTCCCAGCTCTTTAAGAGCTTCTGCTAAAGCCTCCTCTTTAGTTTTAGCAACTTTTTCAACGGATTTCATTATTGGTTTGCCTCCCTCAAAAAAAGACCTCATGATTCGCTGGATTTTTCTTGAATATTCTTTTTAATGATAAAATATTCATTGATAATATATTGCTGAATAATTCCTATTATGTTACTGGTAATCCAGTATATCCCGATTCCTGCATTAATTTGATAGGTAAAGTACGCTAACATGACCGGCATAATATATAAAAAGGTCTTTTGCTGAGGATCATTACCGGTTGCCGGCATGGTTAAAACTTGTTGGAGAAAAGTTGTTGCACCGGAAATTACAGCCAACAGTAAATTATGATTCTCATGTAATACTATACCCAAAAATGTTGCATCTTGCAGGTATTCTTTGACAAAGGTCGGGTTGGAAAGTAATTTATAAAAAATAATTAAAATTGGAAGTTGAATTAACAACGGTAGGCAACCGCCCAACGGATTGATTTTTTCTTTTTGATAAATTTCCATCATCCGTCGTTGATATTCTTCAGGCCTGTCTTTGTACTTTTCCTGAATTTCTTTCAACTTCGGCTGAACTTCCTTCATCTTATTCATAGTCTTAAATTGATTAATGGTCGTTGGAAAAAGAACCAACTTTATTAAGACCGTGAAGATAATAATCGACCAGCCCCAACTATGAGTAAATGAGTAAAAAAATTCTAGAATTGATTTGAAAATTTCCAATGAACAAACATCCTTTCGTCCGTATTATTCCTCCGGAACAGGATCATAACCGCCATCACTAAAAGGATGACAACGAAGAATCCGTTTTATAGAATACTTTATCCCTTTTTTCATGCCAAAGCGTTGTATCGCAGTATAAGCATAGTGGGAACATGTCGGGTAAAACCGGCAGGCTCTTGGCAACATCGGCGAGATCAATCGTTGATATATTTTTATAAAAAGAAGGATTACGCCTTTCATTGGGAATCCTCCGTTTTTCCCTTTGTAGATTGACTTTCATTTCGCAATTTAGCTAAAATCATCTGCAACTGTACAGTTATTTCCATTAAACTTGCATCGATTAATCGTTGCCGCCCAACCAACACGAGATCGCCTTCAGGTATTTGGTCGGGTTCAAGCCGTTGAATCGCCTCTCTCAATATTCGTTTGAGACGATTTCGAGTAACGGCTTTTCCCAATTTCTTACCGACACAAATACCAAAGCGGGTCTTTTCTTGAGGTTTAGGAAGAAAATAGACCACCAAATATCTACTGAGAATTGAGTGGCCTTTTTCAAAAACGGTTTGAAAATCACTATTTTTTTTAATAAATTCAAACTTACTCACGACAATATCACTTAAGCCGATAAAACTTTACGGCCTTTAGCCCGTCTCCGACTAATTACTTTCCGTCCGTTTTTCGTTGCCATCCGTACTAAGAAACCATGATCCTTTTTATATTTCCGCTTGTTAGGCTGGTATGTTCTTTTCATCAGCTATCACCTCACATAATCATAAAGATACGAATTAATTATAATGGGCGAATTTTTTGGTGTCAATAGCCATCTCACGGTAACAAAATGTATAGACTCCTATAAACTTCAAGATATACTTCATAAACATATCTCTTCCTGCCTTATTAACATCTTCTTTTTAGCTGGAAATAAATTTTCTCTGGGAATTAAAATTGCCAAAGAAAACAGTTTTTGTTATTATATTAGTGTTCAAATAATCCACAGGTTGTGAATTAATTTGTGGATAAAGAGTATAATTGTGAATAAATTGATTTTTTGACCTCGGTGTCAATATTTTTTTTCTCTTTTATTTCAATGAAAACAAGCTTGGACCATTTTATCTCGAGTTATTCAGAAAATTGTTCACAGCTTGTGGATAAATGACTAATAAAGGGGTTCTATCGTTTATGGACAATCTGGATGCTATCTGGCAAAAAACTTTGGAATCAATCTCTTCTTTCCTGAGTAAACCTAGTTTTGAAACGTGGTTAAAACCTACCCATCCTATTGCTTATGAGGGGAATGTATTAACGATTGAGGTTCCCAATGATTTTGCAAGAGATTGGCTTGAAACCCGCTATTCGCCTTTATTATCCACAACCATTAAAGAATTGTTGAATGAAGATGTGGAGTTGCGTTTTGTTACGCCGGATCGGGATGACGCGCCTAAAATGCAAATTAATGCACCTCCTCTTCCTCAGCCAACTCAGCTTAACCCTAAATACACCTTTGAAAGCTTTGTAGTTGGTGAAAGCAATCGCTTTGCCCATGCTGCTTCTCTTGCAGTAGCCGAGGCTTGTGGAAAAGCTTATAACCCTCTTTTTATTTATGGCGGGGTCGGTTTGGGAAAAACCCATTTAATGCAAGCCATCGGACATTTTGTTTTAAATGCCCATCCGGACTACCGGGTTGTATATGTATCCTCTGAAAAATTCACGAATGAATTGATTAATGCGATTCGTTTTAACCGAACACCCCAATTTCGCGATACATATCGAAATGTCGATGTGCTATTAATTGACGATATTCAATTCTTTGCTGGAAAAGAAAGTACTCAGGAAGAGTTTTTCCATACGTTCAATACTCTATACGAGTCACAGAAGCAAATCGTTATTTCCAGTGATCGTCCTCCGAAAGAAATCCCAACCCTTGAAGATCGCTTACGATCGCGGTTTGAATGGGGACTTATTACCGATATTCAAGCTCCGGATCTGGAAACACGGATTGCCATTCTTCGCAAAAAAGCAGCAGCCGAAGGATGGCATCTTCCAAATGATGTGATTGTCCATATTGCGAATCAGATTAATTCAAACATCCGTGAATTGGAAGGAGCTTTAATTCGAATTATCGCTTATAGTTCATTCCATAACCGTCAAATTACTCTAGAATTGGCAAATGAAGTTCTTAAAGATGTAATCTCGTCTTCAAAAAGCAGTCGTATCTCAATTCCTTTGATCCAACAGGCTGTGGCTGAATTTTTCAATATTGAAGTCGCTGACCTAAAAGCCCAACGGCGGACCAAAAGCGTTACTTTTCCACGACAAATTGCCATGTATTTAGTCCGTGAACTTACCGATTATTCCCTACCTAAAATTGGAGAAGAATTTGGTGGCCGGGATCATACGACAGTCATTCACTCCTATGAAAAGATTCAGGAACTTATAAAAACCGATCCCGAAGTCGATCGAATCATTAAAAATTTAATCCACAAACTTGGTCATTAACGTGTTAAATGATCAATGTATATTCTGTGGATAAATTTTATCCCCAAATAATTTTATTCAGTGGATCCTGTGAAATTGGGGAATAGTCTTAATTTATCCACAATTTCATCAAAAGCGCAAACTTTTGTCATTTCTGAATTTTTAGTCAGTTATCCACATATTCACCCTGACTATTAATACTATATTATTTATATTTAATGGGAAGAAGAATATACCCGTATATTTAGAATCTGTGCAAATCTTTCGTTTCAAATTTTCCGAGGGAGGTTTATTTCATGAAAATAGTATGCGAACAAAGTGAATTATCCAGTTTTCTTCAAATTGCAGCCAGAGCTTTATCAACAAAATCGACGCTGCCTATTTTAACGGGTATTTTAATTGAAACGCAGGATAACCAATTACGGTGCGTCACTACTGATTTGGAAATCTCTATTGAAGTGATGGTTCCAGGAATTCAAGTATTTGAACCCGGTTCTTTAGTTTTACCTGGTAAAACTTTTGTTGAAATTATTCGGCATTTACCCTCTGGGCCGATTGAAATTAAAAAGGAAAATACCAATAATATGGTGACTATTTCCGGGAAACACTCTTCCTTTCAATTGCCTTTACTCTCTCGGGAAGAATTTCCGGTATTACCGGAGAAAGGTTCAGGTCAATTTATCGAAATTAATGGCATTCATCTTAAAGAAGCCATCAAGCAGACGATCTATGCTACATTGGCTGATGATCCCCGTCCTTTTCTATCCAGTATTCTTTGGGAAATGGATGAAGGACGTTTGCGTTTAGTAGCGACAGATGTCAACCGGTTGGCTGTCAAAGACATCGTGGTACATAGTTCAGTTCAGGGAAGTGCATTAGTTCCGGTAAGAGCATTACGAGAAATCGCGAATATTTTTGGGAATAATGAAGAGGAAAAGTTAAAGGTTCAATTAACTGATCGTTTAATCTTTGTTGAAGGTTCAGGTATTTCTTTCTCTTCTAGATTGGTTGAAGCACAGTTTCCTCGGTATGAACAAGTTATCCCCAAAGAATTTAATGGTTCGGTTTTGGTGAATCGGGCTGATTTTATCGCTGCATTGGAACGAAGTTTATTAGTGAGTTATTCTGTTCGCCTGAAAATTGCCGGAGACCAAATTGAGATATCAGCGAAAGAACCGGATAAAGGTCATGCTTTCGAAGAAATTCCTGCAAAAATTCTGGGTGTGGATTTGGAAATAGGATTTAATGCCCGGTTTTTATTGGATTTTCTTAAATCTGTGGATGTGGAAAATATTCTTTTTAACTATATTCAAGAGCAAAAACCGGCTTTACTTCAATGTGAAGGAAGAACCGATTATCAATATATCGTTATGCCATTGAAACTTTCCGCATGATTGTGGAAAATTGGTGAAAAAAGTGGATAACTGAAAAAAATAAAGTTAAATAAAATTTTCCAATTATATCCATTAATTTAAATATAGCTAACTAAGTCCGATCACGTAGTGAATACTTATGGCAGGAAAGGACATGGTTGATGAAGAAGTAGAATTACGGAAAGAACGGAATTTTTATCCGTTAGGCTGAATTCGCCCTTTTGATGAGTCGGTGTATAATGTTCGTGAAGGAAATTCTTACGAATGAATTTAAGCTGTTTAGAACTAAAACATTTTCGAAATTATAATAATTTAAAAATAAATTTTTCCCCCGGAATGAACATTTTTTTCGGTCAAAACGCCCAAGGAAAAACCAATTTACTCGAAGCAGTTTCATTATTGTGCTTAGGGCGTTCTTTTCGCACTCGAAAGGATTCAGAGTTAATTCAATGGGGTTCTGAAGCGGCATTTATCAGAGGTACCTTTGTTGATAAAGAATTGGAAGATGTAATCGAGATCGGGATTGGAGAGGGCCAAAAAAAGTTTAAACAAAATGGCCATGAAGTTAAAGGAACTGCTTTATTCAGTCAGGTTCCGGTGGTCAGTTTTGCTCCCGATGATTTACAGCTAATCAAAGGAGGACCCCAATTAAGGCGTGATTTTTTGGATTTATATTTAGCGCAGCTTGATCCGGCCTATCGCGTAACATATTATAAATTTTACAAAATTTTACAACAACGAAATCGGTTTTTAAAAGAAGTTCGTTTAGTGAACCGGGAATTGGAAGTATGGAATGAGCAATTTATTGATGCCGGTTTAAAGGTTATTTGCTCTCGGATTCAATTAATCGAAAAAATTAAACCTTATATAAAAGCTGCTCATGAACAGATTAGTCTTAATCGGGAAGCATTAAATCTGGATTATTTAAGTTTCGGTTCACATATCATCCGTGAACCGGATGATAAGAAATTGCGGGAGTTATTCCAAAATGAGTTGGCTAGAGTCAGCCGGGAAGAGTTTGAGAGAAAGCTGACCTTGGTTGGTCCGCAACGGGATGATTTAAAGATTACTATTGGTGACCAAATGGATATTCGTAATTACGGATCTCAAGGGCAGCAACGAACGGCGGCATTAGCTCTTAAATTGGGAATGATCGATATTTTGAAAGATGTGCGGGAAATGCCGCCTCTTTTATTACTGGATGATGTTATGTCCGAGTTTGACAATGATCGGAAACAGGCTTTATTAAGCTTATTGTTATCTTCTTCTCAAACGTTTTTGACATCGACTGGTCGTAGTGATTTTCCGATCGAGGCTTCAGTGAACACAGTTTTTTATCAGGTGATCAAGGGAGCTGTCATCCATGAAAGTTAGTTCATGTGCAGGGATTATTGAACAGTATTTTCGCAAAAGCGGCGGATGGAAACGACTTCAAGGGGAGTTGTCAATTTACTATTGGCCGCGTATTGTGGGATCGGAGATCGCTTCCAAAACTGAAGCGGTATTTTTCCGGAACGGATATTTGTATGTTCAAACGGATAATCCGTCCTTAGCTCATCAATTATCGCTGTTATGTCCGGATATTTTAAAAAAATACCAAACCGTATTAGGTCGGGATGTTTTAAAAGGAATTAAAGTTAAAATAGGGACTATTAATACCAAACCTGCTTCTCAGGACAATGGGGATCATGCAGTTGATCTATGTTTGGATGAGCGTGAACAACAGAAAATAAACGAGTGTTTGGAAAATATTAAAGATCCTGAATTAGCTCAAGTGTTTGGACAAACCATGCGGCGAGTACTTGCTTATCAACAACGATTACTTAAGGAAGGCGGCCATCGCTGCCAGTCTTGCCAAGCTGTGATCGAACCGTCTTTTGTTTACTGTCCAATTTGCGAACGGAAGATAAATGAAGAAACTCAGGCGCTTTTGGGATATATAAAGAAAAACCAAAAAACATTAACCCTTGATGAAATTCAAATGTTTGACGAAGCCAATCATCCGTTTATTACGGAAGTTGCTAAAACAGATAAAACAGGGGGAATTTAATTGTTTCTTCATTTAGGTGCGGATAAAATGATTAAATTACGAGATTTAATCGTGATTATCAATAATGAAAATCCGCAGAAAAACAATAATATTGGCGAGTTTTTTGAAAAGGCCCAGCATTTGTTGGAAGTTGAAAAAATAGAAAAAGACAATCATAAATCCATCGTCATCACCGATGATAAAATTTATTTTTCTCCAATTTCGTCGCAAACATTAAAGAAAAGAGCAAATTTCGTGGCTGACTTAGGAGATTAAGAAAATCTTATTGAGTATTTAACGGATGGATTATGTTGTGGGAAGGGGCTCTAAAAACTTATGAATCAAGAAATGACCAATCAAACTCAATATCAAGCCGAATATGATGCTGCTCAAATACAGGTCCTTGAAGGATTGGAAGCCGTAAGACGCCGTCCGGGGATGTATATCGGCAGTACTTGCGTTAAAGGTTTGCATCATCTGGTTTATGAGATTGTGGATAATAGTATCGATGAAGCTTTAGCAGGATATTGCGATTTAATTACGGTGACATTGAATGAAGATAATTCCGTGACCGTTTCCGATAACGGTCGGGGTATTCCTGTAGATATTCATCCTAAGGAAAAGCGATCTGCGCTGGAAGTTGTTATGACTGTGCTTCATGCTGGCGGAAAATTTGGCGGAAACGGATATAAAGTATCCGGCGGATTGCATGGTGTAGGTGCTTCTGTTGTTAATGCATTATCCGAGGAAACTGAAGTCTGGGTCCACACCCGCGGTCAAATTTATTATCAATGTTATCACCGGGGAAAACCGCTAGAGCCTGTTAAAATTGTTGGAGAAACTGATCGTACCGGAACGACGACCCGCTTTAAACCGGATGCTGAAATTTTTGAGACCACTGAATTTAGTTTTGACCTTTTAACCCATCGTTTGCGGGAGATGGCCTTTTTAAACCGGGGCGTAAAAATTGTCCTTAAAGATGAGCGCAACAATAGAGAATCCGTTTTTCATTATACAGGCGGAATAATTTCCTTTGTGGAACATTTGAATAAAAACAAAGACATGATCCACAAAGACGTGATATATATTCATAAAAAGATTGAGGATAATGAGATCGAAGTCGCTTTGCAATATAATGACAGCTATAATGAGATCGTTTTCTCTTTTGCCAATAATATTAATACCCATGAAGGCGGAACCCATTTATCCGGTTTCCGGTCCGCATTGACACGGACATTGAATGATTATGCTAAAAAGTATAATTTGATTAAAGATAACGAAACCAGTCTCTCGGGGGATGATGTCCGGGAAGGATTAACGGCGATTATCAGTGTAAAACTTCGTTCGCCGCAGTTTGAAGGACAAACTAAAACTAAACTAGGAAACAGTGAAATTCGGGGATTGGTTGAGTCTGTGGTCAGTGAAGGTTTATCCGATTATTTGGAATTAAACCCAACGGCTGCTAAACGAATTATCGAAAAAAGCATATTAGCTTCCCGAGCTCGGGAAGCAGCACGAAAAGCCCGTGAACTTACGCGGAGAAAAAGTGCGTTAGAAGTCAGTTCATTACCAGGAAAACTGGCGGATTGTACGTACAAAGAAGCTGAACTCTGTGAGTTATATATCGTTGAGGGTGATTCGGCCGGAGGTTCTGCGAAACAAGGAAGAGATCGCAGGTTCCAAGCGATTCTTCCATTGCGCGGTAAAATTTTAAATGTGGAAAAGGCCCGTTTGGATCGGGTATTGAGTAATGAAGAAATTCGAGCCATGATTACGGCAATAGGTACTGGATTTGGTGATGATTTTGACATTTCAAAACTTCGTTACCATAAGATTATCACTATGACCGATGCGGATGTGGATGGTTCACATATCCGGACGTTGTTGTTGACCTTTTTCTACCGCTTTATGACGCCGCTTATTGAAAATGGTCATGTGTATATCGCCCAGCCTCCTTTGTACTATGTTAAGCAAAATAAAAACGAGTATTATGCCTATTCCGATCAAGAGTTAGACCAGTTGTTACAGAAAATCGGCAGACAAGGGATTACGGTTCAGCGTTATAAAGGTTTGGGTGAAATGAATGCTGAACAATTATGGGAAACCACGATGAATCCTGAAGGAAGAACCATTTTAAAAGTGACGATGGAAGATGCTATAGAAGCCGATCAAATTTTCTCCATGTTGATGGGGGATAAAGTCGAACCGCGAAAAGAATATATTTTAACGCATGCAACCGAAGTCAGGAATTTGGACATTTAGTGATTTAGGTGATAATTCTTTGATTTTAGGAGATATGCACGTTCATTCCAGGTTTTCAGCGGATTCACAAGCAGAACTCAGTGATATTTGCCGGGCTGCGATTGAATGTGGCTTAAAATATATCGCCATCACCGAACATTATGATTTAAATCCGAATGACATCAGTTATCAATATTTCGATTATTCAGCCTATTCTAGAGCTATTGATGATTTACGGGCCGAATTTGGCAGTGATTTGACTATCCTTAAAGGCATTGAATTTGGTGAGCCCCATCTATATCCAGACGAATTAGAAAAGGTGCGGCAATTGGATTTTGATGTGATTTTGGGATCAGTGCATTTTATTGGCCCGGATTTTGTCGGTGAACGATATTTGAGGGAACGCTGGACACCGGAAGAAATCTTTACGAAATATTTTGATGAAGTATTACAGACTGTGGAATCAGATGGGTTCGATGTTTTAGCCCATTTGGACTTTCCAAAGCGCTATTTGAAGCAGACCACTCTTTATCATGATACCGTGGATCATATCATCAAGCGTTTAGTTGATCGAGGTATTGGACTGGAGATTAATACATCGCCGCTCCGGAAAGGAATGTCTGATACATCGCCGGATTTTGAAGTGGTTCAACGTTATATTCAGGCAGGAGGCCGTCGAATAACGGTTGGTTCCGATGCCCATCATCCTTCCGAAATTGGAACAGGATTTGAAGAACTGTCTCAATTTTTATCTTCTTTACCTGAGCATTCTGTCGGAATTTATCAAAAACATCAATTTATACCGATAGCGTTCTAATGGTAATTATTTAAGTTAGCAATAGGAGGGCCAATTGGCTTTCGAGATTGATGAACAGTTTATGCGTGAAGCTTTGCGAGAAGCTGAAAAAGCGGCTGAAGTACAGGAAGTGCCGGTTGGTGCAGTTGTAGTGGCAAATGGCGAAATTATAGCCCGGGCTCATAATTTACGGGAGACAACAGGAGATCCGACAGCTCATGCTGAAATTTTAGCTTTACGTGAAGCGGCACGAATTAATAAACACTGGCGATTGACTGGAATGTCGCTTTATGTTACACTAGAACCCTGCAGTATGTGTGCAGGAGCTTTAGTGTTAGCCCGAATTGATCGGTTGATCTTTGGAGCTTCTGACCCCAAAGCAGGAGCTGTTGGAAGTTTGATGAATCTGGTACAGGATCCCCGTTTAAATCATCGGGTAGAAGTTACCGCTGGAATTTTAGGGGATGAATGTGGTAAAATATTAAAGGACTTTTTCAAAAAGCGAAGAGCAGGTATGAAGTACGAGCCGTAAGGCACGGGTAAATTGTGAATCTCATGCTTTTTGCCTGTTTTAACTTACGAATCCACCCGGAGAGATGGCTGAGTGGTTGAAGGCGCCCGCCTCGAAAGCGGGTAGGGATTAACGTCCCTCGCGAGTTCGAATCTCGCTCTCTCCGCCATTTATTTCTAGTAAAAAACTTTTGATTTACTAACAAAAGTTTGATATAATCTTATATCGACAGCCGAAAATTATGGAGAGATGGCCGAGTGGTCGAAGGCGCACGCCTGGAGCGCGTGTAGGTGTAAAAGCCTCTAGGGTTCGAATCCCTATCTCTCCGCCATTAAGCGATTTAAACCAACCGAAAGGTTGGTTTTTTTATAGTCTAAATGAATTTGGAATTTAACAGAAATTTGATACAATATTGATCAATAAACGAATGTTTGAGGGATAACCATGCCAAAGGAACGAAGGATTGTAGATATTCATGTTCATTTGTTCAATGGTATTCATGGACAAAAGGGGGACGGGGAAACGTCCTCTGCCGGTTTTGGAAGAGTAAAGACAAAAACGGGTATGATTCAGTTCATGCCGCCTTTTTCCAAGGAAACCGCATTTCCAGTCGAGCTGATATTGGAATGGATGGACTGTGCCGGAGTCAGCCAGGCAGTATTGGTCCAAAATCCGCTGATCGGAACGGTGAATCAAGAAATTGCCGAGGCGATCGAGAGATATCCCCATCGTTTTATCGGATCTATTCAGGTTGATCCGATGGATCCTGGGGCTGTCGAAACGATAAAAAAATATGCGGTTAATCCAAAACATAACATTTTAAAGTTCGAGATTAGCGATGGTTGGGGTTGGAGCGGAATTCATTCAGGGTTAAAACTGGATGGAGATTATTTTAAACCGATTTGGGAATTGGCCTCGGAGATGAAATTACCGGTCATATTAGATGCGGGGCGTCCTAATAATGCCGGTTATCAATTGGATGCTATTGATCGGATAACTACGGAATATTCTGATGTGTTGTGGATCCTGGAGCATTTGGGCGGGATGAACCAGGAGAATCTTCATCTAAAAGATAAATGGCAACGGATGATTGAATTTGGGAAAAAAACCAATGTCTACCTGGGAATGGCAGCAATAGGAGCCGGCCTTCGGGAGGATTATCCTTGTTATCAGGCATTAGGCTTACTTAACGAAAGCGTGAAGAAGGTCGGAGCCGATAAAATTTTATGGGGCAGTGACATCCCCGGTACATTAAAGAATTATACCTATCAGCAGATGATAGAGATGGTTTCTGTTCATGCTACTTTTTTAAGTGAGAAGGAGAAAGATTTGATTTTAGGCGAAAATGCTCTGCGTATTTTGAAAGGGCTAACAAGTTAGAGTTCTTTAAACTATGAAAATATGAAAAATAAGCCCCGGCAGCGGATTGAGGTGCCGGGGTTTATCATATTTCCGAAGTTTTGTAATAATTATTGTTTTTCAAAAGCGCCCAGATCCGGAGCAGAACCAAGGAAAGGAGCTCCGGTATAAACTCCTTTGTCAATAAGATCACTGTCTGCAACCAATCGGGCAAATCCTTCCGGTAATTCTCCGTTGCTGCCACGGGGAGCTTTGGCCAGAGTTTCATCAAGACCGGTAAAATCATCCTTATTTGCGGCTATACCTGGTAGATTCCAGGAATTATGAATACTGACAGTATCATTGGATAATGCATGGATAGTGTCACAATCAAAAGCCACACAATTGACTAACGTATGATGGCTTCCGTCATTTGGGGCAGCTTTAAAATAAAACCCTGTCGAACTTCCCCAAGCAACGCAGTTGATCATCGTTACTCCGCTTTTATGGTTATTCCGATCAAAAGCTCTAACAGCGGAATTTCCATATTTGATGTTAAAGGCGATACAGTTCCGGAGAACATGAGCGCCGTAACTTTCAAACTCATTAGCCTTACTGCTGCTACCGCCACCAACCTTGAATCCTTGACCGTTTCCTGCCCATGTACCGGTAAAAGTGTCGGCATAGGGAGAATGGGGATCACCATTATGCCAAGTCCAGCAATTTTCGACGGTGATAGGGAATCGAGTCATATAAAAATCCCAGCCATCATCGGAGTTTTCCCATGCGCGACAGCCATAAAAAATATTCCCTTTGCCTGGACTAAGCTTACAAGCAAAGCCGTCGGCATTACCACCGGGGCCAGTAGATCCATTGGGATCCATGTTTAAATAAGAGTCACAGTTAATGATCCAGTTATAAGCCGCTCGAGAACCATCTAGGTTGATATTGGTTCCTTTGCTTAATCCGATATGGAGTCCGGTGTCCCGGTTGTGATGAAAACTGCATTGTTCAATGATATTATAATTTCCTCCGCCCGGGGCGTTAACATCCCCAATCCGGATACCATTGGAAGCAGCATGAATGATTTCCAAACCTTTTATCACCCAATAACTTCCTGTAATATGGATGCCGTGTTTTCCGCGGTAGTTGAAATCAAGGATCGGCTGTTCACCGGGATAAGCTAGAATATAGTAGCGTGAAGAGGGGGTGCCGTTCGCCCGGAGATAAATGGTGGATGGTTCATTGGTATATATTCCACCTCGGAGATAGACGGCATCACCGGCGGCCATGATGGATACCGCTTTGGACAACGTGGCAAAGGGGGCATCAAAGGATCCGTTATTAAGATCACTGCCATTTGGTGAAACATAGTAGGTTTTTCCACTGGGGGAGGGGATCGACGGTAATGTTACCGGAGGCGGGTAAGGCGAATCAGGGGAAGGATTTTTTGAATTTCCAGCGGATCCCCCGCTGCAGCCAACAGTAACGATAATTACAACCATCAAAAAAAACAGAGATAAATGAGATTTATACCATAATTTCATCGGCGAATTCTCCCTTGTCATAATTTTTATTCCATTTTAAATTTAAAGATTATATTAAGCATTGTCTATAATACTTTAAAGTGATAAAGTGTTTTTGTGCAATTTTTATGGTTTTTGTATTGATTATTGTTTAATTGCTTTATTCACAGGTTTCCCGGCTAAAAGGGAAAAGAACATTTGACACAACGGATTTAATCAAGAGGTGATTGCATGCTTGCATTGGAACATATCGATCTGACACTTCAAGATGGCAGTGATGAAGTCCGAATTTTAAACGGAATTTCTCTAAAGTTTGAACCTGGAAAACTGTATGTGATCACCGGGCCGAATGGCGGAGGAAAAACTTCGATTGCCAAAGTTATTTCCGGTATTTATCAACCGGCTCGGGGACGGATTATGTTAGATGGGAAGGAGATTACCGGTTGGTCCATTACTGAACGAGCAAAACAGGGGATTCGTTATGCGTTTCAAAATCCACCTCGCTTTAAAGGAATCGATATTGGATGGTATTTACGTTTGGCCTATCCGGAGATCACTGAAAATCATATACGGTCGGTTATGGCAAAAATTGGGCTTTGTCCTGAAAACTATTTAAATCGGGTGGTTGACAGTACTTTATCCGGAGGAGAAATGAAGCGGTTAGAGATCGCTTCTGTATTATTGGGGCCAACTCGGGTTGCTGTATTGGACGAGCCGGAAGCCGGTGTTGATTTATGGAGTTTTGAGCAATTACGTGATTTTATTGTCCATTCTCATCAACGTTCGGAAGGACGAATTACGATTATCATTTCCCATCATGAGCGCTTTTTGGAGGTTGCCGACGAGATTGTCGTGGTTGCGGGAGGCGTTGTTCAGGAAAGGGGAACGATGGAGAAAATTCGGCCGTTGATTGAAGAGGGCATTAATTGCCGGTGGCGCAATATTTGTCTGGGGGAGGAAGCATAATGCTTAATCAGATCGATAAAAACCTCTTAAAAGAAATTGCCGGTTTGCATGATCTTCCTCAGGGTGCCTTTAATATCCGTAAAAACGGAGTGGGCTTGGCCAGGCAGTCCGTAGAGGGTATCACGATTACTCCGAAAACTGATCGTCCGGGAATAGATATTGTTGTCGACCCGGGCGTTACTGGTCAATCCGTTCATATTCCGGTAATTTTAACGGATACCGGTGTGCACGATGTGGTATATAATACCTTTGAAATTGGCGCTGGAGCTGATGTACTGATAGTGGCCGGATGCGGCATACATAATGAAGGTTCAGAGAAGAGTCAACATGATGGAATTCATGAATTTTTCATCCGAAAGGGTGCCCGTATTCGTTATGTTGAAAAACATTATGGCGAAGGAGGGGGGACCGGGGAACGGGTTTTGAACCCGGTAACCATTTTACATCTGGAAGAAGGCGCAACAGCTGAGTTGGAAATGGTCCAAATCCGGGGAGTCAGCAATACCGAGCGAAAGACGGAAGTTCATCAAGGTCCACATAGTCGTTTGATCGTCAATGAGAGGCTGTTAACCCATGAACAGCAATATGCCTATTCAGATATTGTCGTTCACTTGGAAGGGGAGCAAAGCAGTGCTGAAGTACAGTCCCGTTCCGTGGGGCAGGATCGGTCGGTTCAAATTTTTAAAGTAGGATTGATTGGATATGGTCCTTGTAAAGGACATGTGGCTTGTGACTCTATTATTATGGGAGCAGCGGATATCCGGTCCCAGCCGGAACTTTGGGCCAAGAGTGGGGATGCAGAATTAACCCATGAAGCATCCATCGGTAAATTGGCTGGAGATCAGATTATTAAGTTAATGACCTTTGGGTTGACGGAAGAAGAAGCTATCCGAACGTTATTGGAAGGCTATTTAAAATAATATTTTTGCCTGTTAAATTTCACCCCCCTATGGGGGTTTTTTGTATTGATTCATATTATCTGTAAGTGTCGGAACGAAAAATTGGGTATGATAATATCATCGCAAATAAGGAGATAAAGTGGATTAAACAATCATGAAAGTTGCAGTCATCGCTGATACCCATAGGAAACATTCGCTGGAACTTACGTGTTTAATCGAGTTACTTCTTAAAGAAGCGGATACGGTTATCCATGCCGGAGATTTTACAACAGGAATTGGTTTGGAGTCGTTTATCCTCTCGGGGAAATTGATCGGTGTTTCCGGAAATGGGGATCAGAATTCGGTTTCGGAATTGCTTCCCGAAAAGCGCCTGGTTACACTGGAAAATTATCGAATTGGTATATGTCATGGACATGGAACAATAGGAAAAACGGTAGAGAGGGCTTATGCTGTCTTTCAGGATGAGATGGTGGATATCATCATCTTTGGCCATAGCCATCAGCCGTTAATCCAAACTAAAAATCGGATTTTAATGATAAACCCCGGATCTATCTGTTCTAAACGGAAAGAACGATGGTATACTTATATCATGCTTAAACTCGGGTATCAACACATCACGACGGAAATAAAATTTATGGAAAACTCATTGATACAGTGAGATAGGGACTGGGGTGCTGGGCTATAGGTCGTAGGTACTGAGTTTTAAGTTCTGCCGATAACCTCGTCTAAGCCCTCTCCTAAAGGAGAGGGAAGACTGAGCCTGAAACTCTAGTTAACAGTCTTTCTATTCTAGATCCAGCATATTGTTCTTCTGTCTTTCTGACTCAAGATTCTGTTCTAAAATTCGAATCAATACGCTTATTTACAGTCCACTGTGAACTTGGACTGTGAACCATAAAGTTCAACCAGGCATCCCGTATCCAACACCTTTTGTCTTAATTACCTTAAATTAACGGTTGACCCTTGCTGTGAATATGATAAAATAAATATACTCTGATTTTGTTAAGTTTATGGTCGTGCTAGATGGGGAGGTAGCGGTGCCCTGTACCTGCAACCCGCTATAGCAGGATTGAATTCCGAGTGGAGGCCGGTATTCGTGAGTCCGGCCGGATTAAGTGGCGTTGAGGATTGGGTCTCACGCAACAAAAGCCTATGAACCCCGTCAGGTCCGGGAGGAAGCAGCGGTAAGTAGGAAGTTTTGTGTGCCGCGAGGTTGCCTGGTCGGAGCCGGCTGATTCGGTACGTTCGGGGATGCTTGGTCGAAATGAGGTGCACGGCCATATTTAATTTCATCATTTGATTAGTTTTTGACGATCAGCCGTATTGGAAACAGCGGCTGATTTTTTTATTATTCCGTGAATAAAGAATGAACAACAAGTGATTGGATGGTTTCATAAGGCCAATGCAGGATTTACCGTAAAATTGGCAAATATATTAAAGGATTGCATGGATTGTCATTTTAATACATAGGACGGGAACGAATGATTATTACTGCACCTGCAAAAATCAATCTGGTATTGGATGTTATCGGAGATAGGCCGGATGGTTATCATGAAGTGGATATGGTGATGCAGTCTATTCGCCTTTCGGACCGGATTGAACTGAAGACTAATGAAACCATTCAACTGACTTGTACCAATCCCCAGGTTCCGTTGGACCGCAAAAACCTAGCCTGGCGGGCTGCCGAACTTCTTCAAAATGTTGTCAGGGAGCGTCGTGGAGAGGTACCCGGAGTAACTATACATATTGAGAAGAAGATTCCTGTTGCAGCTGGTTTGGCCGGAGGGAGTACGGATGCGGCCGGTGTACTCATCGGGTTAAATCAGTTATGGGATTTGGGCTTGTCGACAGAGGAATTGATGCGACTCGGCTTAACGCTTGGCGCTGATGTCCCTTTCTGCATTATGCAACATACTGCCCGGGCCGAGGGGATTGGAGAAAAGCTTACGAGTATTTCATCCAAACTTCATTGTTCGGTATTATTGATCACTCCGGATATACAGGTATCAACAGCGCTGGTTTATCAAAGTTTGGACACTGAAGGGATCAGACGACATCCTGATGTTAACGGGGTAATCGCTGCTTTGGAAACTGGGGATTTGGAGCGTCTTTGCGTTTCCTGGGGAAATGTTTTAGAAGAAGTCGTTTTGGAAAAGTTTCCGGAGGTCGCCAGGTTAAAACGTATATTACGGGATTTTGGGCTACATACAGTCCTGATGTCTGGCAGCGGGCCTTCGGTTTTTGCGCTGAATGTCGATGAAAAACTGGCAGATACCATCCGAGAGTCCTTACCATCGACCTGGTTTTGCACTTTAACGGAGTTTCTATAGTGAATGGAGTGAGTTAAAATGGAACGTCGACCATTAGTCCCGATCAAACTTGATAATTATAAACCTCTCCGGGAATTGGTATTTGAATCGTTGCGGGAAGCTATCATCAGCGGGCAGCTTCGGCCGGGAGAACGGATGATGGAAATCCAGCTTGCGGAAGAGATGGGTGTGAGCCGGACTCCGGTTCGTGAAGCCATTCGTAAATTGGAGCTGGAAGGTTTAGTGGAAATGATTCCGAGAAAAGGGGCTTATGTAGCTGGATTGTCTCTGCGGGATATTGCCGATGTCTTTGAAATCCGCCGGGCTTTGGAAGGATTGGCGGCTGAATTGGCAGCGGATCGGATCACCGATGAAGAGTTGGAAAGGCTCGAACGGTATTTAGTGATCATCTCGGAGCAGATCGAAGCCGGAAATTTGGAAGAAGTGGTGCAGACCGATACGGATTTTCATACACTTCTTTATCAAGCCAGCCGTAATAATCGTCTCTCGCAGATTATCAATAATCTGCGGGAACAGATTCAACGATTCCGTACCACATCATTGTCTTATCCTGGCCGGATGAAAGCGGCTTTGGAAGAGCATCGAAAAATTGTGGAGGCCATCTCCAGCCGGGATGGGGAACAGGCCCGCCGCATTGCGCAGGAGCATATTGAAAATGCGGAAAACAGTTTGATGAGTGTGATTCAACAGGATAAAGAAAATGGGGGAATTTAAGTGGATGCCATCGTATTGGCCGGGGCTTTAAATGACGGTCCTCTGAGAGCGGTCAGTTCGGCAGCATATGAAGCTGAAATCGAAATTGCGGGTAAACCGATGGTAGCTTATGTTCTTGAAGCCTTAAATCAGATGGATGAAGTAGAGCGGATTGCAGTAGTAGGTTATGCCACAGATACGATGCTTCCGTATATGACCGGCAAGGTGTGTCGGGTGGATCCCGGTGATTCAATGATCGACAGTCTTATCAAAGGTTTGGAATTGTTGCAACCTAAAAATCCGGTTCTGGCAGTAACCTCCGATATTCCCCTGATTACTCCGGAGGCTATTCGTGACTTTTTAGTCCGGTGTCAGGATAACCCTGGCGATGTTTGTTATTCGTTTGTGTCAAAGGATCACAACGAAGCCCGTTACCCTGGCGTACAACGAACTTATGTAAAATTACGGGACGGTGTTTTTACCGGAGGGAATATTGTCTTACTGTCTCCGGAGATTGTGCGGGAACGCATCGATATACTAAAGCAGGCGGCAGCGTTACGAAAAAAACCGGTACAACTTTGTTCGTTGTTAGGATGGAAATATTTGATAAAGTTTATTTTTGGCCTACTCACCATTAAAGAGGTTGAAGAGCGGGTTTCCCGAGCCCTTGGTTTAAAAGCCGTGGGAATCATTTCGCCCTATCCGGAGGTAGGGATCGATGTAGATAAACCCAGCGATTTAGAGTTAGCGACGAAGGCTTTGGCCCAAATTTGATGGGCAATAGCTGGTCGGATTACCTTAAAGTAAAAAATTAGGAAAAATTTTATATTAACAGAAGGATTTAGCAAATTAATATGGAATTGTATATATGTTCTTAATAGAGATATCCCAAAAACAATAACAGAAGAATGGAAAGGTGAGTGGGTTATGAACATCACTGATGTACGCCTGAGAAAAGTGAATACGGATGGGAAGATGAAGGCCATTGCATCCATTACCATTGATGATGCATTTGTGGTCAGAGACATTCGGGTCATTGAGGGACAAAACGGGTTATTTGTAGCGATGCCGAGTCGAAAAACTCCAGACGGTGAGTTTAGGGATATCGCTCATCCGATTACCCCTGAAGCCCGTGAATTGATTCAGTCCGCTATTCTCAGAGAATATGAGACGACTGCTTAAATTGAAAATGTGTTTACGTATTCGACATATGGTGCCAACTTTGCCAAAGTTGGCAATTTTTATTTACATTTCTTATAATAACCGCTTATTAACCTGTTGACATTTTGAAGATTCACTGGTATACTAATTTTTGCATTCGTTGGGGCGTCGCCAAGTCGGTAAGGCACGGGACTTTGACTCCCGCATTCGTTGGTTCGAGTCCAGCCGCCCCAGCCATTTTTAGTAACGGAAGAACTCTTTTAAAGGGTTCTTTTTTTATTTCTTTCATTCGGCAGGAACTGATGGCTGGTTAACGAATTTGATTGGGGATAAATTATCGATGACACAATTAAAACGAACGAAGTAAAATATAATATCTGAATTTAGGGGGAACAGGAATGGCTCGTTGTGCTTCGATTATTCTGGCAGCCGGACAAGGAACCCGTATGAAGTCGAAAAAACCTAAAGTTCTTCAGGAGTTGTTGGGCAAACCGATGGTGGAATATGTGGTGGAGGCGGCTGAAGCGGCTGGTTCGGATCCAATATTGGTTGTGGTCGGTTTTGGCGGTGATCAGGTTGTTGAGACACTGGGTGACCGGGTAGAATATGTTTGGCAACGGGAGCAGTTGGGGACTGGCCATGCGGTGATGATGGCCAAAGAGTATTTGGCTGGGTTTGATGGTGATGTATTGATTTTATACGGAGATACGCCGTTATTAAGTGTGGAAACATTAACCGCCTTGATTGAGGCGCGGCGTGAAAACGGGGCTGCAGCAGCAGTGCTTGTCGCACGGCTCGATGAACCGGGGGGTTATGGCCGAATTATCCGGGATACCCTGGGCAATGTCTGTGGGATCGTGGAAGCCAAAGATGCCACACCGGACCAAAAATTGATATGCGAAGTGAATACCGGGATTTATGTATTTGAAGCGGAGCCGTTACTTAAAGCGCTGGATCGGATTACTCCTGTGAATGCCCAGGGAGAATATTATTTGACGGATGTCATCAAAATTTTAGTCGAAGACGGATTGAAGGTAACCGGGGTGGTCACTGACGGAACCGAAGAAATTATGGGCCCCAATGATCGGGTGCAGCTGGCTCAAACAGAAGCATATTTAAGGCAACAAATTAACCGGAAGTGGATGCTTGAAGGTGTGACTATTATTGATCCGGAATCTACATATATCGGTTCCCAGGTTACCATCGGCCGGGATACAACGATTTATCCGGGGACTTTTCTAAACGGGAAAACGGTGATTGGGGAAGATTGTGTGATCGGGCCTTATACCCGTATTGTGGATTCAACTATTGGGAATGGGACTGAAATTCAATTCAGTCAAATTATGGGGGCAACCATAGGATCTGATAATCACATTGGCCCGTATGCTTATATTCGTCCTGGGACGGTCAGTGAGGCTTCAGTGAAATTTGGGGACTTTGTCGAAGTGAAAAACTGCCGCATTGCTACCGGAAGCAAAGTGCCGCATTTAACATATTTAGGCGATGCTGAGGTTGGAGCTAATGTAAACATTGGAGCCGGAACGATCACTTGTAATTATGACGGTGTGAACAAACACCGGACCATCATCAAAGACAATGCGTTTATAGGCAGTAATGCCAATTTAGTGGCCCCGGTAACAGTGGGAGCCGGAGCGACTGTTGCTGCCGGTTCGACGATTACCAAAGAGGTTCCGGATGGAGCGTTGGCGGTAGCCCGCAGTCGGCAGGAGGTAAAGACGAATTGGTGTTCTCCGAAAGAACGCCTGAAAAAAACCGACAATTAAGCGATTGATCATAAACGTTAATATCGTTGGGGTGAATAGATTGTATTGCATTGTTGGATTAGGGAATCCCGGAGTCCAATATAGCCAAACCCGGCATAATGCCGGGTTTTTAACCGTTGACCGGTTATTGGAAAAGATGGGGGTTACATCTTTAAAAAATGATTTTCGGAGCTTGTATGCTAAAACCCAATGGAATGGTAATCCTTTGGTTCTGGTCAAACCGCAAACCTATATGAATTTAAGCGGAGAAGCGGTCCGACCCTTGCTGGATTATTTTAAAATACCCTTGGAACGGGTGATCGTGGTTTATGATGAGATGGATTTGCCGTTAGGCGCCTTACGGTTTCGGCTGGAAGGCAGTGCCGGAGGGCATCGGGGCTTGGCTTCGATCATCCAACATCTAGGCACCGATCGGGTCGCCCGCTTACGGATCGGGATTGGTAGACCACCTGAAGGGATGGAAGTAAGCGATTATGTGTTGAGCGGGTTTTCTGGAGTGGATAAGAAGGTTTTCGAAGAGAGCATTTTAAAAGCGGCCGAAGCATGTATTGCGTTTGTTGACAAAGGTGCCGATTATACTATGAATCACTATAACATTTCACCAAAAAAGTCGGGGCTGTCCAGAGAATAATTTAAAGAATCCTGGCTATCCTATGGGTGATGAAATGGGTATTGGCTGCGGTAGCAGGACCGGTAATCGCATATATTTGGAATCGGATTTTACGAAGAACCGGCTTGAAGGAGCGGGTTCGTACCGGTTTTTTAACCCCTTTAGGGGAAGAGTGTATTAAATATTGTATCGCTTGGTTGTTACATTTGGATCCTTTTGGGGTGAGTGCTCTTTTTGGTCTGGGAGAGGGTTTGTACGAAGCTTTATTCATTAATACCCGGCCTGGTATTGTGATATTTTTTGCAGGTATTGCGATACATACGGGATTCGGTGCGGGATATCTGATTACCGGGCGTAACGGGCTTGGATTAAGTGTTGCAGTGATGTTTCATTTAATCTGGAACAATGTGATTGTCAGCGGTATATCAGAATACAATAAATCATAGAGAATTTAATAGAGATTTTTTTCGCCAGGTCGATCCATGCGGGTGTCACAGGGTTCATCCGTTTGGACGGCTTATTGGCGTTTACAGCCGGAGGAATCATGAAAAAGGTCTTGGAGAAAATTATTATTCATCCTGATTTTAAGATGATGAGTACTCGTTTTGCCGGTGGAAAACAAGATTTGGTGACCGGAGTTAACGGGAGTCAAAAAAGCATGATTATCGCCGGGTTGATGATAGAGCACCCGGGGTCAATCATCGTGATCAGTTTCAATGATACGCAGGCTTTTCGGTTGGCGACGGACCTGGAAAGTTTATTAGGGCCGGAACAGGTGGCTTATTTTCCGGCCAACGAGTTGTTTCCTCATGAAGAAGCCTTTGAACCGGAGATTACAGCTCAGCGCGTTGAAACATTAGGACGAATGTTATATTCGAACACGTTGGTGGTTGTTACATCGTGGGAAGCAATGCAACGTCGTCTGGTTCCACCGGAAACCTTGCAGGATTTTACCGTGACTTTAAAATTGGGCGAAGAATATCCTTTGGAGAACTTACTGGAACAGTTTGTTCTCATGGGCTATGAACGGGTGGATTTAGTTCAGGCCATGGGACAATTTAGTCGTAGAGGCGATATTGTCGATATTTTTCCATTGGATCGGGAGCATCCGGTGCGGATAGAGTTTTTCGGAGATGAAGTGGACTCGATTCGCACCTTTAGTGTTGAAACTCAGGTTTCATCGGAAAATCTGAAAGATGTTCGAATTTTACCCGCCAGGGAAGGATTATGGCGTCGTGAAGATTTTTTGCAACAAAAAGAGACTATTGCAAGTGCTTTGGCGAGCCAAGTTAAACGACTGGAGGATCTGGGCCGGGTGATGGAGGCAGAATCATTACAGAACCGAATCAATGAGGCTTTGGATCGGCTTAGTGAAGGTCATCAGCTGCCGGGGGCGGATCAGTTTTTACCCTGGGTTGCTCCGCGGCTGGTATCATTGCTTGATTACCAACCGAAAGCCCGGATTATCCTCGATGAGCCGGTGCGGGGGAGAGATGTATACCGTTCATTGGAAGAAGAACGAGCTGGCATTTTAGGAAATTTTCTTGAAAAAGGGGTCATTCTTCCCAAGGAAGAAGAGGCATTTTTTGCCTTTGATACTTTGGAACGGGAGATCTTAAAACGAAAACCTTGGGCCATGTCGCTCCTTGCCAATAATCCGAAAGGCTATGTTGTTGAGGAAGTCATAACTTTACCTTTCAGGACGCCACCTTCGTTTCACAGCAAGACGGAACAATTGGCCAATGAGATTTCCCGCCGTTTGAAATCCAACCATACGTTTATTCTGACTGTTACAACATTGGATAAAGCCCGCCGGCTCAAAGAGGTTCTGCGGGAACAGGGGATAACCTCATCGTTAATAACCCCGGAAAATGAAGGCGATCTTTTACCCCGGACGGTCCGGATTCAAGTGGCTGACTTGGAGACTGGCTTTGAATGGCCTGATCAAAAGTTAGTGCTTTTAAGTGAGGTTGAACTTTACGGGCGGCAGAAAAAACGGTACCCCTCCCGTTTCCGCCAGGAAGGGGCTAAGATTCATTCCTTTACCGATTTGAAAATCGGGGATTATGTGGTCCACGTTAACCATGGTATCGGACGGTTTGCCGGACTGGAAACGCTGGAGATCGCCGGAGGCCATCGAGATTACCTGAAGATCGAATATGCCGGGGAAGACCGGTTGTTTGTACCGACGGATCAGGTTAACTTATTGCAGAAATATATCGGTGTGGAAGACCATGCGCCGAAATTGAATAAATTGGGCGGTTCCGACTGGCAAAAGGTGAAAAATCGGGTGAAAGAATCCATCCGTGATATGGCGGAAGGCCTTTTGGAATTATATGCCCAACGGGAGATTACGCCGGGTTATGCCTTCAGCCCCGATACCGTTTGGCAGCATGAGTTTGAAGAAGCTTTTTATTACGAGGAGACTCCGGATCAGCTGCGGGCGATTGCCGAGATTAAAAAAGACATGGAAAGCAGCAAACCCATGGATCGCCTGCTCTGCGGCGATGTCGGTTATGGAAAGACGGAAGTAGCCATGCGGGCTGCTTTCAAAGCGGTGATGGACGGAAAACAAGTGGCGGTGTTGGTTCCAACTACGATCTTGGCGCAGCAGCATTTTCTGACATTTACAGAACGTTTTGCCGGTTTTCCAGTTACCATCAAAGTGCTCAGCCGTTTTCAGTCGCCGAAAGAACAGGCTGCGGTAGTTGCTGGCGTTTTAGACGGAAAAGTGGATATTTTAATCGGCACCCATCGAATGCTATCTTCTGATGTCCATTTTAAGAATCTGGGATTGTTAATTATCGATGAAGAGCAGCGTTTTGGCGTGACCCATAAGGAAAAAATCAAGGAAATCCGGAAAAATATTGATGTGTTGACGTTGACAGCGACGCCCATTCCCCGGACGCTGCATATGTCGCTGGCTGGTGTACGGGATATGAGTATTATCGAAACGGCTCCCCAAGGTCGGTTCCCCATTCGTACCCATGTTCTGGAATATAATGACGAGGTGATCAGAGAAGCCATTCAGCGGGAGTTAGATCGAAATGGACAGGTATATTTCGTATATAATCGGGTGGAAAGCATTGAGCGAATGGCCTCCCACTTGCAAAGTCTGATTCCAAAAGCCCGGATTATGATCGGTCACGGGCAGATGGATGAGGAGCAATTAGAACGGGTGATGCTGGACTTTTATGATGGAGAAGCGGATATATTACTGTGTACGACGATTATCGAGACAGGGTTGGATATACCCAATGTCAATACGTTGATCGTTTATGATGCCGACCGGTTTGGCCTGGCGCAACTTTATCAATTACGCGGAAGGGTTGGCCGAAGTCATCGAATCGCTCATGCGTATTTCTGCTATCGTAAAGACAAGGTTCTCAGCGAAAATGCCGAAAAGCGTTTGGCTGCGATTCGAGAGTTTACCGAATTGGGTTCCGGTTTTAAAACTGCCATGCGGGATCTGGAGATTCGGGGAGCCGGTAATTTGCTAGGCCCGGAACAGCACGGGCAAATCGGGGCCGTCGGTTTTGAAATGTATTGCCGTTTACTGGAGGAAGCGATCCGGGAGAAGAAGGGAGAAGTGGTTCCGGAATTACCGGAACTAGTCGTGGAAATTCCGGTAGATGCGTATATTCCTTCCGGCTACATCAGCGATCATAAACAAAAAGTAGAAATTTATAAAAAGATGGCTGCTATTCAATCCAATGAAGCGGCAGAAGCCATTATGGATGAATTAACGGATCGGTTCGGGGATCCGCCCCAATCGGTACTCAATCTGATTTATCTGGCTAAAATCAAATTAATGGCGAAAATCGCCGGGATTGCGAGCATTACGAAAGAACGGCAAGAATATATTGGTAAACTGCACCAGGGTTTAGTGGTGGATTATGAGAAAGTATTGCAGGTCTTGCAGAAGTATCGGAGCGGTTTCCGTTACCAGCCGGGCCGGCCTCCGGTTTTCAAATGGAGAGCTTCTGGAAAAGACGGAGAACTGCTCCAGATGATTTTGGATACATTGGTTATCATTTCCGCAACTGGGACAGGAGAAATCTAAAGTTCAACTTCCTATTTTGGTATTTATTTTGGAAAAAGGGGCAAGATAGGAAGGACCACTGATGGTAATAGTTCAACAGCTAAACCGGGTAAACGAATAAAAACGGAGAGGTAACTATATACTATCATTAAAGGTAGAATGGGTTTTACTCCAACTCACCTGGGTCGTACGGGTGGCAGGGTCTCTGGCACCTCAATGGAAGCGAAAAAAGTTAAGTTTTAGAAAAAAGGAGGGAAACAGGGGATGAAAGCGACTGGAATTGTTCGGCGGATCGATGATCTTGGCCGAGTGGTCATCCCCAAAGAGATTCGTAGAACACTGCGAATCCGAGAAGGCGACCCGTTAGAGATCTTTGTGGACCGTGAAGGAGAAGTAATTTTAAAGAAATATTCTCCCATCGGTGAATTGGGTGATTTCGCTAAAGAGTACGCCGATTCTCTCTACGAGTCGACCGGACATATCGCTTTAATTACGGATAGGGATATGGTGATTGCAGTTGCAGGAGCCCCGAAAAAGGAGTTCCTGGATAAACCTATCTCCAAGGCAGTTGAAAAAGCGATTGAAGATCGAAAAGTAGTGTTAATCCCCAAACCTGGCGATCATAAATATTGCGAGGCATGCCCTGTTGTCGAAGAGGAAGGTCAATGTAAATTTACAGCGCAAGTCATCGCACCGATTATCGCAGAAGGGGACCCCATTGGTGCAGTAATTCTTTGTTCTAAGGAACCCAATGTGGTCATGGGTGATTTGGAAGTGAAAGTGACGGAGACGGCGGCCGGTTTTTTAGCGAAACAGATGGAGCAGTGATTTCGCAAGCCGGTTTAGTTGGTCGAGCGGAACCTTATTCAATCAAAAGGAAGAAAAAAGTGGAGGGGCAACCACCACTTTTTTTGTGGAAGAGGATGGTTAATCCTCTTTTTTATTGTTCATCATCGTGGTCAATAAGGTGGACAAAAGGGCCGGGTTTAATCCGCCGCCATTTCCGTTTTTGCTGTCTTGAGAAGCTGCAAGCATACTGAGGAGGCTTGGAGCTATCTCCATCAAAGAATTACGTTGCCCGGAAGACATCTGCTGTAATAAATCGCTGATATTGCCTAAGGGATTTGGGGATGGTGTTTCCGGGAGGTCGTTGCCATAGTTGATGAAAAAAGATAATAAACGCTGAGCTTTGGGGCTAAGTAATGGATTGATGACGGAAAGCAGCGTCAGATCATTTTTTTCAAAAAAAGGATTATTGGAAATATCATTGAAATCTTCGGAAGATTCGGTATTTTTGAAACCTTTAAAATCTTTATCTTTATCTTTTTTGGAATCATGCGAATGTCCCATTTCTTTACCTCCTTTAGACAGGTTAGTATATCATATTACAGTCTGGGGATAGACGAACCGCCTTCCGCTGAATTTATTCAGTGACCGATTGATGGCAGAAAATTGGAGAAAGACAGGAAAAACGCTGTCAAAGACGAAATAGTGAAAAAATATTTAAGGATATGAAAGGAACAGCCATGGATTCTACAATGGGTGAATGTGAAGCATTAATCCGGCAGTTGAAGGAGGTATATAGTCTAAAACGGATTTCTTTAAGTGTTGAAGGGCATTTCTTTGAAATTTATAAGGTTGAGGATATCGATCCGTTGCTCGATCAGATTTCGGATCCGGAGGAGATTCCCTTTTGGGCTGAGTTATGGCCGGCATCCATCGGGCTGGTCCGGTTTATTCTGGGACATGCTGATGATTTTCGTGAGACGCGTTGTCTTGAGTTGGGAGCAGGTGTAGGACTGGCGGGTATCGCTGCGAAAAAGGCCGGGGCGCTGGTTTTGCAATCGGATTATATGCGTCCGGCATTGGAGTTTTGCCGTTTAAATTGCAACGTGAATGCAGTGAATGCCTCGGAGTTTCTGCTGGCCGATTGGCGCTCATTTCCGGAGAGTGTTGGAGTGTTTGACCGGATTATCGGTAGCGATATTTTGTACGAAAAAACCTTGCATTCTGCATTGGCTGCCATTTTTAGAAAACATTTGAAACCTGGCGGGAAAATTATATTGGCGGATCCCGGCCGGGACTATGCCCGAAAATTTGTGGATGAGTGTAAATCCTTCGATTGGCGTGTTAGTGAAACGCTGATTCCGGTGGAATATGAATCTAAAAGTTACCAAATCCGGATATATCAGCTTACGAAGGCCGGGGAACCTTAAAAAAGGATTAACGTTAATTTAAATATCCATGAAAGGTTAAGTTGGCCGCTTTATGGCGGATATCCGTCGGCTGACGGCTTTAAATTAGGGAGGTTTTTGCCGGTGAACGAGTTTCGTTTTGACAGCCATACCCCTCGGGAGAGAATTCCATATATTTTCACCGCGCTTATTTCCGGGACCATCGCCGCTTTTTTAATCATTTTGGCCATTAAATATACAGGATTGGGCCAATTGCTGGTAAATTCATCGGAACCGTTTATTCAAATCCAAACTCAGACCCAGGCTCAGACACAGGCTTCAACGATGAATGATTATGAGAAGAACATTATTGATGTCGTGAACCGGATTGGGCCGTCTGTGGTGATGATAACCACCAATACGCTGGTCGAGGATTTTGATTTTTTCAGCGGTCCTGAGATTCGGAATATTCAAGGGCTGGGTTCTGGGGTGGTCTTTCGGAAAGATGGTTATATTTTGACCAACAATCATGTGGTCAATGGTGATTCCGGGATCGTTGACAAGATTGTGGTGATGTTATCGGATGGTAAATCTTATCCGGCGAAAATTGTTGGGGTGGATCTCCAGACAGATTTGGCGGTTTTAAAGATCAACCACAATAATCTGACAGTTCCGGAATGGGGCGATTCCGAAAAAGTCCAAGTGGGACAGACTGCTATTGCTATTGGTAATCCTTTACAGGAAAGTCTGAATAATACCGTGACGGTTGGCGTGGTTAGCGCCAAAGGCCGAGTAATCGATGTCAGTGATGAAATCAGGCTGCGAAATATGATTCAGACCGATGCCCCGATTAATCCGGGAAACTCCGGGGGGCCGTTGTTAAACTCGGCAGGCCAGGTTATCGGAATCAACACATTAATCGCAGCCAAATCTCAAGGGATTGGATTTTCGATTCCCAGCAATATGGCACGAAGTGTTGCTGTCCAGTTGATTGAACGGGGTTATGTTTCCCGGCCGGGCCTTGGGATCGCTTATGTTCATTTTACGGAGGATAACTGCCGGATCCTCGAAACCCGGATAGGGCAGGAATTGCCGGTGAAATCGGGCATTTTTATCGCCAAAGTGCTTCGGGGGAGTGAGGCAGATAAGGCCGGACTTAGACCTGGAGATATTCTGGTGTCCATCGATGGAACCAAGATTACAGATACTGATTTGGTTCGGGAGATAACTGCAACTCATAAGGTAGGTACTCCGTTGAAAATTGAGTATTATCGTAATGATAAAAAGTACCGGACCACCGTCAAGATCGGGGAAATGAGGCAGTGACTTTCTGGAGGAGACAGGAGCTGAAATAGTTGACAGTTGACAGTTTTCTAACAGTTATGACAGTGGATAGTTTACAGTTGAGCGTAGAGACAAAAGGTTAAAGTACGAACTTTATATGAGCTGTGAACTAAAACCCAACCGTTTATTGTTAACTGCGAACTGTAAACTGTCAACTATAATCACATCTCATGCCTAAGAAACTTTTTTAATGGAGGAATTATGTCCCAGATTCGAATCTTAACTGTTGGGAAACTGAAAGAGAAATACTGGGTTGAGGCGCAGGCGGAGTATTTGAAGCGGCTTCGGCCTTATTTGAAGTTGGAATTGAAGGAAGTGGCCGACTTTCCCTGCCCGGAAAATGCGGGGCCGGCTTTGGAAGAACAGGTGCGACGGCAGGAATGTGCAGCTTTGGAGAATCTGATCATTCCCAAAAGTTTTCTGGTGACCCTGGATTTAAGAGGCAGACAACTGACTTCGCCGGAACTGGCGGAGTTTTTTAGTGAGCGGCTGATGTATGGTGAGGATGTGACCATGGTGATCGGAGGCTCGTTGGGGCTGACGGAAGAGTTGGTGAAACGGGCCAATCTGAACCTGAGCTTTTCAAAGATGACTTTTCCGCACCAGCTGTTCCGGGTGATGTTATTGGAGCAGATCTATCGAGCCTGCCGGATTATGCGGGGAGAGCCCTATCATAAGTAAATGAGACTATAACAACAAAGTGTAAACCATGTCTCCAGACAAGTGTAAAGGGGGCGGTTTCATTGTGTAGTTTTTAGAATTCTAAGAGTGAATTTAAAACTGAAGCCGCCACTCGAGACTAAGGGTCTTCGGTTCGTTCCCTTTTGAATCATTTTGCCAATAATAATAGCCATAACTCAATAAAAATGTAGAACGGTTACCGGACTTAAAGTACAGTGTTGTCTCTATGCCTGTTTTATGCGTGGTTTGTAGGCTTTTGCCATCCTTATCAATTTGGTGATATAAAGCCAACTTACTGCGGCTCAACTCAGGACTCCAGCTAAAATCAGCAGTAATCCGAAAGTCCGCCAGACTGTCAGTTACTCCAGCCTTATCTTTATCCTCTTTCCAACGGATGGATGGGGTCAGGTTAAGTTTATCCATCGGATAAGTACAGGAAAGTAAATATTCTGTGGTCAAAGATTTACCAGTATCAGCTTTTTGACGACTGCTCGCCATGGAAGAGTTGAACGTCATCTTATGGTATTTTTGTTGATATCCGAGGAAGACTGAGCGGGTCCGGTTACGGCTCATCCGAACGGAACCGTCATGTTGATACTGGTAATCATCCTGGTAATTCAGATTAACAATGCTCATATGGGAAAGTTGAATTTGATAATCCACATAGTAATTTTCCCGGTAATCAGTTAACTCATTGGTCCGATCTAAATTATCTTCGGTAAAGGATCCTTGAAACCGGAGTTGCTGGTTTTCGGCGGGCTTGGTATTGGCCCGTAGATTATAACGGCGGCTTCAGTTATTTTTTTTGCCTCCGAAAAAAGACGCCGGGGCTCCATCTTCCGGATAGTCAGGTTCAAATAAGTAATAGTCCAAACCGAAATAGGCAGACCCCAAAGGTTGGTCCAGGTGTAACGCCCAGGCATTACCGGTAGTGTCATCCCGTTCACCGTGGATCATTTCCATTCTGACCATGAGTTGCTTGATGGCCAGGCTTCCATTGAGTCCTAAGTGACGGGAGCCTGACGTTGTTCCTGAACTCACCAAAAAACTTTTCAGGTGAATTCCGGCGGGTGACTGCCAAGCGGCGGTCACCCCTTCATATTGATCAATCGTAATGCGCATTCCGTATGAACTGCCCACTTCCCCGGAAAATGCCGCCCATTGATAGTTACCAGACTTATTGCTGAATTGATGGTTGACGATTATACCATCAATCGTCGAATCCATTTGCAGTAACTCCGACTGGACCGGGACGGAGGTTTTGCCCCATAAAACCTCCAGGTTTCGATGGCTGATGCCCAAGGTATAGCCATTATTATATAGATTAAACCCTTCATAATCATATATAGGATTTCCGTGTAGCGGGCCATTGTCAATCTGCCCTTGCTGATTAAAACGGATCCTAGTATGACCCAGCCATGCGAGGAGATTAAGGTCAACGTTATTGGTAACCTGTTGGATGGGGTATTCTTCAATTTGTAGGATATTGGTCCCGCTCAGCCGGATGCCCTTGTCCAGTCCGACATTTACCCGAAAGCTCCACCGGGCTTCAGCTAAATTGTTGGCATTGTCCTGAATTCGGATGTACAGTTTATGGGTACCTCTGGCCAAAGCATATTGTGGCTGATAACGCACAAGCACAGGTTGGACTGTTGCCTGGCCGGTTACGTCCAATGCTTATAAAAAAGCTTTCAGATTTTACCGAAAAAGGCCGATAATATTGATAAAATTTATACGAGGTAAAAGAATGGCTCCTAAAACGATCTACAACACGACGGTTGTCTGTCCTGCCTGCGAACGGGAGTTTACTGCCACCAAGGTTCGTCTCAATGCCTACCGGGTTTTAAGTCAGGATTCGGACTTTGCTGCTATTTACGAAGGCGTCAACCCTATCCTGTATCAAGTTTTTGTCTGTGAACATTGCGGCTATGCTGCGTTTCAAGACCGTTTTGACCAGCTAAATCCGAAGGAAAGAAAGATCATTAATACCCAGGTCGGAGCGTACTGGAAACACAAAAGTTATTCCGGCGAACGGACCTTGGACTCGGCGCTGGAAGCATATAAACTCGCTTTATATTGTCTGCAATTACGTAAGGCAAAAAGTAGCGAGATCGCTAAAACCTGCTTGCGAATAGCCTGGATTTATCGGTGGAAAGGCGACCAGCGGGAGAAAGACTTTTTAAAGTTTGCTTTGGAATTATACACTGAGGCCTATCAGAGCGAAGATCTTCCCTTCGACAAAATGGATGCTCCCCATTGTATCTATTTAATTGCGGAACTTAACCGGAAAACCGGTAATCTTGAGGAAGCCACCAAATGGTTCGGACGGTTGTTTAGTAGTCCCGAAGCCCGCCAGGATAAATTTCTCTGGGATTTGGCCCACGAACAATATCAATTGGTCAAAGATTCAAAAGAGGGTAACGCATCTCCAAGAGATGAAAGTTAGCTTGGCAAGGCGCTCTAGCAGCATTACTGCTAGAGCGCTTTTTTGTTTGGTATATGGTCGTTGGCTATTTACTTTTAAAGTTGAGCAGTATCGCATAATTCAAAACCATGGCTAAGGAGAGAAGTTTTAAATTTTTGATTGGCTTTGCCTGCCGACAGAAGGCGCTGTTTGTCCTTTTGAACCTTCCAATCAGGAGCGTGGCCGGATGTCCTTGAATCCCCGGTTAGGATTCTCCCAAACCCCATTATCCCACGGACATCCAGCTGCAGGTTCCTTCCCGCTGGAATTGTCATCCGTGGTGGCTTTGTTTGTTAATGCTTTAATGCCGACGTCAAGGATACGTCCTTGTATCTATCTCGCATTCCGGCTTCCATTTCGGAGATTAAATTGGGTTTTTCCATATGCTGTTTGTGGGGCGGGATAATTATTGTTGAATTAATTAATTGAAACTTAAGAGAAGGAAGCTATATGTTAAGATGTAAAAGATAAACGATTGTCAAAAATATAATTACGTATGGAGCAAAAACAATGGTATAAGAATTTTGAGATGTTTGCAGGTGGTTTTTTATTTATATGGTGATTTCGTTCATAAAAGAATGATAAAATTTAAATATAAAGTCATCTATATAGATGCGAGCTATATATACCTGATAATTTACGCTTAACTTGGAATTCAATAATATCCTCTTTGCTTGAGGTATGTCTTATGAAAAAAAAGCAAATAAAAAAGCAAAAGTTAGTTAAAGTTAAAATTGATGATTATTATAATAATGGACTTTTTGAACTTGTACGGTATGGAAAATTTGTGTCTATACGTAACCTGTGCACGCCTGAGCAGCATGAGCAAATTCAAGCTTTCTATCGAGATGAGTATCCCAAGGCAAAGGAACGAATCAATGAAAAGGTAAAAAAGATAAAAGAAAAAATTTCTGCTTGCGATCCGTTAATGCTGCTTAAATTCGCTAGAGATATGGCAATGCTGTCTCATTTGAATAAGTTTTCTGAGATTGATTATACAAGTAAAGAGAATATAATAATCAGAGCTCAGGAGTATATTCAAAGTATTTTAGTTTCAACAGAAAATCATTTTAATGGTACTGAAACTATTGAGGATCAAGAAAAACGATGGTATTTAGTTCTTACGGATATAGAAGATTTGTATAAGGAGTTTGAGTTTTTTTATCATTATTGGGCGGCATATAAAAAAGATACTGGTGATATACCTGATGAGCTAATGGATTACATTGTAGAATCTCAAATGCTTTATATCGTTAGGGGTAATCGCTATCAGATATTTCAACTTGAGCCGCTTAAAAAGCTATTGCCACCTCATAACGATATTCTTATAGAACTGTTCGGCGTTACAGCTGAGCAAATAATTGAGGGACTTGAAAAGCTTGAATATTCTATGTCACAAGGTTTAGCTGACGCTCTGATGGAAATGAAAAGGAGCTATGATGAAGTTATTAAAGTAGTTGATCATGGGGAAGCCCCTGAGATAGTAATTAATGATAAGCAAGGTGTTGTAAGTTCAATACTGGAAAAGGTATTCGGTGTTGCTTTAAACGATATTTTTAATGTAACTGGGTGGGATGTGAAATTTATAGATGCTTTATCTTTAGGTATCGGTGAATATACTTCTTTTTTTGATGGTTCGGAGTTTTCGGGTTGGCCAATTGTGGAGCTACCAACAAAAAAGAAACCATTTATAAAAATAGGTGGAATTTCCTATGGATTTGATTATTATTCATTATTTGATAATATTTATCGAGCCATACAGAAGGAAATTTTTCGATTAAGGCCGGAGTATGTGGATACTTGGAATAAACGACAAAACTTAGCAAGTGAGAATATGGTAAAAACCCTATTTATGAAACTATTACCTGGAGCTAAAGCCTTTACAGGGAATTACTATCCTGTAAATAACTCTTTAAAACAGATGAATGAAAATGATTTACTTATAATATATGAAAATTATTTATTTATAATCGAGATAAAAGCAGGTTCTTTTCCCCAGACACCTCCGATTAAAGACTTCGATGCTCATGTAAGAGCATTTAGAAAGCTTGTCCAAGAAGCAGATTCCCAATGTAGCCGAACATTAAGATATTTAAATGAACATCAACCTGCTTTATTCTACGATTTTAATAAGCAAAAGAAATTTGAAATCGATAATATTTCTAAATTTACAGAGGTTTTCTTGCTTTCTGTAACTGTAGATAATTTTAATGCTTTTGCGGCAAAAGCTGAAAAATTAAACTTTATTACTCTTTCAAGTGAGACAATAGTCATTTCATATGATGACTTATTAGTATATGAAAAATATTTTGAGTCGCCTATTTATTTTCTGCATTTCTTAAGACAAAGAAAAAGTGCGATAAAAATTTCTCAAATTGCAATGAATGATGAGCTTGATCATTTGGGTATGTATATTTATTACAATAATTATTCAATTGCTTGTTCTGAATTTCCAGAAGAAGATAAATTGATATGGTATGGCTTTAGACAGGATTTGGATGATTATTTTTGTAAATTGTATCTTCCAAATATAAATATTACAAAACCACAGCAGGACATTCCACTTGAAATTAAAGAAATTGTTCAATTGTTAGAGCAAGGAACGGATGAAAATAGGATAGAGGTGGCGCACTTTTTCTTGGATATGTCTCCGGAAGCTAAAAAAAGATTTTGTGAAACAATCCAAAATGTGCAAAAACGAGAGAAAGAAATTGGCAGAATGATTGTAATTAATTCGTTTGATGAATCAAAATATTGTGTGTTTGTTACGGTTCCTGGAATTAAGGTAATGAGCAGATCTGAACGTCAAGATTATGTTTTTTCTGCTATTCTTAGAGATGTATCAAAATCAATAATGTGGATCGATCTTGATTATGACAATGATGGCAAATTATTTGGGATAAAGGGAAAGAATTGTAGCTTTAGCGATATCTCTATCAAAGAAATTGATCGTTTAAAAGAAATAAGCGACAGGAATGCAAAAAGAATGATAGAAAACTATCGACAACAAAATCACAAGAAGATTGGTAGAAATGAACTTTGTCCTTGTGGTAGTGGCAAAAAATTTAAGAAGTGTTGTATACATTTATATCAGTAGTTAGTATTGGCTAATAGTAAATATGAGTCTTAATTTTGTTGAGTTTTTTCAAAAAATACTATAAACACTTTATTTAAATGTTAAAAGTACTAGAACTGGTTTGTCGGTGAAATGACGGCCCGGGTTTTTACCCACAATGTTTCTTGCTTCAGAATCTGAAGATGAAAGGTTATTTCATTAAGGTATGAAATTAATCGAGGAGTCATGATTTTGGTGTATTCCCTATTTGTTACCTGCCAATGGACGGTCATCCCGGGAGACAGGCCTTTAACGGGTGAAGAGATGGTAAAGGGATCAGTAATTGATTCACAAAATAGAACATTGTCCCCACCAACCAGAAATATTGACTGGCAGGCATATCCGGTAAGGAAAATCCGGTCTTTTAAGACCCTGATACAGACATCTTTAACTTCGGTGCAACATCGCTCCACTTTGATAACCTTTTTTGCCGGTACATGGGTTTTTTTAAGAAGACAGCTGACGTCCTGTTCCTGAATGACAACATCGGTAAGAATCGGAACGGAAAAGGCATCAGATATCCCCAAATAGTTTCCCTTATTGGTGGCAATGGTGGTAAACATTCTCCCTAAACCCCTGCCTTCGCTTGGATTCAGTTTTTACATGGATGTGAGAACGGTTTATGGATCAGTGATGTAGGAAAGTATAATATAATCGAAACTCATTTTCAAAACGGAAGGACCTTTTCCGGAATCCATGATTCCAGTTTTATTTTTTCCGGAGGATCCAGGACGCTTTGTAGATGGGAGCTGTCATCAAGCTCTTTATAGCGTAAATATTTTTTTTGAATATCCTCTGTCCGAACCCAGCCGTAATGTTTAACCCGGATGTCCGATTGGTAGACCAACATGGGTCCTCTTGCTTCTAAAGGAATTCTGCCGCAGTGAAGCTTCTGCCTGGGCCAGGAATAGGCCTGATTGGGGTTATACCGGAACAGCATGCGAACTTTTTTTACCCAGGGATCCCAATATCCGTCCACCCGGTAATGTTCCCGATCGCCCCAAAAATCAAACAGCCGGAATTCGACAGCGTCAAATTCATCCTGGTTAATCAATCCGGCCACTTCATGAGTCATCCGTTTTTCGAAAATTTCATCGGCATCAATGGCCAGGATCCATTCCGGATCATGGCTGACGGTGTAATCCCATAATTTCATCCTGGCAAGGCTCTCGTCCTGTGCCATCAGGGATTCGGTTTCCCGGTAAAGCCGGACCTTGGGAAAGGAGAGACAGATATCGGGGGTGCCGTCGGTTGAACCGTCGTCCAGGATGATGATTTCATCAACAAAGGTTGACAGCTCGGATAATACGTCATGAAGATAACGATCGGCTTCGTTACGGACGAGCATCATGGCAGTTAATTTCGGTATGGTGCTTGACATCGAGATCCCTCACTCTCGGAATGTTTTTTCAATGAGGCGCTGCCAGCGTTGCCGCCAGGCCGGCAAGGTGAAATGCCGGGCAACGGCCCGGGCATGGTTTCCCAGGTCACGACGTTCCTCCGGCGAGTTGATCAGATGCTGAATCCCTTCAATCAATGTTTTCTCGGTTGGATTGATAATGAGGCCGTTATGATCATGGATGACGATATCGGCGAGGCCGCTGTTTTGGCCGACAATGACAGTTTTACCGAAGGACATGGCCGCCAGGCAGATCATATCCGTTTCCTGAAAGCTTTTACCCGGAAATAAGACGATATCAGCCTGTTCAAGGGTTTTCCGGGTCACCGGTTCGGCCAGTAAACAACTGCGGGGATGCTTTTCGAACCATTCTGTCAGATATTTCACTGTAGCTTCCGGGCCGGTGTTCACCCAATAAAAGTGGATACGGTCATCCCTTTCCAACAAGGTTTCCATGGCCCGGATGGTTTCGCTGATCCCGGCTTCAGGGGTGAGAGGGCCCGGGAATAGGATCCTGATTGGGCCTGGGCCGGATTCCAGCATATTCGATTTTTCCGTGTTCGGGGATTCTTCCTTAGCCCAGGCAGGGATGAAGTTGGGAATATACTCAAAAGTGTGAAAAAGTCCGGGCCAGGTGGCGGTAGCCCAATGGATAAGGCCGCTCTCTATAGCTACTACTTTTTGAGGCGCACGCAATGCCATCCAGAGACGGCGTTTCCATTCTTCCCGTTCCGCTTCGGTGGGCAGCTTGGATTCAAATAAGGGTTCATCCCAGGTCATACCGTGGGCGATAGCGATGGATGATTCGCGGGCCTGCGGGTAGGCCAGGACGAAGTCGAAATAGATAGCCCAGTCGAACTCGTGGGTTTTTTCGTAGAAATCATCGGAAGTCACCGGCCAGGTGAAAAGCTGGGCTTCGTCCTGCAGGACGCCATACAGTGGAACGTCCGGAATCAAGAGGCTCTGCCAGCCCTTTCCCGGCTGAAACCAGGCCACTTCATAATCAAGCTCCCGGAGTAATCCGGATAGTTCGATGGCATACTGCCGCCGATAGTCAGAGATAAACTTTCCGGTGGCCGGATCGATTAACTTTAATGTGGCGATGGCAACAGATCCTTTACTCATTCCATGTCACCTTCAGCATTTAATGAAAAACGGTTTCGATCACTTTACGCCAGCGATTCTTCCATTTTTCCAAAGAGAACGCCTCAGAGGTGGCCCTGGCGTTTGTGCCCAGCCGTTGTCGTAGTTCCGGGTCTTCGATCAGGGGGGCTAAAGCCTCGGTTAAGGTCCGGGTATTTAGCGGCCGGAGCAATAAGCCATTGTACTCGGGGATAATCAGATCGGTCAGGCCTCCGGTACAACCGGCAGCCACCGCACAGCCGGAAGCCATCGCTTCCAGACAGGAGAGGGAGGTGCCTTCGGAGGCCTTGGTCGGAATGATAGCGATATCCATCTGGCGGTAAACCTCCGGCATTTGGTGAGGCGGCCGCCAGTAATAATAGACCTGCTCATATTGACTGGCCCAGCGCAGCAGATCTCCTTCGTGATGATCGTTATGGCCGCGGCCGACGATATGAAACTCCGCCTGGGGAAACCGGGCTGTCAATTTTTCGATGGCAGCAATGGTTTCGTAAATTCCCCGGACAGAGGTCAGCCGGCGGGGATAGAGGATCCGGACGGTTTCCCGGGGCGGCTTTTCTTTTAAGGGATAAAAGCTTTTCAAGTCGACGAAATTGGGTATGTAGATCAATTTTTCACTTAATCCGGGCCAGGTGGCATTGATATATCGGATAGTCGCTGTGTCACAGGAGACGACAGCTTCAGGCCGGTTTAATGCGCTCCACCACCGGTAACGCCATTCCCTGCGATGTCGTTCAGTAGGGACGATCCTTTCCCAGGTGGGATAATCCCAATAGATGCCATGGGAGATGGAGATGCTTTTCTTAAAGGCCTGAGGATAGGCCAATAATGTACTGAAATAAACCGCATAATCAATGCGGTTGGCTTGTTCATGGAAAGCATGGTTAAGGGCAGGGCAGGTTTGGTATTCTGCCTCACCCACCGGGATACTGTAAAGAGGAACTCCCGGAAGGATCTCCTGCTCCCAACCGGAGCCGATTTGCCACCATTCTACGCTGTATCCCATTTCCAGGAGAAGTTTGGTAAATTCAATGCCGTAGCGTTCCGCGCCGCCGTAGATCATTCGCTTGCCGTCGTTGTGGATGTGGTAGGAGGTAAGAATTCCAACTCTGCCTTTACTCATCGTTATCACCATATGCATATTATGCAAAAGAGCCGGTTCCGGGGAACCGACTCCTGTGCTTTTATAGATAACTACTCGACCGATACTGCGATAAAAACAAAATCCGTATTGATGGCTTTTCCGAGCAGGGTAGGCCCGCTTCGGGTGCCCGGCAATCCAACGGATATATTGATCTGGGTATCAGACGCTGGAGTCAGTCCGGTGATGACCCTTTGGTCGATGAGCCCGATAAAGCTGCCGATGTATTGTTGGGTTGGCGCAGGGTCTTCTGACAGGAATACGCTGACAGTCAGCGCATTGGCAAGGAGGGTGGCTTCCCTGTCGGTGGTTCCGGATGCCGGTCCCCAGTCTGCAGTTAAATACACATCGGCATTGACCTGGCCGGTATTGGCGACACCGATAGAACCTACGACGACATCACCGGCTTCTATCGTTTGGTTGATGATGGCGTTGGTCGGGTTGATCGAAATGGCAAGGTCATAGGTTTCTAAATCATTGTTTAGATTGGTTTGTGAAAAGGTGAATGGCAATTAAATCACCCCAATTCTGGTTTTTGGGATTTCAATATAGATGATATGAAAATATCTGCTGAAAGGTACGGAGAACATGATGGGCGTTTGGAATATGTTGTGATTATACATTAATCCATTGTAATGAATTTTATTGTGATCATTCGATTTTCCGGGGTCTGTAGAGGTGAGCAGCCGAAGGTTTCAATCCTCAAATTGGCCCGTTATTCAAAAGTTGTTTATATGGATGCAAATGCTTTGCCTGTCGACAGGAGGCGCTGTTCGCCCTCCTGCACCATCCGAATCAGAGGGTGGCCGGACGCCCCTGAACTTCCAAATTGATTATCCCTGACCAGATTTGCTGTTACCCAGGCGGCCCAATACCACTTTGTCAAGATCGAGGGGAATCCCGGACTGGCCTTTGATAAATTGTACCCGGGCTTTTGCCGTACCCGGAGGCGCCGGTTCAATGATTCCGCTATAAGTCACCCACACATCATTTTCCCGTTCAACTGCGGGAGTTACCAGAATAAGCCCTTTCCCGATCTCCCGGTTTTGGCTGTCCAACCATACGATTTCGGCCAGCAGATCGGCTCTCTGATTGGAAATGGCATAATTGAATAAGAAACATTGGCCTACGGCGTTATCCAGAGCAATCTCCTGGAATATCACTCCGCCGTTGGCAGCTCCCCGGGCCACCATGGTTCCCTCATAGGCAAAGTCGGAAGTCTCTGCCGTCCAATTCACAGCGGTCCAATGGTCCAAACCAGCTTCGAAACCGGGGTTTTGTATCAAATTGGTTGTTTTGGCTGCCGCTAAAATCACCTGGTCAACAAAGACCGTCGGTTCGCGGGTGGTAAAAAGAATACGTGCCGTCACCGCATTAAATGGGGCCGGTTGGGTAAGCGCCAGATAGGTAAAGTAATTTACCTGTTGGTCCAATGTATCATGGGGAATAAAGACATCCAATCCGGGGGGACCAATCGGGTTACCAGCCGCATTGAGCCAGAGAACTTGGACTGTCAATTCGCCATTGGAGGTCTGGAGGCTGCGGACTGCAAAAGAAACCAATAGGGGCGTATTAGCCGGTAAATGAGTGAGCGGTACATCCTGAAATAAAGTGCCGCCGCTTACCTCCCCTACGGCCTGGCTCAGCCCGGTGAAGGCTTCAGTAAAATTCGGTGTAAAACCGGTTGCAGTCCATCCGGTGAGTCCCAGTTCAAAACCGGGATTTTGGACTAAATTGCCGGAGTTAACCGGCGTGAGAATGACCTGGTCAATTTTAATAAAGTCTTCAGCCGCTACCGCACCTTGCCCCTTGCTAAATTGCAACCGGGCCCAGGCTGTTCCTGCCGGCGGTTGATCGGTTATATCAAAAAAACTTACCCTGGTAGGCAAACGAAGACTGGGCGGGATAAACTGCCGTAGGCCAATGCCGATTTGGTTGAAAGTGTTATCCAGCCATAATACTTCGACAATTAAATTGCCATCATTAAAAGACGTACCTTCGATATAAAAACTGAGGAACAACGGAGTTAGGCCCGTATCGATGAGCGAAACATCTTGAAACATACTGGCGACTCCGGCTCCCAACCTGGCAACTTGGGTGCCCTCAAAAGGACTATCGTCGGTTACTTCCACATTATCCGTGATCCAGTCCGCCAAACCCCTTTCAAAGCTGGGATTTTGGATCAGATTGTTACAATCGGGACTGATTTGCGGCGACTCAGGTAAAGGCTGGCATTGATTGTTTCCTGTACCTTTCCGGCCGGGGGGATTGGGATTGGAAGAAAAGGTTTTATCCATTATCATCACCCTCTACATAACGGGATAAATCATCCGGTCAATCCCGGATAACCAAATTTGGGCATCATGAGTTATTCATTCATTAAAATCGCCCGTGATAATCATTTTTTTGCGATAATTGGTTCGCTGTTTATAATATTAATCAAAATAAGCAGTGGTTCTCGGGAAACCCCGGTTTATGCCCGTATCATCAGATGAGACATTGGGGGATGTTCCTTTTTTGTTACTTTTTCCGATAAATAAATATAATCCGGGTAAAAACAAACTCCGCCCGTAAGCTACGGGCGGAGTTAAAGATCTAGTTTTGTTTACTAAAGGATCTGAGAGGACTTATAACCAGGTACGTCGCTATTCCTAAGGGGCGAATGGCAGAGTGATCGTAACCTCGTTATAATCATAAGAATTGTAAGCTTTGTTAATTGTTCTCGTTACGCTCCGACTGACATAGCCGGACGCGCTCGCTGTAATACTCATTTCACCGGCGGGAACATTATCCATTTTAACAATGCCAATACTGTTGGCGATGTGTACAGAACCATCCGACAGAGTGACCGTTGCGCCGGCGATACCCGCTTCGCTGCTGTTTTTAACTGTGATCCTGACATTGCCTGTTTGACGGGTTAACGTAAACGTTTTCTCTATAACACCATCCTGATTGACTGTTACCACGCTTGTCCAACCGTTGTAAAATTCTTTGGTTACGTCAAAGGCGTAATTGCCAGCCGGCTGGTTTTTAAGTTCGAACCTGCCAGTGCCGTCAGTATAACCAAGGATTTCAACAGGATCGCTGTAACTTTTGCTAATTACAGCGCCGCTCAGCGGATGGCCATCGCTGTCCAGAACGACAAAAACGATATCAGCCACTTTACGGGTGGTCGTCAGATCAAAGGTGTTGTTCTCCCTGGATACAACCAGTTCCTGACTGATCGTTCGATAATAGGTATGCGTTGCAGTCAGAGTATAGGTTCCGGCAGGCAAAGTAAAGGTTACACCGCCGTTCCAGGAGGTTTCTTTAGTATCGTTAATGCCATTGCCTGTAATGTTTACGCTCGCAAAACTCAGTTTAGTTCCGGTATCGCTTAGAATGTCAATCTGAACGGTGATCATTTCCCGGGCCAGGGCGATGGTTGCAGTTTCCGTTTGCTGGCGGACAACGGTCACTGTCTGGCTGCCGGTTTCATAGCCGTCCATCGTTGCGGCGAGGGTATAAGTGCCGGTCGGTATATTGGCAAAGGAGGCCTCACCGGAATCATTGGTGGTGGCGTTTCGATCCTCGCCGTTACCCGTCAGGCGGACCGTAGCGCCTTTTAGCGGGTTGGTTCCGTCAGTCACGGTAATGGTCGCATTTCCGGTCTGACGGGTCAAGCTTTCGGTAAAAAGTTCGGTTCCTCCGTTCACCCATACGGTGATTGTTTTGGTATGATATCCTTCTTTTGTGAATGTGAAAGTATAGAGGTTGTATGACGGAAGTTTAAAAGTTGCCATTCCCTGAGAGTTCGTTGTTTTTGTAATAACCTGGCCGTTGACTGTTACACTGACGGTTACGCCGCTAAGCCGATTTGTCCCGTCAGTAACCCTGATGGTCTCAGTGGTGATCTGGGTCAGAGCGATGGTTACAGTTTCCGTTTGATTGCTGACCACAGTCACCTCCTGGCTGACGGTTTCATAGCTGTCCTTAGAAGCTTCAACGGTATAGGTGCCTGTCGGTATATTGGTAAAGGAAACCTCGCCGGAATTATTGGTAACAGAAGATCGATTCACGCCGTTACCCGTCAGGCGGACTGCAACGTCTGAGAGCGGGTTGGTCCCGTTAGTAACCTTCAGGGTAATACTGCCGGTCTGCCGGGTTATGTCTACAGTTACAGACGCTGTTTGTCCGCTGACAACAGTTACGCTGGTTGTGTTGGCATGATAGCCGTCCCTGGAAGCTTCAACGGTATAGGTGCCTGTCGGTACATTGGTAAAGGTCGCTTCGCCGGAATCGTTGGTGGTGGCGGTTCGGTCTTCACCGTTACCTGTCAGGCGGACCGTAGCGCCTTGAAGGGGGTTGGTGCCGTTGGTTACGGTGATGATCACTTCGCTGTTCTGAGGTGTCAGGGCGATCCCGGCAGCGACCGTCTCTTTATCTATCACTTTAATATTGGTACTGTTTCCGTCATAATTGGCAGCGCTGGCGGTTAGGGTATAGGTTATACCGGCAGCCAGGCCGCTGAAAATGGCTGTGCCGCCGCTGTCCGTAGTTTTTTCTTCAATCACGGTGGAGCTGTTTTTCAACACGACGGTAGCGCCGTTGATGGCTGCTTTGCTGGTTGCATCGCAAATCACAGCCACAATATTGCCGCCGCTGGCCGGCAGAACCACGGTACCATGGCTGGTGGCGCCGTTTGTTACGTTGACGGCCAGGCTTTTCATCTTTCTGGCGTTGTCGGTAACCGTAAATCTGTAGTTTCCTGCCGGTAAATAAGTAAACCGGGCGATACCGTCTCCACCGGTAACTGCGGTCACTGTGAAAGCAGCAGTAGAGGCATTTTTGGCCATGGAGAACCAACTGCCCTGTGAACCGCCGACGGCTTCGGCAGTCACGGTAGCGCCGCTGATGCTGATTCCGGTGCTGTCAATGACATGGACATTGGCATTGCCGCCGGTGACAGTCAGGGAAATGGCGGTGTCAGCCGGCTGGTCTTTTTGCACGGTCACGGCCGGGCTGTTTCCGCTGGCGCTGAAATAGTCAGCTCTGACAATATATTCCCCGGCGGAGAGGCCTTTTAAGACCGCTTTGCCGTCAGCACCGGTGGTTGCTGCAATACCGGCTGGTTTGCCGTTTTGATAAGCCTGGACCAGGGCACCCTGGAGAGGAGAACCGCTGTCCGTAGTGACAGTGACATGGATCTCTCCGGTATAAGCCGCCAACTGATCCCAGGTTTCGGTCTTAATATCGTTTTCCCGTTCCACTTTCTGCAGAAGTTTGTAACTGATATCGCTGGATATTGCCTCAGTATTGCTTCCATACAGGGCCGGGCCGGCAGCATTATTCAGTTGGAACAGGATCTTCCCATAGAAGTCCCCGCTGGTCAGGTTGGAATTGCTGTAACCCATTTCCATGGAGAGTTTGGGAGTAATTTGCATTTTGGTACGGAGTTTGTATCCGTCTTCATCGGCGTTGTGCTTGTTATCATAATGAAACCCTGAGGCATAAAGGTTAAGCCAGGGAGCATTGACTAACGAAGTACCCAACTCAAAGTCAAAGCCGCTGACAGCCCGGATGTAGGAATACAGGATGCCGTCGGCCTGGGCGGTTGTACTGGTGAATCGATCGTTGGACAGGGGGAGGTAGAAGTTAAAGCGAAATTCCCCTCGGTTCTTGAAATATTCGGCGCCAATCCCCAGGCGGGAAAGGTCGTGTTTAAAACCATAGTCATAAAAGGCATTGATCCCTTTGATGGTGGATTTGTCTTCGGATAACCAGCGTAATCCAACGCCCAGGTTGAGGGTATTGTCAGAACTGCTGCGATGGGCATAGCGTCCCTGCCAGAAGCCGAGCCTGCCATCGACGGGTTCTTTCGAAAAAAGCTGGAAAGTTTCCAGAGAGTACAGGGGTTTAAGATCATCGGCAAAGCTTAAACTAATATCTGTGGATTTTAGCCAATCCGGACCCTGTTGTTTGCTGTTTTGGATGGAATGGGGGATGATTTGGTTGAGAAGCCGGGCTGTTTTCTCTTTCGTGGTCAAATCATCCGTGGTCTCATTTTGTCCATAAGCATTTCCGCCGGTGGCTGCATACGCAGGAACCAGTGCCAATGACTGGGTCATAAGCATGACGACTACCAGCAGAGAGGCAAAGAACTTATTGAGACGGTTAAAAGAAATAAACATGATGATGCCTCCTTGCGTTTTTAAAATTACTTTGTTTTCCAGGGGATTTAAAATGGATGTTCCTTTCGTTCATCTTTAAGAATAATTATAGTTAGTTTGGATATTTGTTTATGTTGGATGTGGAAAAATGCAGGTTTTTTGACGAAAATAACGAAGTAAGAAAAAAGAGGCCATGGGTAATCCATGGCCATAATTAAAAGGTGTTTTCATAAGTATTTATTGACTGCTGAGTAGATGATAGAATGTTTCTTTCGCTTTTTCCCTGTTTTTGCGGCTGATGGGGATGATGGTTTTGTCGGTTAAAATGAACTTGTCATTGGCATATTTCTCGATATACAGAAAATTTACCAGATAGCTTTTGTGTGAGCGGATAAAGGTTTTGATTTGCTGTTGTTCAAAATCATTCAGTTTATTGTAAACCGTTATTTTTTCATTGTTTTTAGCCAAGAAAATATTGACTTTATTATTTTCGCTCTCCAAATAAAGAATATCGTCGATAGGTATCCGCTGAGTTATACCCCGGTTGGTGATATAAATACTGTTTTTTTCAATATCGGAGATCTCGGTGATTGCCTGGTTAAGTACTTTATTTAATTGGTCGGTTTTAATCGGTTTTATCAAATAACCGGTGGCTTTGACGTCGTATCCTTCAAAGACATAATCCGTTGAATTGGTTAAGAAGATAATTTTGACCAGTTTGTCTTGCTGCCGGATGAACCGCGCACATTCCATCCCGTTCATATCGCCCATAATGATATCCAAAAAGATGATATCGAAACGGAAGGATTTATTTTCAATCACGGAATTCAGTTTGTTCGGGCTGTCATATGCGAACAATCTTGCTTGAATGCCTTTGGTGTTCAAAAAGTTTTCAAGCGTATGATATAACGATTGGCGATCGTCTTCGTTATCGTCACAAATAGCTATAAGCAGCATCGGTTGCACCTCTGGTAGATTCTTTCATTCATCATTTCAACAGCAACAGAAGAAATCCTTTTATAAGAGTAAGGCAGTATATAGTAAGTCGTAGGAGAGATTGCGGTGGAGGGAAATGTTATATTGTCAATTTATCTGAGCAGAGCTGCATTTTTAATGGCAAATATTTTGCTTATGTATGTTTTCCTGACACCTAAGCGTTCTTGGAGGTTTCAAATTACGGTCTATATAGCAACTTTTATAATGGCCCAAATTTTCCGGGAAGTTCTAAGGCCACTGATAAGCAACCCGTTTTTGCTGGGTTACTGTATAGGCGTGTTCTATCTGATTCCAACAGTGCTCATTTTTAAAGAAACTATTTATACGAAGTTTTTTGTCTTTTTTATGAGCTATTCGTTGACCCAGTTTATTGCGTTGATTTTGATGTTTTTGGAGCAATTAATATTCCATCGTATTGTAGGCAGGGTAGTTTTAATCGGTATGTTGCTTGAATTAACTTCATTGCCGCTAATCAAAAAATACATATCGCCTCATGTTCGAGATATTTCGGATATCATTCAACATCGGATCTTCAGCGCAGTGTTTTTTCCGCTATTATCCTTTATGGAGCTGGCATTTTACGGGGTGCAAAGGACGGAATTGATAGCCAATATTATTCCGTCATCGTCAGTACCTTATTAATTTTGTTCACCTATTATCTGATGGCTGCTGCTATCCACCAGACGAAACGCACTCAGGAAGCTGAAAAGCAATTGGCTTTGCAGAGGGAGCATTACCGCAATCTAAACGACAGTATCAATACAGCGAAAATTATTCGCCATGATTTACATCATCATCTGGTGACATGCCTGGAGTTTTTGAAAAAAAGCAATCCTGATGCTGCAGAACATTATCTGAGTCAATTATGTAATACCTTTGAGGAAACGACCATTTCTAAGGTCTGTAGTAATCAATCGGCGGATGCGCTCATCTGTCATTATTTAAAACTAGCCAAGCAGCAGGAGATCGCGGTCAATACAGATTTGTACCTGCCTGAGGATTTGGAGATTGATGATCAGGACCTCTGTGTTATTCTTGGTAACTGCCTGGATAATGCGATAGAGGCCTGTATGAAACTTCCTGATAAACAGTTGCGAAAGATTAATCTCAAGGCAACTATATCCAAAGGGCACCTGATCATAAATATCGAGAATACCTTTAATGGGTTGGTACGACATGAAGGGGGCCGTTTGTATCCACTAAAAGTGGCGGTGATCACGGCATCGGACTGTCCAGCGTCAAAGCATTAACTGCCAAATATCATGGCCATTGTTCTGTTAGTTGTGATGAACAGCGGTTTAAAGTTGCTATTGCTTTGAGACTTCCGGAATCTGCATGAACGCTGAATTAGGCCAGTCGGTAAGTTAAACCAGTCTAAAAATTAAGGGAGTATTTAAGGGCGATAAAAATGTTTTATTGCTCTTTTTTATAGGATAAAAAAGAAGGATTATCCGTGAGGATAGGGATGAAATTTCAACATAGGATAAAATCAAAGGAAATCTTTAAAAAGGGTTTATTTAAATATCCAAGTATCATTCATCACTTCCTATTATTCAATAGCAAGATAATTCAATTTTAAACTGTAAACCCAAATCAATATCAAAATGGAGAATACTTTCTTAGAATCAAAAAGGGTGAAAATTATCACCCTTTTTTGATTATTGGGGTGAAAGTTTTCAGCCTTAATATTACATAAATCATAAATTATTATGTTCAATAGAAATATGTTGCGAAATGTAATATTTGCTGCAACATTTTAAGAAAAATTGAAGGAGGAAGTGAAATTCATGAAAAAACTGGCGATATCATTATTGGTTTTACTCACAGTGATTGCCGTATCAGGTTGTGGAGGCGGCGGAGGCAGTAAAAGTCCAGTTGCAGAAACTTGTACTTTAAAGGTAGAAGGGTTTATGGATATTGACCAAAACCCATTAGAGGGTGTAACTGTAAAAGTGATTGGAGAATCCAAGACTTATGAGGGGAAGAGTGATGCCTCAGGTAAAGTCACTATCAGCTCTATTCCTGTCGGTACCTATATGGTGAGATATTCGTTGGATGGTAAAGTTACACTTTATGACCGTTTGACATTAAAAGCCGGAAGTAATACTGTAAAAACTAAATATCTAGTAACATGGGCGGATTATAAATCGGGATATATGGCCTCATTTGTCGACGAAACTAAATTTAACATCAAGGGGACTGTTTATGATGTAGATGGTAAAACTCCTCTTGCCGGTGCAACAGTCAGCGTAAGTCCGGATCCGGATCAATTAGGCTATCTTGATGGGAGTACAAATCCTCCGACGATTAGTTACACTGCCACAAAAACGGATGAGAGCGGAACCTTTTTCGTAAGATTATCCACTGGAAAGTACACGTTTACAGTTTCTGACGGTACCCATACATTTGACCCGGTTGAAATAAATGTTACTGAACCTGGTATGATGTTGGGTCTATCAATTAATGCAAAATAAAGTATACTAAATTCTCCAGCTCCAGGTAAAAAGGCCACCATTGAATGGAGGCCTTTTTCGTGTCAATGAAAACCACCGGTCAAGCTCAAATGAGTTGGATGCGGACTGTGGCTTAACTGAAAAAATTGATGTATTAATCTCCTTTTAAATAATAATAACAATGCGGCTCCAATCCAACAGTTGCAGGCAGAAAACCGGAAACTGCAGGAGCAGCTCAATGAGTTGAGGCAGATAATTGTTCAGTGGTCAATAATAATAACCCGCAGGGAAGTCAATAATTTTGAATTTCAGCTGACAGGAGTTTTGTGATTTATATCTCTTGTCGGATTTATTTTCTTGGGATGGGTTTGCCTATCAATACTGTGTTATTGATGATTGATTGGATTTTTTACTGTTGCCTCCGACGTCGTTTTGGCTCTCTCAATGTTCAGTAATAGTACACAAAATACTAATAGGAATACAGTGAAAAATATTGACTTGATGCCGAACATGAAGGTTATTAGTCCGCCAATAAAGCCTCCCGAAATAAATGAAATTATGATTGTAAAATAACGTATGGAGCGGATTGCTGCTAGATGATCCTTTTGAAAAATACCTTGATATGCAGCCTGAGTCGCTGAACGGAGGTTGCCTGTGGACATGGTTGTACTATAGGGAGAATCGACCAGCTTCGAAAAGGAACATACTTGAATCGAAGCGACAAATGAGATGATAACCGTAACAATGATGTCCGGAGCCGTTTGAGGTATAAATCCTATAATAAAAAGGATGATACTTTCAAAGATTAATGCGAGTTGTTTCCAATCCAATATGAAAAATTTTCCCGAGAGATGTTTGAAAACTTCGGTAACAAATACTCCAATAACAAACGCTAATAACGGTGGAAGGTGAACCAGAGCCTGACCCCAATCGCCCTGTGCGGCATAGACGCCAAGGAGTACGATATTTCCGGTCTGAGCATTGGCAAAAACTCCATCTCTTGTTATGAAGGTATAAGCATCCAAAAATCCGCCGACAATTGCGAGAAGTACACCAAACGGTACCGAATCGTGGATTGAAGAATGTAAATAAATTTGTCCAAGATTTTTCTTTACTGAATCTAGTTTTCTTATTATACCGGGCATCATCGAAGCCTCCCAGATTTGATGTGTTTGCTGCGATCTAGCCTTTTTAGGGATCTACCCTTAAATAGTGCTTTCGTGGGGGTTCTCTTAATTTAATAGATGCTATTATACGCTATTCCGGAGCTGCGTACCATGGAAAAACTTTAGCATGCATATATTGTCATATCCATAAACTGCCTGTAAAAATATTTTTTCGGTTACTTGACAAGATTGTTAACGTGTTATAAAATCGAAACAGAAAACGTTATCTAAATATTGGTGGGAGTCATAACTCCAATTTTATTTTGTTCCCACAGAAAACGTTTTCTACAATGTGACTATTGGTTTTACGATGGAGTTGATAAACTCCAATTTTGATTTGACTAAACAGAAAACGTTTTCTATTAAAAACTTCTTTTACTAAAGGGGTTAATCATGGCGGAAGAAACAAAAATTAAAAAAGGCAAACGTCCAACGATTTTGGATATTGCCCGACTGGCAAAGGTTTCTCCGGCGACTGTTTCAAGGGTGCTCAATGATACGGGCTATCCGGTGAAGCAGGAATTGCGTGAACGGATTCGCGAGGCTGCGCGAGAGCTTAATTACAGACCGAATATTTTCAGCCAAATGCTTAAAGGGGGAACCAATCGAGAAATTGGAATCATTGTCCCGGATTTACTTAACCCGTTTTATGCCCAACTGGTATCCGCCGTGGCCAGACAGTGTGTGGCCCATGGATTTGCGCCAATTGTTTGTAGTTCGTTCGACAGTCCTAAGCTGGAAGAACGTCAGATTGATATTCTTCTCCGCCAACAGGTATCAGGGATCATTCTCTCGTCCATCAGCGATAATGAGGAGTCTATCAAGAAGTTAACCGAACCGGGAGCGCCGCCGCTGATCCTATTTGACCAAAGCCATGAAGGATTTAGAGGAAATATTGTATCATTTGACTTTTTCAAGGGCGGCTATATGGCGGCTAATTACTTAATCCAATGCGGACATCGAAACATCGCATTTGTCAGCCATACTCTCGATCGTAGCAGCCGTAAACAGATCTTTGACGGATTTTGCAAAGCTCTGGCTGATGCCGGAATTGAGTTGCGGGAAGAGATGGTTTTAATTCGACCCGCCGAGCAGGACGGGGATGGAGATGTTCATTTTAATAACGGGAGAGCGTTAGCCCAGGTGTTGCTGGAATGCGATAAGTTGCCTGATGCGATTATGGCGATTAATGATATTACAGCTATCGGCATCATGGATTCCCTGGCACAGCGAGGGGTAAAAATCCCGAGGGATCTTTCGATTGTTGGTTTTGATAATATTCCCATGGCTGCTATGGTCAGTCCGGGATTGACCACGATACATCAACCGGCCCTTGAAACCGGGCGTAAAGCAGTTGAACTGCTGTTTCAACATATTGACGATCCTGAATTGCCGTCGACGCAAATCACCATTCAGCCTGAATTGGTGGTGCGGCATTCAGTTAAAAAAGGAAAAAAGCAATAACAAAAGGGAGAGCAAACCATGATTTCACAGAGAACGTACGGAAACGTCAATTTGCAGATTTTTGAGACCCGGGAGGAAATGGGTCGGGTTGCTGCCAAAGAGGCGGCGCAGGTCTTACGAGAGTTACTGAAGGAGAAGGAATGGGTCAATTGTATCTTTGCTGCGGCTCCTTCACAGAATGAATTTCTGGCTGCCCTGATACGGGAGGATCTTCCGTGGAACCGGATCAATGCCTTCCATATGGATGAGTATATCGGGTTACCGCAGGGAAGTCCTCAGTCGTTTACCGGATTCCTCAACCGGGCTATTTTTGACCATGTTCCCTTTCGCTCGGTCAATCTCCTTAACGGGATGAACGATCCGGAGCAAGAGTGTGCCCGTTACACTAAATTATTGGAAACCAATCCTCCGGATGTTGTGTTCATGGGAATCGGTGAAAATGGACATATTGCATTTAATGATCCTCCGGTGGCGGATTTTAACGATCCTCACAAGGTAAAAGTGGTTCAGTTGGATCAAGCCTGCCGGATGCAACAGGTTCATGACGAATGTTTCGCAACTATTGATGAGGTGCCGAAGGAAGCGCTGACCCTGACAATTCCCACGCTGCTCAGTGCGAATTATTTGTTCTGTATCGTTCCGGGAGAACGGAAGGCGGTTGCCACGAACGCGGCACTCACCGGAGAGATTAGCGAAAAATGTCCTGCCAGCATTCTGCGGACTCACAAAGGATGCCGGATGTATATTGACAAAGCTTGTGCAAAAGATCTTGGTGTGTAATTCAAAATACCCGTTGGAAGAGAGGGAAAAAGGATGAAATGGAGAAGTTCGAATGTTTTTTATCTTATTGGCATCGGCTTTCCATTGGTAATCATTGCCGGGTTGAGCATTAAGATTGCCTGGCCCTCCATCTGGGGAATTGGAGCTATCTTGATCATCACTGCTTTATTGCTAAAGGCTCTTATTAGCAAGGTACGCTTTTTGCCTCGCGCCTTAGAGGAATACGGCGAATTAACGCCGGTTGAGCTGAAGCTGCCTGAAAATCCTGGCGTGGAGATTTATTCCAGCGATGTCTTGTACAAATATGATTTCTTACTGCGGATCGCTGAATTTCTTTCCCCTTTTTCCTTCGGGAACAGCAAGCCCAAGGTCGTAATTAACCCTCAGTTACTGCAAGAAAAGGGCAAGCGATTCATGGAGATTGCCGTAATGCGAGAGATCGAGCGCTATCGAAGAAATCATCAGGTGAGCACTGTCTTACATCTGTTTTTGCCGCTAGCGGTCGTGGCTATTCTGATTCTAAGCATCATTGCATTTAAGATCCCGGTATTAGAGCATCTAGGACCGTTTTGGCTCTATTTCGCAATGCCATTTATCTTTACGTTATTATTCGGACTGCATGTGTTTTTGTGGAACCGGAGCCTTTCGGCAAAGGATTTTCAGTTGGATTCGCATTTAGCATCTCTATTTGGTGTCAAAGATGTCAAGCAATATATCATGAGTGTAGCAGAGTTGGAAAGGAGGGGTGAAAAACAACATCACGCACCCGTGAATCAGCATTATGTAAGTCAGCGTCTGAAAAAGCTGGAACAACTCAAGCAAACACGATGAGAGGAGAGTGTATCGAATGAACGTAGGACAAATGCAAGGATTGGATTATGTTACCCTATCGATGTTCTTTTTGATTATCATCGGTATCGGTATTTGGTCCAAACGATCGATTAAAAGCTCAGAAGACTTTTATGTTGGAGGCGGTAAGATACCTTGGTGGCTTTCAGGCGTATCTCACCATGTATCCGGTTATTCGGGTGTTGTGTTCGTAGGTTACGCAGGTATCGCCTATGCACAAGGGACTTCCATCTATTTCTGGTGGGCCGTTAATATTGCACTGGCGACAGCCCTTGGCGCTGTGACCTTGGCTCCCCGGTGGCCGCGGCTCCGGCGGGCATTAGGTATCCAGTCGCCTACTGAATATCTGAAGATCCGTTATAATGTTGCTGCACAAATGATTGTTGCCATTTCGGGCGTTATCGTCAAACTGTTAGACGTCGGCGCCAAATGGGCTTCGCTTGGTATCTTGTTGCATGGATTTACCGGGCTACCAATTTGGCTTGGAATTATCGTCGGTAGCTGCGCAGCGATGCTTTATGTCTCTATCGGAGGTATCATCGCAGACCTGTTGACCGACACTGTACAGTTTGCTGTTAACCTCTTAGCAGGGTTGATCTTATTCTTCGCAACCGTAAGTCATTTAGGCGATATGGGTCTCTCGATAACGAGCGTCTTCTCCCAGTTGCCTGCATCTAATGTCGGCATATTTAATGCCGGACGCGGACAAGGCTCTCTGTCCTGGACTTTATTGTACTTCTTCGTCATCTATTTCAGTTATAACGGTGGTACCTGGAACTTGGCAGCACGCTTCATCTCCACTGAAGATGATCAACAAGCGAAAAAAGCGGCATTCCTTTCTTCTTTCTTATACCTGGTTTGGCCGTTGATTCTCTTCTTCCCGATGTGGTGCGGCCCGATCATCTTCCCGGGTTGGACTCAAGCTCAAGCAGAAGCTTCTCTCTATGCAAGCCTGGCTGGAAAATTCCTGCCTGCCGGATTGGTTGGTTTGGTATTGGCGGCGATGTTCGCTCAAACCATGTCCATGTGTAACTCGGATATGAATACTATTTCCGCTGTTATTACCCGTGACATTTTACCGCTCTTTAAGCCGTCCTTACTTGAACTTGGCGAAAGCGAATCCCTGAAATTGGCACGTCAAACTACGATTGCCTTTACAGTTGGAACCGTTATCATCGGTTTGTTCCGCGATCAGTTTGGTGGCGTAACCGGTATCATCTTGTCCTGGTTCGCAGCGCTGCTCGGACCGACTGCAATTCCGCTGCTCTTCGGTTTACTGCCTGCCTTCAAGTACTGTGACAGCAAAGCAGCTATCGCTTCGATGATCGGCGGACTGGGCGTATTTGCCTTAACCAAGATGGGCTTGAAACTTGAAGCGGATATCGCGTTGATTGCTCCGCTCATGACCTCCTTTATCATTTTCAGCCTGATCGGGCTTTACAACAAGTATGTTGCCAAAATCAAGCTGTCGCCTGAGGTTGAAGATCTGATGAAGAAATTGGGGAATGCATGATGAACAAGAACAAGAATCAACTTCTAGCTCAATATATTGAACGGATACAGGACGATTTCGTCCCCTATTGGAATCGCTTCTATGATTATGAGAAGGGAGGAATCCTCAACTGTATCAACAATTACGGCGATCAAAAGCTCAGCGATAACAAGTTCACCTGGTCACAGGGACGTTATCTCTGGCTCCTCGGCCGTCTGTATGAGTTGAACAAGAAAGGGATCTTCCCCCATTTGGACAATGATGATCTTCTCCGTCAAATGCAGGGCACTTATGCCTTCCTGACTAAGCATTCGATCTATGATGATAATCGTTGCTGTTTTCTGCTGGATCGTGACGGTAACAAACTTAAAGATGCCAAAACCGGAAGGTATGATGCAAGTATCTTTGCAGATTGCTTCGCCTTGATCGGCATGGCCCAGTATACCAAAACCACCCTTCTCGGGGAGAACCTTCCGGCCGTCGAGGCCTTATATCAAAGCATCGTTGACCGGATAGAGCGGGACGATTACTTGACGGAACCGTATCCGATTCCTGAAGGCTATCGGGTCCATTCGATTCCGATGATCATGGTCAACACGGTTTATGAGTATATTAAAATGCGCGAGGCCTTTGGGCTCCCCTGTGAAGAGGAGATCCAATATGGGCTGAGCAAAGTACGCAGTATTCTCATGGATTTCTATCGTAACGGTTATATCCGTGAGCATGTCTCTACCGATGAAAACTATGAGAAGTGTCTCTTAGACCGGCACGTTAACCCCGGGCATACTTTGGAAGATATGTGGTTCTGCGCTGAGTTTCTCAAGGACTACGGCGATCTCTCCGCATACCTGCCGCGTATCCTGGAAATAGCGCGCAATGCTTTTGACATCGGTTGGGACCCGGAATACGGCGGGCTATTGCGCTTCGTCGATCGTGAAGGTGGCCAACCCAAGGGTGAAGCCGGAAATAGCGATTTCGAACGCTTAATTCAGGATACCTGGGATATGAAGCTCTGGTGGCCCCATTCCGAGACGCTCTATGTATTCCTTTATCTTTATGAGCTTTCCGGTGAACAAGATCTGCTGGATCGGTATGAAAAAGCTAGCGAATATACTTTCTCTACTTTCCCCAACAAGGAAATTGGAGAATGGATTCAGATCCGCAAACGGGATGGCGCCCCCGAGGAAAAAGTGGTGGCACTTCCGGTTAAGGATCCCTTCCATATCTTGCGAAACTTCATCAAAATCGTCGAACTGTTCCAATAAGACCGATTGCCGCCGCGTAACCCGCGGCGGCAATTTACCACCTGGCTATTTTGACAGGCATGGTTGGAAAAAGCCGTCTTACATCGGTTATCAGTTAAATTTGATGGCGTCATTGATTTCAGTAATAACATCGGAGGCGACATAATGCAACTTGGAACCGCAAAATTGACGATCACACCGCAAACTCCCGTCCGGCTGTGTGGTTATGCAACCCGGACCACCGTTTATGAGCAGGTGAAAGAGGATATCTTCCTTCGGGTTCAGCTTCACCGTCATGAAGAGGAGGCCCTGCTGTTTATATATGCCGATCTGTTGTGGTGGGGTTCGGACTTTGTGGCGCAAATCCGCCCTAAAATATCTGAAGCGTATCAGATCAATGAGGATCGGATCTTCTTCGTGGCTTCCCATAATCATTCCGGGCCGCCGACGAGTAACCGGTTTACTCCGTCATTGGAAACTTATGATCCGGTTTATGCCCAGTTCCTGCAGGAACGGGTGCTGGAAGGGGTAGGACTGGCCCTGAAGGATCTGGAGCCGGTAGAGGCCCATCGCTATGACGGCAGTGTAGCGTTGAATGTTTTCCGCCGGTTGATGGTTGACGGCGAAATTCAAATGCGCCCCAATTATCAGGTCAAAGCTGATCAGAGGCTGACCATTGTGGCTTTCCATCGTCCGGATGGAAGCTTAAAGGGAACCATGATTCATTATCCATGCCATGCGAACCTTTCCAATGAAAATGTAGTACAGCCCGATTATCCCGGAGTAGCGCTGCGAATGTTGGACGATACCTATCAGGGCAGTGTCTCGATTTTCTTACAGGGGTGTACGGCAGATCTCCGGCCCAATAGTGTTCTGGGCCAGCGTTTTGTGCCAGCCGGGTATGAGAGGGTCTTGCAGTTTGCCGGAGATTTTTTTGAGGCGTGTAAAGTCTTGCTTACCCAGGAGGGGGCGGTTATCCGACCCCATCTGCGAGTGAAGCGCCAACTGGTGGAACTGCCGTTAGAAGGGGTGCTATCCCAGGAAGAGCTGGAAGAGCGGGCCCGGACAGGACAAGGCGTGGAACAGGAATGGGCGCAGGCAGTAATTGCCAGCCAAAACCGTCCCAGCGAACAGTTGGAGCTTTCCATGATCGATTATGGCGACCGGCTTCGTTTTTACACCTTTAATGCGGAAGTTTCTCAATATTATGCAGCATTTGCCCGGGATCTTGATCCCGATGCCGTCTGTATCGCTTACACCAATGGCATGATCGGGTATATCAGCACTGCAGAACAGATTGAAGAGGGCGGTTATGAACCGAAAGGTTCGGCGCTTTACTTTGCTCTTGCCGGTACCTACAAGCCGGAGATCGAAAGGCTGATCCATGAAGCCATGCGAACTACTGTTACAGATAAATCAAAGGAGGGTTTAACATGCAAGAAGGCAGTGTAATGGATCTTTATCAAAAAGAAGTTTTCGGCATTATTCAAGATATTCATGATCATGAAAAAGAGCGGATTTTGGCTGCAGCCCACGTTATGGCGGAGCAGATCAAAAAAGACCGCTTGATATATATCTTCGGGCCGGGTGGCCACTCCAACCTGGCGGCTATGGAAATCTTTTTCCGGGCAGGCGGTTTGATGCATGTCAGCGCTATGCTCAATCAAGATACCATGATGAGCTCAGGTGCACTCAAATCCATGCAAACCGAACGTCTTCCCGGTTACGGGCGAATCGTAGTCAATGATTACCGGATCGGCGAAGGGGACCTGTTGATCGTAGTGAACGCTTACGGCATCAATTCTGCAACCATCGATGCCGCGTTGCAGGCCAAGGAGAACGGGGCGACCGTCATCGGCGTCAGTTCCCACGAGCATGCCAACAATTGTCCCAAGGACCATCCTGCACGCCATCCTTCCAAGAAAAACTTGCATGAGATCGTGGATTATACCGTCGACTGTAAAGTGAAAGTTGGCGATGCTGTGATCAAACTGCCCGACTTTGAACAGAAAATTGGCGCCTTGAGCACTTTTGCCAATGCGTATGTCCTCAATTGTATGGTTATCGAAACGATTAATATCTTAGTCAACGAAGGCGTAAAACCGCCGGTCTGGATGAGCGGCAATGCTCCGGGCGGCGACGATTGGAACAATCGTTTTATGCAAAGATTCCGCGACAAGATCCGTTGTCTGTAAATCGATAGAGAGGAGGGTGTTAGATGGGAGCAACTTTATTTCGTAATGCACAAGTTATCACCGCCACCGGGGTCTATCCTGGTGAGGTATTGGTCGAAGGAGGTATCATTACCAAGGTAAGTCTCGGTAAACCGTTGGAGGTTTCCGCTGACCGCGTCATTGATGTGGGCGGCCGCTACCTTTCCCCGGGTTTTATCGATATTCATACCCATGGTGCAGGAAATGCCGATTTTATGGACGGTACTCTCGATGCGATCTATCAAGCATGCCGTGCCCATATGGAACATGGTACCACCTCGATTGTACCGACTACCATTACCAGTACCAAGGAATCTTTGTTGTCGTTTGTGGATCTGTTCAATCAGGTGGATTTGAACCGGGAAGATATGCCTAATATTCTGGGGCTGCATTTGGAAGGGCCTTACTTTGCCTATGAGCAGCGGGGCGCGCAAGATCCCAAATATTTACGGAACCCGGACCCGGAGGAATATGAAGAAGTGCTGCGGCGTACAGACCGCATTATCCGCTGGTCATTCGCTATCGAACTCGATGGGGCCGACCAGTTTTTACGGACATTAAGGGAACATGGCATCGTCAGTTCGCTGGCTCATTCAGATGCTACTTGTGAACAGGTATTTCATGCCTATGAAAGCGGTGTGGCCGCTTTGACCCATTTCTATTCGGGTATGGCCAGCGTGCGCCGGATCAATGCTTACCGGGTTGCAGGGGCTGTCGAAGCCGGTTATCTCCTGGACGATCTGTTCGTGGAGGTTATTGCCGACGGCAAACATCTGCCTAAGGAACTGTTGCAGTTGATCTACAAGGTGAAAGGGGCGGACCGGATCTGTCTGGTGACCGACTCCATGCGCGGGGCTGGTATGCCTGATGGCCATTATGTCTTGGGCAATCTTCAAACTGGAATGGATACCATCGTGGAGGATGGCGTGGCTAAGCTGCTTGACCGTTCCGCCTTCGCCGGTAGTGTCTCCACCACTGACCGTTTGGTCCGGACGATCCTGCAAATGACGGATGCGCCCATGCATGAAGCGGTGAAGATGATGACGCTGACACCAGCCAAACTGCTCCGGATCGATGACTGCAAGGGGTCGATCAGCGAGGGTAAAGATGCTGATCTGCTGATATTTGATGAAAATATCAATGTCAGCCTGGTGATGGTGCGTGGCCGGATCATGAAAGAATAGTTCCTGTTAACAACAAAGAGATTTTCAAATATTCCTTCAGGCAAATGCTTTGAAGGAATATTTTTTTTAGTGTTTCCAGTGGTTGTTTGCTACTTCAAAAGATAAGGATGATTATAGTTATGAAATGTTCAAGAACAGAATGAAGGAAGGGAGCTTGATCAAGTAGAAGTACTGAGATATGTTGATATAGATATAGGAGCTAACCAATGAACAGTCAACCAGAGAACACCTTGATTCGAGACCTGACGACGGGAAGTGTTCCTAAGAAGTTAATCTTCTTTGCGATGCCTTTGTTCTTTTCCGGTCTATTACAGACTGTATATAATATGGTGGATATGGTAGTGGTGGGCCAATTCGTTGGAAGTGCAGGTTTGTCAGCTGTTTCCACCGGTAGCGATGTGCTTCATTTCCTGACTTTTATCGCCATGGGTTTCTCCAATGCGGGCCAAATTACGATTTCCCAGTTCATTGGCGCAGGTAAACGTGAAAATATTAAGCGAATCATCGGGACTATATTTACGTTTCTGTTGTCTTGTGCGTTGGTAATGACCTTTCTCTGCTTGCTGCTGCGTGAGCAGATTATTGATTGGGTAAACACGCCGGTGGAAGCGATACATTATGCCCGTGATTACATCGTCACATGCATCTTTGGGCTCATTTTCATCTATGGATATAATTTGGTCAGTGCTATTCTTCGGGGGATGGGCGATTCGAAGCATCCGTTCATCTTTATTGCCATTGCCGCTGTACTCAATCTTTTGCTTGACTTACTGTTTGTAGCTGCATTTCAATGGGGTCCTTTTGGCGCAGCTTTTGCTACCGTCATTTCGCAGGCAGTCAGCTTCATTTGGGCCCTTGTCTTTCTGTACAGGAGAAAGGAACAGTTCGGATTTGACTTTAAGCCCGGGAGTTTTCTGATTGACGGGGAAATATTTAAAATCCTTATCAAACTCGGCATTCCGATGGTGCTCCAGTCGGCAGCGATCTCCTTTTCCAAGCTGTTTGTCAGTTCATGGGTCAATTCCTATGGGCTCATCGCTTCGGCGGTATCGGGCATTGGAAATAAACTTCAGGCTATCACCAATGTCTTTGCTGCAGCGCTGTCAACGGCGGGCGGTTCCATGATCGCCCAATGCATCGGCGCAGAAAAATATGAGCGTGTACCGAAAGTGATCCTTACATCGTTTTTGGTGGACGGGATCGTAGCACTGGTCCTGACATTGACGACCGTATTCTTCCCTTACTCCGTTTTCGGGATGTTTACCAGTGATCCGAAGGTATTGTCAATGGCTTTAACATATATCCCGGTGGCGGTACTGTTGTATTCCAGCTGTATGCTGCGGCCGCCGATGATGTCGCTGATCAACGGCTCCGGGAACTACCGGCTGAATCTGGCCATTGCTTTGCTTGACGGAGTGTTTGTCCGTATCGGGCTGGCGCTGTTGCTCGGCCTGGGGTTTAAAATGGGGGTCTATGGATTCTGGTATGGTGATGCTCTGGCCAGCTTTATGCCGTTTTTGATTGGCGGGTGTTATTACCTTACAGGACGATGGAAAACCAGAAAACACATCATCAAAGAATGATTTAGAGCATATTCATAAGAATCATCGGATTTGACGATAAATATAGTATCAGCTTTTGCATGAATATTCGAAATAATGGTAATTATTTCTACGGGGTCATCATTCCGCCACAGACAAGAAAACTCTCGGCGAGTTAAGATATTCCAATTAAATTATAAAGAGGTGGATTATTCATGGAAAAGTCGTTGGTATTAATCAAACCGGACGGTGTGGAACGGAAATTAATCGGCGAAATTATTGCAATGTACGAAAAGAAGGGGTTGAATATTACAGCTTTAAAAATGATTCAGCCTACCCGGGAGATCGCTGAGACCCATTATGCCGAACACCGTGACAAGCCGTTCTTCGTCGAGTTGGTTACTTATCTGACACGGGGTAAGGTCTGTGCGATGATCATTGAAGGGGATAATGCAGTTAAGATAGTCCGGAAGATCAATGGCGCGACAGATCCTGCCGAAGCGGAGCTGGGAACCATTCGGGGAAAATATGCGCTGACCAAGGCGGAAAACATTGTTCATGCTTCTGATTCTGTGGAAAGTGCCGTTCGTGAGATCAAACTTTGGTTTCCCGAGGTAACTGATTAACCGCTGGTATCCACCGATAACAAGGGAAGTAATGTAGCTAAGAGCGTTGGGTTTACAGTGAAATAGCGCCCTTCAGGTTATCTCTGAAGGGCGCTTTTTGATAATCTCCGGCAGGCCAGTGTTTTAAGGAGAGAGGTTATCATGATTTCGTTTCTTCAATAAACTGAGCCAGTTCCTGATTGAATTTATCCCGTTGGTCATAAAACAGTCCATGGCCGCTAAATTCGAAAGGTATCAATTTGGAGTTTTTAATGCCTTCGTTCTGGACAACCGACAATTGGTAAGGACAAACTTGATCGTGAATCCCGTGAAGAATTAAGGTGGGAACCTGGATTTGGCCGAGGTCGGAGAATAAACCTTCTTCATGGAGCCAAGTGTTGGCAATGGCTGCGGTGGAATGGCCAGCTGCCTGTAATCCCATCTGGAAGAACCAATCGGCGAAAGCTTCAGTTACATGCTGAAAGAAAAACCTATTTCCAAATTGCCGTAACATCTCCGGACGGTCATTATATGTATCTTCTATGGTTTGAAGCACGGACTCCCGTGGGACCCCGTAAGGGAAATATGGCCGCTGAATGAGGCTCGGAGCTGCTGCAGCAAATAAAGCGAGCCTGGCGACCCGGTAGCCTTGATGACGAGCCATGTAACGAATGGCGATAGCTCCTCCGGTGGAATGGCCGCCCAGGGTGATATCCTTTAGATCAAGGGCCTCGATTACGCATCGGATATCATCGGATAAGCGATCATAGTCATATCCGTGCCAGGGCCGGTCGGATTTGCCGAATCCCCGGGTATCCACACCAATACAGCGATATCCCATTTTAGGAAGGTGATCATATTGATATTCGAACATGGTATGGTCTGCCGGCCAACCATGAATAAGAAGGATCGTTTGCTCACTGCCTGGATTAATGTCTTCAACATAAACCTTGACTCCGGGTTCAACCTGAATATAGCATCCCAATGAAATTCCCTCCTTTGAAAAACGTTGATCGGAATATGAGTATTCCTCAAAGGATTCTGTTATGCTTCGAAAAGCATCGGAGGGGAGATGAGTAATTATCCCGGATGGAAGAGGTATCATTGTTCACTAAGTGGACACAAAAATCATTTACAATAAAGAGAGGTTTTCAAGGAAGTATTAGGCAGGTGATACGATGTTCGGAATCAAAATTCTAATTGCCGACGATGAAGCGCGGATGCGAAAACTGGTTTCGGATTTTTTGAAAAAGGACGGATTCAGCGTCATTGAAGCGGAGGACGGAAAAAGAGCTCTTGAAATTTTTAAAGAAGAAACTAACATCAGCTTGGTTATATTGGATGTTATGATGCCGGGTTATGATGGGTGGACCGTTTGCCGCGAAATTCGGGAAATATCACAGGTACCCATCATCATGCTCACTGCACGGGGAGAGGAAAGTGATGAAATTTTCGGATTTAAACTCGGAGCGGATGAATATATCACCAAGCCCTTCAGTCCGATGATATTGGTTGCCAGAGTACGGGCTTTATTGAGGCGTACGAATAATACAGCTAAAACGGTTAAATCCTTTGCTGGATTAGAAATTGATGAAAGCGGACGAGTAGTCCAGGTCGATGGTATCCGAATCGATTTGAGTCCGAAGGAATTCGAGTTATTAGTGTATTTAGCGAATAATGAAGGCATTGCATTGTCAAGAGAACAAATTTTGAATGCTGTATGGGACTATGATTATTTTGGAGATATCCGAACTGTCGATACCCATATCAAAAAACTCCGTTTAAAGCTAGGAAAGAGAAGTTATTATGTTCAAACCGTCAGAAGTTTAGGGTATAAATTCGAGGTGGTCGAATGAAACTGGGCATCCGATGGAAGATTTTTTTCGCAATGACCGGTTTGATCGTTTTTTTCGTATTTTTATCGTGGTTTATCAATGACCGGCTTTTAGAGAAGTATTATTTATATAGTAAAAAAAATAGTCTGATTCAAACGTGTCATCTTATTAACGATCTGTATCGGCAGGATTCTGCGGATATTGGACTGCAACTGGAAAAACTGGAAAACATTAAAGGGGTCCGCGTTGTCGTAACTGACAACAATTTTGTGATTAAATATGCTTCTTTTTTCAGAGAGACTAATCCCAGCCAGATATCTCAAGGTAAAGTTCCAAACCGTCGAAAGGGGCCTTTATTTTTACTCAGATCCAGGTATGTAAAACCCATCAAGGCTGGTGAGGTAAAAGTAATTAAAGATCCCAGGTTAAATACTGAAATTATTTATTTAGCTTCGCGTTTGGATAATGGATATTATCTTCTGCTGACTGCCCACAAGGCGGCTCTTAAGGACAGTGTGGTTATAGCCAGTCGCTTTCTGGTGTTTACCGGTTTATTCACCCTCTTCGTCGGTGGTATGGCGGTATTTTTGTTATCGGGGAGATTAATTAAACCCATTTTGGAGATAAAAGATATTGCCCAAAGAATGGCTCATCTCGATTTCAGCCGGAAGTACTCAGGAAGGACTGGGGATGAATTGGATGAATTGGGAGAGAGTATTAACTCTCTTTCAGATCAGCTGGAAAGATCCATTTCAAATCTTCGCCAAGCCAATGAAAAATTACAGCAAGAGATCGATCTGCGAAAAGAGTTTATTTCCAATGTCTCTCATGAACTGAAAACACCGATTGCTTTAATTCAGGGATATGCCGAAGGATTAAAAGTCAATGTTATTGAAGATGATGAAAACAAAAACTTTTATTGTGATGTGATTACCGATGAAGCGGCAAAGATGAATCGTTTAGTCAAACAACTTCTGGAGTTGGCCCGGATCGAATCCGGAGCCATCTCTTTAGAGCGAGTTAATTTCGATGTTTCTGTATTACTCATGAAGGTTTTAAAAAAGCATGAGATTCTTTTCAAAGAAAAAGGGATTTGCTTGGAAACGGAGATTGAACCTAATTTATATGTCAATGCTGATATCGATTTTTGTGAGCAAATTATCAATAACTATCTGGCTAATGCCCTGAACCATTTAGACGGTTTCAATACGATTAGGATACGCGCCAGGCGGTTGAGTGAGAAAACGAGAGTTTACGTATATAATACCGGCCGGCATATACCGGAACAGGAACGGGATAAAATTTGGACCAGCTTTTATAAGATGGATAAAGCCAGAACCAGAGATTATGGTGGAACCGGTTTAGGGCTGTCCATCGTCCGGGCTATCCAGGAAGCCCATGGTAATCAATTTGGAGTGGATAATCGTGAGGGCGGAGTTGAATTTTGGTTTGAACTGGACAGTGTTAATCATGTAGACATGGAATGAAGCGATGTGTCGACACCTCCATCAAATATTCTTTTCCTGTTCACCAAAGGGACACAAAACATTTTTATAATCTGTTTAAAGAACGATGGTGTAAATATGAAAACGGGAGGGAATTGGAATGAAGGTGAAGATGAAAAACCGCATGACAATTTTCATCGTGCTGTGTTTAATCTTTTTCTCTGCTTCAACAGCAGGATTATCCAAGATACCAACAGAAACTACGCCGTATACAGATAATGCGGCAGTAGAAATATTAACTGAAGAATGTGATGATACGTGTTTTGTTGAAGACACAAATTCAATACCAGGTCAATATGCTGTTGTGGCTCCAATCGGCAAACAAACGGTTCAAATGATCACTCAGGCTCCCCGTTTGGATACATTAGAGGGAAAGACCATAGCCGTTGTGGGCGGAAGCTTTATGGCCTATGTAACCCATCCCGAAATCAAGCGGTTGATACTGGAAAACTATCCGACGGCAACGGTGATTTTGCTGGATGAGATCGGGTCTGCCGGCCCGTTTCCTGGCCCCGGTGTTACCCGAAAATCGGTTGTTGATTTTCAAAAGAAACTTAAAGAAATGGGAGTCAATGCTGTCATATCCGGGAATGGCGGTTGTGGTCTCTGTACTCCTAAAGAAACGGGTTCGAGCATCGCTGCTGAGTACATAGGAATCCCGGCTGTAACTATCGCCGCTCCGGCCTTTGTGAAACAGGTGTATTCCACAGCTGTAAACAACGGAGTACCGGCACCGCGGGCCGCCACGTATCCCGGGGCATTTTCGTCGCATACGCGGGAGGAGTTAATCCGAAATACCCGGGAAGTCCTTTGGCCCCAAATTGTCGAAGCATTGACCAAACCTATAACTGCCGAGGAAATTGCAGAACGTTCAAAATCCATCGTGGGAGAGGCCAGGGACATCGTTTTCAAAGGGACAGTTGATGAGATCAATAAATATTTTACGGAGATGCGCTGGTCGGACGGGCTGCCGATCATTCCTCCGACGGTTGAAAGAGTTGAGGAATTTCTTAAATATACCGACCTTCCCTGGGATCAGACTGTAGCTGTACTTCCAATTGCCTATCGGGAAACGTTGGTTTGGCATGTAGCTGTCAATGGAGTGATGGCCGGTTGCCCGCCGGAGTATATGCCGATCCTGATCGCATTTACCAAAGCTTTGGCGGATCCGAATTACCGGCGTACTTTGAGCAGTACCCATGCGTGGACTCCGTATGCCTGGGTCAATGGACCCGTTGCCAGACAACTGGGGATCGACTCCGGACAGGGCCTTATTTCGGAGGCAAAAAACGCCGTTTTGGGGCGATTTATCAATCTGGCTATGTTGAATCTGGGTGGTTATTATGTCAAGCAGGACCGGATGGGAACCTTCGGCTATTTGATGCCATGGGTTATGGCAGAGGATGAAGAGGCTTGTTTGAGAATAGGCTGGACTCCTTATCATGTGCAGAAGGGGTATCAGTTGAATGAGAATACATTGACTGCGGCTTCTGCTTTGTTGTGGGGGAACAATCTTACTCCGGCAACCCATCAACCCGAGAAGATTATGCAGATGATAGCCTGGGATGTGGTTGAAAAACAGCAATTCGCAACAGGTAGCGGCAGTCCTTTCGTTCATCGTACGGTGATGATCACCGAGTATGTGGCCCGTGATCTTGCCCGAGGTTACCGAAGTAAAGAAAAATTAGAGGATGCTTTGATAGCGACAGCCAGAAGGCCTGCATACCAACGGGCATATGCCAACTACTGGGCTAATCCAGGCAGCGCTTTTGATCCTGATAAATATCCATTTGAACGACATTTTAAAAAGATCGTGAAAGACGAGAAAGCCGAGTTGACGGAATTGCCGCCATGGTTTCCCAAAATTCCGGGAATGGAAAAAATCCATACTGTACCGGTAATGAAGAAAGGGATGACATCGATCTTGGTCTTGGGAGATCCGGATCGCAATAAAGTACAATGCATGCCTGGAGGTAGTTTTGCTACCATTAAAATCGAATTGCCGTCCAATTGGGATGAACTTATGGCAGAGCTTGGCTATCGGCCACTTAAAGAGTTCTATCTGAAATAGAAACTGTGTGGTTAGTACAAAGGCGTTCTTTGTGCATTTCCGGGGTTAATACGATCCGGTTCCAAAGGAGGCGTGATAATGGATTCCATCAATATAGCCATGGCGTTTGCCGGAGGAGTGCTTTCATTCCTTTCACCATGTATTCTTCCGCTGGCCCCCGGTTATTTGGGGATGATCTCCGGCGTTTCCGTGGGAAAAATCAATGATGCCGCCGATGGCCGGCAAAAAATTATCCTGTCTACTGTTTCTTTTATTCTGGGATTTAGTTTGGTTTTCGTGATGTTGGGGCTTGCCAGTTCGTTGATTGGCCAATTGTTAAGGGGATCGAGGATGTTATTCGCGCAGATCGGCGGAGTGATCGTGATTTTGCTTGGCCTTCATCAGACAGGGTTGTTGCCTATCGCCTGGTTATACCGGGAAAGGCGGGTAAATGCGACACCCGGCATCGGAATGGGAGGCGCTTTTCTGACCGGATTGGCTTTTGCCTTTGGATGGACGCCTTGTGTCGGGCCGATTTTAGGCGGTATCCTGGCCGTAGCCGGAAACCAGGATACGATGGGTGCGGGGTTGGTTTTATTAATGGCTTATTCCGTAGGACTTGGACTGCCTTTTTTGGTGCTCGCCATAGCTTTCGAAAAAATATCCGTTCAATTAAATAAGTTGAAACCATATATGAAATACTTGCAGTGGCTCTCAGGCGGCCTCTTGATTTTAATGGGACTGTTGCTGGTAACCAACAACTTAACAGTGTTGACCCAATGGTTTATGAGGATAACCGGCGGGTGGAGCCCGGAGATGTGGTTTGAAAAAAGATAATATAATTCCATGGATTGACCGTTATTCAAATGAATGTAAATGCAATGCATTCCGACAGGAGGTGCTGTTTGCTCTCCTGCACCTTCCGAATCAGGGGCGTGGGCAATCTTGTGTATCCATTCCGCACTGACCAATGGCTCCAGGGATGAGGTCTTGCGACGTATAATCTTCTACTATTTACCATATCATCCTCCCGATTACTGTTCCCGGCCTGCAACGGAATACCGTAACATTCGTTGATGATATATAAGAATATGTTATTGAAAGGAAGTCACGAATTTACGATGAACATGTGGGTCGTTTTCGGAACAGCGGTGTTGCTTGGTGCCTCGATCTTGGGGTTTAATACCCATGGGGCTAAAGATACACTGCCGGGTCAAATCAATACACCCCAGCAGGTGGAACAGACGGTTACCGAAGGTGAAAGGGTTGTTGATTCAGGCCAAAAGGTGTCTTCGGTTTTCTATGAGAACAGAGAGTATGGTTTTCGTGTTTCACTCCCTGGCAGTTGGAGAGGGTATACGGTGGTGACGGAGGAATGGGAAGCTTATCCCGTTGGCGATACTGTCGGTGACAGCCTGACAGGCCCGCTGCTTCGGATCCGCCATCCGGAGTGGACTGCTGAAGATCCCCGCCAGGATATCCCGATCATGATTTTTACGATAGCCCAGTGGGAGGCTCTTGAGGCGGATCAATATCATATCGGTGCGGCGCCCATCGGTCCGCGGGAGCTGGCCCGAAGCCAGGAGTATGTTTTAGCATTACCGGCCAGGTATAATTTTGCGTTTCTGACTGGATACGAAGAAGTTGAAACCATCGTCAATAACGGGTCCATCACCATGATCCAGTGAGACTATTCATAGAATAATCGAAGAAGCTCTGTCAGGGAAAATGACAGAGCTAATTTTTTTATGCAGGGTCATTCCGCCTTTCATATCCAGATGAAACCACAAACGGTAAAATAGGGCATGAGCGGTATAAATTGTCAAACAGTTAACAATGTTGTATAATCAACAAAGTATCATATGTGAATGGAAATCTTTAGCAAAGGTGTTTATTTTATGAGAAAGGAAGGTTTAGATTTGACCATGAATTCAGAGGCCGGAAAAATTGAAACGTATACTATGTTTGGCGGTAAGGTACTTATTCTTACACCGCACCAAATTATCGCCTGTGTTGAATCTAATGCAGCGGAACAATAGGTGGAGGCGATTAAAAACCGTCCATATGATGCCGGTACATATGGGGAAGTCCTCGTGATTGATATTTCATCCCTTACTGAAGTCGAAATCAAAGAACAAGGGCGGATGGTAGGTGTGACATATCAACTGGGAACGGAGCTGACCTATGAAGCGCTTATCATGAAAGACGTGGATACGAAGGATGCTTTTTGGGCCCGTCTCAAGAGTTATCTGCCACAAGACGACTATACGGCAACCACTGAAAATTATTCTCCTTTTAAAGCTATTCTTTTCCCTTTAGCTGTTTTGGGAATCCTATTGGCTGCAGGGGCGTTCACGTATTGGTTTGCCCATATACTTGAAACCCAGGGAGGACCTCAACGACGAATGAGAGTTAAAGTGTGGGTTGCAGCATATTACTACGTGGTGTCCTGGATCGGTACTAAAGGGGTATTGATCCTCTCCGTACTTGGGGCGTTGGCTTGCATTGCCTGGATGGCGAAACGGATGGTCAACCCTCCGGTAAAAATGATGATGACGAAAAAGAACTAGCCGTTTGAACTGAAGTTTTGATGAAAGTGGACTTAATCTTTTCATGGATTTAGTCCATTTTTTTGATGCTGAAGGTTCATGTGAATTGATTGAATCTATTCGTAACAGTTTATGACTATGTGGCGGGGGGATGTCTGTGAAAAGTTATCAAGAAACAAAGGACAGCCGAATATTTTTCATTGATTGGTTAAGGGTACTAGCTACCTTTGCAGTATTTTTCTTTCATGTCGGCCGTTTTTTTGACGAAGGCGGCTGGCATGTTAAGGCTGAAAAGTCTTATATCGGAATGATCTTAGTCACCGGTTTTACCTGCCAATGGTTGATGCCGTTATTTTTTGTTTTATCAGCGGCTGCCGTTTATTATTCATTACAGCATCGCAGCCCAAGCAAATTTTTATGGGAACGGTTGAAACGTATTTTTCTCCCTTTTGTCTTTGTGTGTTGGTACTGATACCGCCCCAGGTATATCTTGAGCGTTTAACGAGAATGCAATTTGCAGGGTCTTTCGTGCAATTTTTACCCTATTATTTTAAAGGTTTTTATGGATATGGGGGTAACTTTGCCTGGACGGGGTTCCATCCATGGTATCTGTTGATTTTGTTTTTGTACTCCATATGGATGTTGCCGCTTTTTTGGCGGGCAAGTAAAAAGGCAAGTGGAACATTAGGAGAGGTCTGGACCTGTCGGGAAATCAACACCAAAAACTCAGATATAAGACCATGATAAACCGAGAATTGAGTTGGTATATACCTGGGATTAAATATTCAAGGGTATCTCCCAGTTAACTCGATATCAATCCAGCATAGGCTGGATTTTTTCTTTATTGACCATTTTAACGATACAAGTTCAGGTACGAATGTCTATAAAAAATCAACATTTTTTACCTAATACTTCCATTGTAAGAAGATTTCTGTCGATGAAATATCAGCCTAGGCAACCATTATTTAACAAACCTATAATAAGCTTGTAATATTTTCGATAGTTTCTATTTGGTGGAAATATGCAGCTCCGCAACGAAAGGGGGGAAGTGTATTTTTTGTTGGGATAGATCGGCCGTGCCAACCTGGATAAACTTTGATTCGAAACCCGAAAAGAACTAGCTTAGACGGGTTGGTTCAGCAAGGGCTGATCGTAAAAATCATGTTTAAAATTTGAAGGAGGAATTGTAATGAAGAAGTTATTTGTACTTGCATTGGCCGTTGTGTTAACCTTGTCGTTAACGGCTGTAGCTTCTGCCGCTACCTTTGATCCGTATATCGGCGGAAGAATTACCTGGTCGTATACTGAATCCGATGATACATATTATGACAAGGATCCGGTACATCTCGATAATTCCGGTATTAAATTGTTACTCAAGGGAAAGGTCACCCATGAAGAGACCGGTACCTGGGGAGCTATCGGTGCCAAGATCGATGGTTGGCCCAGTGACAATGACGGAAAACTGAACGGGCCGAATGCCATTTATGATTTTGGAATTAACAACATTGGCGGTTCAAATTTCAGCATTTGGTATTCCAACTGGGAAAATGAGAATATGAATCGCGGTCAAGGCAGAATTCATGATTCCGCTCCGGCCAAATATCATGAAGATTTCTTGTTTGACCGTGATATGGCCAATGTTATCGGTATCGATTACAAAACCGATAAGCTGGCTGTTAACTTCGGTTATGTACCTGATGAGAACATAAAGGGCGACAATGATTTCCAAATTGCATTTACCTATAATTTCGACGGCGGTAAAGTCCATGCCGGTTACTGGAGTTCTGCTGTTACTACTGATTATGATAATAAAAAAGGTTATAAAGTCAAAGAATATATCATCGGTGGAGAGTTCAAAGCGGGCTTTGGCACAATTAAAGCTGACTATATTACCTTAGACCGTGATGACGAAAAACTGAAGAGCGGTAAAGTCTATGACGGTGGAAGCCTGGCCCAGGTTAATGTCTCCTTTGATGACCTGAAATTTGATGTCACTCTTGTTTATGATGATGGATACAAATTCAAAAACGACGGTGGTTACGGCTATCAGATCCGGTATACCGGTTTTGACAACATCACGTTGGCGTATCGAGCCTTCGAAGCGGACAAGAAAGTCGATGAGCACGAGAATTTCACCGATTTTTACATCGGGTACAAATACGGCATCTTTGAAACCCGCCTTGGTTATGGAACTGTGGGCGAAGGGAAAGATAACGATAGATTGTATGCCAGCGTTTATATTAGCTTCTGGTGAGAATCTCTGTTAAGAACGGATCGAGGAGCTGTCTTAATTTAAGGCAGCTCCTTTTATGCCATGCGGGATATGACGGACGGTACTTGATAACAGGAGGTAGACTGCAGTGCGAATGAAATATTCGTTTTTATTACTGGTAATCTTTATAATGGCCTCAATTGCATTTGCTGATACAGATGTGTTGAAAAATAGTCTTGATGCGTCTAGTGTTCCCGCAGTTGCGTTTTCATCAAAACGGGGCGGTAACTTTGATATTTATACGATGCGGGTTGACGGCTCGGATTTAAGGAAACTGACACAAAGTAAAGATGATGACATTAAACCCCAGTGGTCTCCCGATGGAACACGGATCATGTATCTGTCCAAGAGTCGAAATGCGACTGCAATTGTGGTTATGAACAAAGATGGCAGTGGCGGGAAGAAAATCGTAGCAGATTGTGTGGAGGAATATCTTCCTGCATGGTCGCCGGATAGTTCAAAGATCCTATTTGTTGCAAAGTCCCGGGCTAAAAAAGGGATTTTTGTCATCAATGCCGATGGCAGTCAATTAATTCGCTTGTCAAACGTTGGAGCCGAAGGAACTTGTCCGTCATGGTCTCCAGATGGCTCCAGGATCTTATATCTCGAACGCTGTCAAGATGACATGTATATTTACAGTATCAAACCTGATGGGACGGACCGGCAGAGAATTACCAAAGAAAAAGGGCGGTATCAGGGGGCGGTATGGTCCCCGGACGGCACAAAAATTGCTTATATATCGCCTCAAAGTAAATTGACAGGGAATTTTAACCGGATTTACGTTATTAACAGTGATGGGAGTAATCTGATTGAAATTGCTGAAGGAAGCAAGCGTGTGGAGGATATCGAATATCCGGATCAGATATGTTGGTCTCCGGACGGGATGAGGATGGCCTTTTCGAAAGTGGTCTATATTGACGCGATAGCCAGTGAAACAGGCAGGCCCCGGTTTATTTATGAATACGGAGTCAATATGGCAGATGCTGTTGGCAATGACCATAGTCAGTTGTTAGTAAAGACAGGAGCTGAACGGGTGAATCCTGTTTGGTCTCCGGATGGTACCAAACTGGCGGTGCTAAGTCAATCCAAGTTATGGGTATATGATCTAAAAAGCGGGATGGATCAAGAGTTTCGGATCAATGTGGCGCTTCCGTTAAGTCCGATCCGTTGGGCGCCCAATGGAGACAGGTTGATCGTCGCCGGAAAGAACAGTTCTTTTCAAAAATCGGGGTTATATTTGATTTCACTCAACGGAGATGTATCGGTATTGTCCAGTGCCAATGATTATGACCCTGTTTGGGCGCCGAATTAAGGTTGGCTTTTGTGATAAACTTGACATCCGTGGCGGATGTCAAGTTTTATTATGGGACGCGGCACAAAAAATTAGAATGATTTCCAGTATCTTCATTGAATATTTTATTATAGAGGATTAGTTGTTGACCAATTCCTGCCGATCTTTGATAATAAAGATAAGTAGTTTTTCGCGTTTTGAAGGGCATCCTTCAAAAGGGCTAAAGACTGAACAAATTTAAAAGAAAAGAGTGATTTATGTGGAAAGTCATCACAAAGTCCGCGAAAAGTTCAGTTCCGGGTTGGCGGTATTCTTTGCCACCTTGGGGTCGGCTGTCGGATTGGGGAATATATGGAAATTTCCTTATCTGACCGGTGAAAACGGCGGAGGCGCATTTCTTTTCGTCTATCTCATCTGTGTCTTCTTTATCGGGTTACCGGTGATGATCGCTGAGTTTTACGTGGGACGGAAAGCCCGGCAAAATGCCGTAGGCGCCTTTGATAAGCTCGCTCCGGGTTCGCCGTGGAAGGTTATCGGTTTCATGGGAGTTTTGGCTTCATATTTGATCATGTTCTTCTACAGTTGTGTCGCCGGATGGGTATATGCGTATATTTTCAAAGCCTTGCGAGGAGATTTTACCGCGATTACCACGGAAGGAGTCCAATCCATTTTCGGGCAGGCAGTCGTCAGCCCGTTACCGCCGTTGGTATGGCAGTGGATCGTCCTGGCAGTGGTGGCGATCATCCTCATTTGTGGTGTACAGAAGGGGATCGAACGCATTACCAAGACATTGTTGCCCGTGCTCTTCTTGTTAATCATCATCTGTGACATCCGGTCGCTGACATTGTCGGGTGCCAGGGAAGGGCTGGATTTTCTGTTCCGGGTCGATTTCTCCAAAATTACCCCGCCGGTCATTTTAACGGCATTGGGATTGGCCTTTTTCAAGCTTTCCCTCGGAATGGGTTGTATGATCACATATGCCAGTTATTTTACTGAGAATAACAATATGATCGCCAATTCGGCCCGGGTGGCTTTGTCGGATACCATCGTTTCGCTGTTGGCCGGGATCGCCATCTTTCCGGCGGTTTTTTCCTTCGGAATGCAGCCCGGTGCCGGCCCGGGATTGCTCTTTATGACCATACCTATGGTTTTTTCGCAGCTTCCATTCGGAAACATCTTGTTGACAGCCTTCTTCATCTTGTCCTCGATCGCTGCGACAACAGCCATGCTCTCTCTGGTGGAAGTGCCAGTGGTCTATTGGTCTGAGCAACGGGGCTTATCCCGGACGAAGTCCGTTATTTTAAATACGATAATTATTGCTGCATTTGGAGTCTTGGCTACTCTTTCGGCAGACAAGACCAGTTTATTGGGGAATATTCAGATTTTCGGAAAAGGATTTTTCGATCTTTTCGACTATATCTCCTCCAACATTTTGCTGCCGGTTGGTGGGCTTTTGATCGTAATGTTTGTCGGATATGTGGTCAAACAGGATGATTATATCCGCGAGTTGACGAACCACGGAACATTAAATAACAAGCCGTTGATTCAAAGCCTTATCTTTGTTACAAAATATATTACACCGATCTTATTGGTTTTGGTCTTTTTGAATTCCGTTGGATTGATCAAGTTGAACTGATATTCGATATAGGTGAAGCCTAAAGAATGTTATCTATAGGGAATCCCGAATTAGGGGATTCCTTTTTTTCTTTGGAAAAGGCGGGAGCCTTATAATCCTTCTTTGGCATGGTCTTTCCCGGATGCGGACCAACATAAACTAAACCATCACAGGTATGAGGAGGAATTGCGATGGTGTCGCTTACCAAGTATCGGGAACGGCTGCCGATCCTGGGGAAGCTTAAGCCCGTATTTAAAAGCAAACAAGCAACATATTATGAGGTCCGGATGCGTGAGGCGTATCATTCCTTCCATTCTGAAATGCCGACCACACGAATCTGGGGGTATGAGGGAATGTATCCCGGGCCAGTTATCGAGGTGCGCCGTAATGAGAAGGTGCTCATTAAATGGGATAACCAACTTCCTCAAAAGCATTTTCTTCCGGTGGATAAATCATTTCACGGTTTAATGGACCTCCCGGAGGTACGGACGGTGGTTCATGTCCATGGCGCCAAAGTCCGGCCGGAGAGCGATGGATATCCTGAAGCGTGGTATACCAAAGATTTTGAACAGACCGGCCCTCATTTTGAACGAGAGATTTATTGCTATACCAATCGTCAGGCAGCGGCCACCCTTTGGTATCATGATCATGCTCTTGGAATTACCCGGTTAAATGTTTATACAGGTTTGGCCGGTTTTTATTTGATTCGGGACAGCCTCGAACAAAAGTTGAATCTTCCCCGAGGTTCTTATGAGATACCGCTAATGATCCAGGATCGTTCCTTTAACCCGGACGGTTCCCTATTTTATCCCCATCAGCCTCCGGGGGGAATACCCGGAGTCGAACCTTCCATTACGCCCGGGGTAGACGGTGAAACCATCGTGGTCAACGGGAAAGTCTGGCCATACCTCCCGGTTGAACCGCGTAAATATCGTTTTCGGCTATTAAACGCGTCAAATCATCGTTTCTACCGGATGAGATTCGATCCCGTACTTCCGATTTATCAAATAGGTACCGATGGAGGTTTTTTAGCTGCTCCGGTTAAACTTTGGGAATTAATGTTAGCTCCGGGAGAGCGGGCGGATGTAATCGTTGACTTCTCTGGCTGTCAAGGGAAACATCTAGTCCTTCGAAATGATGCTCCGTCGCCATTTCCCAATGGAACACCCGTAAATCCCGAAACAACCGGTGAAATCATGGAGTTTCGGGTAGTACTGCCACTGAAGGGCGAGGATACCAGTTGTATACCAAAAGAATTGTCTCCGGTAATTCCTTTGGATGAAAGTCGAGTGAAGGTCCGACGGGATCTTCGGATGATGATACAGCGCGATGAGTACGGAAGGTTGATCTTCCTGTTGAATGGTAAAGGATGGCATGATCCGGCGACGGAAGAACCCTACCGAGGTGAAGTGGAGGTTTGGAATCTGATTAATCCCGGCTTTGCTTCACATCCCATTCATTTGCATCAGATTCAATTTCAAATTCTCAACCGGCAGCCCTTTGATGTTGCTCGTTTCAATCAGACCCAGGAATTAGTTTTTACTGGTCCGGCAGTACCACCTGCTCCCAATGAGCGGGGATGGAAAGATACGGTACGGACCAACCCGGGAGAAGTCACCCGGATCATTTTCCAGTTCGGCCCGTTTACCGGCCCGTATGTTTGGCATTGTCATCTTTTGGAGCACGAAGATTATGATATGATGCGGCCTATGAATGTCCTCTCCAAAAAGGATGGGAAAAAACCCGGAAGGCTAGAAATACGTTGATAGGAGAATAAGGATGCCATTCACTTTGATCAAAGGCAGGTTTAAACCGAAAGTAGGGAATCCGGATGGGGATTCGGTCCGGTTTTTAGCCGATAATCCCGATTTATGGGTAAAACTTAAAGGTAAACCGCCCCAATTGGGAAAAGATATCGAGAATAAAAATACAGTTCAATTGAGATTTGAAGCCATCGATACGGTTGAAAAAGGGGCTGCGCCGGCTCTGGTTATTCAGTCTTTAGATTCTATGCTTCGGTTGATCGGGTTTACAGCGGATAATCCAGAGCCGGCTGGATACATCTTAAGCCGGATGACCGATGATCTGTCAGGCCGTCCGATTGCCTTTGTATTCCCGGGAGTGACAGATTGGGAAGATGGCGCGGAGGTTTGGCTTGATGCGGCGATGATTCGTGAATCCGTTAATGCGAAACAGGCTGAAGCAGGGTGGGCTTATCCGTTATATTACAATACGCTCTTTGCATCTTTACGCCATGAAATGAATCGGGCAATTATCGATGCTCAGGTTGGCGGTAGGGGGTATTGGCCGGAGGATCGAACGGTTGCCGGCGTAACGGTGAATAGTTATTCCGACTTGGCGGCTATTCCGCCGATTTGGCCTAAACTTTGGCGCCGATTGGAAGAGTACCTTCGAAATCATTCGTCGTTGGACGGGTTTGTTGATTTTTTGGCCCGCAGGAATGAACGGGTGAATATTATACCGACGCTGGAGGAATGCGGCCTTCAGGATCTGGTGGAAGTTATGGGAAATCAGGTGCGTTTGATTGAAAGGCCGGAAAATCTTCAAGTGGTTGGTCAGGCCGGAAAGGGAATCGGCTGAAACCATGGGTCATATTCAGTTGAGGCCGTTTGCTCTGGGACATACGATCCGGCACCGGTTGCACTGGCAGATAGAGAAACCTCGGGCGTTGGTTGTGTATGTATATGTCCGGCAGAGTTTCTGATCGACGGTATGGCCGTCCAGGTCTTGCTGCGGACAGTTGTCCAGGCAAAGCCGGCAGTTTTTGATGCAAAGGTCTTCGGCTAGAGGATCCGATGGCAGTTCCAGATTGGTCAGTATGGCTCCGATATTGATCATATTGCCGAATTTAGCATTGATAACGAGCGTATTCTTGCCCATACTTCCGATACCGGACAGCAATGCAGCATGGCGCATGGAAAGGATCCCCCGGCCCTCCAGCCGTTCAGCATCCCAAAATTCATAAGGGACATCGGAGGGCAACGGGACGGCTTTACCGCCTATTTTCTCAATGGCAAGTGCCCCCAGGTAACTGATGCGGTCATCATAAGGATAAATGGATGTCCGGTCCTTTAAAAAGCTTTTCTTGAACTTCTGGAAATGATGAATTGGCAATCGGATTTCAAGGGGATCATGGGTAAATAAATATTGGCGAAAGAAAGTATAAAGAGGAATACCGGAAGAAAAATCGAACTTTATATATTATCACAGCGATGACAAAGGAGATGTTTTGTCATGGATGCAGCGAACAGACAACGGATTGCTCAATTGAACCGGCGCCGGTGGATTGTATGGACTCCACTGGCTTTTGCGTTTTTGGCTTCCTATTTTCATCGGACAGCCACCGGAGTGGTGGCAGACAGCCTGATGCGGGACTTTTCCATTGCCCGGGCGGCAGATATTGGGGGCCTGGCTTCCGTTTACTTTTACATCTATGCTGTAATGCAACTTCCGGCCGGAATTTTGGCGGATACTTTCGGGCCCCGGCGGACTGTGTTATTGGCTTTACTGACCGCTACGGCGGGAGCGGTTATCTTTGGGGCAGCTCAAAACATTCCTATGCTTTATGCCGGGCGGATCCTGTCCAGTGCCGGGGTGAGCCTGATCTATATCAGTATCGTGAAGATTCACGCAGAATGGTTCCGGACCCGGGAGTTTACGACGATGACCGGATTAATCGTGGTGGCCGGAAGTTCCGGCTTTTTGTTGGCAGCCACACCGTTGGCATGGATGGTCGAATGGTTTGGATGGCGGACATCCTTTTATTCGATTGGCGCGTATACATTGATGGCCCTGATCTTTTGCTGGTTCTGGGTGAAGGATCGTCCGGCGGAGCTGGGATTGCCTTCGATGGCTGAGGTTGAAGCCTGGGAGGGGACGATAAAGCGGAACGAGAAAGCAGTGGAACCGAAACCTTATAACATTAAGGATAATTTAAAACAGGTTTTAGGCAATCCGGCAACTTGGTGGCCTTTTTTAGCTTCGGTGGCCATCTACGGCGTTTATATGGCCTTTATGGGGCTCTGGGCAGTGCCGTATTTGATGCAGGTGTATGGGTTCAGCCGGGTGACAGCTTCCAGCTATGTGATGGCCATGTCCATTGGGACCTTACTGGGGGCTCCAATTATCGGGGTAATCTCAGATCGCTTGGCACTACGCCGTTTGCCCAATCTGGTGGTTTCCAGCGGATTTTTGGCGTTATGGTTAGTGTTTACCTTTTGGGACGGGGGAAAACCGCCGGTCTGGGCTCTATATCCCATCTGCTTTGGGATTGGCCTGGGGATGTCCGGTAATAATCTCAATGTAGCTTGTGGTAAGGAAGTAACGCCTCCGGCAATGACCGGTATGGTTGCCGGTTTGGTGAATGCCGGGTCTTTTGTCGGCGGTGCCTTGATGCAACCGCTTTTCGGCTGGGTACTGGATCGGCATTGGCAAGGCGTTATGGAGGAAGGTGTCCGTATTTATCCATTGGAAGCTTATCAGCAGGCATTTATGATGTGTGCTGTGGTTTTAGGGTTGGGCGTTTTGTTTACGGCTTTAATTAAAGAAACCCGGGGAGTCAATATCCATTGTCAATAAAAGAAAAGGAGTGGTGTGATGCGCCGGGGTGTGCATACAATCGAGACGGTGATATCTTCCGTCGATTCTGAACGGGCGTTTCGAATTGCGGATGAATGTTTGATAGAAATACGGTTGGTGGAAACCCGCCGGGAGGATGCTGCCTGGCTGCATGAATATGAAGTCAGTGGCGAAGTCGGGAAAGTGAGCAAATTTATAAACCGTCTCCGGCAGGTTGAAATCAAAAGAAAAATATGATCTGTATTTTTCCTGTGAGATGGACTACTAACTCCTTGTCGTTATGACAAGGGGTTTTTGGTTTAATCTTGATGACTGGTGAAATACTAAAGGATGGCGACCCTTATACTGGTAACATTGGTTAGCTAATACAAGCCATTGAAGGGCTATAATGGCCTTATCAATCCTCAATCCGGGTCAGTCAAAAAAAGGGGGAATTGGATGAAACGCCATATCAAGAGCAATGTTTATTGGGTGGGCAAAGTCGATTGGGAACTGAAGCTGTTTCACGGTCATGAGTATTCAACCCACCGGGGTTCGACGTATAATTCCTATCTGGTAATGGAAGAAAAAACGGCGTTAATTGATACGGTCTGGAGTCCGTTTGGCAAAGAGTTCGTCGACAATTTAGCGAAAGAGATCGATTTGACGAAGATCGATCTGATCGTCGCTAATCACGCGGAAACGGACCATAGCGGCGGTTTGCCGGAGTTAATGAAGCGTATACCGGATACGCCCATTTATTGTACTACCAACTGTATCAAGGCGCTGAAAGGCCATTATCATCAGGACTGGAACTTTCATCCGGTGAAGACTGGCGATCGGGTCAGCTTGGGCAGTAAAGACCTGATCTTTATCGAAGCACCGATGTTACATTGGCCTGACAGTATGTTTTGCTACTTAACCAATGATAACATTCTCTTCAGCAATGATGCCTTTGGCCAGCATTATGCGTCGGAACTGCTTTTTAATGATTTGGTGGATCCCTGCGAATTATGGGCGGAAGCCATCAAATACTATGCCAATATTTTGACACCCTTTAGTAAGTTGGTCACCAAGAAAATTAATGAGTTTGTCAGCATGGGGGTTCCGTTGGATATGATTTGTACCAGCCATGGCGTGATTTGGCGGGATAATCCTTTGCAAATCGTAGAGCAATATCTTAAATGGGCCGACAATTATCAGGAAAATCAGGTAACGGTGATTTATGACTCCATGTGGGGGGCTACCCGGGTGATGGCGGAGAGCATTGCCCAGGGAATCAAACGGGCGGATAGGGACTTAACCATTAAGATTCATAATGCAGCCAAGTCGGATAAGAACGATGTGCTGACCGATGTGTTTAAATCCAAAGGGATTCTAATAGGCTCATCCACTCTCAACCGGGGGACGTTATTTTCCACGACAGGATTATTGGAAGAGATCCGGGGTTTAGAATTTAAAGGAAAAAAAGGTGCGGCCTTTGGAAGCTATGGCTGGAGCGGTGAGTCGGTGAATATGATCTCTGAAGGTTTGAAAAAGGCTGGTATCGATGTGGTCGATGACGGGGTGAAAGTCCAATGGCATCCTGATGATACAGCTGTTGAAAGATGTATGGATTATGGCAAACAGTTTGCGGCCAAATTGTGAGTTGTCAATCGCTGTGGAGAGTGGTTCGGAAGCTGACTGATGATTAGCGGGTACCGCCGGAGGGTGCCCTGCGTTCCGGGATCTATCAGAAGTTACAGGAATATTGGAATCCGATCTGTTCCAGCAGGGAAACAATATCTTATTTGCAAAACCTTAAAGCATTAAGGTTCAAGTTCAACCAGGATGGCTCGGGCCGGTGCGGCTTCCACACCCATCAGAGGGATGGGTAAAGCATAAAGCAGGTAGTCGCCTTCGGCGGCTTCCTGTAAGCGGAGGCCTTCGAGGATGAGGATGCCCGCTTCCAATAAGATTTTGTGGGTGGGATGATCCGGCTGATTGCGTTCGATGCCCAGCGCATCAATGCCGACTCCGCAGATCTTTTGTTCTTTTAAATATGCGGCGCCGGATTGGTCAAGGTAGACAAAATTGCTTTCTAAAATATCATCCTGGATAGAGTTGCGGGTTTTGAGCAGGATAAAATCTTCTTCGCTGATGGATTTTCCGGCTAAATCCCGTTCTGAAATATGATCCTCCACTTCCGTTAGATCCAATACTTTACAGGGGGTAATCACCCGGTTCAGATCTAACTGATCGATGGAAGTTCCTCCAGCTAGCATATGCATTGGCGCATCAAAGTGGGTCCCGGTATGGAGATTCATCGTTAACCGGGTTTCGTAACAGGAATGGGTGTTCAAATTGCTATCAACCGTAAAAACCGGCCGTTTGGCTGGTTTTCCTTTGTATACCGGCATGGCTGGATGAATCGGCATGGAGATATCGATAGTTTTCATTGAAAACCCTCCTGTCAGACGGATATCCATTCCCGGCTGTCCCTGGCCAGAAGTTCAAAGGCTTTGGCCGGGCCCTGGCTGCCGGCGTCATAGTTTGGGAAACGGAAACGCTGCTGATCCCGGAAAGCGATGAGTTGGTCAGCAAATTTCCAGGCTGCCTCCACTTCATCCCAACGGGAAAAGAGCGTAGTATCGCCGCGCAGGATGTCGTAGATCAGGCGCTCATAGGCTTCCGGAGTATTTCCCTGGGTCGGCAGGACGCAGCTGGTGTCCATTTTAGTGGCGACAATATCGTGATGGGTCAGAAAGTCTTTGGTGTTAAACTGGAAGTAAACGCCGGTTTCCGGTTGGATTTTAATCACCAGGAGATTGGGCTCCTGGATCTGCCGGTCTTTAAAATAGAGTAAAGGAGGCAATGTTTTAAATTGGATAACGATTTTGGCGGAGCGGGACCCCAACCGTTTTCCGGTCCGGATATAAAAGGGTGTTCCGAACCAGCGGAAGTTGTTAATCTGAAGCTTAAATGCAACAAAGGTTTCGGTTAACGAGGCCGGGTTCACATGGGGTTCGCTACGGTATCCGGGGACCGGCTGGCCGTTGATCATCCCCGGTCCGTATTGGCCGAATACTACGTCAGAACGGAGTTTTTCCGGAGTGAAATCGGCAATGGCCTGGATGACTTTTAGTTTTTCGTTGCGGATGGCATCGGTGCTGAGGTCCACCGGCGGTTCCATGGCGACAAGGGTCAAGATTTGAATGATATGGTTTTGAACCATGTCCCGGATGGCTCCGGAGCTTTCATAGTAGCCGCCGCGGGTGCCGACACCGTCCTGTTCGTTGAGGGAGATCTGGATATGGTCGATATATTGATTGCTCCATAAGGAGGCAAAGACCGGGTTGCAAAAGCGGAGAACCAGGATGTTTTGGATCATCTCTTTCCCCAGATAATGATCGATGCGATAAATGGTATCTTCACTGAAAACCCGGGTTAATTGCTGGTTTAGGTTTTGTGCTGTGGTTAAGTCTTTGCCGAAAGGTTTTTCGATGACCAGGCGTTGCCAACCCCGTTCCGCCGGAACAAATCCATGGTGATGCAGTTCGGCGACGATCAGCGGAAAGTAGTCAGGGGCTACGGCCAGATAAAAAACGCGGTTGCCCCCGGTTTGGCAGACAGTATCCAATTCCTCCAGATAGGTATGGAGTTGCTCATATCCTGCGCTGTTCTTGAAATCGAGGGAGAAGTAGTAAATGGCTTTGCGAAGCCTGGACCAGTGATGTTCTTCAATTTTATTGCGGGAAAATTTTTGTAGGGAAGCATATACCTCCTGTTGGTATATTTCGCGGCTTTTTTCCTTGCGTCCGACAGCGACAACGGCGAAGCGGTCGGGCAGTAAACCATCGTTGACCAGGTTGTAAAGGGCAGGCATTAGTTTGCGGTGGGACAGATCGCCGGTACCGCCGAAAATCACAAAAATCGCGGATGTATCCGAGGTTTTCATGCTCAACTCCTTAAAGGGTATCAAGGTTATGCTTTTCAAATGAAGTTGGGTTTATACTTTCATCAGTTTATGTTGGGCGACGTGAGATATTCATTTTTGAGCCGATGAATCGAATATACCGAAGCGGGGGTGTTGACAAATAAAAAATTTCCAGCTATAGTTAAATTGTTGGAAAAATTTTAATATAGTATATTTTTTTGGTAATTAAAGACGATTGATTGCGTTGCAAAAGTCGTCTTTTATTTTGATTTGGAGGCGATAAAGTATGAGAAAATGGGGAATGAAGTCAATTTGTCTTTTATTTCTGATGCTGTTTATGGTAGTGAATGCAGCGCCAAGCCTTAATGCGGCACCACCACCTCCACCACCTGTTCCTGAGGTTAGAGTCCAAATGTATAATGGAAATACGACGCCGCATAACAATACGATCTTTCCATGGTTTAAAATTATCAATGTTGGACGGGTGCCGGTCAATTTGGAGGAAGTCAAAATCCGGTATTACTACACGATCGATGGAGAGCGGAGACAGAATTTCTGGTGTGATTGGTGTACCATCGGAGCTGGGAATGTGACAGGTCGGTTTGAAAGAATTCATCCTCCGAGAAGAGGAGCAGATTATTATTTTGAACTCGGATTTAAACGGGAAGCCGGATTTCTTCATCCCCGCCAAAGTATCGAAGTTCATACTCGGCTGGCAAAGGTGGACTGGAGCAATTATAATCAGATGAATGATTATTCCTTTAATCCCAGAGCTAGAACCTATGAGGATTGGGACAAAATCACGGTTCATTTGCTGTTTATGGTAGTGAATGCAGCGCCAAGCCTTAATGCGGCACCACCACCTCCACCACCTGTTCCTGAGGTTAGAGTCCAAATGTATAATGGAAATACGACGCCGCATAACAATACGATCTTTCCATGGTTTAAAATTATCAATGTTGGACGGGTGCCGGTCAATTTGGAGGAAGTCAAAATCCGGTATTACTACACGATCGATGGAGAGCGGAGACAGAATTTCTGGTGTGATTGGTGTACCATCGGAGCCGGGAATGTGACGGGCCGGTTTGAAAGAATTCATCCTCCGAGAAGAGGAGCAGATTATTATTTTGAACTCGGATTTAAACGGGAAGCAGGATTTCTTCATCCCCGCCAGAGTATCGAAGTTCATACTCGGCTGGCAAAGGTGGACTGGAGCAATTATAATCAGATGAATGATTATTCCTTTAACCCCAGAGCCAGAACCTATGTGGATTGGGATAAAATCACGGTTCATTTCGAAAAACCCAGACCCCATTGGCCGAGTGAGCGGCATCGGTGGTGAAACTGACCTCTTCCTGGATTTAACAGGAAGAGTTTTTGCTAATTTTCTATATTTTTTAGTTTGTATTCCCGATATCTTCCAAAAATCATTGCTTATTCCGAGCTAAAAGTGGTAAAACTGAAGTATAGGCTGTACAGGGATGAATACAGGGATATCGGAAAGGATGATCAGGATGAGTGTCAATGAAAATGCCGCAATGATTATGGAGGAGCGTTGGGAGGACGAGGTAACCTTGCGGTTTCGGGCCGGAGGGTATGAGGCGGTTGTCATTCCCGGGGTGGGAGCGCAGATTATTGAATTTCGGGATCTGAAGCGAAAGCTTGATCTGGTGAGAACCCCCAATCGGGCGGATCTGGCGGGATTTAAAGCCAGGCCTCAGGTGTATGGAATACCGTTTTTATTCCCGCCGAACCGGATCGAAGACGGGAAGTTTCCAGTGGAAGGCCGGGTGTTACAGTTTCCGGTGAACAGTCCTACCGGGAATAACCATTTGCACGGATTTTTAAGAATTAAGCCATGGCAAGTCGTCAACGCGGTTGCCGAGGGAGAGGCAGTCACGATTGAATTAGCCTTTGATGGGGATTCGGGTGATGACGACTATATCGCTTATATAAACCAATTTCACTTTAAAATGATTTATAAGTTGTCCCAGGCCGGTTTGGAACAACGGTTACAAATTACCAACCGGGGCAAGGAGACGTTGCCTATCGGTATCGGGTTCCATACAGCCTTTAAGGTACCTTTTCATCCGGAGTCGAAACCGGAAGACTACCGCCTACGGGTTTCTATCGGCCGGAAATGGGAACTGAATGACCGGGGGCTGGCTACCGGCAAATTGCTGGATCTAACGGTGGAAGAAGAATTATACCGGACGGAGGGCGTAAAGCCGCAGGGAACACCGATTAGTATTCATGGTACAGCCGAACCAATGATGGTGGATGGGAAAGCATTTCACGGGGCGATCATCGATGATCTGGCGCAAAAATTACGCTTGATTTACCAGGTCGGACCTCAATACAAACATTGGGTTATTTGGAACGATGCCGGGGATCAGCAGTTTATCTGCCCGGAACCCCAAACCTGGGTGATCAATGCACCCCATCTCCAGTTGGATCCGGAGGTAACCGGTTATCGTGAGCTCAAACCCGGTGAAACCTGGGTGGAAGATTGTGCCGTATGGATTGAGGCGTATTAAGTGAAGGATTAAATCTTAACCATAAGAAAACCAACCTCTTTGGCTTGAGGTTGGTTTTTGGTTTAGTGGAACAATTGGACAATGGTGATATGAGGATTTGATTGCAAATCGCAATGGTACGGGTTTTTTAAAGGGTTGCGCTTCCGGTCGGTGATGATTTTCAAAGCCGGCCGTAAAGGCATCTGAGGGTTATGATCCGTTACGATGGCAATTTCATTGGTATTAAGCAAGACCTGAGAACCAGGGGGATAGATGGCAACGTTTTTAATGAAGAACGTCGTGGTCACCCGATCGATCTGGGTTGACGAGATCCCCAGCAAATATTCGGCAGCCTCGTGCGGTAATATTTTGCGGTTGTATACCCGGTCAGAGGTGAGAGCATCGTAAATGTCGGCAATGGCAACGATTTTGGCTAACGGATGAATCTCGGCAGCTTTTAATTGCTGAGGATAACCGCTGCCGTCGCACCGTTCGTGGTGTTGCAGGGCAATTTGAGCAATATCCCGTTTGAATATGGGGATCTGATTCAAAATCTCGTAATTGTGGCGGGCATGCTCTTTGGCGATCTCATATTCCCGCGGGGTTAAACTGTTAGGCTTAAATAAGATGGATTCGGGAATTTTAGTTTTGCCGACATCATGCAGCAAGGCACCCATGCCCAGGGTCAGTAACTTATTGTTGTCCAGGTTTAAGGCTTTGCCTGTGATTAGACTATAAATGCAGACATCCAGCGAGTGTGCATAATAGTAATCACAAACGCCTGGGAAACCGGTAAGCTGCAGGATGGTATTTTGATGGCTGAATATGGTTTTTAAAATCTGTTCAACGAGATTGAAAACATCTCCCGGGGATATCGGTTTATCCTCCTTGATGGCATCAAGTAACGCCGTCACTTCCTGGTAGGCTTTGGCATAGAACTGTTGAACCGGATTGGGTAAAATGTCATTAAGGTTGACTTCGCCTGCAAAAACGCTGACCTTTTGAATTTGGCGTACTTTGAGCTGATTGATGTAACTTGGTTTAATAACCGTTCCTTTGCCCAGCAGGAGGTTGCCGTTGAAATAGACGTCTTTTTGAAGGACCATTCCGGGGCGTATTTCATTAATGTCAAGTTCGTAATGGATTTGTTTCATGTGCATCACTCGCTTGTTTTGGTCAAAATGTCATATTTTTAAAAAATTTTTAATTCAATTGTATCATAGAAAGGTTAAACTGATAAACAGTCAGTAAAAATTGATTAAAAATGAACCAAAAGTAATATATAAGAATCAAAACATGATATTCAAGGAGGGTTTAAGGTAAGGATTTTGATTAAATCAACTTCCAATACCTTACACTTGAATCTGCTTCGGGTATTCGATATAATAACCATTGTTACAACGACATGACTGAGATTCCCGTGAGCCTTAATTTTTGAACCTACATGAACGCATCGGGAGATTTATACTAGATACCGGATATCAGGCCCAAAGTAAGTCCGATAACGGCAGGGGAAGATAGAAGGATTTATGCGATCACCCACCTATCGAGAGATAGGTGTCAAAAATGGGGCAACGGCTTCTTGGTTGCACAGGAACACTATTAAAGACCTCGGTTTTAAACCGCAGGTCTTTTTCATTTTTACAGAAGCAGAATAAGTCCATGCCGGAAATGGGAATATTATCGGGGAAAGGAAGTTCCATGAAAGGATGGATAAGATGAGACAACGAGTATTTGTTCCGATATTGGTCGTTGGTTTACTGGCGGCATGCGGATGGGGTTATTCTCAGTATCAAAAGCGGATGCAGTGGGAGATCAACGCTGAAAACCAATATCAACGGGCGTTTGAGGAGTTGGCGGCACATGCCAATAATATGGAGAGTGAATTGACTAAATCATTGGTAGCTGCGTCCTTTCCCCAAACGATGCGTCTTTTGACCAACGTTTGGCGGGAAGCAAATTCCTGCCAAGAAAGCTTGGGGCAGTTACCGTTAACGTCGTTGGATCTGTCGAAAACCAAAATGTTTTTGGCCAAAGCCAGTACCTTCTGTTTTAATACGGCTCAAGAAAAGCTGATCAAAGGGACAGAAATCGACGATAAAGAATGGGAGACTTTACAACAGTTCAGGGATCAATGCCGTCTGGTAACCAAGCAATTGACGGACTTACAGCAAAAGTTCTTTAATGAACGGGCAAACTGGTTGGAAGTCGCCCGGGTGGGAACGGCTGCAGCTGCCGGTTTGGCCAATGGCTTAAACAATAATAAAGTCACCAAATCCTTTTTAATGTTAGAAGACGGGCTGCGCCGGGTTCCAGATGTGGAGTTTGAAGGGAATAATTTGGACTTTGAACCTAAACCCACCGGGTTGACCGGAGAAAAACTCACCCCGGAACAGTGTAAGGAGAAACTCCGTAAGTTTTTAGGGCCGGAGTATCAAAATGCCAATATTAAGTACGAACGGACCATTAAAGGCGGATTTACCAGTTATATGTTTTTAGTCACTGATCCGAAAAATTCGAAACATGAATTACGCTGCAGCGTTAGTCAAAAAGGCGGACATGTGGCTTGGGTTTTAGGCAACCGCCTAGTCCAAGATTCCAAATTATCTCTGGCGGAATGCGCTGCTAAGGCAGAAGCATTCTGTGAACGGAATGGATATCCCAATATGAAAACAGTAAGTAAAGAGAGTTTTGAAAATGTGACCACATGTACTTTGGTGCCGGAACGGAACGGGGTCCTTTACTATCCGGAGTTAATCAAAGTGCAAGTAGCCCAGGATAATGGGGATATCTTAGGATGTGATGCCATTAATTACCTGACCTTCAACGAACCGGCGGCAGCGGCAGCCACATCAATTAAACCGAAGATTACCCGGGAAAGGCTGCAGCAGCTCATCAGTCCCCGCTTGAAGGTGGAACGAATTCAAGTGGCCCAGGTGTTGGACGAAATGTACAATAAAGTAACCTGTTATGAAGTTGCCGGAACTCAAGGCGGCGATCGATTTTTGATCTATTACAATGCAACTACCGGTAAGGAGGAAAAGATTCGCCGGGTTGATGAAAATGGCAATGAAATTATGTGATGAATGACCTCACTGGAATCCTTGACAAATTGCGCCAATTAAAGATATAATTTTAATCAATATCATATGGGAGCAATGATGAGGACTAGTAATCAGCTGAAAGGCTAAGAGAGTCGGCGGTTGCTGCGAGCCGATGCCGGAACTGATGAATCCCCCTCTGAGCTGTTGAAAGAACTATCGGCTTTAAAGCTGATACAGTAAGTTCAACCGGTTCAGTCCGTTATCGCTGGCTAAAGATTCCGATTTATTTTAAATCGGAAAATAGGGTGGTACCACGGCCTTTCGTCCCTAACCATGACGAAAGGCCTTTATTTTTTAATAGATACTTAAAGAAAGAGGTGTCTTTATTATGGCGCGAATTCTAGTGAGTGATCCCATCACTGCAGCAGGAATTGAACTTTTTAAAGAGGCTGGATTTGAGGTGGATGTGAAAACGGACCACACCCCGGAAGAACTGGAGGCCAAGATCAAAGACTATGATGCCTTGATTGTCCGGAGCCAAACGAAGGTTACGGCAAAAATCATTGCAGCTGCCGATAATTTGAAGGTTATCGGCCGGGCCGGGGTCGGAGTCGACAATGTGGATGTGGAAGCAGCCACGAAAAAAGGAATCATCGTTTTGAATGCTCCTGACGGAAATACCATTTCCACTGCAGAATTGTCCGTCGCCATGCTGTTAGCTTTGGCCCGGAATATTCCTCAGGCGCATTGCTCCATGAAAGAAGGGGCTTGGGATCGGAAAAAGTATGTTGGAGTGGAAGTTAACCGCAAAGTATTAGGTATTGTCGGAATGGGCCGGATTGGAACTGAAGTGGCTAAACGGATGTTGGCCATGGGGATGACGGTCAATGCCTATGACCCCTTCTTCACCACGGAACGGGCTGAAAGCCTGGGAGTAAATCTGGTGGATTTGGATACCATCATTACTCAGTCGGACTTTATCACGGTCCATACCCCGCTTACTCCGGAAACCAAAGGGTTGTTTGGGGCTAAAGAGTTCGCTCGGATGAAAAAAGGGGTGCGCCTGGTCAACTGTGCCCGGGGCGGTATCTATGATGAAAAAGCTCTGGCGGAAGCGGTTAAATCCGGACACGTGGCCGGAGTAGCTTTGGACGTTTATCCCGAAGAGCCGCCGACGGACCGGACTTTGATCGATTTGCCGCAAGTTATCGTTACGCCGCATTTGGGAGCTTCCACTGTTGAAGCCCAGGAGAATGTGGCCATCGATGTGGCGGTGGAAGTTATCAAAGTGCTGAAAGGCGAATCATTTAAAAATGCAGTAAACCTTCCGGCCCTTCGTCCGGAGGTGCGGGCTGCCATTCAACCCTATATGGGTTTGGTGGAGAGTCTAGGGAAATTCATCGGTCAGTTGGTGACCGACAGGATTAAAAAATTAGAAGTCAATTATATGGGCGAAATTTCAACGGTAGATACGTCCTACTTGTCCTTATTATTTGTCAAAGGCCTGTTGCAGGCGCGGCTTAACGGCGAAGTGACACCGGTTAACGCGATGGTGCTTGCCCAGGAACGCGGTTTGAAGGTCAATGAGGTAAAAACCAAGGATGTTATCGGCTATGCGAATTTGATCAAGATAGCCGTTACCACCGAAGCCGGTATGCATACCTTGACTGGAACGGTCTTTGAAAACGGAATGAAAGTCGTCGAAATTGAAGGCTTCCACTTTGACCTGGTTCCAGAGGGTAATTTGATTGTCGTCGATCATATCGACCAGCCGGGTATTATCGGTGAAGTGGGAACGATCCTGGGCGCTAACCAGATCAATATCGCTTCGATGCAGGTTGGCCGGAAGGTTCAGGGCGGAAAAGCCTTGATGGTTTTGGCTGTGGATAGCGTTGTCACTCCTGAGATACTTAGCAAGATCGAAAATGTAACCAATGTGACTAAAGCTAATGCTGTTTATCTGTAAGTTTGAATAGTTTGAATCTATCGACGTGGCCGCGGGAAAACCGCGGCTTTTTTCATAACGATTCTTAAAGATGATAACGAAAATCGCAGGTTTGCATACTATATTAAGAAGCAATGGATTCTGTAAAGGGAGGGATAATGATGAAGGGCGTATATCCCCTGAAAACCCTCCAAATGATCATCAGAAACGAATGGCTCGTCGATAGTATTGTCAGCTTGGGAAGCGGTTTTACATCCCATTTGGCTTATCAAAATAAAGATATCGAACCGGAAGTACTAGATGACATTCGCGCCAACAGATTTGGAGAGGAACAACTGGGGGAAGTCATTCATTTAAGTCCAATAGGGGGGCGCCGAATCGCTAAGGTTGAAATTGCTAAGGCCAATGACTTTGAAACCTTTGTCCGTTTCGACTTTCGCTTGCTGGAAGTTCGACCCTTTTTGCGGAATGGCCTGATTGCGATGGAACCCCAATATCTGTGTTATTATGGGAAAAACCCGGCTTAGCCGGGTTTTTTAACTCCTCGGGTGTTTATTGGCTCCGGCCAAAGATTATACGAAAATTGCGGCAATAATCAGGAATGTTCGTCATTGACCTGGGTCCGCTCTGTGCTATAATAATAACATTACTATTTAAACAGATCATTGAGGAGTGCTTTATGAAAGTCGACGTTTATTTTTATCCCCATGGCGGATCTGCAGCCCTGAATGACAAAAATGTAGTGGTTCTTGACGTTTTGCGGGCCACCAGTACGATTGTGACAGCTTTGTCTCATGGGGCCATCGAGGTTATTCCGGTACTGGAACCGGTCGAAGCCGTTGACTTGCTTCGGGGAATCGGTTCGACGGACTGCGTCACCGGGGGCGAACGTAAAGGCTACAAAATTGAAGGGTTTGATTTCGGTAACTCCCCGTTGGAATATACGGAAGACAGTATCAGCGGGAAGAAAGTGATCCTGACTACGACCAACGGGACCAAAGCGATTAAATGGGTACAGGGTGCAGCAGAAGTGCTGATTGGATCTTATTTGAACGTCAGTGCCATTGCTGATTATTTACGTGAAGACCAGCGTGATACGGTGATCGTTTGTTCCGGCCGGGAAGGCAATTTTTCATTGGAAGACTTGGCTTGTGCCGGTAAGATTACCGCATTGTTGAAAGAGGCGATACCCTCATTGGAGATGAGTGATGCGGCTCAAACGGCCTGTTGGATCTCGGAACGGGCCGATCAAACCGGGTTGGAAAAATTCATCGGAGAGACGGAACACGGACGTTATTTAAAAGAGATTGGGATGGCATCGGATATCAAAGCCTGTTCGGCCTTGGATCAGCATCCGATCCTGCCGCATTACCGTAATGGCAAGATTTATATCGGTGAACGGCAATAACGGGCGGTTAACCGGCAGAGTGCGGAAGCGCTCTGCCTTTTAAATTTGATGATTTTTTGGCTTGATGCAGGAATTACCAGGTAGATATAGAAGACAAATTATACGTATAAATTATAGATGGAAAGAGGGTTTAAGCGGATGGAACAGATCCGGTTGGGACGAACGGGGTTGATGGTGAGTCGGAGCGGTTTTGGAGCGATTCCGATTCAGCGGATCAGTTTTGACGAAGCAAAGGACTTATTGCGAAAGGCTTATGATCGGGGAATAAACTTTTATGATACAGCCCGTTCCTATACAGACAGCGAAGAAAAGATCGGTTATGCCCTGGCGGATGTCCGGGATAAGATCATTATTGCCACCAAAAGCGGGGCGACAGATCGGAAGACCTTGCGGGAACATTTGGAGACAAGTCTTAGAAATTTAAATACAGACTATATTGATATTTATCAATTACATAATCCGAAACAACTGCCGGATCCCGATGACGAGGAAGGGCTTTATGCGGAGCTTCTGGAGATAAAAGCTGAAGGAAAGGTCCGGTTTATCGGAATTACCAACCACCGGATCGATTTGGCGATAGAAGCGGTTCGTTCCGGGCTTTACGATACGATGCAGTTTCCGCTGAATTCTTTATCGTCTGAACGGGATTTGAGTATTATCGACGAATGTCTTAAACACGATGTGGGATTGATCGCCATGAAGGGAATGTCCGGCGGGCTGATTACCAACGCTCAGTCAACTTTCGCATTTCTCCGCCAATATCCCAATGTGGTACCGATTTGGGGAATTCAACACCATTGGGAATTGGAGGAATTTCTTCAACTGGAAGCCAATCCGCCGGCATTGGATGAGGCCATGTGGGAAATTATCCAGAAGGATCGGGAAGAATTGGCCGGGAGTTTTTGCCGGGGGTGTGGCTATTGTCTACCCTGTCCGGCAGATATTGAAATCCCCATGGCAGCCCGGATGGCGTTTTTGTTGAAGCGGGCAGCGTATCAGCAATATTTGACGGATGAATGGAAAGAGAAGATGGCACGGATCGAAAAATGTATCCTATGCGGCCATTGCCGGAGTAAATGCCCCTATGACCTTGACACACCGGCATTGCTAAAAAAGATGCTCGATGGTTACCGACAGTTTTATGAAACCCACCATGCATAAGAAAAAGGCTTCCGTGAGGGAGCCTTTTTTATAGGAACAGAGCTAATTGTTTGATTTTTGCATCAACCTCTGGATCATTTAGCCCGGCGATGGCCTGGGCGCATTTGTAGATGAACTCCCGGTCTACGCCGGGGATGTTCTTAAACCGGGTGTATAGCTTATTGGTTAAATAGTTAACTTCATCCGGGGTCAAACGTTTCCCCCTCCTTCAAGATGAGAATCTTAATTCATCTTATGCCTGAAGAGGTTTATTGGAGAATATTGAAAGCAGAAACCGGCTTTTAAAATATGTTTCTACTGGCTGTTAACGGATTTCTGCCTTTTTGACTCCTATCTTGAAGGCACAGCCTATACCGGATATATATTTGACTTATTAGTTGGTCAATGCTTGTAAAGGAGCTGGAATGTGGCCGCCGCGGCGGACGAATTTGGCCGGACTGAAGGGACGGACGGCCATGATCGGGGCGCTGCCCAGGAGTCCTCCGAATTCGACCATATCGCCGACTTGTTTTCCGGGAACCGGAATAATCCGGACTGCCGTTGTTTTATTATTGATCATTCCGATAGCCATTTCATCAGCAATGATTCCGGCAATGGATTCAGCCGGGGTATCACCGGGAACTGCGATCATATCGAGACCTACCGAACAGACGCAGGTCATCGCTTCCAATTTTTCGATGGAGAGGGCACCGGCCTGGACGGCTTCGATCATTCCGGCATCTTCACTGACCGGGATGAAGGCTCCGCTCAATCCGCCAATGGCTGATGATGCCATGGAACCGCCCTTTTTCACTGCGTCATTGAGAATGGCCAGGGCAGCGGTAGTTCCGGGGCCGCCACAACGTTCCAGGCCCATCGCTTCCAAAATATTCGCTACACTGTCACCGATAGCGGGAGTCGGTGCCAGGGACAGATCGACGATTCCAAAGGGGATATTTAACTGCTCCGAGACTTTTCTGCCGATCAATTCACCGACTCGGGTGATCTTAAAGGCCACCCGCTTAATTTCTTCGGCGAGGGTCCGGAAGTCGCAATCCGGCAGACGTTCTACTGCGGCTTTGACAACGCCGGGGCCGCTGATACCGATGTTAATGACTGCCTCAGCCTCGCCGACGCCGTGGAAGGCACCGGCCATAAAGGGGTTGTCTTCCGGAGCATTGGCAAATACAACTAATTTGGCACAGGCCAGTCCATCCTGATCTTTGCTGAGTTCGGCAGCTTTTTTAATGGTTTCGGCCATTTTCAGAACAGCATCCATGTTGATGCCGGCTTTGGTAGTGGCGACGTTGACGGATGCACAGACCTTATTGGTGGATGAAAGGGCCACCGGTATAGATTCGATCAGTTTGGCTTCGCCCCGGGTCATTCCCTTTTGGACCAGGGCGGAGTATCCTCCGATAAAGTCAATGCCTAAAAAAGCGGCTACTTCATCGAGCATATAGGCAAATTTTAAATAATCATCACTCTCGGCTGACTGAGCCAGTAAGGCGATAGGGGTTACTGCGATCCGTTTGTTGATGATGGGGACCCCGTAGGTCTTTTCCATCAACATAACGGTATCCAGCAACCGATCGGCTAAGCGTTTGATTTTTTCAGAAGCTTTTTTCACAGCGAGATCAATGTCCGGAGATGCGCAATCCAGGATATTGATGCCCATGGTTACGGTACGGATATCAAAATGATAATTTTCAACCATTTGTATGGTTTCTAAAATTTCCTGAGGAGTATAGGGCATGGTGATCACTCCAGTTATAGATTTTGGGCATAGATAATGGGCACTGGGCACTGAGTTCTAGGCAGTGAAAGGAACACAGATGCGTCTCCGCAAAAACCCAGAACCTAGAACCTAGGGCCCCGAACCTGTCATCCGATTTTATTTCAAATGCGATGCATATACCGGAAAATATCTTCGTGTTGGACGACGATGTTGACGCCCAATTGTTTGCCAGTTTCGTCCAGAGCTTCTTTCAGTTCTACCAAATTTTTAGTGGCGCCGGAAATGTCCACTAAAAGGATCATGGCAAAAATATCCTGAAGGATGGTTTGGCTGATGTCGATAATATTGGCATTATATTGAGCCAGGGCTTGGGAAACTGCAGCCACGATTCCCACCCGGTCTTGACCCATGACGGTTATAACCACATGTTCTTTTTCTTTCATCCTTATTCACCTCGATTTACAATTTGCCTAACGGTTTGATTGCACGCAGGATAGTCTGTTGATTATTCGCGTTTCATCGGTCTACTCCTGCCGGATTATCCATTGGATACATAGAATTAATAATTCATTATTGAATTAAGGGTATTGTGAAGAGGGTTTTGGGAATTATTTTGCGAAAAAAACGTTAAGATCAATGATTATCTCGGAAGATGTAAAAAAATGCTAGTAAAATGAGGTGACCCGGTTGAAATACCATATCATTTCTGACCAGTCCGGCCGGCTGGTGGCAACAACTGAAGATGGGGAACACTGGATTGCCGATAAAATAGAGTTTGCCATTCGGCCGAAAGACAATAATCGGCGGGAGATTCTCACCGGAGTTCAGCAAAAAATTGCCGAACAGGCTCAGATCAATGAAACAGGTTTACTGAAGTATCGCGATTTTATCAGAGAAGGGGAAGATTATTATTTAATTCGCTCGGAAACTGAACTGAACGGGCAAGCCTTCACCCCTGCCAGTTTGGAGGATGCCTGTCGGGGGTTATTACGGATTTTAAAGATTATGAACGCTTTTCATCGTCAAGGACGAGCCATCGGCGGGCTGAGCCGGGGGATGTTGTGGCAGGATGGGGCCGGAGAGTTGGTCCTTCAAGATCCGTTGGTGATGAATTATTTAAGTTCATGGATTGGCGGCACGGATTACCGGTATGATCTGTCGCCGGAAGTGATCCGGGGTGAAGCTTGGGGAAAAGCTGCTGACGTGTATAGTTGGGGCGTCATCGCCTATCAGCTGCTTACCGGGACTCATCCTTTTAATGCCCGCAATGACGCCGATCGTATTGCCCAGGTATTACGAGGCAAAGTGGTTGAACCCCGAACCCTTCAGCCCTATTTAAGTCCTGAGCTGAGTGGGTTGATCGTTAAATCCCTCTCGGTGGACCCGGGAGAACGGCCAACTCTGGAAACGATAATAACCGAGCTTTCGCGGTTAATAGATAATCAGAGGTGCATTGTATCCGGAGCAGAAGCGCAAGCATACTCGGCCAAGGCCGGACAGAGTTTAAAACGGCATCAATCCCGAGAAAAGGTTTGGCTCTGGTTCCGGCGGTACGGTGTCATCTGCCTTACTGTCCTTGCTGTTCTGGCAGTCGGTATTTTCCTGACTCTGGAGTTCCGGGCGGAACCGGTGATTACCAAGGAACATACACCAGCTCAGGTCGTTAACTTCTATTTTGAGGCGGTCCGGACCAATAATGTACCATTGATGGGGGAAACCCTGCATAAGGCTAAAAACAGCCTGGAAGGGATGGTCTCCAATATACATGTGATGAACGTCCAAATGGCGTCCGAGGTGACTCCGGAAGGCCGGTTAAAAATTGTCATCGATGAACTGCAGATCAAGCCGATTTTGGAAACAGCCGAGAAGTATCAGTATGACATCGTTTATAAACTCCATATCAATATGGGGAAAAAGACCCAGTATATGGAGAGGGAAGATCGGTTTACGCTAAAGCCGGTGCGGAATATTTGGCGGATTACCGAAATTGAGGTGTTGAAATCCAATCACTATGAAGTGGAACATGAGCTTGAATCAGCGGAAGTAAATTCATAAAGTTATCATCAAAAGACACCCTCCTAAGGCCTTTGGCATAGAGTAAAAGGATGAAGGAGGGTGTTTTCATTTGAAGTTTGAACCAACGATCATTCGCAAGGAAACGGATGTGGTCGTCCTGGGTGGCGGGACGGCCGGGTGTATGGCAGCGGTCACTCTCAAAGAACTAGCGCCTGAGTTGGAAGTGCTGGTTGTTGAAAAGGCCAATATTCAACGGAGCGGTTGTCTGGCAGCAGGGATGAATGCCATCAATGCCTATTTAAATCCTGGAGAAACGCCGGAGTCGTTTACCAAATATGTTCGTTATGATGCGATGGGCCTCATTCGTGAAGATTTGGTCTATTCGGCGGCAGAAGAGATCAACCGGGTAGTAGCCAAAGTTGAGCAATGGGGACTCCGGATCCAAAAAGACTCCAGTGGCCGATATCAGCCCAGAGGCCGCTGGAACATTAAAATCAACGGTGAATCGCTGAAACCGATTTTGGCAAAGGCGGTAAAAACGGCCGGAGTAGAAGTGCTCAACCGGATCAACGGCGTAGACTATTTGGTGAGAGACGGGCAGGTTTGCGGCGTTATCGGCTTTAATGTCCGGGACGGGGTCTGCTGGGTAATTGAAGCGAAAGCGGTCATCTGTTGCACCGGCGGCGCTGCCGGATTGTACCGTCCCAACAATCCGGGCCTGGCTGCGCATAAAATGTGGTATCCCCCCTTTAACACCGGAGCCGGTTATGCTATGGGAATCCGGGCCGGTGCGGAGTTCACCAGTTTGGAAATGCGGTTTATTGCCCTTCGTACCAAGGATATGATCTGTCCCACCGGTACGCTGGCGTTAGGATTCGGGGCACGGCAACTCAATGCCTACGGCGAGCAGTTTATGAAAACCCGTTTTGGCCATTTCGGGGGCGAAGGTTCGCCCACCTGTCTTCGGGTTTTCGGTCCTACGCAGGAAGTGAAGGAGGGGCGAGGGCCCTGTTATTTGGATACCCGTCATTTACAGCCGGAACAGGTCCGGGCCCTTAAGGAGGCCTATCTGGATATGTATCCTGGAATTGTATTGCAATGGGCTGCTAATGGCTTTGATCCGTCAAAGGAGCCGGTTGAGGTTTGCGGGACGGAGCCTTATGTGATGGGAGGCCATTGTCAGGCTGGATACTGGGTCGATCGGGAACGCCGGACGACGCTGGCCGGGTTGTATGCAGCCGGTGATGTAGCCGGTGGCTATCCTTACAAATTTGTCAGCGGATGTTGGGCTGAAGGGGTGATCGCCGCCCGGGCAGTCGTCGGGGATCTCCGTTCCGGACGAATTGGGGAACCGCCGGTGCAGATGGCCTTTGAGGATAAACTGGAGCGGATCTATCGGCCTTATCGGCGCTTCCGGGATGGACAGTCGGGAGTGACTGCAGCGGAAATGGAGGAACGGCTTCAAAAGATCATGGATGAGTACGCCGGAGGCATCAGTAAATTTTATGAAGTGAATCAGGCAGAGCTGGCCATCGCCCGTAGGTTATTGGAGCGCCTGGGTGAACAAGTCGATTATCTAGTTGCTGAGGATTGGCATCAGTTGCTCCAATGTCATGAAGTGATCGATCGGATTGATGTGGCGAGACACCTGGTGGAACATTTGGACTATCGGAAGGAAACCCGTTGGCCGGCTTTTCAAAGCCGAAGCGATTATCCAAACCGGGATGACTTCAATTGGCTGAAGTTCATCAATTCCAGGCGTAACCCGGAGACCGGCCGGATTGAGATGATAGAGCGGCCCTATGAACCGATGATCGGCGGCGAGCGGTATTTACCGCGTTAATGGGTACGAGGTGATGGCTTTGGATTATTGTTCATAGTGCATAGTTTATAGAGTATTTGTTTCGCGTTTTGTGTTCCGGGTTTAGCTGGTTATAAGGGTTCGAGGTTCTAGGTCCTGGGTTCTGGGTTATGGAGGAACGCGTAGCGTTCCTGCCTAAACCTAGTACCTAGCACCCAGTACCCGAGCCGACTCTGTTAACTAACTACTGGCTCCTGTCTCCTAATTCTTCTCTTGCGAATTTTCGTTGTTCCCCGTTCCTAAGGTTGATATAATGAAGGTATATTTTTGGTGCTTCGGAGGAATGGGACGGTATGAAGTTTAGGCCGTGTATTGATTTGCATCAGGGGAAGGTGAAGCAAATCGTCGGGGGAACATTGACGGATACAGCTGACGGTTTGATTGAGAATTTTGTGGCGGAGCAGGATGCTGCATATTATGCTGAACTTTTTAAGCGGGATGGATTGACCGGCGGGCATATCATCATGCTGGGCCCTGGGAATGAGGATGCGGCATTACAGGGGCTCCGGGCTTATCCCGGAGGATTGCAGGTCGGCGGCGGGATCAATCCCGAGAATGCTGAAAAGTATCTGGAGGCAGGAGCCTCCCATGTGATCGTGACTTCATATATCTTCAGCAATGGAGAGCTAGATCCGATACGGTTGGATAAGATGGTGGCAGCCGTAGGCCGGGAACGGTTGGTTCTGGATCTGAGCTGCCGTTTGAAAGATGGAGTCTATTATGTGGTCACGGATCGGTGGCAAACCTTTACTTCGTGTGTTGTAAATCGGGAGACTCTGGAGGATCTTGCCGGATATTGTGACGAGTTTTTGATCCATGGAGTTGATGTGGAAGGCAAGCGTCAGGGAGTTCAGGAGGAGTTGGTTCAACTATTGGGAGAATGGGCGCCGATTCCCGTAACCTATGCTGGAGGAGCCCGAAATTTGGAAGACTTGGAGCTAGTGAAGAGGTTGGGCCGGGGTAAAGTGGACTTAACCATTGGCAGTGCGTTGGATATCTTCGGGGGTACGTTGCCCTACCGGGTGGTTTTAGCGTGGCAGGAAGGCCAGTAAGGGGTACAAACGCCCCCTTTTTTATTGGGATTATCCTGTTTGGATTGATCGTTATTGGGTGTTGGGGGGATCGGGTCTGGGCCGGGTTAACGCCGGATCCGGCAATTGTCTGCGGCCCGGTTCAGTTCCTTCAAACCGCGGGGAATGGGCGATGGTAATGCTGTTTAAGTTGATTTCCAGGCCGGACCGGCCGGGAACGGTACCTGGTTGTTTACGCAGTTCTACCCTGGGGATGACCACGGTTAATTCATAGGGAATATCCGGCCGTAACTCCCGGGTAACCTGAATGGACAGGCCCCAGAGTTTTAATGAAACCGTATCCAATACGGTGTTGGGGTTTAGACTTCTTTTCAAGAAACGCTCCCCAATCTTTTTTAGGAACTGGCGGAGGTTACCGAAGCCCATGGCGAACACCTCGAATCGATATAGTATATGAAAAATGGTGTCCAAAGGGCCATTGTCCGGGTTCATTGATTCCAAAAATCCTTAAGAATCTCCACATAATTTTCGCTGGAAAACTCCCGTCCCGGAAGGAACCAATCCGGCGGCATCAGTTCCTGATAACTTTCATGCAAAAACCGATCATCCACCAATAAAACCACGCCCCGGTCCTCCGGGGTCCGGAATACCCGGCCGGCAGACTGGATGACCCGGATCATTCCCGGAATAACATAAGCATAGAGGAAACCGCCGCTTTCGGTTTCATTAAAATATGACTGGATCAGCTCCTGTTCCGCAGAGACGGTTGGAAGTCCCGGGCCGACGATCATTACGCCGACTAACTGTTCGCCGGGAAGGTCCACACCTTCGCCAAATAAACCGCCGAGTACGGCCAGTCCCAGATTGGACTGGGAAGACGGGGTCGAAATTTTCTCGAGGAATTTCAGTTTTTGTCCGTCGTTCATCCCTGGGAATTGGGAATAGATATGGAGGCGGTTGCCTGCATATTGTTGAATGAGGGGACGCACCGAATTTAAATAGATATAGGAAGGGAAGAAGACCAAATAATTACCTTGATGCGCCAGGGCCATATCAACAGCGATCGTGGCGATCTTGGAGGCGGATTCTTCCCGTTTTTTGTAACGGGTGTCGATGCCGGGGATATGCAGGTATAACCGGTTTTCTCTAGGAAAGGGCGAAGTCAACCGCAGACTGAGGGCGTCGGGTTTACCGCCCAATAGTTTTTGAAAATAGTCGAGAGGCGATAACGTGGCGGAAAAGAAGACTGCTGACCGGGCCCAATCCAGCCGCTGGCGGAGTAAGGGTCCGGGGTTACGGCAAAACAGGCGCAGAACCAGGTCTTCGTCCTCGGTTAATAAATAGATGGCGTATTCCGGCCGGAGATAACCGATGATCCGAATCAGATGCAGCAGTTCGAAGTAGAAATCCCGTACCGGTTGGTTCAACTCTTTCAACGGTGACTGAATTAAAAATTGTTCGATAGCTGCTGCCAATTTTTCCAGAGCCGGTTCCAACATCTCCGGTAAGGTTTGAAGGAGCATGCCTTTTCTGCCGTCATCCTGGAGTTGCTGCCGCCATTGATGAAAGAAGGTTTCGACGCCTTTGGAAGCAGTTTCTATAGCAGGGGCTTGGTCGCCTAATTGTTCCCTAAGACGGATCAATTGGCTCTGGTCGAGACGGGCGGAGTACATTTCCTGTCCCCGGGCCACCAGATTATGGGCTTCGTCAATTAAAAAGAGGAAGTTCTTCCGGCCGGCATGGAGGAAAAACCGTTTCAGGTAAACGGCCGGGTCAAAAACATAATTGTAATCACAAATGATCACATCGGCTGAAAGGGATAAATCCAGGGACAGTTCAAAGGGGCAGATCTGATGCAGTTCGGCAAATTGACGAACAATTTCCGGTAAGATAAGTTCCTTTTGGAGCAATTCGGGAATGACCGATTTAACCCGGAGATAGTAACCAGCAGCGCAGGGACAGGATTCAGCCCGGCATTCAGCTTCCGGATGGAGGCATACTCGTTCCTTGGCTTCTATAAATACCGTCCGCAGCCGGATCCCCTGGCCCATGGCATGAGAGAGGGTTTTTTTGACAATTTCTTTTCCGGCTGTTTTGGCGGTGAGAAAAAAGATCTGATCGTAGCGATCGCTTTCGCTTAAACGTTTGAGGGCTGGATAAAGGACGCCGATGGTTTTGCCGATGCCGGTGGCTGCCTCCAGAAAAAGATCGGTTTCACTTTCCAAGGCATGGCGCATGGTTTCGATCAATTGATCTTGTCCCGGCCGGGGATTGGGAAAAGGGAAAGGCCAGGATGTCAGCGACCGGTTGCGTAAGGATCGCCAGGAATCCCGATCCCGGATGCTTTCGATATAAGGGACGGCCAGTGAAGCAAAGACCGTTTCACCGGCAGCCGTAGTGAGGGACACTGGAAAGGAGATTTCGGACAGATCGTCCAGGTTAAGATAGGTTAGGTTGCCGGTAACCTGTTTATCCGGATACTTTGTCATCAAAAAGTAAAGATAGAGCTGGAGTTGGGCCAAATGAACCGGATAGGTATCCAGGGTTAACTGATGCAAAGGGGCATACGTGGTTTTGATCTCTTCGGCCCAAATGGTTTCTTCGTCCATCAGGAGGCCGTCGATGCGGCCGTGAACGGTAAGGCGATAGTTGTCCCAGGTAAATACGCCTTCGATGGCTGTTTCCGTCTGATAGTCGTTGGGGCGGCGGTCCCGGATAAGGCGGTGGCCTTTGATCCCTTCGTGGGCTCGGCTGGCGGAAGTTCCGTTAAACCCAAGATTTTCAGGATGGTATAAGACTTCTAATAATTCATGGACCCCGATGGATAATTCCCGGATTGACACGCCATGCCTCCATATATCGCAGTAATGATAATTTGATCATAGCTTGGGGAGGCGGAAATAGCAATATGATATATTTTTGTTAATCGATGGCGTTTTCCTTGACAATCATTGGTATAGGTGTTACGATTATTAAAATAGTATCACGATTGATAATGGAGGGTATTCAGATGCATATGGCTGATGCGTTGATTTCTCCGGCCGTTGGCAGGACCATGTGGGCTGTTGCTGCCGGGGCATTGGTATGTTCCGCGTATAAAGTCCGACAGGAGCTGGATGAGAAAAAAGTGCCGATGATGGGGGTGTTGGGGGCCTTTGTGTTTGCGGCGCAAATGATCAATTTTACCATTCCGGGAACAGGTTCCAGCGGCCATTTGGGAGGAGGACTTATTTTAGCAGCCTTACTTGGGCCTTATGCTGCGTTTTTGACGATGGTTTCCATTCTGACGGTCCAGGCTTTATTTTTTGCGGATGGAGGATTACTGGCTTTAGGATGCAATATTGTGAATCTCGGGTGGATGAGTTGTTTCATTGCTTATCCATTGATATATAAACCTTTCATGCGGCAGCCGTCACAACGAAAGATTTTTTGGGGAGCGATGATCGCAGCGGTTTCCGCTTTGCAATTAGGTTCTCTTGGCGTGGTGTTGGAGACCTGGATTTCCGGTGTATCCCAATTGCCTCCGGGCCTTTTTGCCTTATTGATGCAACCGATCCATTTAGCCATCGGTATTGTGGAAGGGCTCATTACGGCAGCGGTCATTTCATTTGTTTGGAAAGCCCGGCCTGAGATCGTGGAGCGGACCGTGTCGGGTGAGCCTTATGGCCCCATTAGCCTGCGGCCGGTTTTAACGGGACTTCTCATCGCAGCGCTTGTTATCGGCGGAGGGCTTTCCTGGTTTGCTTCCACTCATCCCGATGGATTGGAATGGTCCATCTTTCATGCTTCAGGGCAGGAGGAGTTAGAGACCGAAGGTGGAATTTATCAAACGTTAGCCCGTTGGCAGGAGAAAATCGCCTTCCTGCCGGATTACGGCTTTAGGCAATCGCCAAAAGCCGATGAATCAGTTCAAGTTGAAACAGCAGCTTGGCCGTCGGTGAACGGTGGAACGACGGTTTCCGGTTTGGTAGGAGGAGCACTTACTTTGATGATGGCCGTGATTCTCGGGTTGGGTATCCAGTGGTGTAAGAGGCGTTCGGCTTAGGATAAGAGAGCGTGAGCTCTCTTTTTAACATGGAGAAATGGAATGCAGGGTTTAGAATCTGCTTGGCACAGTTTACATACCATCGATGAATTGGCTTTTAAAAAATCGATCATTCATCAATTACCTTCAGTGATCAAGCTGGGGGTGACCTTGGTTTTTCTGGTGTCGGTGGTCACTTTTCCAGCGGAAGACATTGCTGGTTTGATGATGATGTGGGTTTATCCGGTGTTGATGATCAGCCTGGCTGATTTGCCATGGCTTTTTTTACTCCGGCAGATGATGGTGATGGCTCCCTTTGCCTTGATGATTGCCATCTGGAACCCCTGGATGAATCAGGAGCCCGGGTTGATCCTTGGTTCTCTTATGGTTACGCAGGGATGGATATCGTTTGCAAGTATCATGTTGAAATTCGGGCTGACGGTGCTGTCCGGCCTGATTTTAATCGCTACCACCGGAATGGAAGGCGTATGTACGGCTCTGCTCCGTTTAAAAGTGCCTCAGGTTTTTGTAACCCAATTATTACTGCTGCACCGGTATATTATGGTTTTAATGGATGAGGCGGGAAGGGTCGTTCGTGCTTATCAACTGCGGGCAATATCCGGTGAAGGTATTCAGTACCGGGCCTGGGGGTCTTTGCTAGGGCAGTTTTTGCTGCGGACGATGGACCGGGCAGACCGGGTTTATCTTGCGATGCGTTTGCGAGGTTTTGACGGGGAGATACGCTTGCTGCGGGCTGAAAGGTTTTCATCGGCCAGTGTTTTGTTTTTAGTTGGATGGTGCGTTTTTTTTCTGTTGGCTCGGTTCTGTAATATCCCGTATCTTTTGGGAGAATGGTTGACAGGAGGATGGCGATGAGTCATCATTTGGTGGAAGTGAAGGGGCTCAAATATACATATCCTGACGGAAATCAGGCCCTCAGAGGAATATCCTTTCGGATAACTCACGGGGAAGCAGTGGGATTGGTCGGGGCCAACGGGGCCGGTAAATCTACGCTTTTGGCTCATTTGGCCGGGGCCTTGCTCCCTCAGGAAGGAACGGTACGGATCGGGGATTATCCGCTGACTCCGAAAACCCTTCCGTTGATTCGGAAAGCGGTGGGGATGATTTTTCAAGACCCGGATGATCAGTTGTTTATGCCGACCGTAGGCGATGATGTGGCTTTTGGCCCGTTGAATATGGGTTTGCCTGTTGATGAGGTGGAAAAACGGGTTGATGAAGCTTTGGCGTTGGTCGGAGCAAGCCATCTTAAGGCGCGGCCCCCCTATAAATTGTCCGGGGGAGAGAAACGGGCTATATCCATTGCAACTGTATTGGCCATGTCTCCGGATATTTTGGTGATGGATGAGCCCAGTTCGGCCCTGGATCCCTTGTCCCGCCGCCGACTGATCCAATTGTTACGGACTTTCAAGCATACTAAAATCATCGCCACCCATGATATGGATTTGGTGCTAGATCTTTGTGAGCGCACTATTATCCTGTATCAGGGTGAGGTTCTCGCTGACGGTCCTACAAGGGAGCTTTTTCAGGATGAGGCCTTGCTGAAAAAAGGACATTTGGAGAAGCCGTTACGCCTGCAAGGTTGTCCGGTATGCGGCGGATTATAAGTCCTGTCCGCTGGTAGTCATCACGAATTTGCAGTGTTTGACGCCTTTGGTACTTCCGATGCGGTCGGCGATCGCACGGATGTCCGTTTTGGGCCCTTTGACAACCAGGACTTCCAGACAGTTATGGGCATCTAAATGAACGTGAAGCACAGAGATGATGCGATCATGGTAATGGTGTTGTAATTCAGTGAGTTTATCGGACATTTCCCGTTGGTGGTGGTTGTATACTAAAGTTATCGTACCAACGGCGGTACCATCGGTATTTTGCCATTGAGCTTCCACCAGTTCGTCACGGATCAAATCGCGGATAGCTTCGGAACGGTTGGAGTAACCTTTGCTCTGGATCAGAGCGTCAAATTGTTGGAGCAGGGATGCTTCGATAGAAACCCCAAAACGCTGCAACGTTTTATCCATGGATTGCCTCCGTTAGTGTAAGGTATTAACAAGGGTTCGGTGTAAATTTGGAAAGTCCTGCTTTAGGGAAACCGGATCAACCTGGAGGAATTAATTGCCAGCGCGGGATATATATAGTGATTGCTATTACTCGAAACGGAAGGCTTTGTAAAGTATCGGTCAGCAAGGAGTATCACAAAACACGATACTCTTTTTTTGTGATCATCAATATACAACTAACCAAAAAAATTGTACTATAATAATATACTTTGTTAAAGTTACCCTAAATTTGTAAGTTCCTACTTGGTATTTCCCAAGTTTAATAGTTTAATTGGTGATGTAATGTATTTGTAAGCTTTTTGAGCGCCCTTGTAAAATTGAAAGCAGCCTGATCTAAATCAATTTGCAACGCGTGGTACGGTGAAAAAGTCGGAGGGGGTTGATATATGATTTACCAGAGCAGATTTCCGCCTGATGGATAAAATTTCAATGTAAAAATTGTGAAGATGCAAACCGATGATCTGTAACATGAGACCAAAAAAGGGGGATCCTAGATGAAACGAAATCTAATGTTGTTCTTTATGGCTGTATTGGTTGTAGCGGTAGCTATTACCGGATGCGGCGAGAAGAAAGACAGTAACGTCATTAAAATCGGGGTATTTGAACCGATCACCGGTGCTAATGCAGCGGGCGGCCAATTGGAAGTGGAAGGTATCAAGTTGGCCAATAAACTTTATCCGGAAGTTTTGGGTAAAAAAGTTGAATTAGTGATCGCTGATAACAAATCGGATAAAGTGGAAGCAGCGACTGCTGCAGCCCGGTTAGTGGAGAAAGAGAAAGTAACCGCCATCATTGGAAGCTGGGGAAGCTCTTTATCCATGGCTGCCGGAGATATTGTTAAAAAGGGTAAGGTGCCTACGGTAGGCGCATCCTGTACCAACCCGCTGGTGACGAAAGGGAACGAATATTATTTCCGCGTATGCTTTATCGACCCGTTCCAAGGAACGGTCATGGCTAATTATGCTTTTAATAAACTCAATGCCAAAAAGGCTGCGATCGTTCAGGAAGTATCCAACGACTATGCTGTCGGATTAGCCAATTACTTCACTGAAAACTTTAAGAAATTGACCGGTGATCCCAATTGTGTGGTGGCAGTAGCCAATTACAATACCGGTGACCAGGATTTTTCAGCTCAATTGACCAATATTAAATCCAAAAATCCGGATGTCATTTTTGCACCGGGTAACTTTACAGAGTCAGCTCTGTTAATCAGCCAAGCACGGAAACTGGGAATCACCTGCCCGATTATTGGCGGTGACACCTGGGAAACCCAAGAGTTCCTTGATATCGGTAAAAAAGCTGTGGAAGGTGTAGTCTTCTCAACCTTCTTTGCCAGTGAAACCCCGATTACCAATGAGTCCAAGACCTTCTTAGAAGAATATCGCAAAGAATATAAGAAGGAACCGGCTGCCGTGGCTGCTCTTGGTTATGATGCATACATACTCATCCTGGATGCAATTAAGCGAGCCGGAACGACCGACACGGTTAAGATCCGCGAAGAGCTCGCAAAGACGACCAATTTCGAAGGAGCTGCCGGATTTATCTCATTGGATGAAAACGGTGACGCAGTGAAAGATGCTGTCATCAAACACGTTAAAGACGGTAAATTCACTTACCTGGATACGATTAAACCGTAATAAAGAAATTCGCTCTCCCTTCGCCGTCAGGGGAAGGGAGAGCATTCTATGGTAGCCATGTTTCGTTTATGAATTGGACAGCGACGAACTATTTAACTTGTTGGTGGTGTTTTAATGACTTTTGATCTATTTTTACAACATCTTTCGAACGGTATTTCTCTGGGCAGTTTGTATGCGTTGATCGCCATCGGATATACGATGGTTTACGGTATTTTACGCCTGATCAACTTTGCCCATGGCGATATTTTTATGATGGCAACTTATTTTGCGTTTTTTGGTATTGTTACGTTTGGGATCCCTTGGTACATTACTTTTCCTGTGATTCTGGTTCTTACGGCTTTATTGGGGATGACTGTCGAGGCAACGGCTTATCGGCCGCTTCGGGACGCACCTAAAATTTCAATTTTAATCTCGGCGATTGGTGCGTCCTTTTTACTGGAAAACCTGGCTATTGTGCTTTTCGGGGGTGTGCCGAAACCTTTTCCGACGCCGGATGTATTCACTGATGTCGTTAAAATCGGGACAGTTTCCATTCAGAAACTGACGTTCTATATACCGGTTGTAACTGTGATATTCTTGATAGGTTTGACATATCTGATTAACAAGACCAAAGTTGGAATGGCGATGCGTGCGGTCTCTAAAGATCATGAGACTGCCCGGGTGATGGGGATCAACGTAAACCAGATCATCTCGTTGACCTTCGGTATCGGTTCCACGTTGGCTGCTGTGGGCGGCATCATGTGGGGATTGAAGTTTCCCCAAATCTCTCCGCTGATGGGCGTGATTCCGGGGATGAAGTGCTTTATTGCCGCAGTTATTGGAGGTATCGGTAATATTAAAGGCGCGGTGATCGGCGGATTTATCTTAGGTGTCGGGGAGATCCTTTTGGTGGCTTTTCTGCCGGATCTGACCGGGTACCGGGATGCATTTGCCTTTGTTTTGTTGATCTTGATCCTGTTATATAAGCCCACCGGAATTATGGGCGAACAAATTGCGGAGAAGGTGTAATGATGAGACGAAATACGATATTAACCGCAATAGCACTCTTGTTGTTAATCGGCTTTCTCGCATTTGCCGATAACTTTTTTGATTTATACTTAGTTCGGATTTTAAACTTGTGTGCGATTTATGCTATCTTGGGCCTTAGTATGAACCTGATCAACGGTTTTACCGGGTTGTTTTCCTTGGGACATGCCGGGTTTATGGCGGTGGGGGCTTATGTGACGGCGCTACTTACCATCCCGCCGGATGTGAAAAAACAGATCTTTTATATGACCCCGATCATGTCGCCTTTGGATGTGATGAATCTGCCGTTCCCCTTGGCGTTGCTTGTCGGAGGGCTGTTGACGGCATTTGTGGCTTATTTGATTGGGGCTCCGGCCTTGAAGCTTAAAGGAGATTATTTGGCTATCGCCACCTTAGGTTTTGGCGAGATCATCCGGGTGATCTTCACTAATACGCAAAGCATTACCAATGGGGCTTTAGGGTTAAAAGGGATTCCGAATACCACGAACCTGTGGTGGAGCTTTGGTACAGCTCTCTTTACCTTGGTGGTTATTGCTTCGCTGATTCGCAGCAGTTACGGCCGGGCTTTAATGGCGATCCGAGAGGATGAAGTGGCTGCTGAAAGTATGGGTATTCATCTGGCGAAACATAAAAATCTCTCCTTTATTATTGGCGCCTTTTTTGCGGGTATCGGCGGCGGATTGTTGGGGAATCTGTTAGGGACCATTGACCCGAAGATGTTCACCTTTACCTTGACCTTTAATATTCTCCTCATCATTGTTCTGGGCGGAATGGGCAGTCTTTCCGGCTCGGTGATTTCCGCCTTTGTGGTGACGATCGCCAATGAATGGCTGCGGTTCTTGGATGAACAGATTAATTTAGGCTTTATGGTTATTCAAGGAAAAGTTGGTACCCGGATGGTGGTCTTCTCTGTCCTCCTGATGGTGGTGGTTCTCTTTTACCGGAACGGTTTAATGGGTAATCGGGAACTGACCTGGGATCAACTGTGTAACAGCAAAATTTGGCGGGGTTTATCTGCGCGTAAGCGGGGAACAGCGATCGCCGAAGGAGGCGAGAAGTAATGGCTTTATTGGATATGTCTCAGGTTACCATGCGTTTTGGCGGATTGACCGCAGTGAAAGATTTAAATCTGGAACTGAATTCTGGAGAGATTATTGGGTTAATCGGCCCTAACGGTGCGGGAAAAACTACTGTTTTTAATATGATTACCGGCGTGTATAAGCCGACAATAGGAACGATCCGGTTTAATGGCAAAGAAATCAGCGGAATGCGGCCGGATATGATTACTCAACAGGGTATTGCCCGGACCTTTCAAAATATTCGTTTATTTAAAGAATTGACGGTTCTGGAAAATGTATTAATTGCCAATCATTTGAATATCGCATCCAATTTCATGGAGGCCATTTTAAAACTCCCCCGTTACCGGCGGGAAGAAGCGGCTATGCGGGAAAAGTCCTTGAAGCTGTTGGATCGGGTCGGATTGTTAGAACATCAGAATGATAAAGCCAGTTCACTGCCTTATGGTTTGCAACGTCGTTTGGAGATTGCCCGGGCTTTGGCCACTGAACCCAAACTGTTGCTCCTCGATGAACCGGCAGCCGGGATGAACCCGAAAGAAGCGGCAGATCTGACGGTATTTATTAAAGAAATCCGCGAAGAGTTCGATTTGACGATTCTGTTGATTGAACATCATATGGATGTGGTGATGACCATCTGTGACCGGCTCTATGTGTTGGTTTACGGAACGATGATTGCCAGTGGCGAACCGGCGGAGATTCAATCGAATCAGCAGGTGATTGAAGCCTATTTGGGAGTGGATGAAGATGCTGAAAATCAATAACTTAGTGGTTTCATACGGAGGGATCGAAGCCTTGAAAGGCATCGATCTCGAGGTAGAAGAGGGCAAGATCGTTACCCTGGTAGGAGCCAACGGAGCCGGTAAGAGCACCACCCTTCGGACGATTATGGGTTTGGTGAAACCGGTCAGCGGTTCGATCCTCTATGACGGGAAGGATCTGTTGAAAGAGAAAACCCAAAACCTGACTCGCTATGGACTCAATCTGGTGCCGGAAGGCCGCCGGGTATTTGCGGATTTGACTGTGTTGGAAAACTTGAAAATCGGCGCTTACTGCCGGAAGGATCAAAAGGGGATCAAAGAGGATTTGGATTGGGTATACAGCTTGTTCCCTATCCTGAAAGAGCGGGCCTGGCAGTTGTCAGGGACGCTCTCCGGTGGTGAGCAGCAGATGTTGGCCGTCGGCAGGGCGCTGATGGCCCGGCCTCGGCTGCTCATGATGGATGAACCGTCATTGGGGCTGGCGCCGCTGATCGTGAAGGATATTTTCCGGATCATTCAGGAAATTCATAAACAGGGGGTAACTATCCTTCTGATCGAGCAAAACGCCAATGCAGCACTGCATATTGCCGATGTAGGTTACGTGATGGAGACCGGCCGGATCACCCTGAAAGGAAACGGGAAGGAACTTTTGGCCAATGAAGAAGTGAAAGCAGCTTACCTTGGGCATTCGGTGAAGCAGTAATTTTTGGGGAGACATGAGTTCGGAAGAGTTGACAGTTGATAGTAGGGACAGTGGACAGTTTATAAGGGATCTACACATGTTTCGTGCCCCTTGCCTAAATAATATACTGTGCGCTGTGTGCTGTGCACCACGAAAAACTGTCAACTGTCAACTGAAGAAAACTCCCACTTCTTTGAAGTTGTATTCCTAAAGTGAGTTTGTTATAATATTTATGCTTAATATACCTTGGCCCCGTAGCTCAGAGGATAGAGCAGCGGTTTCCTAAACCGTGTGTCGGATGTTCGACTCATCTCGGGGCCGCCAACCCTTTTAAAGTTTAACGGGTTCAGGGAAAAGGATAAAAGTTGAATTTCGTTTGTAACCAGCTCAACAAGGGCTGGTTTTTTATTTTGTCGGAAAATGGCGATGTGTTGCAGGGTGGGGAAGGGCGCAATATAAAAAGTAAAAATAATTTACAAATTAATATTGAGGTTTTGTTACATCTATGCTAAAATTGTATTAAGTAAAATTAATTTACAAATAACAAGGAGGTGTAATTGCATATGGATATTAAGGTTTTGAATGCGGAGCACTTTGCGCCTTATGGAATGATTATTCCAACGAGTAATGCAAAGGATGTATCGTTTGATATAAAGCTTAAAGAAAATGCCTCTGGTTGGCGAATTGCCATTTTGGAAATAACTAACCGTACAACGAAGCAACTTCATTGTCATCCGGATTCCTTAGAAGTATTTGAAGTGATCAGTGGAAGTGCTGTATTGCTTGTGGCAACTGCAGAAAATCCGGACAATGTTGAGGCTTTTTTGCTTGATAAACCTGTTTGTGTGAATAAAGGAGTTTGGCACAGCACAATCGCTTTATCGGAAAAAGCTACTGTGAAAATTACTGAAAATTCTTCAGTCAGTAAGAATACCCATGATATTTGTGAAGTGAAGCCCATAGTATTTACCGGCGCTTTGGCATTGAATGGCAGTGTTTTCGATTTAGGCTTATTAATTTTCTTCGGGTTTTTAGGTTACATCTTGAGAGAAGTTGGCTATCAACCGGCTTCGTTGGCTATCGGCGTCATTTTAGGGCCGATTATCGAAAAAAGCTTGACCCAAAGCCTTATCCTGTTTGACGGTAAGCTCTCCTCTTTCTTTGCAAGACCTTTTTCTGGCGCATTCCTCGGTTTGGCAATCATTATTTTGTTGGCTGGAATTTATGGGAATTTAAAGAAGTACTTTCAGTCGCAAAAGAAAACTGGGGAGATTTTAAACTAATTTAATCAAAACCGGGAGATAAAGGAGGTGAGTGAACGAAACAAAAAGTTAATTGTTGTTTCTGGGAATGAATTTATCCGAACAATAATTAACTGGCTTTCCTGTGGGCTAAACGTGGTTTGTAAATTGTAAGAATACAATTAAGGAGGAAATGTTATGAAAGGAAGAAAATTTGTTCATCTTCTGTTAGGAACTGCGTTGCTTTTTGGAATGATTGGAACCGGTTGGGCAAAACAAGCTCAATTTCCTACGAAGCCCATTCAAGTTATTGTACCGATGGCGCCCGGAGGTGCTTCTGACTTAACGGCCCGCGCTATGGAGAAGTTAGCCAAGAAATATCTGGGACAACCCCTGGTTATTGTCAATAAAACGGGTGCATCTGGCGTAATCGGCTACAATGAACTCGTTAATAGCAGAAAAGATGGATATACCCTCGGACTGTCTGCTCCGAATATGTTGTTGCAGCCCTTATACGGTATTACCCCGAATGATTATGGTAAAATGACAGAACCGATCTGTCAGGCTGTTTTCAATCCGGTTGCAGTTTCCGTTCTTGCGGATTCTCCTTTTAAAAGCATCGATGATCTCGTGAAATACGCTCAAGCAAACCCTGGAAAAATTAAATATGCTTACTCCAACGTCGGCTCCTTGCCCCATGTGTTATCGGGAATGTTTGTCAAGGAAACCAATGTAAAAATGGAACCCGTTCCCTTTGCAACCGGTTCCGAGTCCACCATCGCTTTCTTAGGCGGTAATGTTCAGCTTCTCTTCTCTTCGTTAGTTGAAGTTAAAAGCCACGTTAAAGACGGTAAAGTAAGAATTTTAGCTGTATCCAGCGCTAATAGAATGCCGGACCTTCCTAATGTGCCAACCCTCAAAGAATGCAAAGTGGATGCGGAAGCCTCAGCGTGGTTCGGAATTTGTGCCCCTGCTGGTATTCCTGCAGATGTTAAAGCTAAATTGGCTGACGGGTTTAAGAAAATCATTGCTGATCCGGAATTTAAAAAGACCGTTGAGAACCTGGGATTCTATGTTGAATACTTAGGGCCGGAAGCAAGCGCCAAAAAGTGGAAGAACGAAATTAGCGCATTTACCAAAGCTATTAAAGAAAGTGGCATTGGCGACGAAATGAAACGGCAAGCCGGTAAGAAATGATAAGCTAAGTTAATAATCAATATTTACTGCGAATAATTTCATTGATGAGAAAGTTTGGATGGGTGAAAATCCATTCAAACTTTCTTCCCATATTTAAG